>Ga0163217_1024982_pt1 | contig 12683 bp, 13 predicted proteins | sample SynspAceP_FD_185933 | JGI IMG/M metagenome (GOLD analysis project Ga0163217, IMG submission 185933) | Saline lake microbial communities from Ace Lake in Antarctica - Synechococcus sp. Ace-P (PacBio error correction) | ecosystem: Environmental > Aquatic > Non-marine Saline and Alkaline > Saline ... | reverse complement strand
CTTGTCAATATTTTGTAAAGCACGCATTTCAGGATATCCTCAGTATCACCAGAAAAATAAATACAGTTTGATCATTTTTACTGGCACATAGCCATTGCCTCGGCCTTGGTATGAAAAGGTCTTTGCTTCTTCCCTTAGATTGCTACATGGGTAATGCGCTTCGATATTTAATTCCATAACGCTCTTCGAGTCTCCATTATTTAAAAATATCAAGTTGGGGAGTAAATTCTGCAGGAATCTATCAGCTACAGCTTGTGGACAATTATTTTGGCCTTTGTATTAAGGCCCTGCAAAAGTTTCCAGATGAAATGATCCCCGTGAATGTCGGTAATCAAAATTTAGTTCGGGTTCTTTTACCACTGCGAAGGCCTCCTTGCCGCCACGGATCTTACATAGATTATCTGTACCACCCAATCCAAAACTTACTGTGGCGTGTTCAATGGGTTGATGTTAACATCTGAAACCGTAGTTTCGGCTCAACAAGCTCAACAACCCTCCTCTATATCGGAGTTTGTTTGACTTTTCCATTGCAACCACTAAGACAAAAGCGGCCGTTAGAACAACCAGGCCATAATATGAATTGAATAACTTCATAATTAGAATATTTTAAAATGATTTAATTAATTCCATTTAATATCACTCCTAGCATAGGGCAGATTTTTTTCGATTTCAACCTCTATTAAAAACCTATTTTTTGTAAATATAGAGCGCATTTTTCCAACTTGGTGTTGGAGTTATAAAGTTAATTTATTCCATCCATTTTGTTTTGCATTTGATCAATAGCAAAGTCCAAAAAGTGCCTGACCTATTTTAGTCCTTGATAATTGGGTCTACCGCCATTTTACCCAATCATATTCATTATTTTGTAATTTAATCATGCAAAACAACACTTATATTTTCTAGGTACTGCGGAAAAATATAAACCCACCTTTATCTTATTATGTTAGCCTCACAATTATCAGAGAATATGTCTTTAGGCTTCCACATTAAAAATATTTACCAGCCAAGCCTACATTTAGCTTCCTTAAACCTCTTTGAATAAGCGGGATTCCAAGGGAATTATTTTAAATTCATAGGAGTAATATCAAAATTACTTCATAAATTAAGATAAGAATTTTGTATTCTGTGGGGAGAAATGTTAATTTTTTTAATAAAAAAAATCTAAATCCAAAACCTGATCGTAGTATAGAGTGTTACAAAACAAATTAATTTAAAGGTTAAAAAAAATTAAATAATTAATAATACATTATGACTGAAAACAAAAAAGTAATAATGGATTTGAAGGTTATAGCAAGTTTATTGACGGTGTAATTTTACTTGGGTAATCATTTACACTGTAAGTTTATATCAGATAAAACAAAAAGAACACTTGCATTACTTACAAAGAAAAAAGAATTGGTTGTTGAAGACTTTACCAGTTTTAAAGTCGGAATAACGAACAAAGCTATCTTGGAAAGTTAATGCCACCAATGAAGAATTTTGGTTTTCTGCTAGGGATAAATTGCAAAATACATTGATTCTGTTAAGACTATGGGAAATCTTGATATTGCCAGTCTTTATCGTTACAGAAAACAAGTAGGTATCCCTACCAAAGAAGAAGGCAATTAATTAAGAAAAGTAGATTCTTAACTAGTCTAATACTTTCTTGGCCATGCAGAGGGGACCAGTACTTATTGTTGAATTGGAAAAAACAAACAGTTTTTCAACGATTCTTGGTAGTACAGAACACTCAGTTGGCAGATGTAGTTTCAAAAGGGTCAGCATTAAATTTATCTAAATTTTCTGTTAGTTGCCGTTAAGGAAAGAACTTAGGGTAAAATGGTTTCTACTTCTAGAGCTAAAAGCTACTTGACAAAATAAAGTTTGTTCAGGTGCAGATAACGTTATTGCCACAGGGCAGGTGACAGGAACAATTCTTTATTTGAGTTTAGATCACAAAGGGGAAATGTTGGAGAAAGTTTTCTCTTAAAACCAAGTGACTCTGGTGCATCTGTAACTTACAGCAAGGAACTGATTTCTATTATGAGAACCGTTCTGTGGATGTATGTGATTTTCATGACAAGCCAAGCAAGTGAATTCAAAAGGGAATTATATGGTAAACGTTTATGCAATGGTTAAAATTATTGGGAACTTCCAAGTTTCAAATTGAAAATAATTAAGTAACACTATCCACTTTAAAACTAAAAAGGCCATCTTTCGGGATTGCCTTTTTTTTCGTGAGACCCGTATTTCAAAAGCCGCAGCAGGCGTATTGAAAGCGATAGTTGAACTAAACCCCGCCTTATCGGGGTTTCTTGTTTAACCGACCCTTGGATCGGGGACCTTAAAGGGGGCAGGGCTTGGGAATTTAAACCCTTTTTAATTAACTAATCTGCTGAAAAAGCGGAAATATATAGATCTGATCTCAGGCAGCTACTTCGAGGTTTTTACTTATTAAATTCAAGGTATTATCCAGGTTCCTACCATATCTTCAGGTTTTAACCCATTTCAATCTAATCCTCAGCGGTAAACATATCCTAAATTGAATAGCTTCCTCTTTTAAAGTAGTGCCATTTTTTATGGGCTGTATCCGCATTTCGGCAGCTTTATAATTAACCAATCTTGGTGTTTAATGCATGTAACCCAGCATTAGGGAATTTATTTAATTTGCTTTTAATTTAACATCGTGATTAGGTTCTATGCCAAGAGCACAATTCTCATTCAAAAACAACACAGCATCGCCTATCAATATGAGCGGATTGCAAAATATCGCCGCCCATCATGGCTTAAAAACATTCAGTTCATAATGCCTTGGTCCCACCTTACACTTTATGGCAACGTCGTTCCATTACTTGTGCACATACCATGGTCAATGCTTTACATGTGTTGTGGTTAACTTTCTGCATAATGAACTACCTGGTTCATTCGCATGGGAATTAATGAATTTCACCTATGCCAGATCTTGGCCCTGATTGCCATCATTCTAATATCATTGGCAAATTGTTGTTAAAGGATAACAGCCAATTGCTTAGGGCACCATGTGTTTCAACAATGGGCATCATGAGCTGCCAAAAGCCGTCAAATTTATTCTCCAAGCAGTCTTAAAAGGTAATTTAGTAAACCTGGAAATGTATTGTGAAACTAGAACATCATAACCATTAGGTGCATTTAGACCAGTTCCTACAGGCGGTTACCCCAAGGGCAAACTCACTTAAATGATTCAAGGTATTGTCAATGCCTTTTAGCCATGATTCAATTGGGGGAAACGTTAGCTGAAATTTCTGTGCCCCAAGGTTAGGGGAGTGGGCATCCATTAAAAAACTGGGTGCGGCCTATGTGTTCACCAACCTTGGCAATTCCTTTTTGCCTTTTTATTCAATTGTATTCCTTAGCGAGTAAACACCTGGAATTAGTGACTTCAATAAATTTTTTATAAGCAGCAATGTGCATTCCCAGTAGGAAAAGTGTCATTGGAAAGATGGGATTTGTTAACATCATCATTTTAGCTGGAATTTAGTTTTGCTCCCTCACCGATCTTCTTACCCGCAAATTTCATGGGCCCTATTGGCAATAAAACCTCCATTTACGTTCATATTACTCTGAGTGGCCTGAACCTGTCTGCCAAAATTACCAAGGAAAGTTTGATCGTCGTGCCTTTCTTCTAAAATTCCTCACATACTTGGGAATACGGTCTCTTTTTTCTGAGAAAAGTTACACCTAATTCATGGTTGGCGTAGGCTGACGGCTTTTTTAAATATGCAACATCCCGTAAAAAACTATATTCCAATGGCATTGAAGCTGCTGGACCAATTTTTGAAATTAATTTCTTGAGGCGTTCCGTCTGTGCTCCCCAGTATTTGTTGGACGGCCACTTTACCTTCGCCCATGGTATCTTTTTCTATACGGTATTCCATAATTTAAATTTGAGTGTTAGATAATTACAAATTTACGTTTATCTTACTTAAGTAAATAAAATATCCAAAATTAGGTTTATCTACTGTACTTACACCTTACACAAGAAATAAAGTGTACTATATGAGATGCCAGAACGGTCCAACAGAGGAGGACTATCTTGATCCCAAAAATTTTTGATTTTAACTCAGGCAGTAGGGTACCATGCAGGCCTCTTTTTTGCCAACCATTGATACCTGTTTTGGCAAACATAGTCCATACACCAATTTCTTATTTTTTCTGGAATTCACTCCAAATACACTGGGCAAATTGCCACGCACCCCAAAGGGAGCTGGGCAATTTTCAGTGCTGCTGTGAGATTTGGTTTTATAATAGGCACCCTGGTTCTATAAGATATAGAAATCTACCATAGAAGGTCTATTCCACGCTCCTCGGCAGGTTTTTTTCCATTTCGCCTCTGTAGTGTAGCAACCTACAAATCGTTTCGGGTATCGTGTTTAATAACGTATTGCACTGAGCTATTACAGGAGATTTGCAAACCCGTTCAAAAAAAGAATTTATTTATTTGTTTTGAATCATTTAAGTAGAGGTTTAACCCCTTTATTTTGTTTTCTTCTTACAATCCAACTGGAACTGCCACATTAGTGGTGAAAATACCGTAGTTGACAATGGCTGTTCTGTTTCTAAATTATCTATACTGCCTACAGTTTCCCGTCGATTTAAACGCACTCGATCTCAAGTTTGAATATGGGACGGGGCTTGTTTTTTTCTAACTTCAGCCTTCCTTCTTTTCTTACTCTTTTTCTTTTCGCGGTATTACCTTCCACCTTTTTTATAACTTCTTGCTCTACTTTGCCTTTTCTTCTCTTTTTGGTCTTTAACTTCTTTTACCCGTTTTTGCTTTTTACGCTTTACTGTTTCTGTTCCACAATACGTATTAGTTCGGAAACCATTAATACGCTTCTTATTATCTTGAAATATTTTCTGCAGCTTGTATTTACCTTATTGCCCAAATAGATCATCCTCTGGTTTGGTTCATTTATAGTCCTGATAGTTTTCCCAATTTAGATTTTATTCTTGGAATTTAGGTCTCCAGCTTTTGGCTTTCTGTTCTAGGCCTTAGATTCTTCTTCTTGTAGTCTGGAACGGTTAGCCTCCCATTTTACTTGGCTTCCTGTTTGCAGCTTGGCTATGGTGGCATCAAATCCGGACCTTTGCCGCGTTCTATTTTCTTTTGCCTTGTGATAAGGCTATAGGGAATACCGTTCTTTGCCCACTTTCAAAGGTAAAGAACTACCGGCCCTGTCCAGAACCAATTGATAGGTTAGGATTCCAACGACTCTTCCATCGAAAAGCTATTGGCCATTGCTTACGTGTGGCAATCATTGGCCAAGAGTTTTAGATTGGCATATGGCGTAGTTAATTACTCCATAAGCTCCGGTTCGTAGAAAACTTCTAAAAAAAAGTCTCGGCTAAAGCACCGCCCAACTTCGGGGTCACTTCTGCTTTGCCAAAATTCATTCGAATAGAAAAAGGGTTTTTATCGTTGCACTTACGTAAAAAAATAATTCATGTTTTTCAACGGTAACTATAGGTGCTGAGATGGTTTTTTCTATAGGACTGGTTGTCCAATATCGGTCAAAAACCATATCAAATAACAAACTTTGGACCTTTTCATGTACTGGATCAATAAGCGCTTTTGCAACATTACCTGTAACAGGCCATAGTTTTTTAAGGTAATACTCTTGCCCCGGCATTAGGACCGGAAAAAAACTATAATTCGGTTTTCCGAATGTAGGGCAATGGTTTGCGGGTACGTGTTTTCCTTTTTGTACTTGTTGCCAAAAATAATAGTGGATGGTAGGCATCCCTAAGATTAAAGCTTCCCTGTGGTCACTTATTTTCCGGTAATAAACGCATCCATTTTTCCAAAAGCATATTTGCTTTAGGAAGCCTATATCTATATGCACAAGGAAATCTTGATAGGCATTAAAGTCATGTGCAAATGGTCTAATTCCGGTTCGTAAGATCGTTCAATATTTTTTGAACCTCTTCCCGATTCCTCGGAATTCAAGGTTACTCAGTCCCGACTTATTACCTTCAATGTTGCTTCTGGTCAATGTAAAAAACAATACTACCGGTTTTGGAGGTCCCCATTACGGCTCCCTTAACCTTTTTTCTATACATGCTCTTTTACGCAAGTACTCTTCTATTATCAACTACAGATTCCCTAATGTCATCTAACAACTCTTGAAGCTGATAGCTATTAAGAGCTGAGGCAAAAAACTTTGATTTATTTTGCCTGACTGCACCATTTTGTGAACGAATGTTTTGAAGTTTATTGGAGCATTGTCCTTTATTTCCCCAAACTTAATCCAAGACGGCTTCTATATGGTCGGGGAATCTCCGTGTTAAGGTTAATTGTTTCTGTAGCCCCAAAAAGTAAGTAAAATAAAACGGGGTAGTATTTCCTTAAATTTTTGTAAAAAAAATTTTATTGTGTCCCTTACTGTTTTGTACTACAAATGGCCCCAATTTTCTTAAAACCAACCTACTATCCAAGTAGTATTCTCCAATTTTTAAAGAGGCTTTACCTCGAGGTTGATGGTGTCAAAGTTATGATGGTATTCTATTGTCATAGAGTAGTGAGGGCCAGATACTCGAAGTTGCCCAAAACATTCAAAAGTGTGGTTTTGGAAGGTCGGTTCCAAGCTTGCTACCCGTTCCTTTCCTAGTTCTGTGGTGCAAACGCCCAGCATTGCAGGAGAACGGTATTAAATTCTAAAAATCTTGAAGCGGTTTTTTGAACCTATATTATTCATTCTAGTGAGATTTTCCTTTCCATAAAAACATTTTATAACCTTCCAAAAGGTTAAGGAATAGGAGTAATATTGAGAAGGCAGTAAAACATGTTATTTATAAGGTATGTTTACCTTTTTTGGGTGAAATATAACATGATATATGCATAAAAATTAGAATGAATTGTTGGTCAAACAGAACCAATATTTTGGCACAGTATAGTTTTTATAGCTAGGACTATTATAAATAGTTTTAAAAAAAACCATTAAAAACCTACTTATTGAGCCAACCTTTAAATTATACTCGGCAGTATTTTAGTATGGGCGTTTTATGATTTCCTGTAGTGCACGGAATAAGTTTAAACGTATGGGAGCCACGGAACCGGCTGTAGACATCTTCCAAATTGGATATTCAGAGATAGGAATTATTTCATAGAAAGTTTACCTTCGGGAAGGAAATAAGAAAAATTTGACAAAATTAGATCAGATATTGTCCGCTGAGGGGGCTTAATCTAGATAAAAAAAGGGAGCTGAAGCTGCTATTACCGCCCTCTCTGATGAATTGGGCAAAGAATGGAAGGTTTTGGAAGAGATACTGATTTAGATAACGAAACAGATATTAGGAAAAGGATTGGATGTATTTTCCGGCCCGAGCCTGTCTTGGAATTCTATTGATGAGATTTGTGAAGCAATTGGTGTAGATTGCTATTTTTTCGCTGGCATTTTATGGATACGATACCCAGGTTGTCCTATAAACTTCTATAATGCAACTTCCAAACAAAATTTGTTGGAATAAAAAGTGGCGGTCCCAGCCATGGAAGTTCACCTTTAAATACCTTTGATAAAAAAATGGGATGGCGCATCATAACCACAGTCTAGGGAAATTGTAGATGGAATTTATGTACACGATCATCTTGGTCTCCTCTTCTGAAAAGGAATTAATCCAGTTAAAGCGATCGAAGCTGTGGCCCGTAGGAATGAAGCTGTTTGAGGAATTTTAGTAAAAATATAGGGGTACGCCTATGGATCTTAGACTTTCGCCCATTACAAACACAGAATCAGCAGGGATTATTTTGTTCGTGGGACGGGACAATTTTGAGTGGGCCAAAAAGGAAGGCCACCAAACGCGGGATTGGCAGGTGCTGCCCAACTTTTTGGAAAAAAGAGGTTGCGATAATTCCAAAGCTAAAATTGCGGGGAAGAGCCCATTATAATTATGCGATAATAAATTGAAATTAATGGTGACTTTAACGCCGCAATGGACTGGCATCAAAAATCCTATGCGGATTAGACAATAAGGATGCCCTCAAGATTATTTAAAATATTCTTAAAATATAGGCTATCGCAAAATGAAGTCCTGAGCAGCAAAGCTTCGCCGATAAGCAGATTTGCCTTTAAAGGGTATTTGTATTTTTTTAAAAAAACATTCACAAAAGAGTTCCGGGCTTTCCAGTAAAAAATTGGAAACTGGACTCTTTTGGCATATTGGCTTATTTGAAAATGGTCCCATCGAATTAAGTGCCAATTTAAAATAATATGATCCCTTTTGTAAAAAGAAGGGTACTTTGCGCAAAAAGGTTTGAAAAAGCCTCCAAATTCAATGGATTTTGAGGACTAATGGACAATTATTTTGCCGATAAAATGAGTTTAGCAAGGTATATGTTAAACGCCTTAATCCTTTTTATCAATTGAATTTCATTTAAAAAATAGCCGAATGAGCAAGTTTTTTTTTATAAGGCTTTTTTGCATCAGGCCTAGTAATTATAATTATAAGGTTGATAGCCCAACTAAACAAATTATTTTCAGACGATGGGAGCCCTCTCCTGTTGCATTATTTTTCAAAAAAAAATAAAGGGAAAATAGGTATTCATTAATAGAAGTAACCGCCAGATGTAGATCAAGATGAACAGGTCTAATAGAATGGTGTCCGCCGAAGAAACATGGCTCTCCGAGCAGGGTACGGGATGCGGCCTTAACGGGTTTATTTCAACGACTGGTAAAGGATAACCGATTTTCAATCTATTAAAATGCTCGATTCCGTTACCGGAGGAGTTATTTGAATTTTGACGCCGGAAATGATGCCCATTTCCTGGTCATCATTCTGAAAAAATTTGCAGTTACCCACCATGTAAGATGCTATATTTTCAATGTCTTATTTTGATCGGAGACCACAGTTTCCGGTAAAGGAAAATCATCTTGTTACAACCTAACTTTAATGAGGGTTAAAGGTGAAGGTTCCCGCCCAAGAGAATTACATTGGAGACACTTATAGAGAATGGTTGAAAATCTATTATCCAACAGCAATGAAATCATTAGATTGAATTTGTATTTAATGGCCAGGTCGTTCTCAAAAGGCAAAGGCTACAAAACGATAGAGGGCTTTTTCAAGGCCATTAGGGCCGAAAAGACCACTCTGCGTTGAAACAGAGCAAAATCAACCGGCAGCAATCTATGGCCAACGATTATTAACCTTATGAAAATAATGTTGAGACGATTCAATATTTTTGTACGTGGTACCGATAAACCTTGACCAAAGCTGGGCAGGCTTATAGAAAATGGCGATCTGCAGGAGGCTTCGCTCTTATTGGGAAAAAGCAATTGGAGACTCCAATTACTAGAATGCCGGGAGGGCCTGTTATAACCATGGGCGGTTATAACGAAATCCAGGGTGACTTGACATCCGCCAATTGAAATGGGCTTCAAAAATCACATTTGGATTAGGACAAAAGCAAGCAATCAAGTATTTGGAAGTACTCAAAATACAGGTCAACACAAAACCAAATCTTGAAACAAAGGTATCTCGATAAAAACGGATTTCAATCGTTAAATAACTGATAAATTTGCAAATTAGAAAGTCTGATCGTTAAAAGTTGATTTACCTTTTAAGGAAAAGATTGCATTGGTAACAATTTTATTTAAACCCATCTTAACCAATCAACGAGTGTGAGACCCTTGTTCTTACTATCTCCCCTTCTGTAATAAACTACTATAGTGTCGGCATTTTGTATGGTAGAAAGTCTATGTGCTATTACTATCGAAGTACGGTTCTGCATCATTTTTTCCAGGGCATCCTGGACAACCTTTCACTCTCGGTAATCCAAGCAGAAGTAGCTTCATCCAATATCAGAATAGGTGGATTTTTAAAGAACTGCCCTTGCGATGGACAAAACGCTGGTTTTTTGGCCCCCACTTAATTTGTGCCACCAATCACCTAGTTGGTTGTTTTATATCCTTGCCGGTAAGCTCTGAAATAAAAATCGTGGCATTGGCTACTTTGGCTGCTGCAATAATCTCTTCATCTGTGGCATTCTCCTTCCCCAAGTCCAAATTATTTTTAACGGTATCATTAAAATAGAATGGAATCCTTGTGTAACTAGCCCCATTACCCCCGAAGCGATGTTTTTTGTAAAAATCCCTATATCTATCCCGTCTATTTTATTTCACTTCATTTACATCATTTAATAAAGCGGGTCATTAAAGGCTATAGTACTTATTGCCACTTTCCAGGATTGGCCACCAGAGCACGGTCTTTACCCTTTGGGAACATTTAGGTTGAATTGTTTCAGGACGTAATCATCATCATATTTAAAGGAAACATTTTTTATATATATCCTTTGATCAAATTGCGGATTGCCAAATTGCCTCTTTCTTTTCCATATCGGGTTTTCCGGTTTCTAAAACCTCCAGCACACGTTCTGCTGCAGAATTCCCTTTTCTTAACACCAAATGAGGCCTTGCTTATGGCTTGGCCGGAAGAGAGTAAGAATATTATAAGCCAATCCCATGTTTTAGGCAATAAAGGAGGATGCATCCAACGTCTTATCTATCAAAAAACCATTTTCCCACCAAACCAGAGGCAGCACACCTATAACCAGTATTTCCTAAAAAATTCTTCCAGTAGGGAGGCAAGAATTTTGGTCTGTTCAATAACGTTATTGGAAAATGAAAAAATTTATCGGCTAAGAAGTGGAAAAAAGGTTTATTTAAAATCTGGATTTCGGTACATTAAAGGCCTTATAACCCTTAAACCCCCAAGTGTTTTCTGCCACAATAGATAAAAAACTCCCCTTTGTTCCCGCTTGCACGCGGATCCGATTTCTTTTTAGGGATTTTCCAATTCTCGAAATAATCATTCCGCTATTAGGAATTAAAAAATAAACACGAAAAGGGTAAGCTTTGTACTTTCCCAAACATGATCAAAATAGGTAAACAGGATATAAGTGGCTCTCTTACGATGATTCCAATATGGATAGAAAGAATGCTGAATCTCCAAAACATCGGAAGTTATACGTGGCAATAACATCACCCTTACGGCTTTTCCGAAATAATAAGAAATAGGCAAATCCACTATTTTGGCATACATTCTTATTCCTGATATTCCTTAGCACCCATTTCTTAAAAAAGTAATGAAATACATGGCCAAGTAATTAAAGGAAATTCTTTAAAAGAAAAGAATTAAACCACCAGCCCTATTGGACCAAAACGAGGCCTTTTCATCTCCATCATCACCCGAATAGGCGTTGACCGATAATTAATATTAGTGCTGTAAATAATCCTTTTAGTTGGCCCAAACCTTCATACACTGGTTCGACCAATATCTTTTTTTCCGGCTTAAAAAGGAACATCCAACATAGGGAAATTAAGGGCGGCAAAAGAAAGTGCACTAAATAGGGCGATAGAAAATTAAAAAAAAATATTTAAAATCCGTATCTACGTAAGGTTTCGCAAAGCGAGAATTTTCTAAAATAACTCCATTAAACCTATTTCAGTTCTGTTAAGGATTCTTTCAATTTTTAGCATCCAGTTCAGCAATCAAACTTTTTTAAAGTCAGCTGGCATTTTTTAATCGGTATTGATGCTAAAAATCGGAATGATACTCAGGATCAATTCGTCATGCTGCACATTCTGCATGCTACCTGCTTGGGTCGGTATCCTTTGCCTTTGCTGATCAGCCAGCTACGGCGCCTGCCGACCCAGCTTGGCTCAGGCAACCGGCGCCAGCATATGTTGCGCCTGGGCGGCACCCCTGGCCCTGGACCTGCTCGTGATTGTGCGCGCTGGCGGTTTGTGCCAGCGCTTGGTGGTCGCGCTGGCCGGCATCATGGCCAATACTGCCCATCTTTCACGTCTGCGCGCGGCAGGCGATTGCCACCGCTGCGGGTGCCCTGCTGATCCTGTCTGGCGGCGGCCTTGCTACTGACGTCGATATCTGGCTGCGACCTGGTCCGGCAACTGGTCGCATAGCCTCTGTCTAGCCTCGATCATCCCTGCCTATGCTGATTCCATGGTAGCCTTGGCAACGGGCAGAGCTGTTGTGTCGCATGCAGCATCATGGTCTGTTTCCTTGCTGCGCACGTCTAGAATATAGGCGGCTATTGACCGGGTAGCGGAAAATCATTTCAAGAACTGCGTTCATGTAGTGTGATCGGCGTAGCAGCTTCTTCATCGGCCCATAATTTCGCGCGCTCGCGTCGATACTGACTGGTCATGTGCTTCTGATCTGCTGATCATTCGTTACAGAAAATCCGGGCTTTAGAAGAGCTCACCTTTGGCCCGTTGGCCATCGCGCCCAAGAGCACGAGATGCGGATTGGCGCGGGACGCCCCCGGCCGTCACCAGCCGGATCAGCCGCAGGGCCTTGAGGCGCGTTTGCATTTGATGGTTATTATTTTCCAGAGCGACATGCAGCGTGTCTGCTCGCGCATTCGCGTTGGCGACGCAGTGTGCCGATCAAGGTCGCAGTTTCAAAGCGCTGAAGCTGAAGTTCCAGGTCCGGGTCCTGTCGGTCTTGGCCGTGGAAACACAAAACGCGGGTGGTGCAGTGTCTGCAAACGGCAATCTCGGGCCACCGGAGGAGGGCAGCCCCATCAGCTTGGCAAGTCTTGTCGGGAATGGCTTCGCCGCGGCATGCATCAGCGACTCGCTTAATTGCCATCCCACACGTACCAGTTGGGTATGGACCCAACACCCAGAGCGCGGAACAAAGAGAAAAAG
>Ga0163217_1068900_pt1 | contig 12684 bp, 10 predicted proteins | sample SynspAceP_FD_185933 | JGI IMG/M metagenome (GOLD analysis project Ga0163217, IMG submission 185933) | Saline lake microbial communities from Ace Lake in Antarctica - Synechococcus sp. Ace-P (PacBio error correction) | ecosystem: Environmental > Aquatic > Non-marine Saline and Alkaline > Saline ... | reverse complement strand
AAACCGGGAGAATATTTAGTCATTTTTCTAAATACGTGAATATAAAGCGAATCTATTGAGCGAATTCTCTTGAGGTTAAGTCGTGCTTTTTTTAGAAGTTAAATTCTACAACCACTAATTCAAACCCTTTGGTCTGGGTAACCTTAAACTCTTTTAATTAATTGGCGCCATTTACTGAGATACCCCTCCAAAAAACATCAGGAAAAAAGCAGGACACAATTTCTTAAGGCATTAGGGGTTAAGCGTACGGTCGGGTTGACTTGTCAAAAGTGTTTTTAAAAAATATAAAAAAAAAGCCAGAATTGTGCTTCTGGCTTCTTTTTTTGTTTAAAAGAACTCTTCATTTTATCAAAGGAAGGCATTTTATCCCTTTCCCCCGGATCGGTTTGAAGTTTTTCTGAATATCACCAAAATCTCTAGTGTTTGTTCTTTCTTGCCTTCGAGAGATGAGTGTTGGGGTCCAAACATTGACCATGATTAATTGGTCACCCTCTGGTATGATGTATCTGTATTCCATTGATTATCTTTCTATCCCTTTCCTATTCAATCGAAAGCATTTTGCAACTGATTGTGTTCTGGGGTCAATTTTAATTTCACTTTCCCTTTTCAATCGTCGGCACCTCCACAGATTGCGCCTAGAGCCAGGTCAATTAATGAACATAATGATTCAAAAGATCCACATTTATTTACCATCTCTTGAACTAGTTGTCCCTCGACTTCCTCTATAACAATTGAGTAGATCACCTGCGTCACGCCTGGAGTCTTATTTCCTTTCCAGACATGCTAAGTTGGCATTCCTGTCTGCACTTTCCACCTGGGATATTTAATATGAAAAATAAACCTCCTCTTTGATGATTTAAACCTCTTGAGTCAGCTCGGTGCTGGTTTTTATCTACAACTGGCCATTTCCTCCACCAGGACTCCACAAGTTACTTTGCTGAAACCATTTGGACCAAGGCATTCATTTTGTATTGACTCTTTCTTGAGTTCTGTCCTGAACACTTGACATGGAAGAACAAGTCTTGAAAGAAACTCCTTCGGCAACGAGGTGGCGGGTTTTACTTTAATTTTCTTTTCTACACCATTTAGCAATCTCACTCAAATTCAATTTGAGCTTGACCTCAGATTTTGTACCTTTTTTAGGTACGAGTCTAACCACCGCTTCCGCCACTGAAGAAAGAACCAAATCCATCCACCCTCCTCTCACCGAATATATCAACGAATTGAGAGAAGATATCCTCCATATTCATTCCACCCGCCACATAACCTCGGCCTCCACCACGCCCTGATTGACCAAACTTGATCATATCTTTGCTTTTTCTCAAGGGATTGCTCAGACTTCTAAGCTCAGCGGCTTCCTTAAATTTTATCCTCAGCGCGGGATTATCGGGGGGGTGGGGTTTTATCGGGGGTGAAATTGAGATAGCAAGTTTCCGATATGCTTTTTTTATTTCATCCGCCGCAGCAAGACTTTGACACTCCAAGACTTCGTAATAAATCTTCTTTTTTGACTAATTTATTGCTCAGTCACTACTTTAGCAAACGCGAAATACTTTATCGCCAAAGCTTATATCTTTCTTCTACTTACATCAACAATTACCCTTCAACTTCTCGGCATTGGGCTGTGGATCTTGAGTGATTGCCTCTTGGGTGTCCGCATCAAAGCTTCCCTACTAGGTTCTTCCATTGGCATCAAACCTTTGCTCGTAAAGGATTTCTTACTTAGTTCTGAAAAACAAATAAATTTCCCCTCTCTTACTTTTAGTTACTGTCAGTTTCAGCTCGCTTGCCCTTTTAAGGGATCGCTCAAAAATCATCAACTACTTGGTATTAAATCTTTTAAAGACGGTCTTCAGAGGCTGTGGTAATCAATCCAAAACGTTCCTTTGAGGTTCTTTTTTCGATAATTTTCGACAGTCAGAATAAAAGCCTCAAATATTTATTTTTTTAACTCCAAAAATCATCTTCCTCAGCGAATTTTTCTGCCAGCGGACTTCATTATCAGTCCCACTGTTGTTGTCGTTTTAGCTAATTCCATCTAAGTTCACTCCTCAGGTAATTTCTCGTTTAACAGGTCGTATTCATTTGATTCATTTTCCTGAATAGGTTTGCTCTTTTACTTCATGGAATTAATTCTTTTCTAGTTGGCCAACTCTTGTTATTCAATATTGTTGCCAGTAGGCCAAAAAACTGCAATCTGGCATTTTTAAGCATTGTGGAAATCGTCCTGCCAAATTCAAGGTCTTTAGCTTATCTAAGTTGAATTGCGACACCGAAAAATAAAGTGAAGGGAATTCCTTTAGGACTTCTCCGCTCCATCTCTCGCATTTGTTCTTCATCCAAACATATCAAGCTTTGCTAATCGCTAAAATTCTTCTTTTTATCCAGAGTTTCCGGAATTATATCTCGTAGCTGCTCCGATAAGAGGATATGTATTGTTTTTTCAAAATCCGGCCCGCATCTGCAGGATTCATAAAAAAAGGAGCAATATGAGTTTCGCTCAATATGTCTCAAAAATCAGAATTCCAAGCCCTTTTCCCTTCGGCAGCACCCTCAATTAATAACCGGGAATATCAGCCATTACAAAAAGATTGATCTCCGCGATAGGATCGGACACCAAGGTTTTTGGAATAAAAGTTGTAAATTGGATTTAATCCCAATTTTCCGGTATTTGCTGCCAGAAATGGTTATGAAAGGAGAGTTACTTTCCTGCATTAGGAAAACCCACCACCAACATCGGCAAGGAAGCTTTAATTCTAAAATAATCCACTCCTTCAATTCCAGTCTCTCCGGCTGAGAATAATGTGGGCTTATTTGTTTGACGTTTTTTTGAATGTTCATTACCTAATCCTCCTCTTCCACCTTTGGTTATTAAGATTTACCTCTGGCCATCTCAGTGATCTCGAATCTTTTTTTCTCCTGTTTCTGCATCTTTTGCGATTGTACCAAGTTGGCACTTGCCAAGATTACGTCTTTTCCGTCTGCACCGAGTTTCTTCTCCCACCTTCACCGTGGTACCAGCATCTGCAATGACGTGCTTTTTTATACTGAGGTGTAAAAAGAGTCCAGACTTGAGTTGTTCCTCTTAGAATGAATGTTGACCTTCCTCGACCTCATCTCTCCGGTAGGCCCGCCTTTGGGGACATGGCTTTTTCTCTTCTAAAATGTTTAAAGCTCGCTGGCGACCTCCGCTCCGATCTGGGAAACAAAAAACTTCACGTATCGATAAAATGGAATCAGCCATTTGATGAAAATTAAAAAAAGGCTAAGCAACACTGCTTAGCCAAGTTCTTGAATTGCAAAATAAGAAAATTAACGGGATCAGTAAAACTATCGATCACAGAAGTGATAGAGGCAACAGATTGTGATTCATCTCCCACCCTCCATTAATTTTGTGCTAAGCTTTATTTTGAACTAGAATAAAGGTTCTGCTACCGGGAAGTGTTTCGTCCAAATAAACTTTAATTTTCTTAGTGTTTATTTTTCTTGCTCGTTCTTGGTTCATCCACCCGATTTGAAGTTTTTACCTCGCTCTATAATTCCAGCTTCAAAAATATCTTCTGGAACATCCAAAGGCGATCATTCCAGAGATTGAAAGCCCATGATCAGCCAGCTTTTATCCAATGCCTTCGGCGGCCCTGGCTGTTGTACGAGGGAATCCGTTCAAAAGATATATCCGTGAGTTACTGCTTTATTGGATTCATTGATTTTATCCTCAAACCATCCAATCACTCAACCTTCATCGAGGGGGACTAATCGGCCCTCATTCATATATTTTTTTTGGCCAAAAACCCCTAAATTCAGTCCCTTCCTCCTAGATGTTTTTTCTAAACAAATTCCGGTAAGAAAAGGTGATGTCAAACTATACTTCTCTATCATTTTCTCACTTATGTTCCCTTTCCTTGCGCCAGGTAGGGACCAAATTAATACATATTGTACATTAGAGGTATTATATTAATTAAGAAGTCTTCGAAGCTGATAGATTAAGGAAGATTTTTCATGCCTAATCCTCAATTAATCCAGGACCATATCCGACCACAAATTTATTCGGAATTTCAAAACCCAACATAAATTTTTAAAAGCTAATTAAACCGAAAAGCTTTCCGGTTTGAAGAAGCAAGTGGCGATTTGAAATGCTCGCTGGCTTCAGTAAGTCTTAAACTCGGAAATCAAGTGTCCATGCTAGCACAGTTGTCGGGACAATATTCCTCGACAATTAGATGCTTGTACCTCTCAAATTCCTCATTTAGACTAATAAACTGATTTATGGCTCCAAGGAATGTCTAACTCCCTTCATAACCTATTAATTTTAAATAAAAGGAACTTTGTGTGGATGTTAGTAATTGACCTGCATAACATCTGCGAAGAAAAATAAAAGCCCCCATTTCAAAACTCCGACAACAATTCAAGTCCTTTCCCAACAAATCTTCAGGAAAATTTGCTTTTCCCTAATACTATAATTCTGTCTGAAGGAGTTTCTCTTCATATTAAGTATTTCTGAAAAACAGGGTCTGTATTTTAATTAAGACATCGATCAGAGTTTTACGCGACAAGAAAACTATATTACATTTCAGTCATTGACTCAGATCTATCAGAGGATTAACTTTCATTTCATTAGGCGTATGAACATTTGTCCTCAGGGGCACCAATAAAAACACAAATCATGGCCGTAAGGAGAAAACTGAACTCCCGCCCTCACATGCCACCATGTTCTTCCACTTCTTAATTGGGTATGATATTCCACTTTCGTTAGCCAAACCATACATTACGATCTAGCGCTTTTCTTTCGAGGAATAAAAACTTATCTCTTATTGGAAATGACAACCCCCTCTGGTTGTCTAACTCCTTCCGTTGTCCAGAAAGTAATGTCCAGAGATTAATTTGCCTGACCTGTTTGACAGGGGCATTCTCTTGAATAAATTTTATAAAAATGGAGAACACTTCCTCCACCGTTGCTCCTCAATAAGTGGAAAATACTACCCATCCATCCAGAAATGTTGTGTCACAAAGTTCCAAAGCAGAATAAAATGCCCAAGCCTATTGTCCAAGTATGCGGCAGTAATGGAACTCTTCCTCAATTCGTACGTTTTTGCTTAAAGGAAAAGTCGCGTCCCACGCCTCAACTTCCTCTAGGGAAATTCATGAAAAAAATAATCATTTCATCCCCTACCAATTTTACATCAATTTCTCCCAAGTGTGTCAAAAACCCACTAGTTTCTGTCCTTCAATTATCCTGGTTCCACCTAACTAATTAATTGTATTATCATAATCTAACCATGAATCCAATCGTATCAATTATGGCAAAAACAGCAGTTCGAGGAACACCAAATATTTTAACAGTCATACAATCATGAAAATCTTCGCCTTGAGTAAACTTCTGGCACACCTTCCACAGACTTCCGTTCTTCAATGAATTCAAAAAGCGGAATTTAAAACACATATATTCGTTCACCTGAAACGTCATTAATTATTGAGTAATTTCAGATAAAAATTGCTTCTTGGCATAAAAATATTGTTAATTTTCTTATATAGAATATTGAATAAAAGGATTCGATTAATTTTTTTTCCAGAATTGGGTTTTAATAATTCATTTAGATTTGTAGTAAATTAAAGTTCTATAAATTGTTAATTCCACATTAATCAAACACTTAAAAATTTTGAAACAAAAATTTTTTTGTTATGAAAAAAACTTATACTATCAACAATTATGCAGGGCGCTTTGTACTTTCGGAAGCAAATGCCCAGGGAATTTAGACCAACATGTGTCCTAAAATAGGCGGCAGGTTTCAACAAGCCAACTGGCTCCCCTTGCTGGCAGGACTATCTTTCGGCCACTTGAAATCTGGGACACATCGAATCGGTGCCGTTACATGTTCAATGAAAAAATTTGGTTTTTAAAGCGTAGACTATGGTTTTGGGATCATGAATGAGGGCAGGGTGCAGCAGATGCTTCAACAGGTAGCTTCAACACCAAGTACCAGCAGACTAAATCTGCAAGGTGTCGCTAACATTGGAAGAATCATGAAATTTGATCATTCACAAGAAGTTTCGGATTGTACTTCACGGAGGAGCTTGGAATTGGAAGCAGTTAATCTGAAAGGGAAAACACTTTCAATACTTTCGACTGATGATCGGTATACCAAATTACTGTTCGGAATTACACCTCAATTTTAAAATTGAGTTAAAAACATTGCCTGTGAGTTGGAGATATTTCGACGGTCCTTTAACGGTCGTCAACAGTTACATGGGTATGGATCGACCTTGCCATCGACCTGCTATACGATAATGGTTTCTTCTGGAGGCAAACGGGAACTTTGGTGGTTACTGGGTACTTTAGGACTTCAATTCTATTTGGCGGTAAAGAATGAAGAGCATGCGGATGGTATATTTGCTGCAGATAAAGTATGCTAACCAAAGGAAGAACTTGCTTCCCAAATTCAAGGAATTAAAGATATGATTGAAAGGCTCTGATGGTCGGATGGTTGTCCCAGATTATTGGATAAACTGAGCCTAACACTCCTGACTGGAACGCTAGAGTTTGATTTCAAAAGGTTTCTATAACTATCGATTCAGATGTCGATGGATATTCCCTGATCACATCGGATAAATGTCCATTCCTTCCTTGATCCATCTTCTACCAAAACGGAATTTTGTCAGTTAGAACAAGTCGAAGAAAGAACTTTGATTACTTCCAAGAAAAGCAATCAACGATGGTTATATGTAAATGTTTATTATGCATTTTGATAAGCTCTAAGCCTCTAGGCTTAATCTTTCAAGTGCTGAAGTTATGTTGCTAACTTATATGGAAGAGAAATTCAGGAGTAAGTGTTGAAATTAAAGGATATGCAGACGAGCTAGGCCCAGAAGATTACAACATCGAAGCTTTTCTGAAAGAAGATGCCAAAAGCAGTTTCATCGATCTTTTGGTTTCTTCAGGTGATTGATGGTTTCAAGATTATCTTTTTCAAAGGATACGCGAGAAGATACTAGTGTAGGAAAATCTTCTGGCAGATTGCTAGACAAATGGCTAGAAGAGCAAGGTTTTGAGTGAAGTAATAAATATTCAAATTAGTAAAGCCCGATTTCATCACCGGGCTTTTTCTTTGCTCTATTATTTCAATATAGAAAAAACAATTTACCTGTCATACTTACGATTAAATAAATGAAAAAACAATAATTCTATTCCTAATGCTATTAGGAATATTCAAATTTCGCTTTTGCACAGGAGAAAAGCCTTATAATAGCTATCCTTTGATGGTAAACGGGAGGCTTTAATAAGCCCATGGACCACTAACTGGCGGATATTTATCCCTACCCTCAAACATTTGGACATGGTCGATTTTGGGGAAGATACTATGATTCAACAATACTTTGGTTTTTGCAGGAAAATTAGGGTTGGAAGTTATAGTGCAGCCAAAGATGTAAGTCCAAGATTCAGACAAATTATCTAAGTCTCAGTATCGAGGTGATGTGGAATATTGGAAGATCTTCTTGGATTTGAAACATTTACAAAAAAGTTTACTGTGTTAGGAGAGAATTTGGAACGGCAGGTGCTGGGTATTTTTAAAATCGGAAGATCGTGTAATTCCCAAGATTTCGATTCCTGATTAATGTTTATTCTTTTAACCAGCCTTAAAAGGGCTGTATTCTCTTTCAAATAGAATCAGCTTACCAAGGGACTATTTTCTATGATTGTGAATGGCAGACAGCGATTTACATTCGACGGAAATGACTGTCAATCAGAATTGGAAGACCCATTATTACCCGAAATCCCTTATGTCCACGCTACTGCACTTTGGTAGGGACAGTACAATAGGTCTTACTTTTTTACTAGGAAAAATGAGACTCATTGCAGATTGGTTCATCAAAAACTGATAAGTATGCTTACTAAAAGAAGGAGCTTGCTATCTAATATCAATGAAATCAAAGATATGTTTGAAGGACTCTGATGGTGATGAATTCCTGATTATTTGGATGCTGAGCCCAATCACTCCCGTTGGAGCAAGGTTGATCAAAGGCACAACAATAGACTTCGGACACGTTGATGGTATTCCTGATCATTTGGATAGGCCCGCTTCATTAACCTGGCCCATCGTCTACAAACGATGCCCAGTGGAGGCAAATCAAAGAAGGAATTGATTTACTCAAGAAAGCGATCAACGCAGGTTAATGTAAATACCTATTACCGCATTTGGACTAGTGCTACTCCACTTGGTTATTTCTTCAAGTAGCTGGATATGTTGCGAAACTTCATGAAGAGAAATCCAGGAGTAGTCTTGAAATTCAAGGGATATTGCGGTATGAGCTAGGCCCAGAAGATATACAACATAAAGCTTTCTGAAAAGAAGAGCAAAATCAGTTTATGACCTTTTAATTTCTTCTGGGCGTTGATGGCTCAAGGATTATCTTATAAAGGATATGGAGAAATACCAGTGTAGATTAAAGCTTCTGCAGATGCTCGACAGCTAGCAGAGAGCAAGCTTCCCGAAGTAAAAATTTAAAAAGATTGAATTTATTATTGAAATCCTGATCAATAAATTTGGTCAGGATTTTTTTTTGAAGCATTACTCAAAAGTGTATTTTTTTATTACCTAACAAACCAAAGGTGTTAATTCTAAAAAATGTGGGGGAAAATTGTGGATTTTGGAAGGGCGACACTTACTCTGTACAAAGAATAGCAAGGTGCTTTTTAAAGATCAATTCCGATTGAACTCAGGCTTTTATTTTATATTTAAGGCTGTTTATATTATCAGGAGGGACTCTTTCTATTGCAACAAAATTCATAGCAGAGATGAGGGATGTAACCATCAAAGGGACGTCTAAGAATTTCGCAAAAATCTGGAAAGATTAAGGTTGAGCTATTGCATTGAAATTTCGAAAACAATTTGATTTTGAGGAATGTATCGTTCAAAACCCCTCTTGCAAAAAACAGCCATTTCAAGTTCCAAAAGATAAACCTGTATTATGTGTCTATAATGAGAGCTTTCAACTCCCTTTTTATCAAGGCTTTTTTGAATTTTTTCGATCATGCTGGAAAATTTTATATCGGAGCTTTTCGGGAAGTAATGAGAATGAAGACTTATCGATTAGTCATCGGTTATTACGCTGAGTCCTTACTTCAGATCGAGTGGTGATTCTAAAGGCAGATCAATAGTGCAACAGGTAAATCAATCTTTAGAATCGATCGATGTTTGATTTGCAGAAATGGATTTACCCAAACACCTTCAATATCGCATCAAATTTTTGCAGCCCCAGAAGGAATAAAACTCTTGAATCTGAAATTAAAATCCCTTTTTACTCTTTGAGATTGGTAATGGCTAGACCAAAGTTAAACAACAATTCTACATTGTCCCTGGTTCGGGTGAGCTGGAGATCTCGCTTTTGCGTCCTAAAATTTAATAGTATCTATGCTTGCTTATTTTCTTTTATTCCTTTCGTCTAGTCATTTTAATTTAGTGGCGGAAAAAATACTTTGTGATGGTGCCTCCGGGATTTGCTTTAAAACTGGGTAAATGAGTGTGGGCTAATCGGGTCCCATTAACAATCGTTGCTTTTGGAACTTCCACCCAGAAACTTTTGGCAGATGAACGCTGCAATTGAGCGGCAATAGTGATATCTCCATTGGAAATGTGCTTGGTTCTAATATTGCAACAATCGCCCTGGTCTTGGTATATTATCAGGGCTTAATTCTACCATTATTGATCAAGTCCAACCACCTAAAATTCGAGTATTTGGATCACTCTTCTAGTCTCTTTTTCTATTCTTGGGACTAAGTTACAATGAGTGATCTCGACCTGGGAAGCGTCTTATTTATTTGCGGGCCCTAATGGCATTGGATTCTGTTTATCTTTTCAAACAAAGTGCAGCGATGAACCCAAGGCAGTAGTAGAAGAAATAGAACTGCTAAAAAACCTGAGTTGGTTTAATAATTTATTCGTATTTTCATTGGGGAGTCAATTGGCATATGTAGCTCAGAACTTCTCAGTAGAAAAATGCGGTAATTGAATATCTAGGGAATTTGGCACGTTTTCCGGAACGTGTAATTGGGGTTACCATTATCTGCAATTTGGAACTAGATCTTCCTGAATTGATAACTTCTATAATCGCGCAACTTTTCCAAGCGAACTGATTTTCTGCCTTAGGGAATATTTTCTTAGGAGCAACATCATGAATATTCTTTCGATTATTGGTTTGACTGCATTAATTAAACCAATCGGGGGTAATCTGTTGGAGTTTATTTAAATTCTGATTTCCATTTGGATGCTCGGAAATCACTGTATTTTTTTCTTCCCGCTAATGAAGACCAAAATGGGGTGTCAAAAATAGAAGGAGCTCTTTTACTCCTGAGTTATGCGGGCATATGTTTTTCTTATTGTAATGGAAAGCGTTCCCTGGGATGTTACTACGGATCTATTTCCTAAAGTGGGTTAAGGTTTATAGGCTGGACCAATCCTAGGGTTCCGCTGACAGGATTTAATCTGCTTACACTTGTCTGTGACCATATCCGGCATTGAATGACAAGTGAACCATTTTTTCACAGGCGGGTCAGAAATTTAAAACTATATTGGGATTTCAAAATTGGCCAGGGCCAAACAAAAATTTTCTCGAAAAAATCGACGATATAGTTACATTCATTTTGGAGAAAATACGGAGAAATAGGAAATTGCCTTTTTCACACCTCTTTTTCCTTACCTCCAATTCGGGGTTACTTTAATCTGGGTTTCTTTTTGGGGTGAAGAAAAGGAGGATTTATAGGTTTAATGCTTTTAAGTTGCATTTTTTTGGGCAATCACCTTAAGATCTAATTATCGAAACTATTTTTGCAAATCCCCTTTTTCGAAAACTTATTCCCCTGAATCTTTCGATCAGGTAAAATCTCAATATCTTGGATTAAAACTCGATTGAGAAATTTCTGACCAAGTCAATGTTGCAGCCAGACCACCCATAGCAGTTTCTTTATATCGACTCTCCATAGAGGCCCTTATTTCCCCATCGCCTTCAATACACTCGTCGACTGGAAGTCACAGCAAGAACCACTTTGCAGTGCGGATTTTGCGAAAAGAGCTAAAAGCAATAGCAGCGGCACTTGCATTTCTCACTACGCAGCACCTCTACCAATTCCTGCTACAGGAATCGCAAACTAAGCCAAGCATTTTACATTGAAATAGTTAATAGCGACCGCATTAAAAAATATTTGATCGATTGTCCGCCAAGGCAATAAACTATTTGCACCAGCAGCCATTGCTGCTGGCAAGCCAGTTTCTGCCAGGCAGCCTCCAACTGCTCCAGCCAAACTTGGCTTTTCTCCTCAATAATTAGAAGGCTATACCTGCGCCTACTAGTTAAACATTCAACAATTTCCTCATCAGATAAGCCATGAATCTTCTTGAAGGGTCACCAGTGTTTCCCGGCAAGATTCCACTTAGCACCTTGCAAGTAGGTGCCAGCCGCACTTTTTACTCTACCCATACAAGAATTAACCTCCTTTGCGGGCCAAGGCCCTCCGAGATTAATTTTTTGAATGAACTCTGGGGAAAAGCAACTGCAAGAGGGATGATTATAGAACTTTTTCGACATTGTTTATCATTCCTGACGCGAAGTCAATCTCTTCTTCAGACCAAGTCTTTGAACTGCCGTCGACTGACGTGAATAAGCATTGAGAAGTCCAGAACGGAATTTTTATCCTTTACCGCCATTCTTTTGATCGATCTCGAATTTAATCACAGATTTCCGGTAAGGAAACTTTGATTCTCCTCGCAATAGATCTCCTACTCTTTAAAACTCTCAAAAAGGAAACTCATAGATTTGGGTTTAATTGGGTTCGTGATATATCCTAGCAGATAAGCTGAGATTTTAAAATTTTGGAAATTCAATGTTTGCTTTATTGTTAGGTCCAACACTTAATGCCACAGGACAAGTCCCTCCGCTGGCATCTTCAACTTTTGATCACGCAGGATCATTTTTGAAGGCTTCTTTGCCAAAAAAAAATCAATTTTTTATTTCTTCGATTTTTCGGGATTTAGCTTGCATAATCTTAGGTGACTTCCCAAATTTTCAATCCCTCAAGGACCAAATCCATCTCTAGCTGACTTTACCAATTCCATTATTGTAACCCATACCAAAAAAAAACTGCTAATGCACTAAGCAACCAAGTCTGTAGGCGAAAAAAAAGGCCTCTCCCTCTTGCCATTATTATCTTACAGGTTTTGGCATCAGTCAATAACATTAGTATTGGATTGCACATGGGTAGGATTCTGTCCTTTAGATTACCTTAGAATACGAACCTTTTTATTATTAGTCATCATAAAACTTCTTAACTTTTAAAAAAATTTCAGTTAAGATTACTTTGACCAAAAAATAGGGCAATATTTTTCCGACCTTTTGAAATTGAACAAGCTTGGTTTTTGAAAAATTTTCCCACCACTAGTGCTTCTTTTTTTCTTTTCCCTTAGGGGCTCCTACTCATGGGGGCCGCAAGCGTGAAGGAACGGCGGGGGAATTTATTTGGGATTATTGGGACAAAAAAAGGTTACCTCTTTTGGAGTTTTTAATTAAAAAAAACCCCACCCCAAAAAAAACGGAGGGGAGAAATTGGATTTTTGGGGTGGGGTTCTGGTTTTCAAAAAAAAAAGGCAAGGGAAATTTTTCCCCCCTCCTTTTTTTTTTTTTCACTTTTTTTTCTGG
>Ga0163217_1119506_pt1 | contig 12685 bp, 22 predicted proteins | sample SynspAceP_FD_185933 | JGI IMG/M metagenome (GOLD analysis project Ga0163217, IMG submission 185933) | Saline lake microbial communities from Ace Lake in Antarctica - Synechococcus sp. Ace-P (PacBio error correction) | ecosystem: Environmental > Aquatic > Non-marine Saline and Alkaline > Saline ... | reverse complement strand
CGGCTTCGTGAGCTCCAGTTGGGCGCCATAGCACAGCTTTCGCGCTCAGGCTAATCGTTCGGCATGTGGGTGAGCGGCAGACCCGCGAAGCGCCACGACAGGGCAGAGGGTTGTGCGCGGTGGGTCATCAATCCTTGCGGACGAGAGCCATCTGGTCTCCCCGTGCCAAATCATCGCCGCGCATCGGCATTTCACCGAGGAAAGCCGGGTTGCGCCCTCAATTTTGGCCAGCACGTGGCCTTCTCTCGCCCACACCCGTTGAGCTTGACAGCGGGGTGCGGCCGATGCTGAGGCTTGCTGTCGCGAGATCTGTGGTCTCGGTGATCCCTGGATCAACGAGGCAAAATATTTCAGGACTTGACCCTAGGGGCAAGGGGAGAAAAGTCTTGTGGTTTTGTCTTGGCTTTGCTTGGGTTGGCAGAATCAGCCCGAGCCGCTTCTCGGACGCCGTTAGCCGCGACTGGACCCCAGGAGCAAAACAATGCGGGACCCACAGCAGTTGAACCATTGCAGCGGAGGCACTCAGCTCGGGCTGCACATAAAGGCACAAACTTGCTCCCAGAGGAAAGGCGTGAAGGCGAGCAGATCCCCCGCTCGCGCGGTTGAATCACTCCGGCTGTCCAGTAAGATCGGAGGAGGGCCAGGTGTGCCACCATGATCGGCAGATCCGCTGAATAATGGTCTTTCTCATCGACGTTGAGGCCCCGGCTTCCGAGAGAAAGGCGGCGCTCCAGGATTCAGCATCTGGTTCATCAGGTTGCTGCCCACCACTTGCATCGCAGATCGCCTTGCCCGCAGTGCAGCCACGATTGAAGTGACCAGTTCGGCATCGAGGTGCCGCCGAACGATCGGTCAGTCGATTCACGTTCTGGCTCACCCAGGCCAAGGGCGATCGACGTGGCCCCTTCACCGAAATCTGCGCCCCCAGTCAGCACGGCCAGGCCGGCACCAACTTGAGGTCAGGGCCGGGCTTCAGGCTGATGATCTGGACTCGCTATATCAGTCGTTATCTCCCTCGGAAAACCCTTTCTTTGGACAGACCGCCTGAGAATCGGCGGCCTCGGAGATGTTTGGCTACTTTGATGGCGAATTCCAGATGGTTGTTGATCACGGGCCACCAGCAGGCCACACCCTGCCTGCCAGGTGACCGCCCGCCGAGCCAGCCCCACACGCCATCGATACGCCATGCAGATCGGCACGTCACGGCGACGAGCCGGCTCTGCACCCGCAACGGCAGGCATTTCACGGCGCTGCAGCCAGCACCACCATCATGTTGAGATGTTTGCTGCGCCACATTGCTCACGGCCACATCATCGGACCCTGGAAGCGTGGACAGCAGGCTCACAAACGTCCGGTGTGCTGGGTGCCCAGGCGACGACGGGAAGCCGATCACCAGCTGAGGGATACCAAATAGCGGCCAGCGCCAAGCAACTTGAAACGTAACAGGCTCGCCGCCTCGAACAGAGAGGATTCCAACGACGATCTCCACGAGTAGCACGGCAGGGTGGCACGCAGGACGCTAGAGCAGGTGGGAAAGTCTGACGGGTCATGAATGGTGTCCTTGCCTCCTGGCGTTTCGCTGCGGCTCTGCAGCGTGTGCCACAGATCAGGCAAAAGATGGCATCGGTGCCAGTTTTCTAAGGTGCTCCGCGCCATCCACCAACCTTGTTTCACCATGCATCAACTCCTCCTCAAGGATGATCTTTCGGGGTCACCGCTGCGGTATTGCCCTGCCGGATGGCGTTGCCTTTGGTGTGCGTTTCCGGGCTGGGGGCTTCGGCGTGGGGCGGCTGGTGGGATTCTTTGCGCCCTGTTCGGGAGGCACTCCCACCTTTGATCTCCAACCCACGTCCTGACCGTGTTGAGAGACGGTGTATCGCTGGCCTTCACTGCCGCGAATCGGAGAACGCATGGGCCGATGGCCTTCACGGTGGTTGATGTGGCCGGCGCCTTCCAGTTCTCTTTCGGGTGCTGAAGCTGGGTCGTTACATCACGGATGATGCCCTCACCGGGTATCGGCTTATGTCCGGGATCGGTCATGCGTCATTCTTCAGGATCGGTCGTTCGGGCCAGGCCAATTCCCCGGCGGTGTGATGGGACCCGCTGGCATCCCTGAGTTGCTGGCCAGACGCAAGCACTCGAAACCTTTCGTGGCGTTCTCACGGTGCGATAATCTGGTTACGCCCTCCGGTTAAGCAACTGGTGCCCCCCAGGTGTTGGCGCTGGTGCGGAACGGTGATCTCTTTGCTGATCTTTCGGGTGTGAGGATTCGACCGCATCGGCTGGATTCCCTCGGTCCTCGCCTCTCCAGCTCCCACCTTTCATGCCGGCGAAATCAGCGCATGGCTTTCTATGGCGGTGTGCTGGGATGCTGGGCCATTGATGCCTGCCTTCACCTCGATGGTGGCGACGCCTCACCCGCACGAGCAAATTCCAACAAAGAGTTTTATGGGGGCAGGGCCTGGCAAGTGGTCTCCCGGCCTGTTCGTTTGGCATCGTCCGGGAGCGTGCACGATGGGGGCACGGTTTGAACATTCAGGCCGGCGGGTCGCACGCCCTCTCCGGCCGACCGGCGCCGTCTTTTGATGGGTGGTATTCTGGAGATCGCGGCTGCCTCCTCGATTCCGATGGCCGTGCTCGCCGCATCGCCTCAAGTGGGATTCGACATCATCGAGCTGGGGCTTTCCTCAAAGCGGGCCATCACCTCTCGATCTTGAAGGGGCCATATTAGGGGTTGATTTCTGCTTCACGGTCTGGTTGGATCTGATGGTGGCGGTGGGTTGGGGTGTTCTGGGCCAACTTCTGACGATCACGGATGAACCCTGGAAATGCAGGGTAAAGCGATCAGCACCGGCGATGGCGATACCGATCTAATCGGTGGCAAGAAAAGCGGCTGTGATCAGGCGAGCAAGGTGCTGCGTTCCGCTCATGAGCATGTTTTTGGGTGGCAAGGCGTCTTCCAGAAACACAACGCCATCACCAGCTTGCGACCGTCAATCTTGACCTCCGTCGGACCACTGGGTGTCACGCGGCCCTGCCCTCGAGAACGCGGTGAAGAAGGTGCGAGAAGGCCGCGCCGTTCTATGTGGTGGGTTGCCACGGGCACACTTCCAGATGGCGCGAAAAAAACTTCGGATGTTCGAGATTCTTGCCCCCTGAGCGGGTGACCCTCTGCCGCCTCGTTGCCTCAATCAGGCGCCCCATGGCCAAGGCCAGGCGTGGGCGTAATTTCGCTCCGACCGCGCTAAAGCAGGGCTGTCGCGATCCTCTGTCGCCATGCCGAATTGGTGCAGCCGGACCAGACGCGGCTGATTCTGGCTGACACTCGTCGCCGGCGGCCCATGCCTGGAGGTAGATGTCGGTGCTCGCTGCCCTCGGCAGCGACGGGGCTCCTGGGTTTTGAGCGAGCCGCAGTCTGCTCTCGACTGAGGCGTTTCAGGGCACCAAGAGCTGAGCGGCGACGGGAGCACGCTGTGGTGGCGTTCTGGGGCAGGTTCAGCATGACCCGCTCCTCTATGCCCTGCTTGATCCCGGCGCCTATCAGGCCCTGATCCATCGCTCACTGAAGCGCTGGTGATCTGGAGTGTGACCCTGATCAACGCGCTGATTCGGTTTTCGTGCAGGAAAGCCAAAAGCCGGACCGGCCATCGCTCCCCTGGCCCGCTTCGTGCGCCCCGACAGCGCGCGGATTGACCGCGAGGGCCAGCAGCGCCTGATTTCCCTCCAGACTGGTTGTGGGTGATCTGGTCGCCTGGAGCAGGCGCCAGGATTCCCGCTTGCGATTGAGGTGGTTGGCGCCCGAAAACTGCAGGTCAACGAGTTCAGCTACCTCCCGCGCAAATCCATCCCCGTGGAGAAGGGCGTTGCCCTTGTGGGCTCAGGAAGTAGCCGTGGCTGGCGGAGCGACATGGCCTATGCGGGCAGGTTTCGTCACGCGGGCGTTGGCTGCGGGGTTGTCGTGGCCAGTGGGAAACGACACCGAAGTGGGTTTTCAGGATCTCCGCCTGGCTTGCGCAAGCCCTCCGTGCTGACGACCACGCTCATCGCGCACGATCGGGATTCAGTCCGAACTGTTGCTGCAATTTATCCTTGGTTGCTGGCCGGTGCATCACCTTTGTGTTGGTTTGATCAGGGGCCGGGGGGCGGCGGGAGATGTTTGACGGAGCCGTGCCCTGGCTGTGGGGGCCATCCCCTAGGAGCTGCGCGATCGTTGACAATCACCCTGCGATCGGGCGTGGCCGCATGCCCGGGCGCAACGCGATCATCGCAAGCTTCCCGCCTTGGAGGCCCTGGGCAGCAACCACCGTGATCTGCTCCGGACAAGACCGGCACCCTCACAAGAACCGGATGCGTGTGGCGAGATCTATTGCCGGAGGCAGCCTGGTGGCCCTGAGGATCTCTGGCGCCCTCCCGTTCGGGCGGTCCCGGACCCCTGCTCGACAACAGGCCTGCAGGAACCCTGCTCCGCCTGCTTTTGCAACGACGCCCGCCTCGACCGAGGGCGATTCTGTGGGCGTCCCACCGAAAGCCGCCCTGCGGTGGCGGCCGAGTTGCGCACTCGACCGCGACCTGCTCGGCACACCCCACCAAGACGCGATTCCGTCGCTCGAGCCGTACATTGGCACCCATGACGGCAGCGGCGCATCCTTGTCATAAGGGTCGCTGGAGGCAGGTGTTTGCACGCTCGGGCCGCTCGGATCGCTCCGGCGTGGCGATCCCAACTCGATGGTTGCGCCGTGGAGGGCCGTCACCGCCATGCGGGGGCATGAGGGTCTGGCCTTCCCATGTGCACCGCCACGGCCGATGAGAACAGCCTGGATCATCCCACGTCGCCGGATTGGCTTCGATTTCTCGGGCTGCGGGCAGCTCGATTCCGCCGTCCTGAGGCGCAGCGGCCGGGCGGCCTGTCATCGAGGCGGGATCACCCGTGAATGATGGATCGACGGCGAACCACCTGGACACGGCCCTGGCGATCGCCCCGCAGATCGGCCTTTCGGCCAGAAGGTTATCGGTTGTGGGGGTGGAGGAGCAAAAGATTGGCGGGCCATGACCCGGAAGGCCCTGGCCGCATGCGCGGATCGCACCCCGATGTGTTTGCCCGCGTGGCCCCCACCAGAAGACTGAACTGGTGCGAGCCTGCAGGCCCATGCGCCGTGGGCCATGACCGGCGACGCGTCATGACGCCCGCCCTGCGCCGCGACATCGCATCGCCATGGGTCGCGGTGGCACGAGTGCCCGCAGGCCGCTGACATGTTGCTCACCGATGACGATTTCGCTTCGATCGAAGCAGCCGTGGAGGAGGGTTCGCGGTTGTACCGGAATCTGCGCAAAGACCCTGGCCTTTGGCTGCCCGTCAACGGCGGTGCTCGATCACCGATCCTGCTGGCGGCCTTTGCTCGGGTTGAGCTGCGGTCCACGCCCTGCAGGTGCTCTGCTCACATTGGTCAGCTCGCTTGACCATGTTCCCGTTAACCACTGGCCTTCTGAGCCCAAGCAACAGGGCTGATGGTCAGCCTTCCCCGTCCGCCCAGCAGCCGCTGCTGACCGCCAGGCTGATCCGGCGGTTGCTGCTGGTGTCCTTGTTTCAACTGGGGGTTGTCTTCAGCGTGCTTCTGGGGCAGGGCCATCGGCGCCATCTGGACCTGTGCTGCGCACCATGGCGTTCAAGCCCTGGTGCTTCTCCCAGTGGTCTACCTGGTTCAGATCAGCCAGGTCGGGCGTGGGCTCTGCCGTTTGGGCGCTGGCGGTTGGCAGGTCGATCCGTCAGGCCCGGCCCTGCTGCTGGGGGTAAAGCGTGGTTTTCTTGCTCCAGTATATGTTAGCCAGGCGCCTGGATAACAACGTCTTCGGCACGGCCCCGCTTGGCTGCGAGAATGGTTATCTCTGCCCTGCCATGCTGGCCATTGTGCCGGTGTCGTTGCTGGCCAGCGGCTGATCCCACCAGCGCTGCCTCCCGTTCCTGAGGGCCTGTGGACAGCTAGCCTGCTGCCCAGCGTCGCCTTCGCCGTTGGCTGCTGTCACCGCTTTTGCCTGACCCATCTGCACCGAGGCGGCCCTGATTCGATCGCTTTGGCTTTTTCGCGCCGTGGGGGGGGGAGAGAGATCGAGCAGGGCCGCCTCGTTTGAGATGGCAGGGCCAAAGCCGGTGACAGCAGACAAACGCGAGGGCGACGCTGGCCAGCAGGCTTGGGCTTGCTCCACACAGACCCTCAAGGGAACGGGAGCAGCGCATGGTGGATCAAGCCGCTGCGCCAGCAACGACACCGCGAGCATTGGCCAGCTGGGCAGGCAGAAGCGATTCAGACCATTCTAGCAGGCCCAGCGGGGCCGTGCGAGAAGTTGTTCATCCAGGGCGCATGGCTAAACAGTATCTGGGAGCAGCAAACAACGCTTACCCCCAGCAGCAGGGCCGGAGCGTGACACGGATCGCGCGTGCCAACCGCCCAGCGCCCAAACGGCAGAGCCAGCCACCTGGCTGATGTCTGACCAGGTAGACCCTACCTGGGAGAGCACCAGGGACTTGAACGGCCATGGTGCGCGCAGTCCAGATCGGCAGCCCCGATGGCCTTGCCCCGAAGAGACCTGCTTGAAGACAAGGCCCCCAGTTGAAACAAGGACACAGCAGCACCGCGCCGGATCAAGCCTGGGGGTCAGGCAGCGGCTGCTGGGCGGACGGGAGGCTGAAACCATCAGCCCTGTTGGCTTGGGCTCCAAAGGCCATGGGTGACGGACATGGTCAGCGAGGCTTGACCATTGTTGAGCAGAAGGCACTGCAGCGGCGTGACCGGAGTCAAGCCCGAGCACGGCCGCCAGCAGGGGATTCGTGATCGAGGCACCGCGTGACGGGCAGCACAAAGGCCAGGGTCTTGCGGCAGATTCAGGTACACACCGCGACCCTCCTCCCACGGCTGCTTCGATCGAGGCGAAATAATCGTCATCGGTTGAAGCAACATGTCAGCGGCCTGGCGGGCCACCTCGGTGCCGACGCCGCGACCCATGGCGATGCGATGTCGGCCTGGCGCCAGGGCCGGGGGCGTCATTGCGCGTCGTCCGCGTCTATGGGCCACCACGGCGACCATGGGCCTGCAGGGCTCGCACCATGTTTCCAGTTTTCTGGGTGGGGGCCACCCGGGCAAACACATCGGTTGCGATCGGCGCAGGCGGCCAGGCGCCTCCTGGGGTCATGCCCCAGATCCTTTGCCCTTCACCCCCACAACGCATCACCCTGCCGGAAAGGCCGATTCTGGCGGGCGATTCGCCAGTGGCCGTGTCCAGGTGGTACGCCGGTGATCATCTTCACTGTGATCCCCGCCTGATGACAGGGCGCGCCACGCCGCTGCGCCTCAGGGACGGGGCGAATCGAGCATGCCTGCAGGGCCGAAGGAAGTCGAGCCTCCGGCGGACCGTGGTTGATGATTCCAGGCTGGTCTCATTCGGCCGTGGCGGTGCCCATGGCGAAGGCCAGAGACCCTCAGGGCCCCTGCCCCGCCATGGCGGTGACGGCCCACCTCACGGGCGCACCATCGAGTGGGATCGCCACGCCGGAGCCGGATCCAGCTGCGCCGGCAGCGTGGCAACACCGCCTCCAAGCGACCCTTGGTGACAAGGATGCGGCCGGCTTGCCGTTGCCAGGGTGGCCATGTTACTGGTGAGCTCGGGGCGAACGGCAATCGCGTCTTGGCGGGGTGGTGGCCGAGGGCATCGGTCGCGGTCGATTGCGGCCAACTCGGGCCGCCACCCGAGCAGGCGGCTTCGGGGGAATTCGCCCACCAGATCGCCTCCGGGTCGAGGCGGGCTCGTTGCAGCAAGCCGTGAGCAGGTTTCCTGCGAGGGCCCTGCTTGTCGAGCAAGGCGGTCGGGACCGCGCCGAACGGGGAGGGCCAGAGAAATCCTCAGGCCCAGGCTGCCTCCGCATAGATCTCGCGCACCGTCATCCGGTTCTGGTGAGAGTGCGGTTTGCGGAGGCAGATCACGGTGGTGCTCCCAGAGGCCTCCACGGGGGAAAGGCTTGCGGATGATCGCGTTGCGCCGGGCATGCGGCCCACGCCGATCGCCAGGTTGATGGTCACGATCGCCGCAGCTCCTCGGGATGTGGCCCCCACAGCCAGGGCCACGGCGTTCCGTCAAACATCTCCGCCGCCCCCCGGCACCGGATCAAACCAACAGCAAAAGGTGGATGCCGGCCCAGCACCAGGATAAATGAAGCAAACGTTCGGCTGAATCGCCGGAGTCGTGCGCGTGAAGCGGGTCGTCAGACGAGGGCTTGCGCAGCAGGCCGGAGATCTGACCACTTCGGTGTCGTTTCACTGGCCACCACAAACCCGCAGCCAGACGCCCGCGTGACGAAACTGCCCGCATAGGCCATGTCGCTCGCTCAGCCAGGATACTGCTGAGCCACAGCGGCAACCCCTTCATCCACGGGGATGGGAGTTCGCCGGTGAGAGTGATCGTGCGACCTGCAGGTTTTCGGGGAGGCCCCAACCTCAGATTCAGCCGGGATCCTGGGCGCCTTGCTCCAGCGGACCAGATTCACCCAGCACCAGGTCCTGGGAGGGATCAGGCGCTGCTGGCCCTCGCGGATTCACGCGCTGTCGGATGCGCACGAGCGAGGCCAGGGGCAGCGATGGCGGTCTCGCTTTGCTTTCCTGGCACGAACCGATTTCAGCGCGTTGATCAGGGTCACACTCCAGATCACCAGCGCTAGTTGAGCGAATATGGGTATCAGGGCCTTTTGATGGCGCCGGTGATCAGCAGGGCATAGAAGAGCGGTCATGAACTGCCCAGAAAACGCCACCACAGCGGTGGCTCCCCGATCGGCCCGCTCAGCCTCATTGGGGCCGAAACGCCGCAGTCGCAGAGATGCAGACTGCGGCTCGCTCAACCCAGAGCCCGTCGCTGCGAGGCAGCGAGCACAGACTCCACCTTCCCAGGCATGGCCGCGGACGACGAGATGCAGCAGATCAAAGCGCGTCTGGGTCGGCGCTGCACCAATTCGATGGGCTGACAGAGGAATCGCGGACGCCGCATGCTTTTAGCGCCGGTCCGGGCAGGGATTACGCACGCCGCCTTGGCCACGGCCTGATTGAGGGCAACGAGGGCGGGGAAGGGTCACCCGGCTCAGGGCAAATTCGAACATCCGAATGTGTTCGAGCCTTCTGGAAGTGGTGCCGTGGCACCCACCACATAGACGGCGCGCCGCTCTCGACCGCTTTCTTCCACCGCGGTTCGTCGAGGGCCAGGCCGCCGTGAACACCCAGCGTGGAGTCACAGGACGTGAGTCAAAAGATGACGAAATGAGTGGTGATGGCGTATCGTGTTCTCTGGAGATAGCCTTGGCCACCCCAAAACTTCATCGGCTCCAGTTGAAGCTGAACAGGCAGCAGCTTGGCCCTTCTGGCTGATCAGCAGCCGCTTTTCTGCCACGATAAGATTCGGTATCCCAATCGCCGGTGGCTGATCGCCTTTTACCCCCTGCGATTCCAGGGTGTTCATCCGCTCATCCGTCAGAAGGTTTTGGGCACGACACCCCAACCCCACCGCACCATCAGAATCCACCCAGGACCGTGAGAGAATCACCCCGTACATGATCAGGCCCTTCATCGAAGAGGTGGGGGAAAATGGGGGGGGGGGGGGGGGCCCCCCGGGCTTTGGGAAAAGGGAAGCCCCAGCGATGAGTCTGATCCCCACCTTGAGGGCGATGTCGGCGAGCACGGCATCGGAATTCGAGGAGGCCAGCCCCGAGGCTCCCAGATCACCACCATCAACACGCGGGCCCGGTCAGGCCGAGAGGCCGTGCGACCGCCGGCCTGATATGTTCACGACCGTGCCCATCGTTGGCACGGCTTCGGCGATGCCACCGAACATGCCGGAGAACCACATGCCCAGCCCCCTGCCCCAGTAACTCTTTTGTTGGGATTTGTGCTCGGTGCGGGTTGAGGCTGGCCGGCCACCATCGAGGTGGGAGCAGCCGGCATCAATGGGAGCCCAGCATATCCCCCAGCACCGGCGCCATAGAAAAGCATGCGCTGGATTTCGCCGGCATTGAAGGTTGGGGAGCTGGAGAGGCGGGAGACCGGAGGGAATCCAGCCGATGCGGCGGATGTCCTTCACCACCGAAGATCAGCAAGAGATCACCGTTCCCGCCACCAGAGCCAACCAACTGGGGGGGCACCAGTTGCTTGACCGGAGAGGCGTGAAACCAGATGATCGCCACCCGGGCAGCGCCAGGAAATGTTTCGACGGCTTGGTCTTGGCCCAGCAACTCAGGGGATCGCCCGCAGGGTCCCCACACAACCTCGCCGGGGGGAATGGCCTGGCCCAGAAGCGGACCGATCTGAAGAATGATCAGGATGATTGCCGAGCCGGACATTGAAAGCCGAGATCACGGGTAGGGCATCATCGTGATGAACGACCCAGCTTCACAGTCCCATAGAGAATTCTGGAAGGCGCGGCCGAGCATCACCACCGTGAAGCGCCATGGCCCATGCCGTTTCCGGATTCGCGCAGTGAGGCCAGCGATGCAACCGTAGTCACACCACGATCATGGGACCGTGGGTTCCGAGATCCAAGGTGGGAAGTGCTCCCGAACAGGGCGGCAAAGATCCCAACCAGCACCGCCCCGCCACAGACCGGAAGCGGCCCCAGCCCCCGGGACGCGACACAAAGGCCAAACGCCATCGGCGGGGCAATTCACCGCAGCGGTGACACCCCCGAACAGTTCACCCTTGAGATAGTGGAAGTTGATCGATTGGTGATTCATCACGGGTTGGTGGAGTCCTGCGCGAGAAGGCAGCAACCTTTTAGAAACTGCCACCGATGCCATCCCTTTGCTTTGCCCTGGATCTGTTGGGCAACACGCTGCGACCGACGCGGGAAACGAGGAGGGCAGGCACCAGCCCCATGGAACCCGTCAGATTCCCACCTGCCTCTCGCCGTCTTCCTGCTTCAGCCCTGCCGTTGTCTCAGCGTACGTGGATATCGTCCGTTGAATTCCTGCTGCTGTTCGAGGCGGCGAGCTGTTTCCTTTTCGGGGTTCTGGTTGGCGCTTGGCCCGTGCTATTGTTTGGATTCCCTCAGCTGGTGATCGGGCTCACCGTCCGTTCCTGCTCTGGGGCACCAGCACACGGAACTGTTCGTTGAGCCTGCTTGTCCACGCTTGCAGGGTTCCGATGATTGGCCGTGAGCAATGATGGTCGGCAGCAAACATCTTTCAACATGATGGTGGTGCTGGGCTTGCAGCGCCGTATCCTGCCGTTGCGGGTTGCAGAGCCGGGCTCGTCCGCCGTTGAGTGAGATCCTGCTGCGTTTCGATGGCGGTTGTGGGCATGGCCGGTCGCCGGTGCGGGTTCCCTGGCAGGCGGTGTGCTTCTGGTGGCCCTGGATCACGACCAATCTGGAAAATTCGCCACATCAAGGGAAGCCCCAAAACTCTCCGAGGCGCCGATTTCAAGCGGTCTGTCAATGAAGGCGCTTTCCGAGGGATGATTAACGACCTGGATCTAGGCGAGTCAGAACATCAGCGGTTGAAGCGGCCTTGATTCAAGTTGTGGTGCGCCTGGCCGTTGCTGATCTGGGGTCGCAGATTCTGCGGTGAAGGGGGCCACAGGCGAATCGCCCTTTGGCCTGGCGGGTGAGCCAGACCGTGATTCGACTGACGATCGTTTTTCGGCCGGCACCTCGATTGCCGGGGAACTGGTCACTTCAATCGTGCGCCTTGCGGGGCAAGGGCGATTCTGCGGATCGGCAACTCGCGTGGGCAGCAACCCTGATGAAACCAGATGCTGATCCTGGGCAGCTTGCGCCCTGTCTCTCGGGAAGCGGGCCTCACGGTCGACCGGACATATTCAAGCGGGGAATTCTTTGCGAATCATGGTGGCACCACCCTGCCTGCATTGCCGATCTTTTGACAGCAGGAGTGATCACCCGCCGAGGGGTCTTGCTCGGCCTGTACGGCCTTTTTCCTGCTTTGGCAGGCAAAGTTGTGCCTTATGTGCAGCCCAGAGCTGAGGTGCTCGCTGCCAATGGTTCACCCTGCTGGTGGTGGTCCCGCAGTTGTTTTGCTCCTGTGTTCCGTCGGCGGGGGCACTGGGCGCTCGAAAAGCGGCTCAGGAGCCTTGATCTCTTGCCAGGGACAGCCAAAAAGCCAAAGCCAAATGCCAAAACAACAAGGACTTTTGCTCCCCTTGCCTAGGTCGAAAGTTCTTGAAAATAGTTCTGCCTCGTTGGATGCCAGAGTCCACCGATGACACGATCTTCGCGAAGGCAGCCTCAGCATCGGCCGCCACCCGCTTGGGTCCAAGCCAACGGGGTGTGTGGGGAGGAGCAGGGCCACGGTCTTGGCCAAAATTGAGGGGCAACCCGGCTTTCTCGGTGAAATTGCCGGATCCGCGCGGCCGATGGAATTCTGCAGGCGAGAAAGATGGGCCTGGCTCGGTCCTGGCAAAAGGAGTTGATCGAAAGCCCACCCGAGCGGCCAAACACCGAGCATTTGCCTGGGCCTTCGTGCCGGCTTCGCGGGGTCTTGGCCGCTTCCTCCACCTTTCACATTCCGGGAGGGGGACGATGAGCCTGGAGCGGCGCAAAAGGCTTTTGGGGCGGGCCGGGGGGCCCTATGGCGGCCCCCAAACTGGAGGCTCAAACCCGAAAGCCGGGGGCTTTCGGAATTTTTCCCTTTTCTTTCTTGATC
>Ga0163217_1051690_pt1 | contig 12685 bp, 14 predicted proteins | sample SynspAceP_FD_185933 | JGI IMG/M metagenome (GOLD analysis project Ga0163217, IMG submission 185933) | Saline lake microbial communities from Ace Lake in Antarctica - Synechococcus sp. Ace-P (PacBio error correction) | ecosystem: Environmental > Aquatic > Non-marine Saline and Alkaline > Saline ... | reverse complement strand
CCGCAGTCGCTGGGCCCAAAAGTGTTTAGCGGTATGTCGGTTCGGGCCATCGGTTTTCTCCGTTGGGAAGAGACATAGCAAAACCCACCAACCTAAAACCTCACGCCTCAATAGGTTCTGGTGTACGTTACCGTCGCAACGGATTCTCAAGAATTCTGTAGTATGCACATTAAGCTGGCGTGTGACGGTATCCGCTCGACGGCGCCATCCCGCATTGCGGAGGCAACAGCGCGGAGACCTGGGATATTTTCGTCTTCAACGCCCCATTGTCGACTTGGTTGGCGTTTCGCCATAGAACACGAGAGAGCGTTATGAATATATTGCCCTGGTCGAGGCGAATTTCGGATTGTAGATCACGAGGACGTCTGGTTTCGAAATACATTTCCGCCATCGCAGACTCACCGCCACGCAGTCCTCAAAGGGTCATCACACAAATCATTTTGGCCCTCGAAGGTAGAGTTCTGAACGCGTTTTCGCGGTCTTCGCACTGTCTGATTCAAAGAGCCGCCATGGCATATCGAGGGCAAAAAGTGTTAGCGCAATGGTAGCCTTTTTCCCTGAGTCGGCGAAAGGATTGAGTCATCTGAGATGTCGTTGACAGTAGACTTCTCCCTTGGTGCAGGATCGGGCAAACTTCCGCTGCGGGCAGCCTGCCAGAGGGCTTTCCATCTTGCTCGAATCCCTTTCATACGATATGAAATGATCCGCGAAGCAATCGGAGGATGTTGTGTCGGCGGTCTTCAATTGTCGGTAGTCGGCATGCAGGGCAGCATATATGATTTATGACGACGGAGCCCTTCAATCTTCGTCCTTTGCTTCCACATTTGGTTCAACAATTTGAGCAAAAGGTTGCGGGCCATGCGTTTAATCAAAAACGTTGTAGCAAATACGCGACTGCTCCCCAGTCTTCTTTATCTGAAGAACGTCACGTACTGCCTCAATAAAATCCGTCTGGATTGATCTTATTACACGGACAGCGATTTCGCGCTCTCTATCGCCAATGAGCAAGCAAGAACCCGAATCGCCCGCCCCCATTCACGATCGCCGGCATCGAAAATCTCTGTCGCCGATCAGTCAACCACTGCGTCTGGCGCTAACTGTGGGGTTATTCAAAAACAGGCTGCCGAAAAATCCAAGATCTGCCGAGATGAAATTCAGCGGCTCAAGAGACCAACCGTTCGACGATCATTCAACCGAGTCGATGCTCTTGCCGGATTCCGGACGAGGAGAACCGAAGATGGCACCAAAGAAAAAACGTCCGGGCTCGAGAAACGAAAGAAAACAAGACCGCTCCGACATTGATTGTTGACGAGATTCATTCCGCCCGCAGAATTGCCACGCGGGACGCCAAATTCGAATGTTATTCGTGACTTTAAAATCGTCCAAGATATCGTTTCATGGGTTCTCGCAACACCCGTTACGCCGGGCCGATTTACCGTCTCCCGATGGGACTCTGATTGTCGGCCAAGCGGCCCCGATGGCGTTGATTCGCCCACCTTCGGTCCCGCTCTGACCGATTCATTCTGCTTGCAACTTCATCAAAAATCACGTCACCCAAGGGGTTTACTGGACAGCTAACGGAGCTAAAAGTCGACATTTCCTCGGACAGCTTCTCGGAATATTTTTTTTGCTCAAGGGGGCATGACAATTTTCATGCTGAAAAAAGATGAGTACTTAGCCCACCGCGCGGGCAAATCAGCGCACCCACTTCACTGCGACGATACATCGGCTCGGCATCAAGGCAAGCAGCGGCTTTGCACCCACATTGCAACGACCTTATCTAGTTTCAGCCACAACGGATATCCAATCCAGACTCAATTTCCTTGTCTGCTTTCGCCAACCGAAGGAAACCAGCTATCGGCTTTGTGAAGAAAGCCCGTTGCTGCCTTACGAATTCGGATCTGGCGTTCAAAGTCCGGTCGCAAGGTTCGATTGGTTGGAGACGGTATCTGACGGCCCGCGAAGCTTTGCGAAGAGTAAACTCGCTGAGTGGGAATACTAACGAAACTCCACTGCCGTTCAGCTCAGCGAAGCGGCTTTTGTTTCGGCAAGCATTTGACCGAAAAGTGTACGCAAACTTAGGTTAGGTTAGCGACGCATGCACCCAGCAGTTCAAGCCTGTTCGCTTCCGTCCACGGCTGTGCTGGGTTGCAGGCGACGCGAAAAAAATTGATCGTCTGATTCGCTAACAATCCAGCATCGTAAGGCGAACGGAGGAAGGCGCAGGACACGTTTCTGGGACTCATACAAAACTCCAGTCCATCGAAGAGCAACCGACGCAATCCCGCTCGGCGACGTCCGCCAACCAGTTCGGATGCTTTGCTGCAAAAAGAAAGGACGGTTACCCCGAGTTTGAACGAAGCACTGCTCGGACTGCACGCCAAGCGGGAGAGTTCTTAGCGGTCGTTGGAATCACCCTCATTTTGGCGCTTCACAACAATCTGTCGGAAACGACAATTCGGGATACGCAGACTGAGAAAGGATCGCGGCAGGCACTCGGGTGATGAGGGCGGCGGGTCGGGTACACGTTCATGAGTCTGAAAAAGACATGCCGAAAACTGGGCGTGAGTTTCCAGCAATATTCTCCGGCGGATCGGATTTCGTGGTCGCGGTGAGATTCCGAGTTCTCTCGGAGATTGATGCGGACGACAAGCGGCCGAACCCCCGGAGGGGAAATTATTTGCGGGGGGGGGGGCCCCCCCCCCAAAGGATCCAAATAAAATCACCCGCCGCACAGCCAACTTTCAGGTCGCAAACCAATTCCGCCCACGGCTCAGCAGCTTGAGGGCTGCCCCGTGGTATGGAGCATTAACGAACGTCACTTCATGCTGTTGCGGTCCCAGTTCAAATGATTCGCCCCAGGACCCATCCACTAAACTCTACGCTAGCGCGGGCAGCCGAGACAACAATGAATCGACGGAGGCTCTTCATTCGCCGATGGGTACACAGCCACTCGCCTGTTTCATGTGCCAATTGGATGTGTCAGAGAAACAGCGATTCTGTAGGGGCAGACCTGGATCGTGGGCATGCGTGAAGACGCCAATCTTTCCATCGGTCATTCACGAGCCCGCGGAAGCAACATCATTGTCGAAGATACTCTTCGAAATCGCCCACCCAGTGGACGGATCACGAACCGACTGGCCACGCCTTTTTTTGCTGCTGTGTAACTAGCTATCGATGGAAAGTCTCGCGCGACTTCCAAAGGTCTGAGCATTGTTAGGCACCACACGATTTTGGCAATGAAGTTTGCAATGCCAGGAAAACTCTTGATAGCGATCCCAGGCCGAATGTTTGCCGGTCAAAACTGGAGCATAGAATCACGCGACCTGGGCGGGTATTCGACGTTTGAAAGAACCAGTCGCCGGTGGTTACCACCCGAAATCCTTCCAAGGGCGTTAAATGACGCTATCCGGCTGTGCAGGTTTCAACTGCAGCCCAGGTTTCTTCCAGATTTTGCTGGGTTTTAAGAGTGAGGACGAGATTCACGAATAACGTGGAAAGCCAAGGCGTCGTAATCTGGAAAGACTCGCTGCGAGGCTGTCGCCGCCACCGAAGGCTGTCGTTTCTTTCCCAGTACCAAACACTGACTTACCTGCCATGGCGAGGTAGGCGGCGGCAACCAAGGCCGTTGTGGCCACTTACCGATAATTACAGCATCATATTTGTGATTTTCTGAGGCAAACTGGATGTTTTCTGCGAGGCGGTTTCTTGTGTGACAATTTATTTTAAGTGCTTCTAATCCAAGGGTTTAGATTCGGAAATACAGAGAGACGCCGGTGGAATTCCGCGTTCTGCAAATCCGCTAGGATCGTCTCGAACTGCCGTTGTGTGTCACGGACGTTTGCCAGCCCAATTGGCAACCGTTGCACTTAGAACGTTAGGAATAAATCAAAGGTAGCAGGACTTATTTGTTTGGATTCTCGTTCGTATTGAAGCGACTTTTCGGGGTCGGCCTCGGGGCCGTCGCCTTTGACTCAAGGTCGAGGACGAGCGCGCACGTCGTTTCCACCACGATTCGCTCCCGTAGAGATGCCGCGTTTTGGCGCACCAGCGGGCGGCCTTCAACTCGTCTTCAGTCAGAGATTCATTCACTCGATTCGCACCCGTTCGGGAGCCGTGGATCGGCCAGGGAAAGCAGCTTCGGTTCCGCTCTGGCTTTCCAGAGCCAGCGGGAAAGGGAGCTCAACCGCACTCTTCCGCACGATCCACCATGTGGCGGAATGCAATTTCGCCAACGTAGCGACCACACGTGAAAAAGTGTTCATCGTCTTCGACAGGGAAAACTTTTTAAAGCGCGCCTTGGTAGATGTGCGCCTTCGCCGGAATGTACCGTAGTGCAAAAAAACGCATGTGTGGGTCAATGTAACCCAGCCCAGAAAAACTGATCATCCCACCGTCTTCAGATGGGCAAAGTACAAAAGTGCCAGTGAATTAGACACGGTTGCTGCAGCAGTTTGCCGCGTAGCAGGCACATGGAAATCCTGCGGCTGTCCCTGCGTATGCCAGAACGCGCCCGCCTTTCACGAGCCGGGCTTGCCACTCGGTGCCGTAAGTGGCTCGAAGTTCCGGACAACGCCATTCGTCGGAACGCAGCCGCGCTCGTAGGTGACGCGGACGAGCTTTCGCCGGACACCGTTGAAGTGATGGTATCCGAGCGATCTTTTCTAATCAGCGAGTCTCCATCGTCTTCAACCAGCGACCGAAGTTACCGCATGTAATCCAGAAAAACCAGCTCAGGATCGAAGAAGCCAGCGAACGACTTTCTCCAACTGGTATTCCACGCAGCAGTCGATCGTCTTCGTCACTCTGGATCATGACGTCCCGGGCAAATGCCCAGAGATCAGCAAATCCACAGGTAAGCAATCGGGGGAAAAGGTCTCGGCAGAACCTCACGTAGGCGGTCTCTCTGGGGACTCGCAATTTTGCAGCGTCTTTTGATCAGAGAGACCGCTGCTACGTGGTTCCACCGAATGAATTGCTGACGATGTGCTTAGCGAGCTGTCCCAGAAGACTCGAGCTTCTTTCAAATCCTCGGTTTCGCCCAACGCCAAAAATTTCGTCAAGCGTAAGCGTGGATCATGTTGTGCCCTTGTTTCGGAAAGCCCATCGCACCTTTCCTTTTCACAATGACATGTGTATGGGAAGTCGGACGATACTTGGGTTCATCCGAACCGAGGCGTGCGCAGAGCCAGGATCAGAGCTTTTCAAGGCATGTCTCCAGTGTCCCATGATTTGATGAAAAAAATCGGTCCTCGGCGAACCGAAATCCTCGAGCACCCGTCGGCCACCATTGGCGCACCCGCTTATTGCAGGAAGACGCTGGCGACAAGAGATCCCTTGTTCGAGTTGCCACCTCTTGCAGAGTTCGACTGGCGTATTCTTGCCGGCTTACGTAGCCACCAGCATCGTTTACGTTGGTCTCCCGTTCTAAGCCCTTGCAAAATCTGACCGGCTTTCCGCTACGATGTCGATACCGAAATGAGCAACCAAGCAATGGTCCTCCTCAAACAAGTTGCAATGATTGTTTTGTCAGAACGAATTCTCGTTTCAGTGTATTTTGCGATGCTTCTCCACCACCGTATAAACTGCGGGGTCGAACTTGAAGACACCTGTGCTAACGGGGTATGCAAATCAAATGCATGGCATTCCATGCATTCGTAATTAATTTCTGGTCACTTAGCACGCTACTACGTTTCATTTCTTTTGGCCCAGGACCGATCTAAGAGGGAAGGGGTAGTTTCAGGCGGTTCGCGGTTTATTACCCCCCTTCTCCTTTTCCGATTTCGCAACCTCGTTTCAAGGGGCTCAAGCAAATCGCATTGGACGAGATCTGCATCGGAAGCGGACATCGCTGCCTGACCTTGGTGCTGCGATTCTGGAGACGGGAGCGATTGTGTAGCTGCGAAAGAGGAGCCAGCTAATTCCCTGGTCCCTTTCTGGAAACGCCTGCGTCGCATCGGGGGCCAGGAAATCGAGTCGTTCGCGATGGAGACATGTCTGATGGGCCTACATTTCGGCCGGACGAGAAAACCTACCTGACGCGGCTGATTGTTCTTTTCGACGCGTTCAATGTTGTTGAAGTGATGAATGAAAAGCGGTGACGCAACTCCGCCGCCAGTTGTTCCAGCAAGCCAATTCCGGACGAGCGAAAAGTCCTTGAAGGGGGTGTCGGTGGCTGATATTGAAAGAATCCTAGAACCTGGACTACGGGTTTCAAGCCAGGCTGTTTTGAAGTCGTGGTGTGAGCGAGCGATGCTGACGGCTTAGCTCCCCTGATGACAATGCGCAAAGACACTGACCCGCCAGCAGGGGCTACTTTCTTTAACTTGATACCGGATTTCTTCGGCCCAATGGGAAGGCATGAACAACAAAGTGAAAACCGTTCAAAGGCAATCGCATGGAATGGCGAGGACGAATACTTCAGGCCTCCCCTCTCTACTCGCTTCCATGAGACAAAAGGACGCGCTTTTGCCGGGATGAGCCCGTTGTGGCCCAATGTTCGGGACTGAAGGGGGCAAGGTTATCCGGGTATGAAAGCTCGTCAAGATTTATTTTTGTTCGCTCAGACAGTGACTTCAGTATTTGCTTGATCTGCCGGGTCCCTCGAGCAGCGAGTGAAACCAGAAATGCGGCGCGTCCTTAAGAACCGTGCCCAAGAACGATTCTTGGCTTTTGCGGGCTCGTTGAAAAAACCGTGCGGCTTGCCGTCATAGATCCAGACTTCGATTCAACACCCGACGGCACTCAGGTCGGCGTCAACTTTCTGCGCGTGCAACGAAACCAAGTTGTTCTGAACCTAAGATACGATCGTCAGGTGGATTCGTCTTTCGTGATGTTGTGGGCCGGCGGAGACGCAGGAAAACCATTCTTCACTCGTGAGTGCCATAGCCGTCAGGGACCGTTGTCGTAGACGGATTGAAACAACAGCAAGTGCGTTCGCTTTTTGAACGGACCGACTTGAATCACTTTCGGCGGGGTCATCTAATCCGTCGCAAATTCCTTGTGGTCGCCGCGACGTGAGCCACCAGCCGAACGCCCCCGGCGGCAAACGCGATCAGATCAATCCCCAAGCGTGGGCTGCGTTCTTTCTTACCAGCGAAACGCAGACTTCCGTCAGCGCGAAGCGTCGGCGACGCTTCTGCCGACTTTTGACGCGGTAGTCGGCTACGAAGGTGACCATGCCTCGGGCGGCAGGTATCGCCTGTTGTTCGAACTGCAGTCACCGATCGCCATTCCAACCCGCCACCAAAGAAGACCGAACGCGCGGTTGCTTGTCCTTGCTGGCGTCGTGGTCGCTTGGATCAAAGCGATAGATCCAAAGGTCATCACCAGAGGCAATTTTGTAGATTTCCAGCGGTGGCAGCACCTTTGAAATCGTGCTCGGCGGTGCTGCAAGATGCAGGCATTGCGGAACCAAGCAGTCAGAAGAAGGGCGAGTCATGTGGACTTCATGATACTGACTCGCGGTGAGCGTTTTGCGAAAGGATTGTCATCGAAGGCGATCAAGCGACGACCGCGTTGAGATGTAGCCGCACTTCGACTGCGTATCCGTAAACTCGGCCCATATTAAGCACGGTTTCGGAGGGTGGACGCCGAAGACAATTGCCCAGAATTCGTTTTGGGGCCAGCAGGAATGCACGTTCGCCACGCTCATTCGGCTAACAATGTCGATCCGCGGCGTTGACAAACGGCCAGGGGCCGAAGACGTGTTAAACCATCACCTCAGGCCGAAGCATTTATGTTCCCGAACACCCGGTTGAATCCGTTTTTGCCTGATCGATATGTTGGAATCACACTTGTTTGCTTTTTTCGGCAGCTGCCCGGCGAATGATGACGACGGCTCGTGAAATTCGTGTGGGACAATTTCTCGGATTGCAAACTCGAGGGCCGTTTCCGCGAGCGGGGCGCATTGGAAGTTTCAGGACAACGTGGCTAGCTCTGGCGCTCTCGATTCCTTAAGCTGAATTCTACAGTACAAAAATCACGGCCCGATTTTGAAGTGGTCTCAAGAGTTCAAGGACGCCACGATGAGTTTGAGATGGAAGGCGTCTCAAGATTGCCAGCGGGTGTGTTTACACTCGAAACGGGGCGATGGGCACGTCTTCGCGTCACACTGGCCGACGAAGAGACCCGCCGGCAACCCGGGCGCGTTCGGGGAAAGTGCCAACGCGATTGATTGGCTGGGCACGAAGTCGTCCAAACAGAATAAAGGGCGACCACATCCAGCCCGTCGGTCCTGCCCGGATCTGCCAGCCGTCGACGGCAAAGGTCAAGGTGAAAGCTTTGCCGTCAGTCGGGTGCCGCGTCGATTGACGATCGGCGATTTCGAGACGGCGATCGAGCATTCATCGCTGGCCCCGCGAAAAAGAATTCTGGTCCATGCTGACTTTTGCCCACGGCAAATCGCCGTCAGAGACTTTCGGTTTTCAAAGGGACTCGTTAAAAGACTACGGACACTCGTTAAAAAAGTAAAACTGAATCAACATGCCTCGCATGCGTTCAAATCCGACACGCGTCTATCGATTAGGCTGTGACAAAGCATGGCGTGGGGTGCACACATAAACCGCAGATGACTCGCCGCAAAACTGTTGGCCGTATGCGGGCTGCTCTAATTGGACGAATTGGACAAAACCTGAACTCTTCCATCGATTCAATCTGTTGTTCGCCTTCGGCTTCTCTGCCTGGGCTCCGAGTTGGCGGCTGGGGCAGCCGATCCGGTGCCGAAACATCGTGGGTCCATTTCGAATGGCCGATGACATGGGCTGTCTGACATCGGTTGTTACGGATCCGAGATCGAACCCCGAATTCGATCGGCTTACGCTGCCGGAGGATTGCTGTTCACTCAGTTTTACAAGACAACGCGAAGGTGCAGCCACGACGCGTGCCTCGTTGTTCGACCGGAACCTGTATCCTCCGCAATGGCGGTTCGCGGCCAGTCTCAACTGCATCACTAAAACATCTCACGCTGGGCGAAGCGATGCGGCATGCTGGTCTATGCAACGGGCCTGTCTCGGCAAATGGCACAACGGTGTAAAGCGGTTGGGAACGCGTCGTTCGACCGTGGCTTCGATGAAGCCTTACGAGAAGTCTGGGCGGATGCTGCAATTTCTTTAATCGAAAAGAATTCCCCGGACCCGAAATTTTAAGGGGCAATGTCAGGTCTTCAGGCCACAACGATCGGTTCCTGGATTTCGACGATTTTCCTGAAGACTACTACACGACGGATTGCGTTCACATCCACGCGATCCAGACTATCAAGGCGAACGCCGCAGCCGGCAAGCGTTTTTTCACTACGTGCCCATATACCGCTCCGCACTACCCGCTGGCACGCCCAACGAAGACATTGCCAAGTACAGGGAAATACGCCGCGGGCTGGGATTGTTTTACGCCAGCAACGACTCGCACGCCAAAAAAGAACTCGGCTTGTCGACGGCGCAAGTGAAGTCATCGAAAGGGATGATCGGGCACAGGGCTTGGGAAAACGCAAAAAAACATATCGACGAGACTGCAGCAACTCCGCATGAGGTCATGCGCGGTGATCGATTCGGTCGATCAAGGAACATCGGGCGGTGCTGGACACGCCGATGAAGTCGGGGTGGCAGACAACACGCTGGTTCTATTTTTTGGCCGATAACGGCGGCTTGTGCAGAGACACCTGGCGCAACAAGCCCGAAACAAAAATTCCCGGCCCCAAAGAGGACTATTCCCACGTCGGTCCCGGTTGGGCACGGCGTCGAACACTTTCCTTTCCGGCGTTACAAAGCAGTATATGCCACGGGAAGCCGGTATTGCCAGTCGCTGTCGCTCCGCTGGCCAAGACATTCAGGCCCGAACCCGATCGCAGCAGTCTGTCACATCATCGACTTCTTGCCACCGTTCTTAGAATTGTCGGGGGCCGGACTATCCCGGCAAGCACCCGGCGTTTGGTTGAGCCGACGATTCCGCTTGGACGGGCAAACGACTGTTGCCGATCTTCGAGGGCGGCAGCGACGCCACACTGGCAAACTAAAATATACTGGCATTTTGGTCGACCAACCGTGCCGTTGCGTCACGGACTGAAGCTAAGCCCTGGGACAAACACGCCAAAAGCTGGAACTTTATGAATCTCGCGACTGACCGCATGAAGCTCACGATGTGCCAGCGAAAGCACAGGTGATCAGGTCGAATTCACTCATCGAGGAAATGGGAACGCCTGGCGCAAGTTGTTGACTGGCGTTACGACCAAGAAAATCGGTCCGTATTCACGGCGACCGCTCTCCGCTTCGACCTTTGCTCCCCGCGATGCACCTAGGAAACTGCAGCATGAATCTGATGCAACTTTTCGCCCGTCGAATTCTGATTCTAATCGGCGGTCCTGTCGGTCGCTTGCGAATCGGCGACCGCGGCCGACGCGGCGTCACCCAACGTGTGTTATTCGTGTTGATGATCTGAATCACTGGGTCGGATATACGGGGCGGAACCCGCATGCAAGACACCTAATATTGATCGTCTTTCGAAGATGGGGGTCTCGTTCACAACGCTCACTGCGCCGCGCCCTCCCGCGTGTGGTCCGTCCGGGCCGTCGCTGTGGTCCGGCAATTCGCCCCCCACAGTTCAGGCTTGCTACCGAAACGCCGATCCGAGGAAAGCGGCACATCGCCGAGGGGATCTGAACCTGAACGCTTCACTTCAAAGCGGGAACGGCTACTACACCGCCGCGATGGGTTAAACGTTATCACTCAGCAGCGGGCGGACTGAAAAACGTTTACGCGTCGGATGGACGGTATCCGCCAACGAAAACGTGAAAACAGTGGCTGGTCGCGTCCGGACGGAAATACGAAGGCTTCCACGAGCCCCTCCCGCTGGACGTGCAAGACAACAGGATCTTCCGGGACTGGCACACGGTCGACTTCTGCATCGATCGCATGAATCAGAAGAAAACGCGGACAAGCCGTTTTCATGACTTGCGAATGATCAAGCCGCATCTTCCTGGGCGGTCCCACGCAAATATTACGAGATGTATCCGCCGTGAAGAGATTCAGCTGCGCCCGCACTTGGACGGAGACTTGAGTGATCTTTCCAAAGCTGCATTGACGATGGCCGGCGCCGAAAAGGATCATGCCAAGTTCCTTAAGTCCTTCGCTTCCAGGGCGGCTGGAAAGAACGCGGTCCGTTCATACAGGGCGACGATCGCGTATGTTCGACATTGAACAGTCGGTCGTCTGCTGGGAGCTTACGAAAGCGGAATCCCGATCGTGACAATCCGATCATTGTTGTTCTGGGGCGACACGGCTGGCATCCTGGGCGAAAAAAACAAACACTGGCGCAAATTTGCACTGTGGGAAAGAAGCGACCCGTACGCCCTTCATTTGGTCGCACCCGGCGTCACGAAAAACCGGCACGATCTGTGGACGTCCCGTCGATTTCATGGCATCTATCCGACGTCTGCGAGCTTGCTGGGCTTGGAGGCTCCGCCCACTGGAAGCAACAGCATTGTTGGGCACTGGAAAATCCGCGTCGGAGTTGGACGGGCGTCGCGCTAACGAGGGCACGGGGTACCGGAAATCACGCCAATCCGAGATCAACGCTACCGGAACATTTCGTTATTCAGGACGGCTCCGAAGAATCTACCGACCACGACAGCGCATCCCTACGAGTCACGAACTTGGCCGGCAAAAACCGAACTTGGCGCCGTCAAGCAGCGGCTGGCTACTCATCTTGCAGCGAAAGAGACGCGGCCAACCAAGGCCGCAGAAAGAAAGAAGCGAAAAAGAAGGAAAAGGAATAACCAGTGATGGAGTGCCGTGTCCGTAGCTAAAGTCGAAAAGAGTTTTCGCGGCGATCGACCGAGATTTACGATGCCCCCGAGCTGCCGCTTACCTTAGAGCGCTTACTTAAGAGAAAGAGACAAATGCGAAAAAAACACTACTCTCTGTTCTGATCACGCCCTAGTCGCTGTTCCAGCGCATGGCAGACGAAAAGCGAAGGTTCGTCTTCATCTTCCGGTTCGCCAGCCAAGGGACCGATCAAACATAGGAAAGGAAAGGGAAAAAGGGCCACCATTCTAGCGAGGGCTGGCTTTCGGCGGGCGTCGCTGAATCGCACGCGTCCGCGATTTCGGCAGTCGATTCCTGCCTCGCGTTCCGGCGGGACCGGACAGCTCTTGGAAACAGGCATCGCGCGCAGCGGTGACCTCGGCCCACTCCCCTGATTTCGCTATCGGCAATTGAAAGCGAGTCGCTTTAGTTCCGAAAGACAGGCGAGCGGATTCTCTCGGGCGCACAACCAGGCCCTGTCCGCAGCGGATCGCCTCCTGAGCGAGACTCTCGGGCGGCCTGCGGCTCGCATGGAACACCCGCCCGGGAACTTACGCACACGTCACCAGCCAGGAGGATCGAGCCCGATTTCCGGCTCAGATCGGTGCCAAGTGCTCGGGGATCTTGCCACTTTTGTCTTGTTGCAATGGCGGGCGCCCGTCCAATCCAGCAACTCCAGATTAACGGGCTAAACGAATGCGAGAAATCCTTTGGAATGCGCGTCGACCGGAGTATTCCAAAAAGGGCGAACGCATCCTGCTGTTCGTCAATTTCGATCGGGCTCAGCAACCGCTCTTGCGCCGGACGGCGACTCCGCTCCCTAAGCGTTGCGTGTGGGCGCGTTCGATCCTCTCGCTACCCGAGGTCGTCGATTGCGATCCTTCGCCCGG
>Ga0163217_1034562_pt1 | contig 12685 bp, 14 predicted proteins | sample SynspAceP_FD_185933 | JGI IMG/M metagenome (GOLD analysis project Ga0163217, IMG submission 185933) | Saline lake microbial communities from Ace Lake in Antarctica - Synechococcus sp. Ace-P (PacBio error correction) | ecosystem: Environmental > Aquatic > Non-marine Saline and Alkaline > Saline ... | reverse complement strand
GTCAGCTGCGACCGCCGCCTCAAGAAGAAATGGGATGGGCAGCAGAAAAATGCTCGACTGAAGTGGCATCCGCTGCGGGCGCGACTATCAGCTTTTTTGATCTTCTCCGATGCCTCGTTGAAATGCCTATTTGCACCGGACGTGGTGGCTGGATCTTTCAGACCCTCGCTGCTGTGTGGCTCGTCGCGGTTTTGTCTTGTTTGAGGCCATTCGACGTTTCTGGCACCAGAGCGCTTGATACAAAACAATCGAGGCCAAAACCTCAAGCTGTGGCGGGTGGCTGTCGAGATAGACTTTCTCGGCTTGACCCCATAATTTGAGACCTTTTGTCATCACTCGTGTACAGGCTGCCAGCCGGACGGCGGGCAACCACCCCGGCATTTGAGCAACTTGAGTGCTTCGAAACCCAACGCTTGGCTGAGACCCGTTTGCACACAGCGTTGACATGAGAGCCAGAACGCAGGGCTTCAACACAGCCAGCATCGGTCAGAAAAAACCTTGGAAGTAGTCCCGCGAGAGCTTCCATAGGAAAAACCCTAGGCGGAATCAACAAAACATGAGGGTTCGTCAACGCGTTTCAGGGTTACAACTATAGCGATAGCGTTGTGAAAAGCAAACAGTACATCGACCCGCAGTCAAAGGCCGATGGGGCGCAGAGAGGTGGTTAAGAACAAGGTGACGCAGCGTCGGATCGAGATGGTTCACAGGGGAGACTCAGCGATGGACAGCAGCAGAGGTCAAAGCGATGAAGCGCGGATGGGTTTGCTCAAGTGGACGGAACGAACCGGAGTGCCGCGTTGATTTTCGGCTCAAGCAGCTAGTCAGCCCGCTGCGTCGAAGAAAAAGGACCAGATCATCCGACGGGCTGTGGGATGGTGGCGCGGACGCTTGCTGGGTTCCTTCAGCAAGGCCCAGTCTACGACCAAGAATGTTGACGCCAATCATCCACGAAGGCAGCGGCACCAGACACCCGCCAGGGATTCGGAAAACCCAGGGGCAGCCCCTGGGCGCCGGGCAAGTCGTCATCGTCGGCAGAGTTTTTGATCGACTTGGTGTGTGCCGTTCACGCCTTCCCTGGCCCTTGGTCTGCGATGATGACAGGGACAATCAATCAAGGCTTGTGAAGGGACGAGCAACTCGGCTGCCATTAGCCTCACTGAAGCTGGCCTGCATCTGCAGGCTCAACAAAAGAATTCGAGATCCTGCCGCAGACTTCCAATGTCCGTGCAGCGTCGATTCGCCCGGCCTTGGGCCTCGACGGCGAACTGACGGCTGAGGGGGAGGGTTTCAGTCTGGGCGCTCAGGGATTACTTCAAATGATTACGAAGTTTTGAAGGCAACCGCGGCGTCTACCGTACCAAGAGCAAATGGAAAAACTTATGGGGTGCGATGGTTGCGGTTGTCAGGCCCGCATCAGCTCCGCCAATCCTGAGTTGAGGAGGGGAACGGAGAACGGAGGTGATCCCTTGCCGGGAGAGCGGCCAGGCGGCGCAGCCAAGCAACGATTCGGCATTCACATCGAGGCTCAGAACTTGGATAGATGGTGTCGCCCTTGCTGCAAACGAACAAAGCTCCTTGCTCAACGGGAGCCAGCGATGGGTTCAAGCGTCATGGGAAGCTCTACAGACGAAGACAGGGCGAGGAATGAAAGGCATCAAACAGGCGGACCTGGAGCCGACCCCACTTAACGTAACGTCTCTAATAGGAGTATTGACAAGCATGCACAAGTCACTCATCTCTTTGCTGGACTCCTGACCAAGCCGGATCAGGCGACTGACGCAGCCCGGTTTGCTTGGGGACCAGGGTTCTGGCTTGGCCGAGGGAATCGCCTCACTCCGGTCAGGAATGATGTCCCGCAATCCAGATCGATTTCCGTGTCAGCTTTGAAGCCCACTGTTCTCGAGCGGATCCGACGGCCAACCCGCCGTAACAGGAGGTCGCACAGGAGCTTCGCCGCCTTCATGGCCCCATCGAAGGCATTGCCCGAGGACTTGAGGGGAACGCATCGCCTCCACCTTTCGGCGATCGGCGGTCGAGCACCGCTTGAGCGAGGCTGCTGGAGGGAGTTGTGTGCCGAGGAGGAGGCGATCATTTCAACTTTTTGCCAAGCAACTGGCAGCTCTCGCCCCCTACCGAGCACGCGAAGCGCCAACCCGTCTATACAGCCGCCTGGGCGCGCTTCATGGCCGAAACGTGGCCCCTGGACGCCACTGGCGCAGAGGCGGGCTTGCAGCGCCGAGCAGATCACGCACCTGATTGTGGTGAGGTTGCAACCGGATTTCTTCGCTCCAAGCTCGTATCCAGCTGATACAACGGCTGGGATCCGCCCAGCGCAGGAGCGCAGCGCTGATCGTTTTTCATGCTGGCGAGATGCGGCCTTCACGCCTTAAGCTGGCCGATGCGATCTTTTGCGCGCCTTCCCCGGCAAGCATCCGGGGTGCTGATGGTCTGCGTGGAGCTCTTGCACCCTGCAGGGTAGGTGCAGGGCGTCCCGACAATTGGAGAACGGTGATCGTCAACGCACTCTTCGCGGGGATGGGGCGGCCCTGCCGTTACTCTCTTGCCGGGATCCCAAACGGGGGCGCTGACTATCGGGACAGCGGCCGTGCACGGATTCGCCGAGCCTCGCTGAGGCCGATGACCTGGCGAGATCGGCGACCAAACAGGCTTTCCTGACTGAAGGTGGCGGCCGCAGTTTCCCCAGCGCATCCCGCACGCCCTTCCGTTTTCTTAAGCCATTGGTTGCAGCGCCATGGGCTTACGGATGCTTCTGGCATCGACCTCTTGGGCTGTCCATCCCGGACGGCGCCAGCATCCCTCGATCTGGTTGCAAACAGGCCAAGCGCCTGCGGCGACGCAAGCGCCTCGGCAGCCTGCCTACGGGGTTGCTCGCGACTTTCGCAACATTGAGCTCACCGACGATCCTGTTCATCTTGAAACATTGGATGGCGGTTGCCGCCCCAAAAACCCTGCGGCTTGTGCCCACCAGGGGGTTCCCTGGGTTCGGGCCTGGCCTCCGATTCGAGCTGCCCTGTTCAAAACACTAGACTCGAAAGCCGTATGACCTCCCCGCCGCCCGTTTGCCGCCGGTCGTTCAAGACGGTTCCGCACCGACCAGGACGAGGGCTGGTGGAATGACTTTTTCGATCACGATCAGCGGCTCACCAGTGCGCCTCGATCAACTTCGCGTCGGCAATTCAACCCGGGGTGGCTACAGCGCCCGATGAAGATCCTCAGACCCTTACTGCTGTTGCAGGCACAGATCAACCGCTCGGATCCTCGGATGCTCGGCAGCGGGGATCGCCGGATTTCCTTGATATCTCGTGCGTCTTGGTCGCGCGGCATGCGCCCGACGCACCCTCGCGATCGTTGCGGTCGACTGCCAATCCGGTCACCGTGGAGTACGCCCGCCCAGGCGCTCTCCAGGCGGCTGCCCCCCGATCTGCCGCAGGCCTCCATCAGAGTGACGTGCGATGCCCTGCGCTGCCTTACCCCGAGCAGTCCTTCGATTGTGGTGATTCGCTTCCAGATGTTTCTGCACCACTTTCGCCCCATGCCAAGCGGTACAGGTGATGGAGAGCATGGGCGCTGGCGCGCCGCGAATTTTCCTTGATCAAACGATCTGCAGCGCCACCCGCCTTGGTACGGCCGGCATGTCTATTGGGCTCACGCGCCTGCTGCCAGGCTTCGGAGATGATGCAGAACGACGGCCCCATCTCAGTGTTCTTGCGGAGGTGGTGTGTCGGAGCCCAGGGGAACTCCAAAAGCGATCGCCACAGAAGCGTTGCTCGAGCACGTTTCGATTCCAATGGTGCTGGGCTTTTCGCGGGCTACTGAGCACCGATCCGCTGAACCAGGCGCCCCTATGACCCTCCAGCGGGAGCGAATCATCATCGGGGCTGCCTTGCTGTTCCAAGCATTGCCATCCAGCTGGCTGAACGGGCCACTCGGTGCTGCTGCTGGAGCAACAGCATTTTCCCCGCTGCACAAACTCTGCGGCGAATTCCTCTTCTGTTTGAGGTTCACCGAGGATCTTCGGGGCGCCTTGGCGATCCTCGAACGCGGTGCGCGACGGCCGGCGGGTGCCGATTTCAAAGGCCAGGCCTCGCCACCAGCACGGGGGAGTCATCGACGGCCAGCTGCCCGGCACGGCGCGCTGGGCTGAGCGCTACGCCGCTCGATAAAATCCTCGGGACCGCGCCTGCGTGAGCCGGAGCCCGCTGCCTTGATCGCACCGCCCGTCACCGCGTCAGGGCAGCTTGGACGACGGCTTCGTGGGTGAGGCACAGCCGACGATCGTCAGTACCGCTCAAAGCTTCGGTGTTCGGAGCCTTATGGCAAGCGCTCCCGGCTGGACGGACAAAACTGGGGCGTGCCTTTGCCGCCAAGCCAGTCCGTTCGTGCCGGCAAGCCACTACCGAGCATCACAACCGTAAGGCCGGTGAGCTGCACCGCCTTCCCGGGGGGTTATTTGCGGTCGCAGCGATTGAATCAGGCCTGATCAACGTCTGCTGGATTCGGCCACGCCGGCCTGAGCAGGCAGCGGCAGGACGGCCAGATCGAAGCCGAGGGGAGCTGTCCTCGCTGCGGTACTCCGCCGCAATCATTTCCTGGCCAAGCCGCCTGCAGGGGATTGGACCGCGTTCGGTTGATCGTCGCGATCCTTGAGCCGGATCACTATTGCTTGAAGGTCACTTCGACCGGATTCTGGATGACGGCCATACCGCCGGGCATGGATGTGCGCCGCTCTGCGGTGACGGCAGGCCATGGCCCTCGGCTCCGCTGACCTGGCCGGCCCCGATCGCCAAGGCCTTTCTAAGCAACTCCCTGCGACTCCAACGTGCTGCGCAGCCTACCGCAGCGGAATTGGAACCGGGTTTTCCTGCGGCGACTGCAGCTGGGCCGTTTTGCCTGCACCAAGGGTTTCCTGCATCCCTCCAATCGCCCGGCTAGCGGTGGGGCTGTGCAACGCCAACCGGCGCTCGGCAACGCCCTGATCGCGCCACCGGGGTCGGTTGGCAGGCTGGCGCTTTGTCGGGGACCGTGATGCTTTAGATTAAGACGACTCGGCCCTGCCCCGCAAGGCCTGCCTTCAGGCTTTTGGTGGATTGCTTGCGTGGCTGAGGAGACCTACGCTTGGCCAGACTGACGGGACTCGAACCCGTCGCCTTGATCAATTGTTGGAACGCTCGCCAAAGACCGCAGACGAGCTGAGCTTGGTTGACCGTGTCATCGCTGATCGAGCCGCTGGATGATCGCTCGCTGCGCCGCGATCGGAGCGAGCGGCCCTCGCGGCAGCTGTGGCTGCCCGATCGCGGAACAGCAAGTGCCTTGACCCGCCCATGGCCGATTGCCTTGCAGCGCAGTCTCGCCCTGGGCTCGGGAAACGGCGAGCGGCCACGGCGCCAGCTTCGCCAAGGGCCAGCAGGCTGGATCGGCTTTGCGATCGCACGGAAAATCCTGTTCGCCGCCGCAGGCTTGTGCTCGCGGTTGAGCCAGGCCGTGGCGCCTTGAGGTGGTTGGCCTGCGGGAGCGAATCAGAGTTCAGCAGGAAGAAATCGAAAAGTGGCAGGAAGCCCTCGCCCAGGCCCGCAACTCCTGCAGCAGCTCGAATCATCAGCCGCGGCAGCGGTCCCGGCCAGTCCGCCCGTCCCGCCGGCCGGAAGCCCCCCCGATCCACTGGCCGTATGGCAGTCAAGGCACGCACGACGATTCAGCGCACGGAGCGCCTTGGATGGCTGCGAGACACTCCAGCAGGGCCCGGATCTGCCCCGCCCTGGTGACGTGTGGTGGCCCGTCATCGGCGCGACCTGAAACACTCGAGGCGGTTGCCGCGCCAATTGCCGCTCGGAGGCGTCGAACAACCTACCACGGACGGACCGAAGTGGCCCGTTTCCCCCGATCTTGAAGTGCCACGGCTTTGCCAGCAGGATCACGCGCTGACCCACGCACGGTTCATCTTTCCGCGGTCGGAGAACCTTACGCCTGTTTTGATGGCTGTTTCACCATCCCCGCCACGGGTCTGAAACGGGGGAGACCTATCCGCGCCTGCCTTGAACTACCGGCACGCGCTGGATCGAGATCCTCCTCCCTTGCGTATCGATCGTGATCGGCGTCACGCTCACCCTGGTTGGTGTGATGCGCTCTGTTCCCTATCGCGGCATGTGCTTCGGATCCTTCCTGCTGGATCGGGGCCTCACCCAGCCGCTCTGCTTGGCTATCGGCCTTCACGTGGTGATTATTGCGCCGTCCGCCGCTGGCCAGCCGCGCGAACGTTTCGCCACGTCGGCAGAGACTGGATGCGCCTCGCGGCCTTGTTGATCTGAGGCCGTTGGGATTCCCGATGTCCAGACCATGCTTGTGCTGTTTGTCCCAACGCCGCACTGTGATCTCGAATCGTCTCGGCGGTCTGCTGCGTGTTTTCAGGATTCGCGCTCCAGCAGGTCACCCGCGAGTGTGCACCAGACGACATCGCCCTGACCAATCTGAGATCGAAGACAGCTATCTGGTGGCGCGCCACGATGGATCTGGGTGCTGCCGATGCTGGTTTTCTCGCACGGTGCTGGGCATCTCACCTCGATTCGGCGGCTTCACAGGCCTGCTGGCAATATCGATGATCTCGAAAAAAGCCGTGAAGGCCAGCCTGCGGCGGTGACCGGGGGCCTCTCCACCGCCTTTGGACACCCACCTGCTCGCATTGTCACGGCGTGCTCTGCATGTGCTGATGAGCATCTGCCGAAGCGGGGGAGAGCACAGCGGCGGCGATATCGAGGCTCCATCAACGACGGCTTTTTTCCCCAGGTCAGCGGCGATGCGACGAACCGCGGCGTAAGCCGCCGAGTCGGTAGAGGTTGGTGATCGGCTTCCTCGACGACCTCAGCGCCGTTTTGATGGTGATCATCTTGATCGGTGATTTCAGTGCTGGCGCTCTCCCTGGGTCGGGACGCCCGCAGGCAAGCCCAGAGCCAGCCAAAGCCCGCCACACCTGCAGCCAGTCGAGCCCACACCAGTGGCCCTGGTGAGTTGGTCCCGCCGGAGGCACGCCGGGTGCGCACCCCACCAGGCCTTCCTGCTCTGCCGAGCCGGACAAGTCGAGCGGCACGATTCCTGTCAGTGCGAAATCACCCGATCGCTGGGATCATGGACCTGGTCAGCCCACAACGAATTTGCCGAAGAGATCAAGACGGCAACATCTTACCGTGCGTGGCAGAAGTTGTTTTGACGACCTCGATAGCCTGGTCCATCGCCCTGCGCAGCTCGGGCTCCAGCCTCGGTTACGAGCCGGTGGAGGATCAGCACGGCGGCCATGGTGAGCAGGCGGCCATGGTGAGCAGACCGGGCCACGCACCGGGGCAGGAGTTTGATTTGTCGCGGACTCCCCTGATTGACGTGTTCTATTGAACGTCGCTCGGGTGCTGATGATCACCCGCCATGGTGGTTGCGCTCTCTGCCAGAGGGCCCGGCCATCACCGCGAAGGAAGAAACTGGCCAAGGAAGAGACTGCGAAACCCGAACCAGCACCACCCTCGCGTGCCAAGCCAGAGCCGATTCGGCCTGCAGATGCCCCAGCTGCAAGGCAATCGTTCACCCAGGCCGCTTTATGTGCTGTGACGCAGAGGGGTTACGGCAGTCGACACGCAGCGGACCTTTCGCAACATGCAGGCGCTATTTCGTCTTGGAGGAGATGTCTTCACTTGCGCGAATGGAGCCCCGCCTGGGCCAGGTTGATGGGACGCGACGCGTTCCAAGGCAGTGGCTGCGGGGCTTTGTCCCAGCCAAGGGCATGTCACCGCCCTGATCAGCACGGATGGGGTGAGGTTCTACCCGCGATCTTGCGCGCGGTTACCGCTGCGCTGGATTTCGCTTCCGGATGGCTGGATCATCCAGACCAACATGATTCGTGATGGGCAGTGAGAGGACGTCTGGATCAGACGTTGCAATGACCCCAGATCAGAGCGGCTGCGAGGACGCAGGGCTTCAGTCGTCAGCCCTCTCACTCGTTCACCAGCAGGCAACAGGAACGAATCTGCTTTATTGCCCACTGATCTCGGAAAATTCATCGCCGGGGCTGAGGACCAGCAAGGCGGTTGTAGGCCTTGCCAATAGCAGATTGCCCTGTTGAACTGCACCTTTGTTGAGTAGCTGAGCTTTTGCGCCCACCCTGGCCCAACAACCAGCTCCGCCAGTGGTGCCAAGGTGACGCCTTTGGCTCAAGAAGCGCTTCGTAGAAGGCCGTGAAGCTTCAGGCGCTCGGTTCCGTCATTTCTTGACGCTCACATAACCAGCAGCCCTGACCAGCTCTGATTTGCCGACCATCAACCCAACTCTGACTGGGTCAGCAGGTCCAATCCAGTAAGCACTGGAATGAATGGAATGGCTCCTGCATAAAGCGGGTAGCAACACGAGCGGATGGCTGACTAGCCCCAAATCGAAAACTTCCAGATGAAACGCACCTTCAAGCTCTGCGGCCACTGCGATCCGGATCGCAGCAGAATCGATCGGAATGACATGATCCTACGGCCCAGGCCAGGCGAGGATCAAGGCCGAGCTTTCCCCACGTTGCATCCCTGTGGACTCCTCTTCCTCTGCGCCGCGCTGGTCCCCTTGGGTTGTATGTGCTGCCTCAAGGCCTGAGCTGCACCGGCTGAAGTTGGCAGAGGAGCATGGGTGCCCAAACGTCTGGGTTATGACGTGAGAATCGATTCAGCTTCTGCAATGTTTCTTTTCGCCCAAGAATGATCGTGGGCCTGGCGGTGATGCTGCCTGGGCGCAGGCAGCTGAGGCCTCGACCTAGCCCGGCCTCCAGGCGACGATCGCCGGCTGCTGCTGTAGATGCCTTCCTGGGTTGTTCTGTGCCGGTCGCCTATTACTTCGCCCTGAGTTTCCCTCTCGGTTGATCAAGCCAGGACCCCTGATCTTCGCCCTCGGTGCTGCCGCGTGTCCGCCCTGCTGGGCCAGCGCTTGCTGGCGGAGCCGCTCCGGATGGCTCTCGGCGTGAGTTCGGCCTGATTGGCCTGGGTTGCTGCTGGGCCAACCTGGCCGCGCGCTGTGGGTTGTGGTGGCGGCCATTGGGCCGCGGCAATGGACAACCTGGCCGGCTTGATCGTGGAGCTGGCCCTGGCTGGGGTACTGGCCTTTTTCCGGCCGCGGGGTGACAGGCCGAGGAATCGCGTCAAAAGTTGGGTCCGGGGCGCTCACCGTGGCCTGGCCTCCACGTGAGGCGCCCTGATCTTTTCGGCCTTCTGGCCCTGCTTGCTGTTTGGGCACTGCGTCACTTCTGCTGCTGCAAGCTTGTGGTGGGTGGTGGGCAGCGTGATCGGTCTCTACGGCCTGACGCTTCGCTGGGCAGTGAGCTGGCCCTGCGCGCGCCACGCCGAGCTGCCTGTGGCCACGGGTTTCGCTTCTGGGCAGCCTGACGATCGTGGTGGCGGTGCTGAGTGCGGCACTGCTGCTCGGCGAGCAGATCTTCAGCCCCCGACCCTGGCGGGAGTCGCTTGCTCCTGCTCGGTTGTCAGCCGTGGAAAGCACTGGCACCGGCGGTGGTCACCGGGCTCAGGCTGCCCCTGAGGGAGCGCCACCAGGGGGGGCATTAAACGGTGAAAAAGTCCGGTGTGAGGCCCGCTGGACTTGGCGGATCACGCCTGCGCTTCGGCGAGAGCTTCGTGGATATCGTTGAGAGAAGGACGGCGAACGGCCAACGCCACCTTGATTTCAGCCCATTTTCAACTTGGACACCATGCCCGCCATGCCCAGCCCATGCAAACTCGTCTATTGACGGCGGTTAGCCGTCTCGTTCCTTTTGCGGCCACCCAGGCGCCCTGCGGGGCGAATTGACCTGTCCGGAGGATCGTGGATGAGCCGCGCCGATCACCAGCTTCGGTGAGCAGCTGAAAACAAACGGGGGGCTTGACCTGGCCGCGTGCGCGTGCTGATCGAAGGAGAGCGCTGGCTGCAGGCTCGGAAGCCCGTAAGCGCTATGTGCCAGCAATGCAAGCCCAAACCCCCGGTGTGCCTGCAGTTACTGGCTGGTGTTTGGCGATCCGGCCGCAGTCGTCGTCCTCTATCCGCTGCTCTGCTGGCGCGGCGTCTGGCGCGCTGGGCCTTTCAAAGGGCCGCCGCTCGAGTCCATCGGCCGGCCAGGGTAGGGCGGTGGCTAGCGGCCTGGCTTCCTTCGGGTGTTCTTTACGGCACGCTCAAAGGGCCCAGAGCAACCCTCCTGGCTGGGCGGGCACGCCTTCCTCGGCGGAGGCGTTTTGCTGTGGCGCGCAGCTCCAGACCTCGGGCCCTATCTTTACGATGGCCGTGATGCAAGCCAGCGGCTGGCAGGCTGATGCGGCAGGGCCGCCCCCCCTTGATTCACGGCGAACTGTCGCGGTCTCGGCTTGCGCGTGCTGGCCGGACTCGACCAGCTCGAAAAATGTTCCCTTTGACTACACCGGCCAACTGCTCCAGCTGGGTGAGGAACATAGGGCCGGGTTGTAGTGGGCCGCCCCGAAACTGGTGGGCCGCATGCCCCACTGGTGCCCTTCGCCGACTGGGCTCAACGCCGACTTCAGCTATGGGTCGAACCTCTGCCCCGACCAGCTCTCTTGCCCGCTGCGCTGGCTGACGGCAGTGGCCTTGTGACGACCTTGGCGGGTTGCGCTGGGATTATCCAACAGATCCGGCTTGGCGCAGGGCCCAGGCGCCGATCCAGCGATGGCGCCGCCGGCATCCCAGCCCGAACCCGGCCGCAACTGGCTGGGAGTGGCTGCACCATCTCAACCCAGGCCGATCGCCGCCGCTCGATGCCTGCGAGGCGTGGCGATCGGCCACTACCGGCCCCACACCGTGCGGTGAGGACATCGACGGTGAACAGCCCGGCGGCTGAGTACTTCGAGGCCTCCACTATGTGCCCACTCAGCGGTATGAGTGCAGGGGCTGCCCCCAGCGCCGACTACGCCAGCCGCATTCCTCCAGGGCCTGGCACCCAACTGGCCCTTGCCTGCTGCCTGGCCGACTGGAACTCACAGAAATTCTCGGCGGTGAGCCGCCCATAACGACCCTGGGCCTTTCACTTCCGCACATCCGGCCTGAGCCGCGTCCGGCACGCAGGAGTGAGCCCAGCGCGTCTCAGGCAAGGAGTTTCACCCAGCCATGAAAATCAATGGTCGGCTGTGAGTCACGGTGATCTGTCCCCAGCCCACACGCTGCTGTTGCTGCTGCAGCCGCACAGCTCCCGCCAGCAGGATTCTTGCTGAGCCGATCCAATCCTTGGTTGAGCCGGCGGTCCGGTGGAGGAGTTCTGCGATAGCCAGGGCAACCCGCTGCTGCCGCTGGTGCCCGGCCGGCGAGAGCCAACATCAGCCTCCAGGCAACGTCGGTGCCACAGCGCCAGAGCGATGCGGTGGTGCCCTCGGCTGGCAGATGCCTGTGGGATTCGTTGCCGCCCGATGTGCTGCCCTTTCTCACGCAAAGCCGCTTACTCGCGAAACCGACCGGTGGATCGACACCGCCTGGAGCCTTGTTCGGGGGTCGCTCGCCGGCTGGCCGCTGGTGCAGGCGATCTGTGATCACGTTCACACCACATCCAGTTCAGCGGGACGACGCTCCGCTCACCAAAACGGCCCTCGACGCGCCACCAGAAGGGCCTCGGCGTCTGTCGCGACTTCGCCCATCTGGCGTCTGTTCTGCCGTTGCCTGAACATTTCCGGCCGCTACTGCACCGCTTATGTCGGCTATACCGGCGTCACCCCAGTCCGGAGCCGATTGATTTTCTCGGGCCTGTTCAGGCCTACCTCGATGGTGGTGGGTACACCTTCGATGCCCGCTTACAACACGCCCCGGAAATTCGGCCGGGTGGCTGATGCCCGCGGCCCGATGCGGCCGATGTGCTTTTTTGCCTCCTTCGGCGAGGCACGAGCTGACCGCTTTGAGGTATCACCCAGGGCCCTGCCGTCGACCAGTCGGCTCCCCCCCCACTCTCGCGTGGAGACGGCTTTCTCCAACAGCTTCGATCCAATGGCTTCAGTCCAATGGCTTCAATCAGGCCGGCTGAACCAAAGTGGCTGAGATAGAATGTTGTATCTGGATAACGGAGAAAACCATGATCGAATCGCAGACCCACCATCAGGCATGGTTCAGTCCCTTGCGCAGCGCCTACAGCACAGCCCGCCAAAGCGCCGATGCCGACATCCTTCAGGCCCTTTCCGCGGAAAGCCGTTTACCTCGGTGTTCAACCGGAAACTGCTGGATCCCGGTCGTTGACGCCAAGGATCTTGCCGCCCAGCACTGCTGTTCCTGATCCAGACCCGCAGCAACCGGCCAGATCTTCGCGAAAGCTCCAGGAAGGCTTCAACGCTCCATCCGCAGCGCACTGAGCGTTGCTTGCGATCAAGGGGGCCGCCACGGTGGCGTACCATCCGGCCCGGTCCCTGGCGCCATGATGTGGACCTTCTGGGCCATCAGCAAACGCTTCTTCCAGGTCTATCCGTGGGTGATTCAGCAAGGCCGTGAGGCCAGAAGCGTTCCCACAATTGGTAGAGAATGTCCTTGCATCGACTCGCGGATCTGTAGATCAAGAGCACGAAGGGCTCAATTCGAGCAGCGATTCACTTTGGATCAGCCGCCAGAGGCCCGGGCATCGCCACCCCTGCTGCTTTGCGCCGGAGAAGCTGGCGAGGAAAAAGCGGGTTGGCGAATCCTG
>Ga0163217_1034574_pt1 | contig 12687 bp, 16 predicted proteins | sample SynspAceP_FD_185933 | JGI IMG/M metagenome (GOLD analysis project Ga0163217, IMG submission 185933) | Saline lake microbial communities from Ace Lake in Antarctica - Synechococcus sp. Ace-P (PacBio error correction) | ecosystem: Environmental > Aquatic > Non-marine Saline and Alkaline > Saline ... | reverse complement strand
CCGGGATGCGTGCGAGGCACCACACCGGAGGCGTTGCGGATGAGGCGGAATTTGTGTTCGGATTGGCCGAGCCGGGCGTTGGCGCCCTGGCCAATTCGATCTGGCGCGAAGCAAAGCGGCTGAAAAATCCGGCGATGGGCATGTGGCCGAAAGGCCTGGTATCCCGAGGCCCGCCACCCCGTAGGCCCTGCTCCCGGTTGCCGATCCAGACAGCCTCTCGGGCCTCAGTTCCGCATTGAAGCCAGGCCAGACGAGGGCATGCGGCATGAGGGCGAGGCCCCACCAGGGAGAAACCGGGTGGTCTGGTTTCTCGAGGGATGCTTGAGCATCACGGCGGGGCGTTGATGATGGCCACGATGCCCTCGCGCCAAGAGCCTCCAACACCACGATTCGTCGCTTGCGCGGCAGTGATCGTGGCCCAGCAGGGCCGAGATCATCGGCGCTGCGGCGGATGCTGGCGGTGGAAGGATTACGCAAAACCGCCTACTTACAAGTTTCGACAATCTCTTTTGCCCTTTTGAGCGAGGCTCATTCTCCTGGCGGCGCGTTCTCGCTCCACCACCTTCAAGCTCGCGCGCACCATGTTCAGCCGCAGTGGAAGGGGTAGCGCCCCGCCTCCGTGGCGAGCAGCCCAGCACCGCGCCGACGGGGAGATCGCGAACGCGGCTTGAAAGCGTGGAACCGGGCCACGCCAACTGCCTGGGATCGAGGCGGTGGAGGCAAGCCGCACGGGCTGTCCGTGCCCGGCACCCTGATCCGCCTTGGCTCGAGCCGCCATCCGGACGGTTTGGATGCGTGATCTGCTGGATCCCATCTCCCTGGAGGGCCGCCAGCGTCGGGCCGGTTTGCTCGCCCCCAGAAAACCACCACAGCTCAGCAGGATTCAGGGCCCAGCCGCCGCTGGCCACCAGCAGCTGCAGGCCCAGGGGCTGGGCGGTGCGCCGCCACGGCCGGTCTGCATTGACGGCCTCCATGCCAGCGGCCTGTGTACCGCTGGCTTCAAGCGCTCGACGGCGATCGGCTTTTGGCCAGCAGCTGTCTGGAAGGATGGAAGCGAAGGCCGGTTCTGGAGGCCATCGCCACCGCAAAGCCCACTGTAACCGGCAAAAGCCACAGCCAGCAGGATCGTTGATCATGGCTGCACCTCCGCCAGCTGCCTTTCAGCCAAACGCCGCGAGGGGCGGAACTTGGCGCAAGCGCAGGGCGTTCATCACCACCGAGACAGAGTGGAACCATGCGGCGCCGGCCGATCATTCGGGGCTCAGGCAGCAGCCGGTTGAGGGAAAAACAGCACGCCGGCATGCCAGGGGAATTGCGGCGGTGTTGGTAGACCGGAAGGCAAGAAGAGGTTCTGGCGGATGTCCGCCATCGCGCGCGGCTGAGCTCGATGCGGTGGCTTGATGCGCGCATTATCGCCACTGAGCAGGGTTGATGTCGCTGGCGGCGAATTCGCCACATCGGTTTCCGTTGCCGATCGCGAAGCCCACATCGGCCCACCGCCAGGGCCGGAGCGTCGTTGAGGGCCACGCCCTACCATGCGGTGATCTGGCCCGCTGGCGCTGCAGGTGCTCCACCACCGGCGGGCCTTGTCCTGGGGGACGGCACCTCGGCGATCACCCGCGTGATGCCGAGGCTGTGCGCCGATCACTTCGGCGCTGCGCCTTGCATCGCCGCGTGAAGCATCCACCACCTTCCAGCCCAGGCGCCTGAGCGCCCGCACCGCCTCCGTGGAGCGGGCTTGAGGGCGTCGGCGATGCGAAAACGGGCCTCCACGTCTGCCGTTCCACCACCACGGCGGCTGTACTGCGAGCCGCGTCTCCAGGCCGCTGGGTGAGGTGGGGCCAGGGCCGTCATCGGCACGGGCCGGTCCTCGAACCAGCGCGGAGTGCCCGAATCCGCACCTCCTGGCCCCCCACCTCCTTGAACGGCCTCGACCAGCGATCGCCTTCGAAGCCCTGCACGCGGGGAGTTCTGGGTCGCTCAGGCTAGCGCGCACGTAGCACGACCGCCTCAGCCAGGGGGTGGTTTCAGAGCGGGATTCGAGCCGCCGGCCGTTCATCGCCAGCAGGCCCTGGCCTTCACCCGCCACGCCACCGACCCGCTCGAAATCCGTCACCCCTCCGGCTTTGGCGCGGTGCAGCCGTGCCGGCTTGTCGAGAAGATGGTCTGCAGCTTGCCGGGTCTCAATGCTTTCAGCACTGCCGGGAACAGCAGGCCGTTCTCTGCTCCTTTTGCCGAGGCCAGCCATGAATCGGAGGTGGGCTGGCCAGCCCGGAGGGCGCCCAGGGACAGGCGATCACCAGCACACTGGACGCTTGAACAGCAGGGGCAGCACTGTGTTTGCCGGTGACCAGGAAACCAGACACGAAAGGCGCCTATCGGCGATGCGGCGATCACCACGGGAACGAACCAGCCGACCACCTTGATCCGCCAGTTTCTGCACCTGGCGTGCGCGAGCTTCTGCGGCCTGACGCACCAGTTCAACGACTGGGCCAGCAAGGATGTCGCCGCCGATGCGCGGTGACGCGAAAAATGAAGCCTGCCGCTTTGCGGTGTTTGAGCGAGGGCCGATCACTTCATCGCCGCTGGCCTTTTGGGCCCACCGGTGGGTTCCGCCGGTGAGCATCGATTCCTCACATAGGAGCTGCCCTCTCGATCAGACCGGGTCGAGGGAATGCGTTCGCCCGGGCGCAACCTGAATCCGCTCGGGCCACCACCACCTGGCCAACGGGCAGACCACGGCTGTGCCGGTTGCGCAGCACCCGGGGCGGTTGGGCTGGCTGCATGCCGATCAGCTTGCGGAAATCGCCTCGGAGGTCTGTCCGCGGGCGCGGGCTTCAGCAGATTGCCGAGCAGGCCACCAGCCAGATCACCACCCGCGGCGGTTTCGTAATACCACGTCTGCCCGGCAATTCCCTCGGCCTGAGCACGCCCGGAAACCACCGTGGCGAAGAGCGAGCCGAGATAGGCGAAACAGTACCGGGCGGCCAACCAGGGTGTTTTCATGTCCGCCCCAAATGGCGGCGAATAGGCGGCCCAGGCGCCGCGGGAAAAAAATCCCGCCGGGCCCGGGCCCCCAGGGGGGGGGGGGAGGCCATTTCCACCGGGGTGCAGATGGATTCAGCTGCCTCCATGGCTCGACAACCAGGCGGGCACAAACGGCAGCGGCTGGCGAGCATGCTTGCGGCAGCATGGGCGATCACGTCAGCCCCGGTGAGCACCGCGCGACAGGCCAGTTTTCGGCGCTGCAGGCGTCAGTTCCCTCGCCAGCTCCCGATCAGGGCCGGAAGCTGGTGGCGCACACGGGATCGCGACGGGCACGGAATCGGAGGCAAAGGCCCAACCTTTACCTATAGAGTCTCCATCTAGTGGAGAGTCAACCCTTGTTGGAAGGGGGTCGTTTTTTGTTGGGGGAAAAAAAGGGGGAAAAAAAGAAAAAACCGGCCTGCAGGCCGGTAGCAGGCCGGCATGAAGATCGGTCGGGTTGCTGGCGGCCCGCCAGTGGCTGCCGGTCAAAACGTTGCGCTACTACGGAAGAGTGGCCTGCTGCGGCGATCGGCCGCAGGCAGGGGGGCTATCGCCTGTCGCCGAAGACAGGGCCTGCGGCGGTCTGGAGTTCATTTCGCCGTCTCAAGCGGGACCCTTGGGCTCAGCTCAAGAAAATCCAGGATCGCTGGCGCGTTTCATTGACGCCGGTGATCTTGCCCTTGCGGCGACATTGCGTCCAGCTTGGGGGCGCCAGATCGGAGCGGATCGATGCGGCCAGATCAAGGAGCTTGCCGCCAGCTTCCGCCCTCTCTCGCCCTTCTTTCTTAGGAATGCAAGGGGCTGCTGGGCGGCGGCTGGCAGATAGCCAATTCCGGCCAGGGAAGCGGAGCTGTAGATCTGCCCCAAAACCTTCAGGATTGTGAGCGCACGCGCCTGACTTTCCTTACGCTCCAAACGACTGGCAGCAGCGCTCTTCAGGCCCATGGCCACTTTACCTGATCACCCGGCGCAACCGCGCCATCGGGCCTGGAGTATTTGCCGTCAGCGCAGGCCCGCGGTTGAGCTGTTTGTGGCGGCCTGCCGCCAGCCATCGCCGGAGCTGGAGAGCCTGGGTGTGCGCCTGGAGGCGGGGTCGAGCCCTCACCCTCCGGCGAAGCGATTAGCGGCCTGTGGGAGCGGCTTCGATGTGGGCTGCCGATCGATGGTCTGATCCAATAACGGCCGGCATGTCGAGCCGCACCAACCTGGAGCACCTCGATGCGGCAGTCTGGCGGCGCCAGTCTGAGAGTGAAACGCCATCGGCCCCTCTGGAGCTCACCAGTGCCTTTGCTGGGGCCAAGCTTGCATTCCAGGCGCCAAGGTGATTCCTGAATGACCAGCCGCATGGGCTCTATCGAAGACAAACACCTCGGGCGGCTCCTACGGCTACCGGATGTCGAAGGTGGCGCTCTGCATGGCCGGCAAGTCGGATGGCGATCGATCTCAGCCCGGGGGGATTTTGCCGTTGCCCTGCTCCATCCCGGCCTGTGTGAGCACCCGCATGCACCGGCTTCAGCGAGCAAGGCATCACAGCTGAGGCAGGCGGTGACGGGCCTGCCGCCCGCATCGACGCGCTCAAGCCTGGAGACCTCCGGTTAGCTGCTGGCATGCATGGCCAAGCCTCTTGCCCTGGTGAGGGGCTGGGGTTGTTCCTAGAGGCGGCTGAGCAGCTCGCGCCTTTTTGGGCTGTGAAACTCGTCCTCGGTGAGGATGCCTTTCTGCATGAGCTCCCGAGACGCTCCAGGTGCGAGGACATCGGTTACTTTGCTGGCCTTGCTTGGGCCGCCGGGTTCGATGGTGCAGAGCTGGATGGAAGCGGCAACTGCAGCGCTCGGTTGCTTTGAGGCTCAGCCTGGGCCGGCTGCAGGAGTGGCGTGGGGGCTGCTGTGACGTTCTACCGCTGGGCAGTGGCGTCGAGGGCGTGACTGCTGCGGTTGCCGGTGCTAAACACACGCCGCCCACCGGACGACTGCTGCTGGGAGAGGCCGGAGATCTGGTGGCCGCTGTTGTCGTAGACACTGGACGTTCCGTTGACCTTCACCCGCCAGCCGGCCGGCGGCCGGGAAATAGGGCGGTAGTGCATTGTCGTTCTGCGGAGCCGCTGGAGCTTGGGGCCGCCGAGACCTTGCTGGCCACCCACGCTGTCCTGGGTGTTCGGCGGCTGTTAAATAGCGCGCTCGGAGCCAAAGCTCATCGGCTGCCATGCCCCGTTGGCCATCTGCATGCCACCCGCCCACCTGCATTCTGCTGGCTGCCGCCCGCCGCTCTGGCTCTGCCGGACATGGAAGCTCCTTTGAAGAGGTCGGGCTGGCTGGCGACGGCTGCGGGCCAATAATCCCTGGCAGAGCCCATCGACGCGGGCCTTGAGCCCCTGGTTGAACCATGATCACCAGCATTCATCATGCCGGCCGTTTTCATCCATTGGCCGGAGCCGGCGAATTCGGGGCGTGATGAACTGGGCCATGCCGCCACGCCCCTAAGCAGCCGCGAGGTTCATGTGCAGCCACGGCGTCCTGGCTGAAGCCATAGCGCTGGGCCAAGTCGTTGGACGACTTCAAGCCCTTCTGGCCCGCCATGATTTTTTCCATTGCGATGTTCTGGCTGGAGCCAAATTCCTGTTGCGGAGTGCCGGTGCAAATCCCGCTGAATCTGAAGCGATTTTTTAACCTATCACCACCACCTGGCCAAAACTCCGTTGGCTTGTAGCACCGGGATGGCTCTGTCTAGGGTTCCAGAGACCTGCAGGCAGCGCCATTGGCCATCGTCAATCGGCTGCGCCGGTCGGGATCTACCCCGCCGCCCATCTGCTCGCCTGGGTCGAAGGCGGCTGGATCTCGACACCACGGCGGGTGGAGCCCGGGAGCCCTGTCTGTTATCTGATCCCCTATTTCGCAGACGAACGACAAGCCGAGATGATCCTTCAAGGAGATCTACCGAGGCGATCTTTGAGGCCGGAGCTCGGACTTTCTGGAAATCGCGACAGCGGGCACCTGGCGGCGGAGCACAACTATTCGGTGTTTCGGCAAGTGGTTTTGAGTCTTTTACCCCCTTGATCCAGGACTGGTGGAGAGAAGAGATCACCGCCACTGAGCTCGATGAGGCGTTCATGGGAGAATCTTGCGAAACGGCTCTGGAGGGCCCCTGGGAATCCCTCCTGAGCAATGCATTGACGCCAGCGCTTGGCATCGGACGGCCCCTGGGACTTCCGCCGCAGAGGACCTCGAGCGCGGCCCGATCGCTTCCCTGCCCAGCCTTGAGGCCGATGGCTTCAACGATCTCCGTGTTGAGAGCATCAGCGCCTGATCGGTCCCTGTTCTGGAGCGGAATCGCCAGTCGCAGGGGCAAGATCGCGCTGGGCCTGGGCTGCAGGCCTGGCCAGATTCGACTTGGGCCGAAGCTTGGCGTGGAAACGCTGATCGCCTGCCGGCACCTGTTCCTCGCTGTGGTTAGCCAGTTGCCAGTGGCTCCCCTGGCTGTCTTTCGAGTTCGAGGCCGCGTTGGTGTCGAAGCTTGCTCACCGAGAGCAGGGCCGTTCAGGCGCAGCGCCAGCCCTTCGGAAAATCCGGGTCGGGTTGCTCAAACAGGCTGATCGCCCAGCCATCGCCGTTGGTATCGGCCAGTGACAGCGCTGAAATCTCAGCTGCAAGCCTGGGGACCTGCACGGGCACAGGCCAGCACGGGGGCGCAATAGCAGGGCGACCAGAAGGCTGAGGCGGCGGGCTCGCCAACGCCGCTGTGGCCCAGGGCGTTCGTTCGGCGGTGTTGTGACTGGAGGATCGGAGCAGATGGACTCATGCAGCATGTGCGGACCTAGGCCGATATATCGTTAGTATTGTAGGGAGGGTCGGGAGGGGCTTTTGCCGAATGTTCGTCTGGCCAGGCCAGCTCGTCCCGCTCCGACTCCTGTCTTTTCTTGAGGTCTCCACCATGACGTCAACCACCTTCAAAGCGCTCCCGGGGCAATCCCTGGAATCGCTTTTCACCGACTGGGTCACAGCACCGAAGAACGCCTCTATGTGGGTTGGTTCGGGGTGTTGATGGATTCCCACCCTGCTGGTTGCCAACTCAGCTTGTTCGTGGTCGCCTTCATCGGCGCGCCCCCCGTTGACATCGATGGCGTTCGCTGAGCCTGTTTCCGGTGGTCTTGCTTCTATTGGCAAACAACATTCATCCACCGCCGCGGGTTGTTTCCCTCCAGTCAACGCGATCGGCCTGCACTTTTACCCGATCTGGGCCGCCTCCAGCCTGGATGAGTGGCTCTACAAACGCCGCCGGGGCCCCTATCCAGCTGATCATCTTCCACTTTTGATTTGGCATTTTCTGCTGGATGGGACGAGGAGTGGGAGCTCAGCTACAGGCTGGGCATGCGTCCTTGATCGCTGTGGCCTACTCAGCCCCAGTGGCTGCTTGCCACCGGCGTGCTTGCTGGTCTATTCGGGTGGGCCAGGGCTCCTTCTCCGATGGCAATGCCCTTGGCCATCTCCGGGCCCTTCAACTTCATGCGTGGTGCTCCAGGGCTGCAGCACAACGTGCTGAATGCACCCCTTCCACATGCTGGAGTTCACCGGTGTCTTCGGGCTGGGGCCCTATCGCCGCCATTGCACGGCTCACTCGTCACAATTCACTGGTGCGGAGTCCACCGAAACCGAAATCCCTCAAACCACGGCTACAAGTTCGGCCAGGAAGAAGAGGGACGTACAACATCGATGGCCGCCCACGGCTACTTTGGCGGTCTGATCATTTCCAGTACGCCTCCTTCAACAAAACAGCCCGCAGCCGTGCACTGTCTTGGCTGGCCGCCTGGCCGGTGGCTGGGCATCTGGTTCGCGCCCTTGGGCCGTGGCCAGCTTTCTCGTTCACCTCAACGGCCTCAACTTCAAACCACTCCGTGCTGGGATCACCAAGGCGGGTGATTTCAAAACACCTGGGCCGTGTGCTCAACCGGGTGGCCTGGGCATCGAGCGATGCAACGAGCGCAACGTTGCACAACTCCCGCTTGATCTGGCCACCAGCGCCAGCACCCCGTGGCCCTTGACGGCCACCAGGCGATCGGTTAGTGGGACTTTGAACCCCGCCCAGCGATCCAGGGGACGGCCGGGCCCAACCGCTGGCTCGGCCCCGCTTCTCTTGCCTGGAGTCCAGCCCATGCGTCCTTTTCTCTTCGCGCTGGCTTGCCGCCTTGCTGCTGGAGCCTCCACCGCCCCCAGGCGGGGGGCCTTTGGGCCTGGGGCCCCAAAGCGATCGGCCGCCGGACCCGCTCTGCCGTTTCGAACCAAGCTGAGCTGGCCCGGGCTGTGGCGGAAGGATGGAGCAGCAGGCTCGATCGGCATGCGCGTGCAAGCCTGGGGCCTCCACGCTTGAGGGCAGCAGCGAGGAGCCAACGCTGCAAAGATTTTGAAGGATTGTCTGCAAAACCGGTGGGGCCTGCGGGCCGATGGCGATCGGTAGGAGAACGGCTGGGCAGGTGCGCCAGGTGTGCCAGCAAAGTTCGTAATCCCGACCCATGCGCCGCCACGGCCAAGCGGCAGGTTGCTCGGATCTGTCCCCGCCAGCCGGCCGATCACCGGACTGTGGCAGGCGGCTGGCGCCGAGCAGGCCGAGCGGCGTGAAACTATTACCGCCGTATCAAACGTGGAGGCCCAGCTGCCCTGGACCTTGCCACGGCCAGCAAAGCAGCCGGCCTCCTTCGTCAAGACAAACTACCCCGCGATTAAGCCTTCGCATTTCAAACGTTGGGGGGACCTGCGCGGGCATGTACCGCCCGTGTTCATCCCCTGAGCTGCAAACAGTCGTTGGGGAAGCACAGAACTAACTGGTGTGCGGCTGACGCCGCCTGAGGCAAGCTTTTTCCCATCTGCAGCCATCTGTTGGCCGCCCCTATCAACCGTCCTTTGCTGCGCTTGCTCCATGGCGGCACGGGCCCTGGCGGTGGCTGGGTTGCTGATCAGCGCCTGATCGTTTACAGCCGCTATGAACGGCCGGCTGGGGGGCGACTTCCCTCACCCCAGCAGGCCACTGGATTGACCTCCACGGTCGACGCGTGTTGCTGTTGCTGCTCGCTGTGCCCTTACCGGCCTACTCCTTGAGCCGGGCCGCTCACGCCTGCGGCGATCAGCAATTCCGTGGCCCTTGTGGCCCTTGGCCCTGGCCATCGGCCACGGGCAAAAGTTGATGGCAGGGAGTACTGGCTCAGGCAGGGAGAGCTGGAAACCAGCCTCGCCTAATTTCCCTGCACTGCTGGCCGGCTGCTTGTGCGCCCTCACTGTGGCTTGGTGTCACGTTGGCGCCAGCCTGCAACTGGGCGGTCTTGGCCGCTGGCTGGCCTCGATGGACCCAATCCCGCCGTCAAAAAAGGCGGACCTTCCTGGCGGACTGGCCGGGCCAGTGCGGCGGTTTCTGAGGCGGAGGCAGCGGAGCATCCTGATAGGCTTATCCAATGTTCGATTGACAGTTGGTGGTATTAAAATCCTGCTGTCTATTTTTATAAACAACTGGCAAGGAATCCTTCATGGACCAGCTGAGAAGTTGTCTAGTGGCTTCTCTATAAGCTAAAAGTTCACGTTTTCCCTTGTGATGCAGATATTGGCCCGAGTTTACTGAGCGGATTCAAGGGGTTCACCGGCAGGAAGCGCTGGATGAACTTCGTCCAGGTGATCGGTTCCGGCAACGGGGCTGCCAGCTGGTTCCCCCCAGGCATTCCGCCGCAGTACATGCACCTGTAGATGGAATCATTCCCCCAGCGAGTAGCTCCAGTCCATAGCGGTATTCAGCATCTGCAGATTGATCTGGAGTGGCCAGGGGTTCCGCTCGCGGCTGAGTTTCCAGGAAGCGTTAAGAAAACCAGCGCGAGCTGGGGTTGTGGCGGCGGGCCATGGCCGAAGGCGCCAGGCGGGCTCCGTCGGGTAGCCAAATCGTGGTGCAGGTAGAGAATGGGCGGATCGGAGCGCCTTGGAAAGCCTTTCTGAAAAGGAATTAAAACTGCGCGGGTGGCAAGGGCGGTGGGGCGGCTTGTACTGATCATGTGCCCCAGGCGCTCACATTCTGGCTGATGGACAAACTGGTGACCCTGGACAGTCCTGAGGTGACGTCCAAAAAACCCAGACCGGCCGCAAGGCGACCAGCCTCGGTTGTCGAATGAACATGAATGGGCTGTACGCACAAACCCCGTGGGATCGGGCCCACCGACGGCGTCGTGGTCTTTGAGCTCGTAGTTAAGGGCGTGGAGAACCGCTGAGGATGGCGCCAAGAGGGCCCGTTTCTTCTCGTTTCGATGTAACGCATGGGTCAAGGCGCCACGAGGGTTGTCGGTGGGGCGAGAGGCATCTCATTGCGAGCTTCGGTGGTACTACGCCATACTTTCTTCCACGCCTCACCTCGTCGATGGGCGACAACTTCCACGCTTGAGGGAATCCTCGCGCCGGTCTTTGGAACGCAGCTTCTGGCGGGCTTCTGACACGGCAAACCAGAAGCTTGGAATAATAGAATTCCACGCTACGACGTGACTGTTTCGAAGCCAGGAAACTGGCGCAGCGAACAAAGCGTGTTCCTGCGGTGTGCAGAACGGCCATCACCTTCTCAACGCCTGCCCGGTTGTACACGACCTTGTCGAAACATCGTGATTTTCGGCCGTGCCGATGGCAGGTGCGGAACCATTTAGCGCTGGAAGGACAACTGGGTCGCTTCGGCATTCGTTGAGGCTTAGTTAGCGCCACATTGTTCCACTGCCGCGAGGGTCAGGTGTTCGCGGGAAGCGCTTGATTTGATCGCCTTTGCCTGCGCGCATCGCGACCTTCGAACAGGATCACACGCGCTGTTCCGACAGCGCCTTGATATGGCGCTTGCAGCCTTGAGCAGTTCGTATCTGAAGCACTTCGAGGTCTTTGTTTGTAGGTCTTTCTTGTCGATCGGTTTGTCGTAGGGAAGATTGTTCTGCATCTTCCTCAATTGGTCTCGACGGGTGATAGTACGTTGCTTCTTGCTCATGGGCCTCCTTGGATCGGGCGGGGGAGTGGTTTGATGCGCTGGGATCAACGGTAGCTCCGCAATGCAACCACTTACACCCAGGGCCGAACCACAAACAGCTCCGCCTGAAGCCAGCACGGTTTGCACAAGCGGCGTCCTGTAGGGATTCAGGTGGGTAAACGTAGCGGTTTTGAGGGATGCGTTTCAATTCACGCGGATCTTGGCGCGGGCACTTTCGCGCAGGGTTCAGTCGATCGACCACGCTCTTTTTTCAACCTGGGTGATGAGTTCGGCGGCGATCAGTTTGAGCTTGGGCGTCCAACCCATGGCTTCACGGGCGCTTGTCGTTGCAGCGAGGCGTCGTAGAAGGCGACTTTCGTTCGTCGGAGAGGCCGAGTGTCTTCGCGCGTTTGCTGGCGGGCATCGAGCTCTTTGGCGAGCGAGGATGGAGCTCCTTCGATCAACCTGCGGCGGTGGTGATGGCGCGGTCTGTGTGGTTAAGCATGTAAAGGGTTTATTTTGAGCTTTCTCGGCAAGAAAACCACCTTGGCTCTGTACAGGTTGGCGCGTTTTGAGCGCACTTTTTGAGCCTTCATCTTTTGGATAGTTTTTCCAGCAAACTCCGCGGGCCACATCTTATGCTTAAGCCACGCCACCTCGGCCGAGGAAACTGATTCGCTGAGGGATTCGAAATGTTCGGGCCCTTGGCAGGGCCGGCTGCGGTGAACCACGTCGATCACCTGGCCGGTCGGTGCGGATCGGCCTGACTCACCAGCTGGGCGGGATGGCGGGCGTCGGATCTCGCCTCAGGTGATCGGCTGGTGGGCTGGTTTTGCTTTGGGAGAGGGCAGCCTGCCAAACGCCTGAAAGAAATCACGTCGTCGCGGGACTCGGCGGCTTTCGGTCGCTGGCGGAGCATGGGCGAAAGGCGCGGGAGAGTTCGGGCACCACCTTGCAGCCAGCGCTGCTTTGCCGTTCTTCCTGAAACAGGGATGTTGCTCCTGGGCCTGCGGGAAGAGCTGCGGGCGCTCGGTGGGGGTGCCGCTGGTCAGGCCGACCAGTCAAACCCGTTGCAGTAAGATCGAGGATGCGTTTGTTTTTCGAGCATCACGGCGATGGCGCCCGGCGGTGTCGAAGTGGGGTCGCCTGTGCGCCGCTTTTCTGTGTAGGTGGCCAGGGCCCGCTTGAGCTGATCGGCGGGCCGAGATTTAACCACCACCAGACGCTCCGGGCTTGTCGCGGAAGACGCGCGTTGACGCGGGCGATTCGCCTGCTCGCCCGTGCCCTTTGCATCGGCTTGTCGCATACATGTGTGCAGACAGGGGGCCATTCGACAGCCCGTGAGCCACATGTCACGCACGATCACGATCTTTGAAGGAATCGTTGGCATCCTTGAAGCGCGTTGGCCAGCTGGCGGCCGGCCTCCTTTTGCTTGCGGATGTGGGGCTTGCCAGTTTCGGGGCCGTCATCGGCGCGCCGGTCATCACCACCTTGAGGTGTCAGTCGCCCATCGGGCCTCAGGCTGAAATCAAAAGCCGTTGAGAGATCGGACGGCAGATGCGGTTCGGCTCATGCAGACGCGGGACCATCGCCTTGCCATCCCATCGCCTCAGGCGGTTTTCTCCACATCGCCACCAGATCGGGGCCAACCCGGGCGCGGCGCTGGGATCGCCACCCCACCGGCTTCGAGGGCGGCCC
>Ga0163217_1104575_pt1 | contig 12688 bp, 14 predicted proteins | sample SynspAceP_FD_185933 | JGI IMG/M metagenome (GOLD analysis project Ga0163217, IMG submission 185933) | Saline lake microbial communities from Ace Lake in Antarctica - Synechococcus sp. Ace-P (PacBio error correction) | ecosystem: Environmental > Aquatic > Non-marine Saline and Alkaline > Saline ... | reverse complement strand
GATTATTTTTCAAGGCATGCCTTTAACGAGCACGACCGGATTAGTCATATTAGTTGCGGATCTGGGTAGTAAGAGTATATAACCCTTGCCAAGATGCGAAGATATTTAATGGGCTACTTTCACCATATCCTTTTGATTTTTGTCGGCACTGTTTTTTTATGGGACCAGCCAAGATCATTGATGGAATGACGGGAAATATGTGGAACTTTGGCGTTTGAGGTCTGGTATTTATATTGTCTATTATATTTACTCTCAACCTTTGTTTGGCATAGATAAAATGATTAGGCAAGTCATATTATTTCGGAATGGCCATGCTTTTGATGGCAGTTGGGTTGCTTATTGCACTTTATTTGCGGGATTACCATATCCGGAATTGTACCTGCTAAGTTGAGGATATGACCATGTCCATCTGAACCCCTTATTTCCCATTCTGTTCGATGACATTGCTTTGTGGTGCAATATTCAGGTTTCCATGCCACACAATCCCCCTGATGGCCCGTTGCATGAAGATGAAACCTTGGGAGAAAGATTTTTTTGGTACATGATAACCGAAGGTAATAAGTAGCCTGGATTCTGGGACGCAGCCAGCAATGACATTTTTTGGGATGTAGAATCCTCAACGGGGCAATGTTGGCCATAACAATTAATGCAGCTTGGGCTTTTGCAATGAAATATCGTCAAAGAGTTGGGTTAGCGTGGAGGGGTCTTGGCTTGTTGCGGTTCGTGCAGCACTATTACCTCTGGAGATACTGCTTTAGGTCTGCCGCTTGTTCTAGCGGACGTATTTTAACAGATAAGGAATTCAAAAAAACGGCTTTATCTAGCTTACCGTTTTTGTGGATTAGTGGTTGGATTACACAGATCGATTTTGGCATTATATGCGCTATTTCGCGTGGAGCAACCAGACCTTGGCCACTGTGGTGCTCGGACAATTACGCCTATCTTATGTATGAATATAAAGGCTATTGGGTAACCCTTATTTACCTGCATTTTATGACGAATGGTTCTGTTAGTACCTACATTTATTGCCTCATGAAGGTTTTTAAATTGGCAATAATTTGGCTTAATAGGGGGGCATTCTTACGTTTGTGTAACTATCTTTTTGGATGATAACAGTTAAAAGACAAAATATTTAGGGGGCAGTGCCTTAATTAAGAGAGTTGAGTATGTTAGTTAAGTTGGTAAAAGGAACAATGGGAACTATTGTTTCCTTTTTTTATATGGCATCATGATGGGATTATGGCCTTAAAAATCTAAAGTGAGGTATACCTAGGTTGTAAAACACACATCTGCACCCTTATGGTTAAATGGCTATTTTAGTTTTTTTGTGTGTTAATATTCTTGGACGGGCCAACTTATGGTTTGGGTTCGGTTATTTGTAATCTAATAATTATGAAAGAGAATTTTTTAGGCAATTTGGCGAGGTGGCGGATTGGTGGTGTTAAACCATTTTATGATCTAATGGAAAACAATAAAAAGGGGACTTTATCAATAAGAGGGAGGACTTTAAAGGCGATCTTGTATAATCAGGTTGGGGGAACAGGAGGGTGTTGGCCACTTGCTTGGGTGCTCTTGCAAGGCTGACTGTTATCATGACCGAAGAAACAGAATTGGATAGGACTGGACAACTGACTCAACAGAGGTGTGCACCGGATGACATTAATGGCTCAATGATTTGGAGACGCTTTATATGGGAGTTTAGAAAAAACAGTAGGGCCTATATCGCCATAACTATCCCTGGAACAGGATATTCGGAAAACGAAAGGTTTGATCCTGGTATGCTCTGTTCGAATTAGTCATGAGCAAAAATTTCGTTACGGGTGTTGGAACCATGTTCAGAATCCCTATATAGTTGCTGGTTAAATGGTCTTTTAAGGGAAAAGTGGCTTTGGCGCTTCACTCCTTGGAAAACAAGGTCCAGTCCGTAAGGGTTAAACAAACCTCAGGAGAGATAAGGTTTTAATGGCCACCTATTTTTGCGGGCACGGAATTGGGCGATCTATTGCCGTGACCGGAGAGTTGTTTTGTGGGGCGAAGCTATCGTACAGGAGTTTGCATGCGGCCGAAATTGCTGTCCCACGAATAATTTCACGGCTTTACGGTATGCTTGCTATGGAACTGATAGGCACATGAGGGATTGGATATAGACACCGAGGGGTATGGGTTTTGGCGCGCCCTCTCCTAACCTGATGACACGCACATGCGGGAATTATGGAGCTCAACTATTACAGCACGGCACCTCTGCCTAAGGACTTAGGTGTTTGATCCTAGGGACCATATGAAGGATGTGTTGAACCTTGTGGATCTATCGCAGAATTTCTTGCAAAAGGATTTAATTTTTGAGACGGTTTTAACGGGTTGATAAACCTGGTCACCCCCAAACGTTATTTCTTAGGAAATGTTTGGATGTTAGTGATGGTGATTAAAAATCATATTATTAGGCCAACAATTAAGTCTGTCCTTTGTGGTTTATGGTGCAAACGGAAGCCTAGGGCAGTGGAGGCAAAGGGTGGCCAGGATCAGATTTGCGGCCGATGTAATGGGAACCGATGACGGATTGGCGGAATATCCTTATAAGGGAGGCTAGAAGAATTAGCATTTATTTTCGTATCATCGAACATATGTGGAAAAACAAAGGAAGTATCCAAGGCGTTTCGGGATCTTGAGGCCGGCCAAAATTTTGGGATAGTGTTTGGGATTAGGTATTCCATATTTGATCTGATCCAAGTAGTGGGGGGACACTTATATCGATTTCCTTCCCTTGCCATAGATTCATTAGGAGCTCTGAGTTCCAACGGATGGAAATATTTTTCCGGTGAATAAAATATTGGAAAACCACCATCTAGACGGATTTGTTATGCTTCACCTGTGGAATGGAGTATAGTGAGGCCATTAGGATGTTTGTGCCTTTTTTTGATGAAGGGAAGGAGGCCCCAAGAGGTTTACAAAGATTTGCGCTGAAGTACGGAATTTCAAAGTTCATTCGTAGTTCGGGGGTTGACACCCATTGGCATATACGGAAAAATGTAAAAGAAATGGGTTTATAATCTTTTAACAATTTTTGAATATTGCGGTTCCTAAATCAATATTTTGGGCTTGCCCATTTAATTAAGAGGTTGGAGTTGAGTCCGTTGAGTTTAAACGGTGTTGTGATTTGCAATGCGAGTTTATTATTTTCAATATTGTTTTAACACTATTATAAAAAATTTGCGTTTTTAAGGGTTGAATAAAAACATTTCTGATGCGTTATCGAGAGAACTCTAAGTCATTTTTTTATTCTGATTTTATTTCTCTCTTCAATGTTTCAATTTGATTTTTTTTTCGTGTTTCGGATTCTTTTTTGTAGAGGGTTCACGATCACCAGCTCGTTTATCTACCCGATGTCGTGGGTTGCTCCATTCCGTTTCCAGTTCATCCAGGTACTTTTGTTTAATGACGAAATAGTCATCGAATGTTTCTGGGTTGTTGAAAACCGTCTTTACAGTAATACTAATTAGGAAGTAGTATGGGCACACTTTGATTTGGGCTGCAAAACAGCGTGCGGCTATCCAAGTCCCCTTTTCTACTTTTAGATCAAGTTCATTTTCCTGGTTTTCCAAAGGATTGATCATCGCATCAGGCGTTATTTTGTTTTCAACTTTTCCATGGCTTTATCTTACTTTGGAGTGGATTGGTTTTATTTCTAAGTTTTGCCTTTAATAGAGACTTTTTCGGTGCAGACAATTTTATTTCATCCCTGGGGGAGAATTTCATCGATACTAAAAAACAAGATAGGGCGGACGAGACAGTGTGTCTTCCTTAGATTTTTCTTCCAAGATGCATACTCAATTTCATCTTCAAGTATAGAACTAAACTTGCCAATTCGGGCATTCCAACTTGATCCTCGGGCCAATGAAGGCCAAGGCCACACCCAGGAAAGTCGATCTGCTCGTTGCGTAGTTTATAACCAAATCAGAAAAGTAGGTTTAGTATTTTGAGGTAGCCAGGGCCCCAGTGACCCAAATTGGATCAGTTCAGGGAAGTCCACTTTGCGCTAAGCACATCTACGTCGGTACCCCTTGACCATTAAGGACATTTACTTGATGGCATACCGTTTTCCCGTTCATTCAGGGACCTTTATCGTATATTTATCGTATTCGTAATAGTCTTTTGTTTGCGAACAAATCATCGGCTTACCCAAAGCGGATTGTATGACCATTTTGGTGGAGTTTTGGGTTTCCTGGCGTTAGGAAGTAAGCTTTCTTCTGTCCCTATGTTCCATTCTTTCTCCATGATATTGGGAAATTAGTTGCCAGAAATTTCTCCTTTGAAGTAGGGACCTACATTTGCCCTTCGGCTCGACCATTTCCCAAAGATTAGTGGGTTTTCTCTTGGAGCGGCGAATTGAATTGTGGTCATCGCGGTATACAACCTTAAATTGAATGTTACACCTTTATCATCTCAAAACTAAAAGGCATTACTCCATTCCTTTACTGCGAAGTTGGCTGATCCGATATCAAACTTTGTAGGGGTTATTTCATATTTTCCAGGAGTTAGTCAAGATTAAATGGCCATCACTATATTAGGTGCTTCAGGTTGAAACCGTAGCGTTCGCTTTTGTCGTCCCTTCCGTACATAATGAAATGGTTCCTTGGGATTGCCGGCCACTATCATTCAGATCGGTGATTTTAGCTCGTACGGGCCTGTTGACTTTTCCTGTATGTTGATCGTAACGTAATTTATGGAAGCTGTCTATTTTTGGCAAAGACATTTGAAGGAAAAAGTAAAACATTAAAAAAACGAACAATTTTCGCGGGGTTCATTTTCGCGTGATTTAACTATTCGCTTTCTAAAGTTAACATTAAAACTTCATCTTTGATTTTTCTAGCCTCGGATTTCTAAAAGCTAATAATTATGCCGCTTACGGGGCATTGTTCTTTTTTATAGAAACACAATGGGGGTTATGGCCCTAAAGGCATAATTAAGAAATACTAATGTTGTTGAAATTACCACCCTGCACTACACCTTCCCATCTGCTATATAATTATGGAGCAACGCGATGAGGTCTGAACAATTTGCGATAAAAGGTATTTCAAATGGATATAACGTAATTTAATTAATTAAAATAATGAAATGGAATAGTTTCAAATCTTCAGACAGCTAGGCAAATTAAATTCTTTACCCCAAGAGGCCGTATTCCTTTTGTTTATTGAAATTAAAGTAAAAAAAGTACGGGCTTCCTTTTTGTGCCCAATTTTTCCGGTCAGTTTTTTTAGGGCCCGTTGTTATATGGCTTCATGTTTTTATGGAGGATATTAGATATTCAGAGTTTCTGTGTTGGGTAAGGCTTTTTTTGTTCATTAATTTTCTCGTGCTTTTGCGGTACATTTTTCGTTTCGGCATTCATTCAATTTAATTAATCCTCCAGTTCTTTCCGGTTCTAATGTAACCCAATATCAATAGCTAAAAATATTTTGTTTTCTAAATTAAAATGAGGGTTTATTTTTTTTCTGTATTGATCATTAAATCATTATAGGACGGACTTATACAAATACTTTCTGGATGGTAGTCTGGTTTATTTTTTTTTCTTTATCCCACATTTCTTAAACAATACGTTTTGAACAATACTTCGGCAAATCATGGTCATTGCACCAAGGATTGGGGCTAGGCGCACAAGTTTTGGTAATAATGCCATTAGAATTTATGGCTTTTGAGTCACCGGGAAATTTAAGTCTATGGGCAAAACGAGGTTTTCTTTTTTTGTTAATGTAAATAGGTTTTCTCCAATATTGATATGCAATTTAATAGTAAACAATATCGAAAAATAAATTCACAAAATAGAGGGGTAGTAAAATTTTTGACACGCTATTAGGTGATAGTAGTTGAATTCAATGGGAAATAGAAAAATAATATTAGTTTTTAGAATCAAGAAGCATATTTTCGAGTTGGATAATTGGTTTAGAGTTTAGTCCTTTTATAGTGATGATAAGAGGCTGTGATATGTCTCATTAGTCATTGTTAAACAAGACATAGTAACATTTTTCGCATGAGTATAAACCCGAGGTGTTATAGGCCAGAGAGACCATTTAAACTGGTAAAAAAGGTAAAGACAGTAAGGGGCAACCGTTTAATCAGAGATGGCCGTTTGGCATTGTGTGTGAGGTGTGTTTGCATAGACTATTACTGTATAAGTTGACAGGGACAGTAGATATTGAACCCTGGAAATATCTACGCATTATTATATTATGACGTTACGATTAAGGCATCCTCACCTTGAATGGAGATGATGGTGGCCTGGAAAAAGGAAAAAATTATCGTGGAATGTTTAGGGCTAGCCCCGAATGGTGAGGAATTAGTGTTAGTTGTGAGATAATAGAGAATGTTGTGTATGAAAGGAGCAGTTGTAATTTATTTGCTATTCCAAGAGGAGGTTAGTTTTTTGTTTATAGTGTATCGGATGGTACGGAAATTTGGGTTGAATTCTAGGAGACCAAATTTACAATACGTGTTGCTTTCAGGGGATCAGTTCTTACCGTAATGGTGGGAGCTATATCCGGCTGGAGCTTTATTTTTAAGGTTTTCACCAAGTATTGCGCACAAAGGCGCTGCCTTTCATTTGTTACAAAATCCAGGATTGATGTTTTGGGTGTATGAATTAACGTTAGGTTATATTGTGGTGACCGATAATGGCATACCTTGGTTGAGGAAATTAATTAAAGGAGCAGTTAGTGAACTCTTGTACCCAAACCAAAGCTACAATTAATATGACAGTGATAAAAGTGATATTGAGAGATTGTGTGTCTCGGAATCTCTGGATCAACGGTTGTTTTTTTTTATGAAAACATTGGAGGGAATAATGATGTATGTTTCAGATGGTATGATTAACGAGGTGTTTTGCGATTCCAAAAAAAGAACATTTTGTTTTTACAAGGAATTTGGAGAAGGTAGGAGATATGTGAGTGGTGATAAGTAGTGAGCGCAAGATAAATTTGATAATTGCCGATACATTTTATTTTAAATAAAAGAAAGGGCGCCCCTTCACGCTCGCGCTTTATTTAAGTAGATCAAATAAACAATGTGTACCTAACTTTAACACTCTCTCATGAAAATTATAATTTATAACCGCCACCTTGCCATGGAAGTTCTGATATATACCTCTTTTCTCTCGCTATGCATTTTTCTATTTTTGTTTCCGATGTCATGTGCTAGCTTAAACGGGTGGGTTATCAGATGAGCGATTTTTAGATATGATACAGACGGTAGCTGGAGTTTAAGCATAGGTGTGTGTTTGATTAATAGGCAAAACGGATTACAGATTTTTTCGTCATGACCTTTAAACGCCGATTATTTAACTTAAAGGTGAGGTGATTCAGGTGGCTTATTTATGTGGGTTATACCTATAGTGCTCCTCTTGTAATTTTTCACTGGATTGGTGGGTATATGTGCTTGGCGTAAAAAAGAACTCAACAGACCAACTGATAGAGATTCATTATGAGATTGGAGAGAAGTTGCCCTTTAGTAGATGTGGGGCAGGTAGATGGAAATATTGCTTTGCAGGGCGACGCTCTCCTCGCTCGCAAAAGGCGGTACTACAAATATGGATTCAGTTGATTGCGGTGTTATGATTCTGTGAAAGCGAATTTTTCAATTTTGGTGTGTCCGTTTGCGTTATCGGTTTTGTCAAGAAGGTTTTCTTTATGGGCATCTTAATATTTCATAGTGTTTTGGTTTTTCTGCTGCTGGATTGCGATGGTAAGTGTGTGGGTTCGTTGGGTGACGGGAACTATAAAAAAGGTAAACTTGGATGGGGCATTATCACTGGTAGATTTTGATTGATGGATTTGACCAACCGGGCCAATACCAATGCCTCTCAGCCTTTGGAGGACTGTTCGGGTAATGGGTTAGCCAAAATTCAGGGAAACAGGAAGTGACGGAGCCAATTCGACTGTTAGGGCTGGGAACATTAAATATTCGACCCCTTTAAATTGTAGTGGTGTAGAAAGGGGATTTTAGGTCCATAATCCTAATGTATAGAGAATATCTCTGTCTAAGAGTGCTGCAGTGCAGCAATTTATGGGTTCAGAGGCGGCTATGGCGTTGTTCTTCATTACCATAAATTGGGAATCGCAACGAACCTGAGGTTATATAATTCCTATGTGGGGAACTGTCATCCTTAGGTGGGACGATGATGTTATAACTATAGCGATACAATGGAAATTAGTAATCGAGGCATTAATGTAATGATGGGTGTCCCTCGCGATTTTTTAATGAGAATTTTTAAAAAGGGAATGACGCGTTTAAATGATTGTGTCATAATTACTAGATGTGGTTGTTGGAATTCTTCTGGAACGCTTGGTTTTCAAGGCATATGTATCTATTAAAGGTTGGATCTGAAAAATTTCTTTAATTTATTTAAATTATCTTAAATCCCCAGATAGGCGGTAGTGTTCTCTCACTCCGCCCGCTTGGTGGATTGCGAGCAATGTTAGATCTAAGTGTTGAAGGAGCTGTGTTATATATGTGCAAGGTTTATTATATCGTAAGGATTCTAAGCTCATTATGTGAATTAACTTAGCGCTTAGGACGCGGTTTGTATATGGTTCAGGGGTTGCAGTCTCGGCTCATGACATGTCGTATACTTAGCGGATATGGGCGGGTGGGTTCGGGTTTCGCATAGCCAATGATGGTACTGTTTGTTTTGACATAGGAATCCTCTCATAGATGCTGTAATGTGCCCAAATTTGGAGATGATGTTTTTAACGGCTCAAGTGGTTCTGCTTAGTGCGTCTGTTAAGCTTCATGATATATATTAAAGAACCAGCTGAGTTTCTTTTAATCGAAGTGGGAGGTTTGTTAATTGATCGAGTATCAAGGGAAGGTGTTTTGGGGTATTACGGTTACGTTGGTACTCGGAATCGATAACAAGGATGATTATAATAGGAAGATTGGAGTTGAACAGAAAGACGAATTTAGGGCGTCTTAAATAATTTGTTACTACGTTTAATGTATAGTAAAATCTTTTCGCTTGATATCCACGATGTATCTGCTATGTTATACTACTGTTTTGGGTCTGAATTGAATGGTGATAAATTTTTCCAAGTTTATTGCTGTAGGTAGAGCTCCCATAAAAGGATTTGACACAATTGATGCAGGATAGCTCTCCGAGGTACAGGGGAGGGAATATGAACGGGTTAGATTGTTGATCTTATTTCGGACGGATTAATTACTCATTTTTAGATAAGTATCTCTCTTGTGAAACCAACTAGTTTAGCCGCGCTATCTTCATCGTTTTATAAAAGATATAGATGGGTATGTTTCTTGGTTGTTTCGTGTGGATGGAGGCTATTCTCGCGAGATTGGTGGCAGTGATTAGGAAGTTATTTTTATAATTTAAGTTATTGGCGTGGTGCGAGGTGGCGGTGCTTCCTCGTGGGGGCTTCGCGCATCAAAACTTAGTCTAGCTAGTGTGGCATATATTCATCTATAACTTGATCAAAAATAGATGACTGTTGAGTTTTTGTCTTTATTAACTTTGGTTTTTGCACTGGTGCAGGCTACTTCATTAGTGGATGAAATATACATTGGAGATGTATCTACTTTCGATGTTGGGGTTGAAATTGGGATGTATTGGATGGAAAATAAGTATTGAGGCTGATTATTTTTCAAACAACAACAGACGTTTTTTGAGGTTTTCATTACAATTCATTGGTACTCTGTCTAAGGTATTTGGGCTCATTCGCTAATGTTGGTGTGAAATGAATAACCGGATTTGAATTTATGTTTTAATATAGTACAATCCCCGGAATTTTGAAAAAAATTGAGCTTTGGTTTGCGAAGTGCTGGTTGCACGAACTTAATATTGAAAATTGATAAGATAAAGGAATTGTAGAGGCGGGAGGACTCCTCCTTCTGAGTCATTGTGGTATTTATTCGAGTAACGGGTGATTCATTTTAAATAGTCATTAACGTGATTATAGAATGTCTCGTTGCCGAATTTTATCAGTCTGTATTGATGAAGATGGGAGCATATGCATTCAGAACAGTTTTAAGTCTACGGGGATATCTAAGTTGAAGATTTAATATGATGTGAGCTTGGTTTCGAATAAAGAATGGTTTTGGGCAATACTGAACCAAACTCAAACTTTACGGTTTCTTCCTTGTGTTTTAAATACCAAGGATCGGACTTGCAAATTCCTTGTTTGTCAAGCGGGTAGCTCAAGGGTTTAGTATGTATATATCTCAAACTCTTTCACAATGTATCTTATGAAAATAGGGTTTTCTCAAAAATGGCATTGATGCTTGGACTCCTCAAAATACGACCACAAATGTTCCTGTATTTTCGATTTAACAATTTTGGGATAGTCAGTCGTCTATTGGGTTCAAAATTGATTTTGTTAAAGTAAAAAAACATTCAAATGGGTTTATTGGCCTTTCCATGAATAATCATTTAACGTTGCGCGTGTGGATGGATAAAAATTTCTTATATCTATTGGCTAATGCTCAAAATGTATTTATCGCTGGTGATAAATATGACTGCTTCTCGCACAGGTTACGATTCCAGAAGATACTTTACATTCGGCTAATGTGGGTTCTTACTCTCGAAAACCACGTAAATTTGTATTAACTTAATAAAGACATGAAGAGTTCTAATGTTATCACTTACTTATAGTCCTTGATCACATCTTAATCGGCCGTATTGGTTGGATGTGATGAGGAAGTTGGTTAGGAGTTGTTTCTGAGGATAAATTACGTCGGCTTAATTTCCTAAAAATGGGCGAGTGATATAAAACTACTCAGTTGCATATGATAGATAAGATTATTAGTTGAGAATTCAATTTATATGAGAGATTTTTGGTTTGCGACACTCAAATTGCTTTCCAACTTGGGCGAATACTCGTGCAAGGGCGGGAAAGGGTCACTGGTCTTTCGTCTGTACGGTCGATCGTTACTTTTAGGTGGACTAGGTCTTATGCAATAATTTTAGGGCGACATCTTATTAAAATCTCATTGAAGAAATTGAGTTAAGTTGAGGAATAAGTCGAAATATGTTGGAGAGGGCCATTTTTGAGAGGTTGCTTATTTTTTCAGCTAGCGGAGGTGTTGCGCACTTGTCTTTTCCAAGGGATTAACCACGGAAAGAGCATGGACCGATAGGTAGGGCATCATTAGAGGAAACTGGGGTCAAGCCTACTTTCGGAATTACATTTAGCTATGAAATTTTGGTCTCGCGCTCCTTGAGGTCGGACGCTGCGCTAACAAGGGATATTTCGCAGCTCTGGAATGAAATGAGGGCCATATGTTATATCAACATAAATGATCAAAGAAGTCCTGGGTGTTATTAGTGACGCGCCTATGATATTCGCTTTTGGTTAGTGTACTGGTGTTTAAACTTCAGGCTACCTGCAGAGAGTATAATTCTGAAAGTTAGTTTCTATCTGATTAGATATAATATTATAATTCCCTGGAGTGAGGAATTCCATAGGTGAGGTGCCTTATTATTTCTTTTCTGTCGGAACTGTGGAACTGGAAGTTTGGATACGTCGGAAATGATATAGATTATGTGCCAACGCGTCGATTTTGGTGTTTATTTTTCCGCCTTTTTGAGATTGAATATATGATGGTTGACTGCTGATCCCAACGCTGATCTGTTTGTTCTGGGATATACTGGAAAGGATACTCGCGGCGCATGGAATTATACTGTTGTGTTCTGCATCTTACATTGTTGGTAGAAACCTGTGATTCGCGAGTTTCCAAATTATATTTTATCCTGGAGGCGTTTTTTTAACTATGGCACTAAATTTCCTTAAGGCTTATAAACATTTAAGTGGTATGTGGAAGAATTATCCGCCTCTCGCGCGACTAGAATGCTAGATGTTATTCCTTCAGGTACAGTATTCCTATTTGAATAATGATGCATTATTCTGTTATGTGTGTTCTTTTAGCCAAAGCGTGGATACTAGGCTTATATCAGATATTTTAACAGTATAGTGTATAGTGTGTGATGGTATTAGCCACTCAATATTATTAAATCGAAACACGTGGGTAGAACCGAACGATGGAATGTTAAAAGTGATAGTCAATAGGATTCAGGTCTTTCAAAAATTGAAGTTGGATTTTGTTAGCATGAAAGAGTGGAATGCTAGAAGGTGAGGAGATAAAAGAGGAGTTCTGAACTGTTCCAGTGAGGGAAAGGTGTCACTAGTTGGTAGTGGATTGAAACAAATGCAGATCGGATTTCTTCACGTAAAGTATTCCAGACGTGGGATTCCGTCTTAACAAGCGATCTTGCCTCATATCTTGTAATGGTTGTGCTCTGATGTGTATTGGGATAAGGCCAAGGCTTTATTAGCCAGTTTTCTGTTTGGGTAGCGTGTGTTCGTTGTTTTGTTGTAATGGCGTTATTCAGTGTAATCTCATATGAAAAATACAAATGGAATTGTTTATGATAAAAAAATTCGAAATTTCTTTTCAATAGTATATCTAATTCTCCTTAGTTTTCATAAGTTAACGTAGTTTTTGAAAAAAGTCCTCATAAAGGCATAAGGTATTAATGGACAAAAGCATAATTTGGTATTCACTGTAAAAATCGCCGCACCTTAGAAGATGTCGAAATGTTTGGGTCCCGTTATTGGGCGAGCAATGGTTTGTTCGTTACAGGGCCCTCCACCTTAATAAAAGACAAGCCTAATTGGGATTTCTAGATGGCTTA
>Ga0163217_1023510_pt1 | contig 12689 bp, 17 predicted proteins | sample SynspAceP_FD_185933 | JGI IMG/M metagenome (GOLD analysis project Ga0163217, IMG submission 185933) | Saline lake microbial communities from Ace Lake in Antarctica - Synechococcus sp. Ace-P (PacBio error correction) | ecosystem: Environmental > Aquatic > Non-marine Saline and Alkaline > Saline ... | reverse complement strand
GGCGCCCACCAGGGGCTGGTGTTACACCCACCAGCATTTTGGCGCAGGCGCCCATCGCCATCTCCCGCTGTAGTTCCAGGCGGTCGGCGGGCAGTTCCGGCATGAAGTGCAGGCGAGCGGCCATCGCCGGCGGCATCGCCCACGATCGCGGCACGGCAGGGGTAGTGCGCAGCGGTCTCGGTCTGGACCAGAACCGGGTGAGGGCCCCAGCTCCTGAGGAGTTCGCCCTCGCGCTGGTCACGAACCACGCTTGCCAGCACGGCCCGCACCGGCTCGCCCAGCCGCACCACCCCCTCGCCCAGTTGCGTGGCCAGCAGGGCCGGTAGCGGCCGGCCGCCGCCATGCAAGGCAGCTCCTGTTCGGGCTGCTCGCCCTGGAGCGGTGGCTGGCCCCAGAAGCACATGCAACAGCGACACCTGCTCGGGCTCCGCTGGGCCGAGGACAAGCCGAGACCGGCGCGGCAGAAATAGGCGAAATACCAGGCGGCGAAGGGGGTGTGGGAGTGGGCGTCGATCCAGTCCTGCGAAGCTGAGCGATTCGAAGTTTCAGCGGGCGGCCGGGATTGGTGGTTGGGGCCGTACCTTCGGGCAATTGGGCCCACCAGCTCCTCGAAGCGCGGCCAGGGCCGCCATGGCGTCGTTCAGTCGGCAGTCGGCACTGCCGTGTGGCTGGCCTTCGGCAAAGCCCTGGAAGAACCCGGGCGAAGGCTGCAGCGGCTTTTCGCCGGAAAACACCAGCACGGTCTTGCCGCATGGGGCGATTCGAAGCGGCGAATGCCGTGGCGATCGAGCAGGGCCTGGCATTGCGGCTCTGGCTGGGGCCCACCCACTTGGCCGCCCAGGCGATCCAGGGTTCTGCTGTCCGGACAAAGCTTGCCCACCGATCTCCCCACAGCCAGGCTTGCAACCGCGGCCGACCATGGCGGCCCGCGAGCTCAGGGGGCTGCCTCGATCAGGCGCACGAGCGGCCGGCCACCTTGCAGCGCCCGGGGCCGCCAACCAGGGCCGGCGAGAAACCGGCGCCCAGCACCACCCACATCAAACGAGGCTCTCGCTGGGCGGCTTCGGGGTCTGTTCCGTGTCACCGCATCGCTGGGCCAGGCTCCCCCCAGATTGCCGATGCTCTCGGCCATGCAGGCCGCGCGAAGGCGCCCGCGGATCGGCTGGCCCACGGGAGCGGCCTTGCCGTATCACCAAGCAAGCTTGGCGCGGCCCGCCAGGGCTTGAGGGGGTCCCATCACCCGGGCCTGGTCGCCGGTCCGGCGCTTCCCCTCGGGCGGATTGCCGGGTGTCACCAGCAGGAAGGGGCGGGGGTGACTGGCCCGCAGCCGCCCCAACTTCATGGCGGAGCAGACGGCCACCGCCCACACCGGCGGCCACGCCAGGGCCGCGAGGCGTGAAGCTGTGGCGCCTCCAGGGGCTCGCCAACAGCCAGTTTCATCTCGAAAAGCGATCGGCTTCCCAGCTGAGTGAGCACGGTACGGCCAGCAGGTGGGAGCGGGCAATCCCGCTTGCGCCGCTCCGGGCCACCGCCGCGCCTTGGGCCGCCGCCAGTGCCTGGCTTGCCGGCCGCAGCGTGCACCAGTGATCAGCTTCCGCTTCCCAAGGCGGGGCGGCCGCTAGCCCACCAGCCCCGGCCATGGTGGCTGGATGTCGGGAATTTCAGATCCAGAAACACCCGCAGGGCCGCACAGCGGCGCAGCTCATGACGAGCGCCGTCCCGGCAAAAGCCGAAAGAAACAAACTCCAGGGCCCACCTTCAACCCCGCGCAGCTCGGGCAGGCGGATCACCAGCGCCAGGGGCCAAGCGGCCTCTGGGTAATCGAGCGCCACGATGATTCGATCAGCGGCATCTTCCGCCCACTTTGGGATCACAGGGGGTTTCCACCGACGCTGGTTCAGATTAAAGATCCCAGCCGTCAGGTACCAATCAGCCGCCGGAAACGTTTCTTGCCGAGCTTGCAGCAACCTTGCCGTCAGTTCGGCGGCGGCGAAGGCCCTGGATTCGGGTCGGCTGAGTTTGTCGCCACGACCCGTAACCGCACCCCCCTGGATCTGCCGCCGGGCCTCGCCGCCCGCTGGCGCCAAAGCCCCAGCTCGCGCAGCAGGGCAAAGGCCTCAATGGGGCAACTCCACCGCGCCAGTGGAAACCGTCCGGCACCGGTCCGCCTTTCTGCACGTACCGGCTGAACCCAGCGCGCCTGCAGCCTTGCCCTGCCCCCCATGCGGCTACCAAGGCCGCGGGCATCGGCCTGGGCCCGCCAAGCGCCGCAGCCTGGCCATGGCGGCCGCGCGGGTGATCGCCAGGCCATCGCCTTCTGGCGCCTCCCGTCCGCCGTCGGGCAGCTCGGTTGAGGTTCAGCCGGTGAGCAGGGTGAGTGGTTACTCATACCCATACCCCCAACCCGCATTCGGCAGTTTTCTCCAAGCTTCGGAAAACATCGAGAGGCGGTCGTCCACAGAGGCCCACGTGTGCAGGCTCTTGCTCATCTTCTGCACCCCATCAAGCCCGGGCAGGTATTCGGCAGCAACGCCCCCGAACTGGGGTCGCTGGCCGAAATGGCGCTGCAGATCGCGCCCCCCATCGCCACATGGAATTTTCTTGGTCGGTACCCCCAGCTCCAGGTCGGAGCGCACCCGCCACCGAGTCTCGTTAGCCCGCAAGCAGCGGGTAGAGGGAAAAACTGTGCAGGCTTGATCGGCGTGCCGGAGCTGTAGCGGTTGGCGAAACTCCTCTTTGGCCAGCATCTGCCCCACCGTGGCGGTGTGCCCAGCAGCTCGAGCACCTTTGGCCCAGATCCCAGGCCGCGAGCCCATTCGCTGTTGCGGCGTACCTCCAGCCGGCCGGGGGTCTGCGGAAATCCAACAGCGCGTGCTTCGGCGGCTGGCCTGGGCCCAGCTGGGCCAGGTAGGGGTGCGGCGTTGGCGTCCACGGCGTCGGCGCCCAGCTGCACCCGGGTGGCGCTCTTGCGCTGGGATCGCCGATCTTGCGGGCGGATGAAATCGCCGATGATCAGAACGCGCGTGTGGCGGCGTCCTGGAACGCCCGCAAACTTGGGAAACAGGATGCTGTGGCCGAGATGGAGGTCGCTGCCGGTGGGGTCGATGCCCCAAACTGAATCCGCAGGGGCCGGGCCGGCTTGCCTCTGCTTCGGCGAGGCGCGCCCCATGATTTGATTCAGGATCGCCCCCCCGTCCATTGGGAAAACAAACGGCCAAGCCCCTCTCCAAGCCACGGCGGGCAAAGGCAAACCCCTGCCTCTTGCGGGCGCCCCCACCATCTGGCCCTTCTCTGTCTTTGCCGGCGATCGTAGGCAGACCCCTGCTGACCATCCCCGGGTCGCTCAGCCATGGGCAGGTTCAGCCTTCAGCGCCCAGCTCCCGCTTCATCCGCTCCAGGTTTGGTTCATTCTGGCTGAAACATTCTGCTCGGGTGTCATGCCCGAACTGGGCCGAGCTGGGTGCGCATGCGCAGCTGCTCCACGGGGAGCTTGGCCCTGGAAATCCTCGGAGAGCTCGAAGCGTTTCATGAACACCGGTTAGCGATCCATTCAGCGTTTCCATCCGCTCGATGAACAATTTTCTTGCACTTCCCGGCTCGAACTGCCGTAGTCGCCCCCGAGCTGGGTGAGCTGCTGGTAGTCGCCGAACAGGACGTTTGCGCCTCGTCCTGAAACGATCTCGGATCGAAGAACCCCATGGAAGCGGCTAGCCGTGGTGCAATAAGGAGCGATTCTGGGGCGGCAACCTGGCTTGGGCGGGAGTGCGGATGACGTAATCGAGCCGCCCACTACGCTTAAATTCGGGCCAGATGTGACGGTTTGGGCGAGTGCCGCCATGGCCAAGGGCAGTGGTTGCATGCGCTGGCCCCGCCGCCTGTGTGGCGACCGGACAGTTGCCGGCCCTCTGCCGCCCGTGCAAACAACCCGGCTGGCCCAAAACACCGGCCAGGCGCCGCGGGGGCTAGCGGGTGCCGATGAGATCGAGCCGGGATCTTGCTTGGCTTTGAAGCTGGCCCAGGATCCGGACCTCGGCTGCGCAACGGCCGATGAGGTGCCCGTCAGCTGGCTGCCCTGGGTGGCATCTGATGTGAAACAGGGCACGAGGCCGCCGACTTGGCTGCGCCTGCCCGGCATCACTCCTTAATCAGGTGGACCCTGTTGCGGCTTTGCAGGGCGGGAGGGCGCTTCAACTTCAGCGGGTGCACGACGATCCTGCAACGGGGCTGGGCCTCCAGCCCGCCGAGGTTGCACTGGTTGGGAGCCCCTGCTGGGCGTTCCGCTGCGTACGGCGATTAGCCCCCGCCGACGGTTTGCTGGCCCTCGATCTCAACCGCGCAGCACAGCCCAGCTGCACTCAGCTGGGCCTGGATCCGGAGCGTGGTCAGCGCTGCGTGCGGCGAGCGGGGCCGCGGCCCGTCTCCAGGACCTGGCCGATCTTGCAGCAACGGCTTTGCAGGCTTCCCGCTGGACCTTGGTCGAAGCCTGATTGGCAAGGTGAGCTTCGGTAAGGGGCCTTTGGCCGGAGCTGCCCCGGCGGCGATGAACAAACTCCGCTCGACAGGGGGAGCTGTTCCCGGCGGTTGGCCGGCAGCGGTGCATGGAACCGGCGCGCCGTATTCTGCCCTGCTGCCGGTGCGAGCAGCGGCAATTTGCTCGCTTGGCAAAATCGCTTGGCAGCTTCCAGCAGCCGCTGGTTCAAGGCACTGGGGACCACCACCAGGCCCCGGGAGAGGCCAGGTCAAGGGGCAGCTGTTCGCCACGGACGCCTGGCATGGGCCCCGATCCTGACTGCTCTGGTGCCCACTTCAACCGCTGGCCCTCACCCCCCAGAGCCTGCAGTTCTTGGCGCTGGCCCGCAAGCGGCTCAGAAACGGGGCGGCGCTCTATTGTGGTGATGGACCAGCCGCCCCACCTCAACATCCTTTGCTGCTTGTACATCGGCGAACCTCGCGGGCATCTGCGCTGGAAGGGCGGACCAATGACTGCAAGACCTACCTGGCGGCCTACGGCGAGGCCCTGCAGCAGGCCCAACTCAAGAGCCTGGCAGCTCCGCTTCTGGGGGACGTGCACAGGTCGCGGGCAAGGGCGCGCCAAGTCTTGAGCAGGCGCTGATCCGCCGCTGGCAGCCCCCGTTCAACAAGGAAACGCGCCAACGCTGGGCGACGCCTTCACCAGCGACCTTCGGCTGGAAACCCGTCCAGGGCAGGCCGTGGGCCTGGCTACGGATCGCGGCCTCAAGGATTTCGCCCCCCCATGGAGTTTCGCTCACGCCCGTCTCGCTGAGCGACTGGGGCTGGTGGGGACACCCTGCGGCTGGTCTGGCCCAGGACGTCACGGACCGTTTGCACAGGCCCTGGAAGCCCGCTTCGGCCCCCGATCTGAGCGCCCTTGCGGGAGCAGCGCCGCTTCAAGGGCAAAGCCGGGCGATGTTCTCACCTCTCACCCCTGTTGGGCCAGCACAGGCCCACGTTGAGTGGCGTTGCGTGGGGCTAGGGGGAGGCGCAGGCTGCGATTTGTCGCCGGTCTGCGCCAGTGCCGTGGCAGCGCATCGGCCTCACCAGGGCAAGCGGCAGCCTGTAAAGCCTTCCGATCTCGGCATCGCCCTGCCAGCGACGGACTCCGTCCCAAGGCCGCGGCCCAGGCGATCGCGAGGCGGTGCGGCTCACCCTTCTATGCCGACCAAGCGCTTCAAAAGCGAAAGTCGAAACCCCGCTGCGGTGCCGGGCTCGATCAGCCTGTTGGGGCTGCCGGAGTCGGCCCAGGCCGGTCTGGATGGCCTGGGGCGATCTGCAAGCGGCGTGGAGCTGGCCCCGCCAGCTGGTGGCGGCGCCGCCCAATGTGGTCACGCCCCAGGCCTTTGGCCGACCACCGCGGCTCGAGATCGCCGGCACTATGGCCTGGAGCTTGAAGGTGCTGGACGCGCCGACTGTGAAAGCTCTCCGGCTGGCGCTTATCTGGGCGTGTCCCAGGGGCTCCCGCGCTGGCCGCGAAGTTCATCCATCTACCCTACCGGCCCGTTGGACGGGGCCAGACCGCCGGCTGGTGTTGATCGGCAAGGGGGTGACCTTCGATTCCGGCGGCTACAACCTTCAAGACCGGTGGCTCCCAGATCGAGATGATGAAGTACGACATGGGCGGCAGTGCCGCCGTGCTCCGGAGCCGCCCGGGCCATCGCCGAGCTCCAAGCCAGACGGTTGGTGGAGGGCACGTGATCGTGGGCGGCCTGCGAAAAAACATGGATTCATGCGAGAGCCATCCCACCCCGGCGACATCCTGACGGCCTCCAACGGCAAGGACAGATCGAAGTGAACAACACCGATGCCGAGGGCCGGCTCACCCGGCCGATGCCCTCGTCTACGCCAGCGGGCTTCCAGCTGATTTGCGGTGGTGATCTGGCCCCACCCTCAAACCCCGCAGGGGCCTGCGTGATTGCCCTGCGGTAACGAGATCGCCGGCCTCTGGTCGCCAGCGATGCTCGGCCGACGCCCCTGCCGAAGGCCGGACGCCTCGCGGTGAGCAGTTCTGGAGGATGCCGCTGCAGGCCTCCTACAAGGAGGGGCCTCAGAGCCCCGTGCCGGACCTCAAGGAACACGGGCCAGGTGGCAGGCGGCCTCCATCACGCCGCTCTGTTTTCCTGCAGGGGATTCGCATCGAAGCCAGGGACCGGCTGGCCCACCTGGACATCGCCGCACGGTCTGGAGTGACAAGGCGGGGGGGCTGGATCCAGCCCGGTGCCAACGGGGTTTCGGCGTGCGCACCTTGTCGAGTGGGTAGCCAGGGGAACGCTTAAAGTTGGCCCCAAACGCCTGACCGCAACGCATGCCGTTCAGATAGATCCGCTGGTACTCAGCGCCCACTCGGGAAGTGCTTTGCTGTTTGCGTCGGGGAAATCTGTCTCGTCGGTGAGGCGATCACCCGGCGAACCTTGCAGCGAAGTCCGCCCCTTGCTCAATCAGATGGGTCTCGCCGGCCGCCCTGGTTCTTGTACGGAAACGTTTGGCTGATCTGTGTGACAGCCGCGGGTGGGTCTGTGGTGGAAAGTGGTTGCTGCGCGGCTATTTCCTCCGCCAGGGGGGCGTATGCAACCCAGCCACACCTGGCCCGCTAACGAGCCGCTAGGCAGGCCACTTGCTCCAGGGCCCTGCATCAGGTCTGGCTTCGGGGCTTCCAGTTCGTGGATCGCCAGCTCACCCGCTCGCCGGAAACGGCCAGCGGCGATCGAGATCATCGGCCGCATGCTTGGGGCTGGCGAAGGGACCGATGTGGCGGGGTTCACAGACCATCGGCGAATCGTCAGTAAATACATCTCGGCCAAACCTCTTCCCTCCCACCCCAGCGTAGGTCTCAAATCCCTGCCTAGCAGGGCCTGGAGAGGCCAGAAAAAACCCTGGGAAACCCGTTGCCCATGAAGTGATCAGTGATCCTTCTCTGCAAGCGGCTGGATTCAACCCTGGTAGCCTTCAGGACTTCTTGCTCAGGCCATGGCACAGAGGTTCGAGCTTTTGAGCCCCAGATCGATTTGAGCCGCTGATCGCGTCGCATGGACCAGCGGTTAATAGTTGTATTTTGAGCTTGTTTGGCGTGCGGAGTTCTGGCGGGTGATAGGTCTCGCTGGCCAGAACTGTGCTTGAGCGTCGGGATCTGCACCCGTTATAATCGCGGGCTGCTTTCCTGGTCCATGTTCCGCTGCCCGCTGCCTGCAGGCTGGCGAGGGGCCTGCTCCTGCTGGACGTGTGCCGCTGGTTGAGATCGCCGGGCGGGTAGAGGCACCACGGTCACAGAAACTGGCCCCCACCATCGAGGGGACGACGTTGCGCCGAACCGCCCGGCAGCAGGGTGGGATAAGCTGATCTGGTCGGTCTCGAAGCGCACCTGGCACGCTCTCGAGATGGCCGCTTCCACCGGCGGTCCACCTGCGATAGGTGGGGTTGTCTTTGGACCCACGCTGTAGCCACTGACCGCAGTCGACCACTCCGGGGAGCACCTCAAGGTCGTGCTCCAGGCACCAGAAGCAACCACCGGCGAACACTGCCTCCTCGATCACGGGCTTGAGGCCGGCGCATGCGGAAATCAGCAGGACGACCCAGACCTAAGAGCAGGACCACGCACAAGCCCAGACCAGCGCAGGGCACCGGAGTGGCTGGTCTGACCTGATTCGTCATGGCCGGCTAGAATGGTGGTGGGAAGGTGTGTCGATCATCTTGCAGGGGCCTGTCAACTCCGGTTGGTGGGAGGGGGGCGACGGCTTTTTCGAAGGTGGCGGGGTCTCGGGAGAGGTCGAGGATTTCGTGGCCGCCCTGGCGGTGACACCCGGTTCGGCCCAGGCACTTCCGCAGCCGGCGGTAGCCATCCAGCATTCCGCTCGCGGCGCCTGGGCCGGGATCCAGGGAGTGGCAAGGGCGGCCGCACCACCGCCTCGGCACTGAAGCTGTTCCTGGAGCAACTCCGGAACGAAGCCGCTCAGAGAGCACCCAGATTCACCGGTGAGATGTGATCGACGCGGAAGTGAGGAAGATGGTGGGGCGGCCAGGCTGTGGGGCGGCTGACGCGGTATCCGACCACTTGGGGCACCCCGCGCAGGGCCAGCTCCAAATTTCACAGTCCCTGATCCTTTGTCAGGGGCGAGGTCGGCGGCGGCCAGAGATGACGGCCGCAGGCGGTCCGCCGCTGCGGGCTGGGCACCACCTCACCCGGGACGCCAGGCCTACGCAGCAGGGCGGCCAGCGGGGCTTCGAATGCCGCCTGGCCCGCCAGGCACTATCACCCCGGGCAGGCCAAGGGCGCTGGCGCTGCAGTCAGGCGCCGCTGCCGCCAGGGGTGGGCACCAGATAGCGCATTCTCCTGGCTGCGGGAAGCGGCAGCAGCAGCAGCAATGTTTCGCCTGCGCCCGGGACCCAGTGCTGGCGGGCCTTCCTCCCGGCTGGGTTGCTCGCTGAGCGTGTCGAGGCAGGGGGTGCCCACCAGGGTTCACGTCGGCTCCCCGCTCGGCGTTAAGAAGCGCGCTTCTTCGGAAAGATCGCCAGGATGCGATCGGTGAAGCCGATCAGGCCGGGTGTGCCGCCCTCACCGATGGCGGAAACGCCCATTTCCGGGTGCGATTGTAGTACGTGATGCGACACCTTCGGCAGCCGCGCGTCTGAGGGTGAAGCCCAGCTGACATTGGCTCCCATGTAATCGATCAGCACCACACCATCGGGCGGGGGGTTTTTCTTTGGGCCCCCGGGGGGGGGGGGGGGGGGGGGGGGGGGCCCCAAGGGGGCCCAAAAAGGGGGCCGGCCCAACCCGGCCGCTGCAGGCGCAGGGTGGGGCAGCCACCAAACGGCAGCGTTCCCACAGCCCCCTCGCCCCCATCCCGGTGCGGTGTTCGGCAGCAGCCGGGCGGCCCGGCCCGTTCCATGCGCTCGCCGGCCTAGGCCAGGATCTCCCGCGGCAGTTTCCGCGCGGGGGCTCGGCATGGGAGGGCCTGGATCAGCAGCCCGCCTTGGAGATCCCGGAACCTCGCCGGTGCTGTGGTCAGCAGCCGGGCCATCAGCGGTGGATGGGGGCAGGGGCCGCGCCGTCTGCGGTGATCGAGGCCTCAAGAAAGCTGCAGAGCTCTTCGGCGTGGCCGGCAAAGTTGGTCTTGGCGGATGCGGGGCAGGGCTTGCACCAGCACCTGATCGCCGCGCGTTACAGGCGGTTCCAGACCTCCTGCAATTGCTTTTCAGTTCGGCACCATTCGGCGCGGGTCTGAGAGCCGGCTGCGGGCGCAGGCGATTCCGGTGAGCCCTCGGCAGCCGCCCCGGATGGCCCTCAAACGATCGCGGAAGGGAGGCACATCGCGGTCGATGCGGCTCATCCCACCCACCATTCCGCCAGCTGCGATGTGGCACGAAAACTGATTGAATGCCAGCACCGCAGCCGATCACGCGCCGATTCGCCCAATCACCACTGGCCGGCGATCGCCACCACTGTTGGGCCACCACAATCCATCGGCCAGCTCACAAGTTGTGGCCCACATGGCAATACGCCATCAGCAAGATTGCCGCTGCCCAGTACGGTCTGCTCGCATCGGCTCACTGGTGGCCCGATTGATCTGACGGCATTCGCGAAATTGGTGTTGTCGTGCGAAGCACCACTTCGGTGGGTGGCGCCGCTTGTACTTGAGAATCCTGGGGTTCAAGTCCGATGCAGGGCGCCAGGAAGATGGCGATTGCGCGCGCCCACTGTGCAACCCGGCACCTTCGATCACCACGTGAGGCCGATTTTAGGCGTTGCGGGGCCGATCTTGCACGTCCGGGCATATCACTCGCTTCGAGAGATTCAAAACGGTCGATTTCCACCTATCCCTGGCGTAAATATAGCATAGATACGGCGTCCTCCACTCAAGGCAGTGGGATGGATCGATGTTTTCCACGCTGCGCTGGTCATGGCTCAGTCACCAGCGAGAACAGCAGGTCTCCGGAACACACGCGGTTGTCCGTCACCGTGGACCTCGCCCTTCACTTTGCCGAAGCGCTGGCGTTTTGAGCGATAGGAGTCGCAGCTGATCCGCAACGATCGCCGCACCACGGCCGACGAAAGGCGCACAACCATCGATTCAGCAAAGGACGACAGGCCTTGGGCAGTTCGGGCATCTTGCACGAGGATCAAGCCGCCAACCTGGGCCATCGCTCACGATCAACACCCGGCACATCGGCCGGCCAGCGGAAATGGCCTGGAACTGGGGGTTTCGTTGATGGGTGACGTTCTTGGATGGGCCACGGCACGCTTACCGGGCTCAGTTCGATCAGCCGTGTCGACGAGGGCAAAGGGGGGTAACGGCTGCGGCAAAAGATTGAGGATCTGCTCACTGGTCAGCAGAGGAGTGCCGGCGAAGGGAAACGGTCAACGGGCTTCAGGCCAGTCGGATTGTTGCAGCCAGGGCCGCCGCCAGAAGCGGTGTGCAGCCCATGGGATCGCGGAAGGCAAAACACCTGAGCTCGGGGCAAGCCCACCAGCGCCAGATCGCCCAGGCAGGTCCAGCAGGCTATATGGCGCACCGGCTCGCTGGCAATCGCCAGCGGTGGATTCAACACTGCTGGCCATCGCAGGACCAGGGGCGTTTACTGAGGTCGCCGCCCTTGATCAGGCCAAGCCTTCTGAAAGCTGTTTCCACCTGCTTCGCGGAAGTCCGAAGGTGCGGGGCCGGTGCGATCTCGCTCACAAAACTCCGGGGGGTGAGTTCGAGAATAGAGCTGCCGGCCCGATCGCCGGCTGGCTGAATTCGATCGCCGCGCCGATCCAGGGGCTGGTGCTTTGGGCAGGCGGTGGCGAAAGCTCTGGCCTTGCTGCAGCAAGGTGATCGGGCTGAGCAGCTTCCGCAGGGCGCCCGTTCGCCGATGGGTCGTCAGCGCCTGCCTCGGCGATCGCCTCCCACCCAGGCGAGGGCGGAGCCGTCGAGGAGGGGACCTTCCCTCACCGTCACGAGGATGTCGAGGTGGCTGAGCCGGTTGCCGACGATTGGCGGCGAGCAGATGCTCAACGGTGGCCAGACCGGCGCTGATCGACCTGAGCGCCCGTTGCAAGAGCTGGGTTTCGACAGACCTTGGGAGGGATGCGAGAGGGGTCAAGCGCCACCACCGGGCTGAGCAGCCAGCCCAACGGGTAGGCCGGGCCTGGTTGCTTGGCTCCAGGCGCACCTTTGACGTGGTGCCGCTGTTGCAGGCCCACGCCCTAGGCATTCAAAGCGGGGGGCCGCAGCGTTAGGGGCCTGGCACTATAGGTCTCAGGCCAGGATTCATGCTCAGAATTTCCAGCCAACCCCAGTGGAAGCGCAGTCAACCGCTGAAGTCACGGCTGGCCACCTCCAGGCGGCAACGCCCGCCCGGCGTTGTCACGATCAGGGCCGTGCCCACCGGAGAAAGGCCACTGCCTGGCTTGTTCAGAGCGCCGCCGGGATGCCCTGACACATTCGACTGGTTGCCGAAGGTGGTGCGCCATCGAGAACACTTTGCCCGCTGATGATGCTGAACGGGAAAGCGGTATTCGATGGTGGCCTCCCCGAGCTGCTGCCCACACCGAGGTCACAGTCGGAGGAAGCGCGCACGGAGTTCGATCGCGCCCAGCAGAAGGCTTCGTAGGGAGGCCAGGTCGCCGATGTTTTGGTGCCCCCGTGGACCTGAAAGGCCAGGGCTGTTTGCAATCGTGTTGGTTCGCCAGGCTCCGGCCGGCAGCTCTGTAGAACTTCAACCAGTTCACCGGGATGAAGAAGGAGAGCTGCCGCTGCAGGCGATTGAAGGTAGGGGGATCGGGCCCACCGAGACGAAAAAACTGCTCGGTGCTGACGCTCAGGAAAGCTGCCTGAGGTGGGGTTGCGCGGGGTGTGAGGGTGTTGCGGGTGGCGGCTACAGCGCAGAGCCACCAACTTTTTTTTTTTTTGGGGGGGGGGGGTTTTTTTTTGGCCTTGCTGGCGCAATTGAAGGCGACACAGACCACCATTCTCGATCGGCGCCTCGTCACCGTCGAAATTGTTGGTGCTCACGACCGAATGGCATGGATTTCACCGGGCGAAGTTAGATCGGCCTCACTCTGGGCACTCGCCCCAGCACGAGTTCCACATCGGCCCGGCGCTTGAACGGTGTCGCCGCTATTGAGAGGCCGCACGAACTGGAATGTTGCCAACCCACCCGCTGGATTCCGCGATCGAATTGCCGGTCGAGTCAAAAAC
>Ga0163217_1092113_pt1 | contig 12690 bp, 8 predicted proteins | sample SynspAceP_FD_185933 | JGI IMG/M metagenome (GOLD analysis project Ga0163217, IMG submission 185933) | Saline lake microbial communities from Ace Lake in Antarctica - Synechococcus sp. Ace-P (PacBio error correction) | ecosystem: Environmental > Aquatic > Non-marine Saline and Alkaline > Saline ... | reverse complement strand
AATGCCATTCACAATCTTCCCACTTCAGGACAATATGCGATTCTTCAAGCTTGCTATTGATTCTTGGGAAAAGAAACTTGATTACAGAGGTACATGGCTCAGACTTGGTTTTTTATTGATATATTTCCTAAAAATAATTCTAGGGCAAATCAATATAATCTCCGCACCATCACTGATACGGAAATCAAACTTGTCAGGATTTAGCTTAATAAAATAGCCGATTCTTTCTTTGCCGGGGACTTCGCACTCCTGAAGAGAGCTTTTGCCCTCACGATTTATACATTTTGATGAAAAACGTGGTCAATTGCTGGAAAATCCTCCGCTGGCAGGATTCCCAAATCTTGTTTGCATTGCCGTATCAATGATCCACGGGAAGCCCAAAGCTAAAAAACCGAATTCCAGTTCTTCATTCTCTTTTTTTGGCAGGGGCACCAGTGAAACATGGCCAGTCCAGCCTCTTGAGCGACACAGTAGCCTGACCAACCTTCCCCAGTGCGTTTCTTATTATGCGCAGCACCTGAGCTGATTGCAGACAATTTTTATATCGAATTGACATTATCATAATCTCCGCAGATAAAAGCATTCGTCAAACATTGCTGGACAAGCATATTTAGATTTAAAAAGTGCCCTGAAATTCGTTTTCGCGATCCAATTGACCCAACTCGCTTCAAATTCTCACCAATTGCAGCCAGCATTATTGAACCCAAAATAATTTCTTCGAACTGTCCAATTGGAAAATTGAATCAAGCTGATTCTCCACCAAATCCAAAATCAGGCTAAATCTAAGACTTAAACTCCCTTTCATCTTGGTGACTTGAAGCCCTAGAATAATCCATAGAAAAATCTCCCAATGATTTCAAAATTTTCCTTTTGAAGAAACAAATCCAATAATTGCCTTGGCCTAATCCCTTAGCTGTGTCCTGTAAGAATGAGAAAGTGATTTATGTCAATAACGCAAAAAGGGCATCTGAGAGATGCCCTTGATTTAAAAGTTATGTATTGAGAAAGATCTCCGATTTTCACGATGAGCTTAGTCGATCCTCCCCATTTCTTTCGTGATCATGATATTTCGAATTAGCCTTGAATGCGCGTACTGGCACATCAAATAAATAGTTCATTAAGGCAAATGACTCATTCACCCGGTGTTGGAGTCTTCTAGCACCGATATTTCTCCCACTTCTTTGATTAATTCAAAAAAACTATCGTTTGCTATTTCTTCGACTGCCCTCATCATTGAAATATCCAAAGTAAACTCTTCCCGGCTTCGAATAAGGCTTGATATTGCTGTCAAAGCATTCTTTGGCTCACGAAGGAAAAAATTCTTGCAAAAATCATCCTGTAGTCGAGGACTTGTTGAAGTTCCACTCGAATCGGGAATTCTACCTTAGAATACATGGATCAAAATCAATGAGAGAACTATAAGCTCATAAGAAAGACCCCACGGACAGATATGGAATAACACGTGACAGTATTAACAACGCGTACTAGGTATTACCGCGGAGCTTCCCACGATCGAAGTTAGTCTCCGCATGTACTCCTTCACGGCTACATTTGGGACCTCCTCCACCTTTACCCTGCATTTAGAAAGCAATTTATCAGATCATCACGATAAAGATGATAAGCCATTATTCTCTGCCAATCTGATCGCTTCTTCTAATCTGACTTGTCCAAAATCAAATCAACTTGGACATCTCCTCTTCAAGTAACCACTTTTTCTTGCCTTCGGAGATCGTGAGGTTTTTCTTTCCTTAAACTTTTAGGCCACCATGTTGAGAATATCATATCCTGTAAGACCAGCCATACTTGCCACCGATTCGCCCATCATTTCCATTGCCGATTCATCCTACCCAACCGGTGAACCTGCCTTCACCAATTTGATTCAATCTTGGACATCAAGCTCCGCCATCTGAAGCTTTCCCCGAAAAAAACGCTCACGAGTATCCGTATCATTATATCCTGGTACATTGACTGCTCATCCATCTTCACTTACCTCCAATGGTAAGCATTTCACGTGATTCATGCACTATTTACCAGCGGTCGGATTTCCAGAATGTCTAAAATCAGTTCTTCAACAAGCGCTTAAGTGGCTTTTTCTTTGACCTCTTCATTTTTCCTTCCTCACGCACCCCGCGCTTTACCGATTGCTTCGACCCAGATCTGCACCCAAGCTCATCCACATCTATTCCCACATATCCATTATACTTCGGTGCTAGATCCTCTACTTGTAAAGGGTGCTTGAGCAATCTTGGCATAAGCGGCGTGCAAAATCTCAGTCTTTTCCGACTCCAGTCGACCGATCATGAGTGTAATATTACGGCACCTATATCCCCTTCTGATTTCTGACTTCACCCATATTAGTCGGCCGGAATCCCGCGTTTCGCACCAGTGCAATCGCCACATTCGCTTGACTCATTCTGAACGATGATTATTATCTAACGGCTATACCGATTATGATCTTGGAGTACTAGGCTTACGATTTATATCATATTTAATATGTTACATCCCTCTTAGAAAGGTTTAGAACTGTTCACCCAGCCGAACAAGGGGTGATCTAATCCTTTTGGTGAGTTTCCGGAGTAAAGCTAGAATACCAGCGTGTGCGATCAACTTTTAGATTTTCAAACCAAGCGATATCTAAGACCATCTTCTACTCGATCTATCCAAAATGAAAACCGATGGCCTTGATGTGGGATTCAATCCTCTCTATGTCTCGCTTTTATCTTACAAAGCAATGATCTTTTTGATTCTGCTCGCTGGCAGCGAGAATTTTTTCTTTGATTCCTCCCCACTGCGATTACCTTTCCCAATCAGTGAAATTTCACAGTCATTGCCACTTTGGCTTGATTTTTCTGCGTTAAAAACCGAAGCCATCGCAGTCAACATCCTAATTCCTGCAAGAAGGACCCCATCTTTGGAAAACTGCTCCCCGGCACGTGGATTGCGTCCATTAGATCTAATCGATGATCCGATGCCCCAAGGTTTCAGCCTTGATTTCAAGTAAGAAAGTGCGCACTGGAGGAACTCTTTTCCATCAACATCTCCGTTAGGCCCAGAGAAAATGTCAATTTGCCCTTCCTACTACTCAAGCTGGAATCGCATAAAATAGAACTCACCACCAACACTTTACCAAGCAGACCAGTAACTACGCCAGCCTACAATTATTATCCTGATAGATTTCCTTAATCAAAAAATCTCCGGGCTAATATCCTACGATACTTCCAGAGGGTCGCATTTTCGGATCATTACTCCTCTCTCCATCGACCAGTGACTTAGGCCCACGTCGGACAACTTTTCACTATCACTCTTTCAAGGCTTCTGACTCACAGATTCCGGCATGTAATCTTCCAATGGCATTTTTAACTAAAGTCTTTTTCTCAAAATGATCCTGAGTGGCTTTCACTCCCATGTTCCTCCGTTTTGTTTTGGAACTAAGTGTTTTTTAGGCAATCTTCGACTTTTTTCCTCTTGGGTAATAGCCTGTCACCTCGATGATTTCCATTCTATCCCGCAGGGCTGGCTTGAATATTATCCAGAGAATTTTGCTTGTAGCGATGAAGAGCACTTTTACTCAAAAATCGTATCTACTTTCTAAAATAATATCTAGAAATGCAAAATTTCTGCTCTGGGTCAAGGAACCTCCAGAAAAAAGCTGAACTTGGATCACCCTCTGAAAGTTCTGAAGAAAGCTTATTCCCGATCTCATCCAGAACAAATACCGGATGAATTTTCAACCTTTTTCACTATTTCTGGAGTGATCTTGCCTTGGCTTTGCACCGACATACGGTTTTTCGCATTTGTCACGAATCTTCCGCATTCATCCATTGAGTCCACGAGAGACATTTCGAATATAATTTTCTTCCTAAAGCGAGGAAAAAAAATGCATTGACTTTCCTAGGCGATGTTTTACGACGCCAGAAGGTCCATAAACGCAAAGGATTGATTCCTTTGAGATCATTTTTTCCCAAACTTCCAACACCCGCCAAGTATTCGATGATCCGTTCTTTGACTATTTTCCCTAAGCCCAAACGTGATCACTACTCCAAAATCCATTCTTGGCATGCTTCAGAATCAAAAATTATCCTTGAGTGTATTCATTCCAAGGCAACTCTACCATCGTTTCAGCGTAAGCTTGAGCGCAATTAGGATATTCTCGCAGCCGGGCCAGGATTGAGTTTTCCGAAGAATTTTATTTCAGCTCCCCTTTTCGACAGTGATTCATGGACTTACCTGATTCCAAAGTTTCAAATCACCACCCGAGCGCGAGATCCTCCACCCTTTTTCCGGACCGTTCTTCACCCACATTCGGGTTGAAGACTTCACCTCTGCTGACCGCAGGAAATAATCTCGTTGTTGTTGATCGTATCCGTATGAAACTTTCTTTTGAATCTCAGACTTTCAACTCCAGCATTCTGGATGTCTCATCATAAATTCCAAGCAACTAGGGTAGGACTCCTCTTTCCACCACCATCAGATTATCCAACAAGCGCTGCTAGACCTCTACAGCAGCATATATTTGGAGAAAGAAAATGAGTCGAGAAAAAGCCGTATTATCAATGATATAGTCTAATGCTACCTGCTCCTTCACGAGGAATTCTCGGATTCAAAGTGGGAATCGGTAGCAGAGTCATTTTAGTGACTCTCCAGGCCTGAATCTATTATGAACCTCTTCGGGAAAATTTCCTCCAGATATTCCCACTCGTTTAGCATAAAATACAGTCATCGGGTGACCTGCTCCTTGTCTGAATCGCTCCACCTGAATAATGTGGTTGTTTATCCAATCAGCAAAACGATCATTTGATGATTTTGGCAATGGTACCACTTGGGTAAATATCCTCCCAGCCTGGATACTTACATTATTTGCCTTTGATCTGCGCACATCACCCCAATTAGTTTATTCCCCTTCTGAGCCTTTTTTACCAAACGATAGATCCGCTGGTCTTCCCACGTAATTCCCCGGGATCACCACTCCCAGAGACACTGTTATATCTTACGGAAATGAGAGAATTTCTTCCCAATAAACTTTTGCCCTTGATTCTCGCCTACATATCGTATCCAGTGATTAGGCTGAATGAGGCTCCTCTCCGGCAAATTCACCAACCACAAATTTTGAAAATACAGAATTTTCGAATGACTCCATATAGACAGATTGTACAGACATGCTGTCGTTAGATCTAAAATAAAAGAAAAGAACCCCTTCATAAATGAAGGTTCCTCCTAAAATGGCAAGGGCTATGCCAATAAGCCGATTTGGTCAGCAATGCAGGATATATTATTTTATCAAATCTGAATTCCTTTAAAAGTATTCAGGATCAAATTCAAAAACGAAAGGCCAGTCCTGCGAACCGAGGACTGTACATACGCCATTGAGTTAAAAGAAAAGCTCTTTCGTAAACCAAAAGCCCAAAGTAAGGTTGCCCCGTGTTAACTCCGCCATTTTTAATATCAAACATCAAAAGTTTGAGTTCTTCCCATTTAGACAAACTATGCCAATAATTCGCCTTTTAACCAAAACATTAGCCCCCAGAAGGGAAATCTCAAGTGGTCCCCAAATCCTCTTGAACAAAATTCCCAATCAAGCGTCGATTCATTCCACTAAAAATCCCCCAATAATCGTATCCCTGAGAATCTAAACTTTGCCTATGTACAAGGCCGCTAAGCGTTTGGTCTCGGTATGGAACAAGAGAATATTTCCGAGAAAAAAATTGTGGGAAGATTTTTGACAAACTTTGACTCCAAGATATGGAGCCAAAATCACTAGAAAAAACCTTCGGATTATCGTAGGCTGAATTGATTCCATTTTAATCATTAGAGATAAGTTTTCCATTTGAAACCGAACTGACCTAAAACTTCCCCATTAGTAGGAATTGTGCTCTTACATGGCTGAATTGGTTAGAGCAGGAATCAAATTCATAGAAAGAAGTTCGAAATTTTGGTAGGGAAATTCATATTCAAAAGTAGAAACATAGATTTTCTGTCACCCAAATCCAACCAAAAAACCATTCTTTCCGCTAGAACCACTTAAGAAGCCAAATTTAAACCTACACTTCAACAGGCAGGATTAAACAAAAACATGGTATTGTTCAGAATAAAAAAAATAGCCTTTCCCCGATCAAAGTCACTCCATATTTTGTGTTACTCGATCGAAGTTGATTGAGGCAAATTCATAAGCCGGGGAAACATTAGAGATAAGCTGTACTCTTACAGAGCCGAATAGTTTAGTTTTCTCCCAACAACTTATTAGCAAAATACACGAAAAACTCTCCATTCTGTTAAAGCACCATTTGGCGTGTGAAACTGAAAACTCCACTTCAAGAATCTGAAATATTTCCAAAATTAAGACGAATAGAAGGACTCCACCTACTCAGAATGGTGCGGACTCGAAAGAATAAATGGGTTTAGGTTCTTTACTTTCGCTTACAAATCCTCCCATATTTCTAATCATTCAAAAAATCTCTGGCCGGCAGCAGGTCCCGTATCGCAATCTCAAAAGCTCTAACCTCATAAAACTGCGTCTAACAGCTTCCAATTCCGAAAAAGTGGATTTTTGTCTTAAAAAAAAGTATTCGAGGATCAAGATAATATAATTGAATCATTAACTACTCCCAGCACATTTAGTCTCGGTCTGCTTTTCCTGCTTGCGACCAAATACGATATTTTCACATCGAGAAATAGAAAATTCGCCGGTACGTTACACAACTCAGACGCGTATTCAAACTTTCTTCTATTAGTAGTTAAATATGGGTTTTCGGAACTTCTTAATGGAAGAATCAATCAATAGGCATTGTCCTTGATTACAATTCAAGTTCAACAAGCGCCAACTCACAAATCCATTGCATACCGATAGGAAAAAATTTAGGATTTGATGGAATTTAAATCCAGATTACGATATCAAAAAATGGAACCTCACGTATTCGAATTCACTTTCATCACAAAAACCTCGTAAGATTCTTTGAGATTAGCAGCTTCAATAGTAATCGTATCTCCGAAAATACACGTTCCGGATTGGAAGTTATTTTCTGAAGAATAAAAATTCTTAGATCCTTTGCTTTCCCCGAAACCCTATACCTTCTGAATTAAAAAACTGTTTCTGGCGTTCGAGGGAAAGAAGGATAATACATTTCCCCCTATAGGATAAGTCCTTTTCTGGCTTTTAAGAAAAAGATTGTGGTGGCGAACTTTGTAAGAAATTTTTCGGATCAGGAAAACTTAATTGTCAGGTCGACTCCGACAACCCATAAAACAAAAACCGTAACTCTTAAAATCAGATCAGGACCTAGACTTTTAATCTCTGCCACTAAACTCCGCACCATTTTCATCTATAATCCAAGCTTTAGGACGGAGAAACAATCATTCCAGTTATTGAGCTAGGATCCTCCCCTTGCATTGCACCCAAATAATAGTACCCCAAAAAAAAATATAAAGATTCGATTACTTCATTTACTAAAATTTCGATCCCATATATTGAAATGATAATCCGAGTTCGACTAAAACTAGAACGCTTTGCAAGACATACTTGGTGGATCATAGTAATCCAGGAGCAGTATCAAACGAGTTTCCGTGAAAAGGTCTCATTCGTAATCACCGAGTGGGAAATGTTGCCTCCCAATTTTAATCCCTGGAAAAATAGTCGATTCACACCGGTGACTACTTTCTTTATAAATATTAGTTCTTACCGCTACCAATAAGTTCTTCGTAATGATGCCTGAGGTAGAAACTAATACTTACGATACCAAGCGCCACCACTATTAAATCCTAGATAGACGTCTAGTTTCATTATTATCGATAGAAAACTAGTAATTGACTGCGATTGCGAATGAATATTCGCTAGTTTCTTGGAATTTTCTTACAGCCTCGGCATGATTACCCAACTCCTGGGATTCAAAAATCTGCTTTGATAGGTGGTATTGAGGCAGGTTCGACTCCAAGTCGCAAATCCACAAGAGATCCTGGGAATTCGAAAGTCATGTAACCTTAGCCCACCTTGAAGCCGGATAAGAATAGTGTAATATCGAGTACCCATTTTTTTGATCTTTTTCGCCAGCGATCTACGTAGTGAAACAAAGACAATCCCTGCCATCAAAATCTGGTATACTTTCAAAAACTGTATGGAAATTAATTGACTAAGTAGTAAGGTTTCCTTACACTGGTGTGTATAGGCCTCAAAGAGCTTGACGAAAATCAAGCTCTTCCATTTTAGACTTTTCAATTTGATCATTTCAATATAGTCCAAAGTACCAATGCCATTGAATATTAAGCGTACTTAATATAGGCTTTCACATAGCGCTTGAGTTTATTTGCCATCAACTGACCTTAGGGTATAAAATGCCTTAAGCTCTAATAATTTAGTCCCATTGTCCATGAAGTATTAATTATTATAAAAAAAATTCAGTTGGCAATTCACCGGGATTTACTAAAATTGAACAAAAGCTTGGACTCAACTTCCCCAGGAACAGGTTTTAGTCGATGAAAAATCTAGAATTTGCTAATCCAAAGCTTTGAGATCTTTTTGCGATAATAAGTGATGTCTGCCATCTACCATAAACAGGATGATAGGTAGTTCATCATATTTTATTCTGGATTTTCCAAAAATTTTACCCCTGAGGCATTACGATAAAAATTCCTCAGAGAATGCCGTTCATCGGAGTTAATGTTTCTAAAGAAACTTATCAAGAAAATCCGCTTGAAGCCGAATCCTAGTGGGAAAAAGAAGGAATACCATCAGAAGTCCCCAAGAAGTTATTATGTTGCCATATATGAATTGAAAGGTACATAGTTTAAGTTAAAAGAGTTGAAACTATTGCGTAAAGAATAGTAAATTAGTTTGAAAAAATATCATTCAGAAATGAGGATTAACAAAAAAAAGCCAAATCAAAACTTGGCTCTTTTTTGTGTCGGGAATTAAAGAGAAAGAATTAATCTCCCGGGCTTTTAAAATACTCTTCAAAATATCCATTTCCATTCGCCAAAAACCATCAAAGGCACCGCAAGACGACCCAGCCTACTTCTTTGCTGCATTTTCAAGAAGTCTGTCTGATGGGCTCGACCTGAGATTCATTTCGTTTAAAGCAAGAAGATCACATGTCCCCCATCCAAAGCAGGTATTGAAGTAAATTCATAAAAGCTAAGAATCATTGAAATCAAAACCTGTAATACCCCAGAATTTGGTCACAGTCCCAAGTATCTCCATTAGATCTTCGCCTTCCAATAGGCCCAGATACCATTTCGGGTAGAAAACTTCACCCGTGAACATTTTACCTAGGCTTTTGCATTTGATGAATTACTACCGCTGAAAGCTCGGTAGTTACCCTTTTGCGACAGCCTTTCTTCCAAATCCATATTTCTCTCCGAACCAGGCTCTAATCAATGGCATCACTGCGATATCAATCGTACCTCTTTCGGTGACTGCCTACTAGTGTGGAAGTCAAGTGTCACCCACCATGAAGGAAGCGTGATTTCTGCTTCCTGACTTTAACAGCTTGGCCAATTCCGTCTGCAACTCATCAAAATAACGTCACTGAATCTTCCAGTTGGACTGCCAGATCCTATCTTCAAGAGCATCCCGTCTCGCTGCCCCGCGCACCACCCTCAATCGATTACTGAACCAATTGGAAAAGCGATATCGAATATCACGAAGGCTATTTAATGCTTCCTGACTGTTAAATGAATTGATAAAATCCACGAGGAAATATCAATTGCTGCATCTGCTTGCCCTGCTCGCTCCAATGGTATTAAACCCACTTTTCGCTCAACAGAGCAGCAACCGCTGCTCAAATCATTGTAGAGTACTAGGCTCACCATTGATAATCCAGTATTTTGTCTCGCTTTGAAGTCCTAATTGAATTTGACCTAGTTCCACGTGCTACCTATTCCGTTTCGATAACTTGATACCGAGAAAAAAATAAGTTTCGCATACGTTCTGGTAAACAAGAAAACGAAGATGATAATACCGTAATCACCATTGACAATATCCCGCCCAGCATCACGATCAGACGCTGGCCATGCTGGCCTTGGATCTGAACTCCAAGGTTTGAGGTTCGGCCGACATTTGATTCCGAATTCATAGAATTTCCATCCCCGATCATCCTCTGAGATCTTTACAAATCCCCGAGTGGAAATCGCACCATACCGAATATTCAGTCTCTCCCATTGGAATCCGGCGGATTTTGGTAGGAAGCCCGATAGAAAATTTTTCCAACTTCGCATGCCCAAACCATCTTTGGCGGTAAGTAAGTGACCCAACTCATGCAATCCTACCAAGAATCCCGACCAATCCAGTAGCAATGGCCCACCATAAATTAAAGTATCCCTCTCTCTCTCTCTCCATTAGTTCTTTTAGTTATCTACCCCTCCAAAATCTGTGGGCAAACGTAACTTTCTAGACTTGGGTGTTGCAATAAACTCAGCGTTTCGCTTAAAGTTTCTGCCAATCAAATCTGACATTCAAGGGAATCCTACTTCTTCTCTTAAAAACAGCAGCACGCTATTTTCATTTAGAAGCGTTTCAAAAATGCAAAGAGGCATTGGCCGCCCATGGCCAAACGCATTCCAAATGTAATGAGGTTCCTAAAGTTTTTTTTGTACGGTTGCTCAAAAGTCAGATTAGGATAATTTAAGAAATCAAAATCCGCTCAAATCATTTATTAATCGATCAGGATCAAGCAGAACTGGGAATCGAGGATAGCATATCCGGCAGGCCAAGTTGTGCTTAAGTGAATCCGTCCCAAAACTGAAAAGTGAGGATGATACTTTGCGGATGACTACGACGTCCGATTTGCTCAGTCCTCCAACCCAAAAACAACCACTTTTCGCTTCAATATCCTTCCAGGCCTATTGTTCATCAGTGAGGCTGAATCTATGAGTTCTGGCCCCCATTTCCCAGTTGGGATGTTTGAGCGCCTGAGCTTTGGTTACTGATTCAAGAACTCTCGATCATTTCCCGCGGGACAAGGTCCCTCCGGCATGCCGTAAGGATTATTTTCTCGAATTGGATTGCTGAAATTCACCAATCAAACATTCGAAAAATCGCGGAATGCTTCTGAGTTCCACCGGGAAAGATATTTACTCCATTCGCTTTGGCTAAAGCAGTGATGATTTCACCAGCCACTACCGCGTTTCTTTATTGGCTAAGGCAATTTGCTTCCAGCTTTTATAGCATGACATGGTTGGAATCAAGCCGGAATACCACATAATGCAAGTCAGCACCACCACGACTTGTCTCCATCTCCACCACTGAGCAATGAGCCTTTTGCCTGCAAAAACCTTTGAATGTACCTTTTGAATTAGCTTCTTTTCTTTCTGGTAAAGTGCTTCATTGCCGATGACTACAGCATTTGATAAAATTCCAGAGCCTGCCTTAATCAATAGATCTGCATGTTTGGCAGTGAGTACTTCCCGACTTGAAAACTCAGAAGATGTTGACCGATCACTCTAAACGTTTGTGTACCGATACTTCCAGTACTCCCTAGGAGCTACGGCTTGGGTTACTGTCAATTGCGTTTGGAGTTTATGAATACAATTAAAACCTCCACAAGTTGCAGAAGTTTTCTTATCAGGCTGACAAAAAAATTACCAAATGCCTAGTTTCCTTGTACAACAACGTCAGTTTTTACGGAATGGGCATAATTTTTGCCTCAAAATGAGCGTACAGACTTTAAGCATTTAATCACTAATAAAAAACTGAACCCCCTGAATCAAAAATCCCATTCAATGTCCAATTAAAAAAAACAGCTATGAATTCGACTATCAAAACTTACGGGACTATCATTAATAGCAGGGACTGCGGAGACAGCGATTTGGACTCAATTCTTTTTTAACCAATCCTGAGCTTTCGCTGTTTTGGAACCAGAAAACGTTACAAAAAGGAATCATCAACCAGTCAAATTCACCTCAGAATCGAAGAGACAAAACTCCCCAGACTAACCCAATCGGCTATACCTTTGTGGAACTTCATGACAATAAGCACCGAATCTGTACGATCATTCATAAAGAACTTCTCGGACAGGACCCTGTCGCTACAGGGCAGTTTGATTATTTCTTCGGAAATGGACCTTCGCAGCGTGAAGTAACCCGGCTCAGGAGTGATTATATCCCCAGATGGCTACATAGTGACTAATACTCATGTGACTCGACCAAGCAGAATCATTGGATGATCCACAAAACAAGAACCTACAAAGCCCGTATGGTAGGCACTGAAAAAATACAGAACTTATCGCAGTATTAAAGATATGAAGAAGAGATATGCCCGCAGAGCAAGGAAAGTAGTCGCAATTTGGAAAATTGCGAGGAGAATGGGTCTTGGGCGGTGGCAATCCATTTTAATCTGACTCTACCGTTACCTGCTAGGATCGTACTCCGCAAACAGGAGCGCCCAAATAAAATTCTAGGAGGAGATTTCCCTCTTGGGAAAGCTTTATCCAACTGATGCGGCCATCAATCCTGGAAACTCCGGCTGGAAGCGGCTTAGTAAATATAAAATGGGGAACTGGCTAGGCGATAAATACTGCTTTATTCTCTCCCGAAACGGGTATCTTACACCGGCTATGGGACCCGCTGTACGGTAGATATTTGCAAGAAAGTCAGCAACGACTTGACTAATCAATATATGGAGAAGTGCAAAAAGCATCCCAGGAATTGAAGCTGTTCAATCACCTCCGAAGCTCGCTGAAGAGATTGAGCTGAATACGTAGACGG
>Ga0163217_1043272_pt1 | contig 12690 bp, 6 predicted proteins | sample SynspAceP_FD_185933 | JGI IMG/M metagenome (GOLD analysis project Ga0163217, IMG submission 185933) | Saline lake microbial communities from Ace Lake in Antarctica - Synechococcus sp. Ace-P (PacBio error correction) | ecosystem: Environmental > Aquatic > Non-marine Saline and Alkaline > Saline ... | reverse complement strand
GAAATCAAGCACGGGGCGGGACCCCCCGGCGAAAGAGGGCAGCGCGGCAACCCGGCGGAATGTGGCGTGGGGTGTGGACGCCAGCAGCCCACCGCGCGTGCCCAGGCAGCGGCTGGAGCGGCCGACAGCCACCCCCAGCGCCGCCGCAGGCGCCGGCAGTGGCCCTCGCGGGCCACACGGCCTGGACCCGCCCCGCAGCCACGGCGCCGGCTCAAGCAGCGAACCAGCAGCGCCCGGGCCAGGCGGCCCAGACCAAGCACACCAAAGACCAGGCACAGCAGACGAGCACCACCGGGAGCAGCCCAGGCCGGCACCGAATCGGCGGCCCAGGCAGGGCGGGGGGCGGCCACCGAAGCGGCGCCCGAGAGTCCGGGGAGGTGCACGATGGGCGAGGAGGGCGTCCGCCGGAGGCCTGGGGGACGGGGACACAGCTGGCGCAACAGGAAAAAGTGGCGTGCGCCGACCGTCCTGGGCCACGCGAGCGGAGGCGCCAGCCACGAAAGCGACGGCGGCTGGGCCTGGAGCGGGCGCCAGCAGTCGTGGGGGAGGACACGGGCGGTGCGTCACGCAGGGCCGGAAGCGCCGCGGCAGCGCAGTCGAATAGCGGCGGGGCGCCATGCAGTGGGACTTGCCGCGGCGGCGGCGAAAACGGCGCAGGCGAGCACCGTGCCCACGGCGAAGGGATGTCGGCCAGTGCGAAAAGTCTGAGCAGGCCAGGCGCTGCCGCTGGCTGGCTCTGGCCAGCGGCGCGGCCGGGGGGGGCGCGGGGGGCGGGTGGCCGCACCGGGGCGGAGTTCGAGGTGCGCGGCGGAGGCGCCAGCGGAGAGAGGCGGCACCGAGACAACGCCACGCAGGCGGGAAGAACAACGACACCGGGAGGGCCGCCGGGGGGGCTGGACCGTCAAGAGGTCCACGCCAGCGGTGGGCAAATGGGGCACACAGCGAACAATGCCGGCCGAAACAGCGAGGCCGGATCGGCCGCTCAGAGCAGACCGCGCAGACGTGGGCCGCTTCAGAGCGGGCGGGGACCGAACAGCGCCGAGCAATGTCGCAGCCAGGGGCGGCCGCAGCCACCGCTCAGGCCCAGGCACCGCGGCCAGGCCCATCGAGAGCTCCGGCAGTCCCAGCGGGCGCCAGGGGGCCGCGCAGGCGCGGAACCAGCGCCAGGCGCGCAGCGGCGCCAGCCCCAGCGGCGGCAAGTCGTCACAAGCCCACCAGCCGCAGCGAGCGAGGGCCCGGAGTGCAGGCCAGAGCCGCGCGAGTTCGGCCGCCGCAAAGCCGGTGTCGTGCCGGGGAGCCGCAACTGCACCTGCAAAACAGCCTGGGGCGGAGGCCGTCGCGCGGGCGATGCGCGTGCAGGCGCGCGGCCAGGGCGGCGCTTGGCGACGAGTGGAGCGTGGCCGAAGGACGGCAGGCACCGCCCTGGCCTGGCCGAAGGGCGACCGATGAAATGGCCAGGCGAGCGGAGTCGAGACGGCAGGCGACGGCGCGCCACGCCTCGCTGAGCGCGCGCGCCCAAAGGAGCCGCTGGGCCACACCCACAGACGGCGGAGTCGCTCGGCCGGCGCCCCGGGCGCACCGCCAGCAGCCGACGCCGCGCAAGCAGCGGGTGTCAGGCGCGGGGAAGCGCTGCGCGAGGCCCTGCAGCGGCATCACGGCCAGATGAAGGGGGGGCAAACAGCGTGGCGCCAGCGGGAGGGGGCGCGCCATCGCGGGCGGGCCCGCCCAGTGGTGCGCGCGGTGGGACAGGGCAAGCCAAGCAAGGGAATCACCCTCGAACGTGGGCACGGCGCGACTGGCAGGGTGACCAGAAAACACCGTCGGGCGGTAGAGGGGGGCGAACAGTCACGCCCGCGCGGCCGGGGGACACCCGGAGACCAGACCGAAGGTGGGGTGGATTCAGAGGACCGCGCTCCCGTGACTCGCTGCGGCGCTGCACGAGGGGCGTGAGCGGCGACCAAGTCAACAGCGCCACCGTTACTGCCAGCGGCACAACGAAGCAAGGCATTCAGGCGGGTGCGGCGAGCCAAGGGAGTGGGGAGCCGCCCGGACCCAGCCGGCAGGGGCGGGGGTGCAACCCACTTGGCCGCCCCGGCCAGCAGGGCGCGGCGCCCTGTGCGACGCCCGCAGCAAACAGGGGGGCCAAGCCAAGCGTCTGCCCAGCCGCCAGAACGATGCCAAGCGGCCCCCGGCGGCCAGGCGGCGCAGGTGCACGGCCCGGGTGCCAGCGAGCGTGCAACAGGGTTGCGGGAACTCCGTGCACCAGGCAGAAAGCGCAGCGCCAGCAGCAGGTGGAAAACAAGCCGATCCACGGCAGGCCCAGCAGCGCGGCAAGGGGCGATCGCCCAGGTCAGGGCCCAGACCAGCGCCTGTCGGGAGGGCGCAGCAGCAGCAGGGGGGGCCGCTGGGGATCAAGGGAACGCAGGGTGCGCTGGGGAGGCCCAGGCGGCGTGGCGGCGTGGTGACAACCAGGGCCCGCCCGCCGGTCACTATGGGAGCGCAGCGGCCGAGTGGCACGGGCCCCCAGCGCCAGCAGGTCCCAGGGGCGCCCAGCCTGGGGGCGGCGGGCCGGCAGCACGGGGGGCCAGCGGTCAGCGCCGGCGGCGATCGGCTGAGCGGCCTGTGGCACCGCCTGGGTGGCAGCAGGGCAGAGAGGGCGGGGGCAGCCCAACCAGGCAGGCTGGAGGGCGAAGCAGAGCAGGAAGTGCCGCGCCACAAGGCGCCAGGAACAGACCGCTGGAGCGCGTGATCAGCCAGCAGCAAGCCACCAGGGCGAGCCGCAGAGGGGTCCAGCCAGAAGCGGCGTGACCAGAAGGCCAGGGGTCCAGGCGAGCGGTGAGGGGAGCGAGGCGGCGCAGCCAACTCGATGACCACGACGGAAAGGGGCCAATCGAAGCTGGCCGAACCACAGTCAGCGAAAAACTCGCAGCGCGCCAGCAACCCAAAGCCATGCAAGACGCGGGCGGCGGCGGAGCGGCCGGTTAAACGCACAGACAGCGGGGCCAGCGTGTGGAAATCGCCCCTGGAGCGGGCCACGGAACGGGAACGGAACGGGAATTGTCGGCGGTGGGCGGGGCCGCGGGCCGGCGTTGGCGTGTGAGCGTCCGTCTCCGCATCCCGGTGGCCTGCCGGGCACGCCCAGACAACGGGAGCGGCGAGCCATCGAAGCCCAGGCCCGCGGAGCGTGGGCGTGTCCAACAGAACGCCGGAGGTGCACGAACAGCTGCGGAGCATGCACGAAACAGCGTGGAAGCGTGGGGGCCGGGGGGCCACCTGGGGTGCCGAGGAGAGGCGTGTCCCGTGGCGCCCGCCGCGGCTGGGTGGGGGGCGAGCGCCCAGGCAGCGCCTGCCGGCAGCACGTGCGGCACCACCGAGGGTGACCCGACGCCGGTGCGGCGCCAACCGCCAGCAGGGCCAAAAAGGCAAAGATGCGACTCCACCCGCGGCCGCTGAGGCGGAGGGAACAGCAGCGGCGCCCAAGTCGAGGAAATGAGAGCGGTGGCGCGCAGCTGCCCGCCAGCGCCGGCATGGGGGGCTGGTCGGGGCGAGTGGCGCCACGTGGGCGACCACCACCACGCAGGGCGCGCCGGCTGCGCAGATGCGCCCGGCAACGCGCGTGGAGGCACGGCGCGGTGACGCCGGCGAGGGCCGTCGATCACCAGCACACAGACATTCGCGTGCCGTCCACGCCTTGGAAGCGTGCCGGGGGAGGCCGCAAGGTAGTGCGGGCCGTAGGACACGTGCGGCGACGGCGGGAATAGGCCGGCGGCAAGCAGTGTGCAGCGGTGTGCGGCGCGCGTCGAGTCGGCGGGGTCGATCGGCCGGGGGGGCACCGGAGCGCGGTGCGTGACGATCGCCCTGGGCGTCGCGCAGAGTCGCAGGGAGCAAGCAGCGACTTGCCACATCGGGCGGCCGAGGAGCGCCAAGGGAGCGCGTCCGCGCGTCGAGCGTCGGCGGGGGGGCAGGAAGCCAATCAGCGGAGCGAGCAGATCGCCGGGCGCCCGGGAATCGCCGAGACGGTGGGTGGAGGGTGCGCCCAGGCCGAGCCCCCAGAAGGTCAGCCGGCCCAGCCAGACCCGGTCGGCGACTCCACACTGGGGGACGCCAGCAGCACGGGCACCCGGCCGCGCAAACCATGCAGCGAGTGGACTGATCGCGGCAGTGAGCCCCCGCTGACCCACGACCACCACCACGTGGCGACGGCCGCGTCTGGCCAGGCCAGGGTGCCGGCGGAAGGTCCGGCAGAAAATTCGCGGGTCGCGCAAAGACCAGACCGCCGGTGAGCGACCACTCGGAAGGTGTCGAGCTGCCCCAAAGCCTCTGGGAGTGCCGGCCCCGGTGACCGGGCTGGGCATGAACGAGGGGCGCTCGCGCTGGCGGAGAAGCCGGGGACGAAGGTGGATTGCCCACATGGGGGCGGCCGAGAAGGCGACGACGTGGAAGCGCCAAAAAACGGAGCTCAACCAAACCGGGGCGAACGCGGACACTTACAGAGCGCCGGGGCGCTGCGCGGAAGCGGCCCCGTGGCGTGCGGCAGCGGCTTTCGCCGCAGCAGCCAGCCAGGCAGCAACCAGTTCACGCCGAGGGCCCCGGCGGTTGGCGGCGGGGATGGAGCTGCACCGATGCCGTAGCCAGCGAAGCCCAGCGCTCCTGAGCAAGCGTGAGGGCGCCCGCAGCGGACGGGGAGCCGACGCGGCTCGGACGCGCGGCGAGTCTAGGTCGGGGCCAGCGGATGAGCCTGCGGCCCAACTTGCCTGGGGGGGCTGGACCGGCACGCCAGGCTGGCCCGGGCCGACTCGGGCCGTAGCCCAGCCGTTGTGGGCCAGACCAATCACAGAGCGAAGCGATCGCTGGAACGCGGTCGGCGAGGAGCCGCCGCAGCAGGGCGGCGCGGAGCGGGAAGGTAGTCGCGAAAGGCAGCGAGGCCTGGCCGCGGCGGAAGCCATGTGCGGACCCCTGCCACGGCGCGTGGCCGGGCCGGGCGGAAGCCCGCCAGCGTCGAGCCGCGGGCAGCGCCGCGGCGGGTGGAGCACAGGATTCGTCCGCGCCCAGGGACGCGTGGGCGCCGGAGCCGTGCTGGGTCACCGAGAGGTGCACGGCCACCAGCCGGGAGCGCGGCCAGGGCGGCGAGAAATTGCGAGGACGTAGCTGGGACGAACCGGGCCCGAGCGCGGGTGCAAAGCTGGGAGCACCGGCCGGCGGCGAGGCCGAAAGCGCGCGGCGGGCCGAACCGCGGGCCGTGCCTGGATCGACAGCAAAAGTGGGCGGCCCGGCCGCCAGATGCGCCCGCAAGGGCGCGGCAGTGGCCGGGCGGCGCGAGCCGAGCGCCCACGGAGCGCGGCGGTGAGCGGGGGCGGGCGGATTGCCGGGTCCAATCCCAGTGCAAAACGCGCGGGCGTGGGCGGCAGCACGCCGAGCCGGCGGGGCGGCCCTGGCCGGGAGGAAACGCGGGTTGTGCCCAGCCCGTTGACCCGCACGCCGCGCACCCGGAGCAGGGCGTAAAGGCGAGCCGAAACTGGGGCGCGAGCGCCGCCGGGAAGCGGGCCCGGCGCATTCCGGGGATGCGCCAACGCCGAGTGGGACCAGGCCGGAGCGGGCGCTGCGCCTGCCGGCGAGCCACCGGCGCCGAAGGGGGAGGGGCCGGGGCAGCCAGTCCGGGGCCCCGTGCGTGTAGGGCGGGCCGAGGCGGCCCACGCGGGGCCGGCCGGGCCGGCGAGCCCCACGCCACGCAGCGACGCCAGCGGCGCGAGCAGCTCCACGGCCCGGGGGAGCCAGGCGAACAAGGGCCGGCTGGAGCGCCGCAAACATGCGCGGGCGGAGAACCTGGCCAGGCTGGTGGCGGGCGCGCGCAGCGGCCCGGGCAAGCGGAGGGGGGGGCGCCGAACGGCAGGCGCGTGCCCGTGGCGCAGGAGGCGGGGTCGGGAAAGGAGGGGGCGGTCGCGAGCTGCCCCGTAACCGAGCCCGCCGGCGCAAGGCAGGCCCAGCAAAGCGCGGCGGCCGGGGAGCGCCTGCACCGCCCAGCAGCACGCCACCAGCAGGGGGCGCGCACAGCCAGGCGCCGGGAGCGCAGCAGGCGAGTGATGCGCGCCCGCCGCCAGCGAAAAAACAGCAACAGGCCCACAGCAACAGCCCGCGCCAGTAGGGGAACTCCAGAAGGCCCGCCGGAACGGTGGCGGCCGGGCGCAGACCTCGGCTGGTGCGGCCAGCGCCAGGCAGGCCGGCCCAGGGGAGCAAAGCGAAGCGTGGCCCGCAGCGCCGCCAGCCCGCACCCGCCAGAGCGCCCAGGGCAGACGCGCGAAGGGCCGGCACAGACCAGCAACAACAGCGCCAAGCGGAAAGTGCACGGCACGCCGCTGCAGGAGGGCCGCGTTGAGATGAACGAAGGGAAGCAGGGATCAACACCCCACCACCGCACCGGAAGCCAAAACCAGCGGCCGGTGGGTCGGCAGGCGCCACCCCGACGCTGGCGGCAGGGGGAGCGCAAGCCCGCCGCTCCCGCGCCAGATGGGCCCAGGCCGATTCGGCCCCCACCAGCGGATGAGGAACAAAACCAGAAGTCATCACACCGAGGAGCAGGGAGAACCACGCGAGCGGGTCCAGGCGGCGGGCCGATGGGGAGAGCAAAAGCATGTCGGCGGGCATTCAGGGAGCACCCTGCTGTCCAGCCAGGCGGAGCAGCAGCAGGAGAAGAGGGGCGTCGCGCCGGCACACGGCTCGGCCGGGCCAACAGCTCAGGCGGCCAGGCCCAGCGCGCAGGGCAGGCCCGCCAGCAGCGGGCGGCGCGGCCAGCACGGCCGTCACCCAGGGACCAGCGCCGGCCGAGCGGGAGCAAGCACCAAGAGGGGCGCGCGTGCGCCGGCGTGGCGCCTGCAAGCGGAGCGAGCAGGGCGCTGAAGGGCCGCGGGGACGGATCCGGGGTGGGGGTGCGCCACCAGCAGCCCCGTGCGGCCAGGCAGGGCCAGTGGGCCGCCGCCCGCCCCGCCGCCGCCGCGCGGTGGGAGTGCCGGGAGCAGCCGCAGCGGGACATGGGGGACGCGTGCCGCCAGGGCCAGCAGGCAGAGGAGGCGGCGGGCAAACAGCGACACAGTGCCCCCGTCACAGAGCAAAAACACCACCCGCCGGCCGGCGGCCACCGCCGGCCGCCAGGCCGGATGCGGCCGCCGCGCGCCAGGCCAGACGACGCGCGCACGGCGGCCACCAGCGGAACAGAACGGCCAACAAGGGCCTGCGCGGCGGCAGCCAGGGCGCCCGAGCGCCGCCGGCCAGCGGCGCCGCCTGGCGCAGCCCACCGGAAGCGACCACCGCCGCAGCCGTCGGATTCGCGCGCACCGCCGCACGGCTGGAGGCAGGTCCGGGAGCGCCGGGGCCCCCCCACCAGCACCAGCCCGGCTGTGGATCAGTGCAGAGCCAGCGACCGGATCCAGTGGCGACTGCAGGGCAAGCCGCGTGCGCTCGAAGGCTGCGCGCAACGCCGCGCTGCGAGGCGAAAACTGCGAGTGCCGGGCCAACCGGGGTGCCACCAGCCCGCTGAAACCCCTGTAGAGCCGGTGGCAGATCGAACGCCCGCCCGCCAGCCGCTGGAATGCAAGGCCCGTGGGCGGGGGCCCCGGCCCAATGGGAGAGCGACAGACGGCGGTGTGGAGTCGCCCGGAACTGGGCAGCCCGCGGCACGGTGGAGCGCTGGCTGGCCACAGGTCAGGCGGCGGCCAGAGGCCGAGTTCCAAACAGCGAGCCGCGGCCAGGCCACGGAGGTGCCGCGCTGCAGGCCCAGGGCGACGACCCCACGGGGACGCGAAGTCCGCCCTGCGTCCCGACCACCCGAAGCGCGCGGGCCGGCGCCAGAAGGCCGCGCGAGCACACCCACAAGCGAAGGACGAGGGGCGCGGGTCGGGAAGCCGGGCGGCGCCGCAGCTGGGGGAGAGGTGGCTGGCGGTGCTCGGCGACGCGACGACCGGATGCCGCCGGGCCGCCGGCAGCCGCCACGGGGGCGAAAAACCACGGCAAGGCCCCCCGGTCACCGCCCTGCGCTGCTCAACAACCCGCCGGGCTGGGTGGGGCAAACGGCACGGCGACCCGAGCGCCGAGCGCGGGCCGCGCTGCGCCTGAATGAGCGGTGTCAAGGCGAGCAAAAAATCAGCGGCAGGCGCCGGCGGGGGGTGCAAGGCACAGCAGCGCCCGACGTTCCCGCAGCCGCCAGCGGCTCGAAGGCCGCTCGGGAAGGCCACGGCCCGAGCGCGGCAGCGGCGGCGCACAGCACCCAAGAGAGCCGAAGGACGGGCCGCGCTACCAGCAGGGCGCCAGAAAGCGCGGGCCCAGCGCGTCGGCAATGGGCGGCCGCAGGGCGAGGCGCTCGGTCGCGGCCTCGATGCAAGCCGGCCACAGAAAGCTTGGCGCAGCAGTGCGCCCCCGGGCTGGGCCGTGCGCGGCGCACCACGGGCCAAAGCGGCGCCGTGAGGGCGCGCGCCAGCGGACGCAGGGGAAGCCCCGCGCCTGCCAACAGAGCCAGCACCCGCACCGCCGCCGCCCGCCTGCGGGGGGGGTGAGAGAGAGGCGGGCGGCGTGCAGCGCCGTGCAGTCCCCGCGCGCGGGCCGCCGCCCTTACGGCGCCGCTGGCCAAGTGGTGCGCCGGCAGGAGCCGGGCGCAGCCGACAGCTGTGCGGGGGCCGCGTGATGCGAGCCCGCAGCCACGAGCGCGCGCCCGGCGGCCGCCCAGGGCCCCGACGCCAACTGGGCCGCGCTGACGGCGACCTGCGGGCTGAGCGGGCCCCGTGCACTGCGCTCGAGTGGCGGTGGCGAGCGCCGCGGGCCGCGAGCGGCCGTGAGCGAGCGCTGAGCAGCTGGGCGGCGGAGGAGCGGCGCGCTGGTGGAGTGCTGCACCCCAGCCGCGCCGGCACAGCTGAGGTGGCGCAAGGAACCAGCGTCAGGGCAGGCGAGCAGCGGAAAAGCGCGCGGCGAGTTCGGGGTCGCCGTGAAGTGGCCACCCAGCCGGCGTGGGTGAAGAAGCGCAGGCGGGGAAGCGGGGGGTAAACGTGCCAGTGCGAACCAGGGGCGGCTGGCGGCGGCACGCGGATCAGGGTCGTTGCGCGCCCCGCAGAGCACCAGCAGCACCTCCGCCCCCCAGATGCAGCAGAACAGCCCACGCCGGCACGAAAAAAGCGCACCGCGTCCGCGGGGGTGCGCGGCGAGGAACAAAAAAAACACAGCTGGGCGCAGGCCGGCGCGCGCCGGGGGTCGGGACCAGCGGATGCCGCGCCCACCGGGGGTAGTCGCCCCGGGCCATGGCAGCGCGGCAAACCCCGGGGCAAGGCCGCCAGATCCGCGTGGGCATCGCAGCGGCCGCCAGCTTCGACTGGGGCAGCTAGCGCGCAAAGCCGATTGCCGCGGGCTGCCAGCGCTCAGCGGGCGATCACGCCCGCGTTCGCTTCGCCCAGGGGGCGGGGCCAAACGCCAGGCCAGGCAGCCCCAGCGAGGAGGGCAGCGGCGGAGAACGGCAAACGGCGCAAGGCAAGCGGCGGGTGGAAACCCGGGGGCAGAACAATGCAGCAAGTGAGGAAGCGAAGAAGAACAAGGCGGGGAGCGAAAGCCTGGCGGAGCGCAGCGGGATGGCCCCCGTGGAGTCGCCCCACTGGAGTTCCGGCGCGGAGCGGCACTGGATCCAACAGCCGGGCCGGGGCTGGGGGGGGGGGGCCCGGCCCGAGCCCGACCTGGCCACGCGGGCGGCGGGCGCGCGAGTCCGGGGCGTGCGGAGTGGTGCGCCTACGGTGGGGCGACAGGGCGGCGACGGAAGGCCGCGGCGACGCGGCGCCCGTGGCTGACCGCCGCAGCAGGACCTGGCCGTGGCTGGTGCCGATGGGGTGGGCGCGCCGAGCGCCGCGTGCGTCGGGCCGGCGAGCGGCGGCCGTTAAGGCGGCGTGCGGAGGTGGGCCCGGCGGCGGGGGGGGCCGCGGGAGGGGGATGGGGCGCGGTGGGCCAGCGCCCTAGGCCGCGGGCCCGGGCGAAGCGTCAACCCAACTGGCCGCTGGGCGGCTACCCGGGCAGCACCGCGCCGGGCGGCGCGGCGGCGGCGGCCCAGGGCCCCGGCCCGGCAGCAGCAGGGCGGCGTGGTGCGAACCCACCGAGCAGCCCGAGGCCGTGAGAAGCCCTGCCGCGATCAGCGTGCAGGAAGCCACCGCCGGAGCAGGCGCGCCAATCGGGGGTGCGGCTCAAGCTCGGCCGGCCGCGGTCCGGGGTGGAGCCCGGCGGCTTGGGCCCGGCCGCCAGCTGCGGGCGGCTGGCCAGCTTGCCCAGGCCGGGCTGCCCCGAGGAGCGTGGGCAGCGGCCGACAGGTGGCCCGCCGCGAGCAGCCCCTACGGTCCCGGCGTTGGCGTGAGCCGCCGGGGCGGGCCAGAGGCAGCCCCGGATGGCACGCAGATTGCGTGGCTCGTGCCCCCAGTTCGCCAGCGCGCCGGCAGGGACCCCGAGTCGAGGGGCCCGCTGCCAGCCGGCGTGATGAGCCTGTGGGCAGTCCCGTGGGGGGCCACGAGCCGGCGGGAACCGGGCGCGGAGCGGCGGCGGAGATCAAACCCCCGCCCGCAGCGCGGGGGGAAGCATGTGCCGGACACGGGCCGCGGGGTGCTGCCCGGAGGCGGGGGGCCCGGTGGGGATTCGCCCGGATGCCAGCGGTGCGTCAGCGCACCGCCCGCAGCAGGCCTGGCAGCTGCCCCGCGGTGAGCGTGGGGGGGGGTGCGTGCCGGCACCGGTCGCGAGTGCTGCGTGGCGCGCTGGAGGGGCCTGGCGGCGCTGCGGGCCAGCGGCGCGGTGCGCACCGGGCCGGCCTGCGGCGCGGGGCAGCCAGCCCCGAGCGTGGCGCCAGGCCACAACCCGTGCAGCGGCCGTCTGGAGGTCCCACGACGGGGAGCGGCATGGGGCTGGAGGGGGCCGGGGCGGGTCGAGGCGGCGGGCCGGGATCAGCGCCTCGCGCGCGGCCGGCGCGGCATGTGAGCGCCACCGTGGGGCGTGGGTGGGCCGTGTGCGGCGGGCGTGCAGGGCGATGCACGGCAGCCGCGAGGTGCTGGCCGGCCGTGGGAGCCCGCAGGACGGGTCAGGGGCAGCGCAGCGCCGCCCATCCCTGGCCCAAAGACCCGCCCCCGAGGCAGGCCAGCCCCGGCCAGGTGCGGGCGCCGCCAATGCCAGCTGACGGCGCAGCTGCGCCGCCCAGCAAAGCCTGGCAGGTCCATCCGAGTGGTGTGTGGAGGCGCGGGCGATCAGCAGGCCCGGCGCCCCGGGCCTCCATCCAGGCCGGTGAGCTGGTCTCGGCCCGCCAGCGCAGGTCGCGGGCGGCGGCCGTGGTAGGGAGCGCGGCGACCGGACGGCCCGCGGAGGCCGCAGCGATCCGCCCGTACCAGCCAAGGGGCACCGAGGCTGGCCCCGGTTCCCACCAGCACCCCAGTCACGGCGCCGGGGAGTTGCGCAGCATGCCGATGCGCCTCGCCAGGTACCGGGGGTCACAGCGCGGGCGACACCGACATTAGGCGTCAGGGCCCGCTGCACCGCGCGAGCGCGCCGCAGCCGCCCGTGGGCCGCTAACCTGCTTCCCCGGGTGCGGGCGCAGGGGCAGCGCGGGAGCACCAGCGGGCCAGTGCCAGGGCAACAAGTTCGCCAAGCAGGAGCTGGGCGCGTAGCAGGGCCAGCACAGCCAGCCGCGGGTCGACCGGTGACCGGAAGCCGCACCGCCCCGCTGCACCGCGCCACGAGCCCGCGTGGGCCAGTCTGCCGGATGCGCGCAAGCGGGGCCACGGCCGCCGGCCCGGGCGAGCTGGCGCACCGCGCAGTGCCCATGGGTGGATGCGAAATCAGGATAGGCACGGCGGTGTCAGCCCGCCGCGCCATACCATGTCGGCCGCCTGGACGGTGGGAACAAATCTGTCAGGCGCGAGCGGCCGGGGCATGCGCAGCGAAGGGGCCCGAAGGCTCGCCGCCGGGCCGCCGCCCCGAGTGGCGGGGGTGCGGGCAACCAGTCTCGTGGTACAGCGCCCGCCTGGCGCCCAACGCGAGCGACCAGCGAGCGGAAGAGCGGGCGCGCAGCACCGTCAGAGGCGGCGACGGAAAACCACGCGGCAAGCGAGCTGGGCGGGCGTTTACGCCCCGCCTCGGCCAGGCGCCAGGGAGAGGGCAGCAGTGGCGGCAGCAGCGGGCAGGCCCGCGCGACGGGAGTGCCCGATACCGCCCGCCTGCCAGCGCCGACCGGCGGCGCGGAGCCTCGACGGACGAGGTCAGCGACGCGTGCGTCCGGTGAAAGGGAGCGGCATACGGCGCGGCGACCGGCCCGAGGCGCCGCGCAGCCGGGAGGTGGCCCGGTCCCCAGACACCACAGAGAGCCCACGCAGCCACGGCGGCCCCAACGCGACTCCCGCCAGGCGAGCGACCGACACCGCCTGATGCCTTCCTACAAGCAATGCCAAGATGAGGAGGCAGCTTAGGCGGCCATCCGCGCGCGGCGCCGGTCCCACTGCCCTACCGTGTACGGGTGGCTGCGGGGGAGCATCCATCCCCGCGCCGCACTCCCAGGGCTGGCCAGCGGCCCGACACCCTCGGCGGTCCCACCGCGCGAACGCGTACCCCCAGCCGCGGCTGGCCTCAGCGCAACCACTGCCCACTAGCACGGAACAGCAGCTCGCTGAAGCTCGCGCTGCGCTACCCCGACGCGTCGAT
>Ga0163217_1102937_pt1 | contig 12691 bp, 20 predicted proteins | sample SynspAceP_FD_185933 | JGI IMG/M metagenome (GOLD analysis project Ga0163217, IMG submission 185933) | Saline lake microbial communities from Ace Lake in Antarctica - Synechococcus sp. Ace-P (PacBio error correction) | ecosystem: Environmental > Aquatic > Non-marine Saline and Alkaline > Saline ... | reverse complement strand
CACGTTTGCAGTAGATCACTTTTCCGCGCGCCTTGTTGTTACTCAGCCAAACAATCGCATCGTCGCCGCCTGCACCTGCGTTGATCGCCAAGCAACCCGACCTGAATCCGCTCCAGCTTCCGCCTGGCGTTTCAAGGCCTGGCTTCTTGATCTTTCTTCATCTGGCGGCTTTTCAGCAGCGACAGCTCACGCGTTCACGGGTCAGCCCTTTTCCTTAGCCAAGTTGATCACACTGCTATAGTGAACCGGTGCCCTTAGCACCGGGACCTGCGGGATTTCCAGATTGCTATTCAACTCACTCTCAGTCCACTTTGGAGCATTTCCCGGGTACAAGATGACCAGGCGAAAAACATCCTACACCAAACTCATGCTTTTGATACCCATCGGCACCCGGCGCGCGGCGTCTCGGACCACAGTCGGCAGACACGCAGTCAAAGAATGCCAGCCAAAGTTCATCCAGCGTCAGATCCGGGATCAGGCATCAGCCCACCCCCGGATAACCGTCATTGCAGATTTCGCCATCCAGCAAGCGGCAGCGGCTTCTTGCCGATTACGCTGCATATGCACTTGGTTTTCACCTTCGCGCCCAGGGTCGTTGGCCGTTCTCGCCCAGATTCCGTCAGCCGATACTTCTGGGCACATCTCGACAGGCTTAAACCCTCGACTCAGGCCCGCGGACGGACCTATTCGCCCCACTGCTTGAAACAGGAAAGGCCAACGTGCCTTTAGCGCACTTGGTCACGCAACGATCGCGCCCAATCAGGGTGCATAGCCGGGCCTTGGCACCAGACTCACCACCCACCAACACCCAATCAAGTTAGGTCTCAGATGTTCCAAGCCAGGTGAAAAAGCTACCACGCTCCAAAAACCGGGGCAGCGATCCCGAAGGTTGCAGCGCCCAGCAATATCAACATGACCCAACAAACGGCTCAGCACTAATCCACCGCACCGCGCCGGCGCTTCCTGTACAAGGAATGCGCTCATCAGCAGTCGCCTGATCCTCAAACACTCACCACCAAGCCCAAACGTTCTCATACGGGCCCACCGGCCCGCAGTTGTCGTTAAACCACCCCGCCCCGCCGTGCGCCGGGCGTCCACTCAACCCTTTGGGCCAGTAGTCCATGATCCTTTCATCGTCATAGCGGTTCGTCTTCACCCAGCAATCAAAGAACGCCAGGCATGCGCCGGGCCGCTTAGTCAGAATCTGGGTAGGTGTGGCGGCGTTGGTGACGCCATAAACGAAAACCACCGAGCGATAAACTCAAAGGGCACATTCTCGTGAAACAGGTCACTCTCTTTACGTTACCAAAGATGCGCCTTGGCTTCGCCGCGGTACGGCTGGTCAGCATCTCAGCCAGCAACCGCACCTGGCCATTTCCACTGCCCCGCCCTTGGCGATTCAAGCCCCGCATATCGGCACCCAGGCTTACTTAACGCCCGCACACCGTCTCCGCATAGCAGTACGGCAAACCCTTCACTCCGCGGGAAAGCCAACCCCGTACGGGTTCCAAGGTCGCTCTCTGTCACCTCAATGCCCCGTCTTGTCCCCATGGGCACCTCTGATCAGCACCGGCACAACCCAACCGCAAACGGCCGGCTTATCGCTTCCTGCGCCTGCGCGTCCAGCCGTAGGTATTACCCATTCACCTGCTCAGGGACATAACGGGTCAGCTCTGCAGCCGATCTGCGCCGTTCATGCCAACCGACAAAACGCCACCAGCACCATTCGTCCAGGAACAGCGCCTTGCCCTGCTCACTTTCAATGGGAGAAGTCAGCGCACAGGTCTATGCGCCCAGGGCCCCAACCGCATTCGGATTTTACCTTGTGCCAGCACCTGGAATGGGAGGGGTTTGCTTATCCACCGGCGCACCCCGAATCTCTAGAATCTGCTGGCAGTCAACGCAGGTATCCACGGCCGCAGCGCTCACGGGCGCGGTAGAGGGAATAGCGCAGCCGCAGGCTTTTCGCCCAGTTACTGATGATCGACACCGCAGCCTCTTCAGCCGATCGCACGGCGCGCAGCCAGAGGCATCATCCAGCATCTTGCTGCCGTACGCTCAGACTCCTCATCACAGAACAGCCATTGTCGGTGCCCTCATCGGCCTTGCCGGGCCCCAGCCATAATGCCCCAGGCACCTTCGCAATCACCCTGGCCCGTGCACCTCCAGGTCTTTCAACCTCCTCGGCCGCTCCATTACGTCTGTCGCCCACCCCATTTCATGCAGGCTGCAACAAAACGCACCCTCAGCAGCCAGCAAGCTTGCCCAGACGCGCGCCAAAGCATCGTTTGCGCAGGCCACTTGGGCGTAGCGCCGGAAGAAACCCGCCCACGCTTTGCCGCAGCATTCAGGCAATCATCAATACGCTGGTCATTCCGGTCGCCTCACACCGACCAGAACTTCTGCAGGGTCAACTTTGCGTCGTATTGGAAAGTCCCCTAATTCTGAAAGGTTGCCCGGATGCAACGCGGACCGTATTAGGCCCAGCGCCGGTCTCGCCCCTTGTAATCAAAACGGCTAGCCAGGTAAAATGGCTTGATGAATGTCCCGGCGCAATCACCGGATCCAGGCACACTGAGCTTAGGCTCGACTATGGCGCTTAAATCCCTGTAACGCCCGTAGCCAAAGCGCGGGTAACCCGTATGCTTGGTCTGCGGCATGGTTGCTGGCGTACGCCTGGGGAGTGGACCTTGTCTGTGTGGTGGACCATTTCCCGGCACCTATTTGCGGCTCTGGTTTACAGGGCCAGTGTTGTCTATTCAGAAGGAACCTGTCATGGCTCAGAACCCTAGCGAAATTGATCACGGTTGGCATGTTAAGACCTCCTAAACGGCCTATCCCGACACCTGGAACTGGGACTTCAGTGGCGGCTTCTCCGCCTCAAGGCAACGCAGCCCAAACCCCTGGTGCAGGGTTGATTCAACCAACAGGTGTACCGCGCAAGCACAGGGCGCGTGAGTGGTTGAGGAACCTCGAATGAGTACCCCGCGCTTCCAGAGCCGTTTTTCAGTATTTCCAGTGGGCGCATAGCTCTCGAACGTTTGCCGTTCAGGCCGCGCTTTGCAGCACCAGACCTGATCGGTCATGCGGCAATAGCAGACTTCAAGGCCCAGTCCAAATGCCAAAATCATCTGCGTTAGATACTGGGTGATGTCATCGCGGCCTCCTGGTTTAGTTCTGTAGGCCGGAAAGACACGTCGTGACGTGATGTAGCGCCTAAGGCATGGGAGCGCCTCAACAAATGCGCCGGCTGTCATCAAGTCGGCGGGTTCTAGCGCCCGACTAATATGTTGCTATTCGACCTTGGGACCAGCCCAGTTTGCTTCAAAGCTGCGCTGGGCTCAGATTGCCCTTCGGCACGTATTTCAGCAATTCGGTTTCATGAAGGTTCCTCTATCAATGAGGCGAGGACTAACAACGTTTTGTTTTCGAGCGCAACCGATAAAGTAAAGCACGCACAACAAACATTTCGTGATATATTGACAGATGAATTACATTTAGCAATTCGAATTGCACGAAACCTCGAGAGAGGCCATGCATCCTCCGTTCGCACGCGCGCACTTGGCGAGCTGTGTGGGATGGGAAGCAAAACGCTCGCTCGATCGGGGTAATTACGAAATAAACAGTTCTGCGAGCCAGCAGTTGACGATTCTTTAAAAAATCGCTGCAGCCCTAAAGACAACGCGGCTACCTTATTGGCGAGGTTTGAAACCTCAGTAAGCACCGGTGAATTCAGGCTCCGCCAATATTTGCTGTGGTACCTCAATACACAGCAAAAGCAGCGCCTGGCTAGCGGCCTTTATGATAATGATCACGTAGAAGACATCAAAGGAGACTTGTTTTCAAGCGTTGGACTGGCTGAAAAGGATGATCTTCAGCCAGAAGTCCGGTGATTTTTATTTTAATTAAATTATATTTTTTATATTTATTTATTTATTATATTTATTTTTTATTATTTCATTATTTTTATATTAATTATATTTTTCTATTTGAATTTTCTTTATATTTATGATTTTTTATATTTCTTATTTTTGATTCTTTATATTTTGTATTTTTTTTTATATGTTTTTTTTTTTAAGTGTTATGTTCTTATATTTTTTATGTGTAATTATTGCAGAAATAATTTTTTTATTTTATATATTTTTTTTTTTTATTATTTTTTAATTATTTGCTACTTTGTTGCCAGGAAGGCATGAGCATGGAGCCTACAAATCGTTGATGGTGATGTGTTTGCTTATCGGATGAGTCGCCAGGACCCCCGCCGTCAGCGGTAAGGTTAACGCACTGTGTCGGACCTGACGCCCAGATCAGCATTAAACGTTTCATTCAGTCCACCCCAGGGGCTGGGTAATTTGTAGCTTTGACAACCTGAATAAATCCCTATTCCCAGATGAAGAGGCACCGACTCCGATATAGGGCACCTCGGAATGAAGGTCGAATCGTGGGCATCCGGGGAAGCTATAAACATTATGCGGTAATATGACATGTAGGTTAACAACGTTCGTTGTTGAACAGGATCAAAACATTCGTTACTGGTTGCGTATCACCCACCACGGAGATCGCGGAAAATGCACCCAAACAACCATAGTTCGGCCCCATGCCGTATTATCTCCATCCAGCAGTACTGTCCAACCAGCCCTAGTTTGAAAGCCATCAGCTTTCGCACCGGCCTAACTGTTGGTCGTGGGTGGACAATCCTGCCGCCCATTCCCTATGTAGAACCTCGCAAAAACCTACACCTGGGAGCGCGGACCAGGCAAGAAGTTTATCGATGCCGAATCGCTTCTGGATCTAATGAGCTTTGGCAGTTTCATATCGCCGGCTGCATTTCACCCGCATTCAGCACCAGCACAACCCAGCCCAAAGACCCGGCAACGGCGGCCTATCACCCACCGCCCCGGAACGGCGGAGGGCCGGCGCGCATGATCCGCTCACCGCCTCAGCGAACAAGCTGCTGCCCACCCAGGTGCGCTGGCTGGCAGCTACAGCGTTGTATTTGCCCAGCAGAAACCAGACGGCAGCACCAAACGCCCGACGCACCCTGCCAATACACCCCCGAAGCCGAAAGTTGCGCTTGCCACCTGCGGATCGGGCTGGAACTGCACACCCTTGATGCTGCCCAAAGGCACCGCTGACCAGCCTCACAATCCAGGTGAAAACAGTGGATAGACGACTGCGCACCGGGCGGCTGAGAGCGTGCAGCATGAGCGCCCAACGCCCGGCAGAGTACTCGAGTCTAACATCGCAGCCCTGATGACCAGTTCGATTTGGGCCTATGGCTATGCAGGTGGCATTAATACGGGCCACCATGGGCGCCATCGGCGGCCGCTCAGCGCGCTCAGCGTAATCACTTTCGGAAGCTAGCCTGCTGCGCGATATGGGCTGCCATCGGCAGCGAACTATGCGGATGCATCAGAAGCGGCGGGCCAGCTCCGAGGGGGGACAGCCACCAATGATAACCTCACCCTCGCGACCGCCGCCAGATGCTTCTGCAGCGGCCAGAACCGCCTGACCGCGGAACCTCAAAGAGGCGGCATCCTCGACCACAACCGGCCTCCCCCGCCAGCGCCCGATATCGACGCCGGCCGCTCTTTGTTCATTCAAGCTCAAGCAGCACGCCAAAAAAACCGCTGATGAACAATGGAAAGGCCAGCTGTATTACAACCCTGGTCACTCCACGCGGGCTGCTCTGAGTGGCCAAAGACTGGGGCGTGAAAGTGAGCAAGTAGATCCAGGAGCAAAGCAGCATGATGCACCTGGTCGGACAAGCGCACCGCCGGCGCACTCAAAACTTAACGCCTGCACCTGCGCCACCAGGACACCGTATCAGCGGACCAAGCGGCAGGGCCGCAGGGCAAGACGCCCTCACCCGGCGGACCGCTGGCATAGCAGCGATCTGGCACTGGCCGAAGCCTACGCAGCAGCCCGCGCCGCAGTACCGGCGCCGTACACAGTCGCCGTGGCCCCCGGCAATGCCGGGTAAAACCTGCATGGTCATTGGTTGGACGGCGCAACCTGATTTCAAACCGTTCGGCAACGCCCCAGGGCATCGTGAGCTGCTGCGCTAAGGGGTGCATGACCACCCCTTGAGCAACTCAACGCGCTACACCCTGCCCTACCTCACGCATGGAGCAGTGCGCAGCCGAGCACCTGCCCACATTCAAAACCGACAGACACCTGCTACGGCCTTCATCAGAAGACGGCGAAGAGGCCCTGCATCCCTCACGCCTGCACGACCTCAACCGCGCGCCGCGAGTGATCTACCTGCCGACCTTCGCCGCTGGCTCGGACACCCGCGTGCAGGCCCAGGCACTCATGGCGCATAAAGCCGCATTCAGCTAAAGCACAGGAGCACCACCATGAAAAGCAAACACGACCACGGCGACTTTCTCGCCAACCTCAACGCCGGGTATTCGCCAAACAGATGGGCCGCGCCCTATCCGATGTCGCCGTGGGCGTTGTCGGGAGCACGGCCAAGAGGCAAAGTCGTTATCACCGCGGATATCGCCCAGATCGGCGAAAGCCACCAGGTCGAGAATCACCACAAGCTTGATTTTCTCCACGCCCACAACGCGGCACGCAAGCCGTGGAAGACACAGCCCTTAAAACCCCCATGCACAGGTTACCGCAGAGGGCCTGAAGCTCTTTGCCCGAGAAAACCCCACGGCCAACTGTTCCGCGTGAACAAGGCCCGGTAAGGAACGCGCACTAAGCGCACCCACGCAGCACCTATCCACCCACAAAAGGAAAGTACCCAATTGCCATTACCACTCGACAGTTCACCAGCTCACCGAACACCGCCCACGTGGCCAGCGGCCAAAGTGTTTGAGCGTTCACCCCGGCCATCCGGTGCGAGCAGCGCTTCAAGCTGCAAAAACATCGAGCAGCCTGCAAGCAATTCCCGCAGCCGCTTTCCGTGGGCCAGCTGCGCACTGAATCCATCGCCGACTTCTGCAATTACGATCGAAGAGCACCAAAAGAAGAAAACCGCAGACGGTTTTATCGGATGGCCGACCAAATGGCCTGCAGGCGTCATTCTTTACAACCTTGGGCTATTTGAAGAGCCCGCGCCACGCCGATGATGAAGCCCTGCTTTGATACTCAAGCCCACGAGCGCCTCAAGGCCTTGCAGAGATCGCGGCCAACCCTCAGCCAGACCCACTGCCGAATGGATGGAAGACTGGAACAGCTTTACCTGCAAGTGATCGCTGCCAGGGGTGAAATCATGGACGGTCTCTGCTGCTGTTGCCAAGAAGATCGCTCCATCCACCGTCAAGGCCACTGTCGGAGCGCAACAAGCACTGAAAGCAACTTTGGCGCCACCGCAGCAGCCCTGGGACAGCATCGAAGTGCCCACGCGAGAAGGCAACCGGCCGATCCTGCTGTTCAACACGTTCCCTCATGCGGCCGGCGAACGCACCTTCGTTGCTGCGCTCTTCAGCAATCCGCACGGTTGACAAGCCCACCCTCATTCCCGTTGGGGTAATGCAGGAGCAGCCAAGTGAAGAAGAAATGGCCAGCGAATTCAAGCAAGATACTGCTGAACGATTCTGGGCGCACATACCCAACGCTAACCTCGGCCACCTTTCAGCTCGCCGTCTGATAGCCAACCGCAGCCAAACCACCGGCGCCGTCACCCACCACGTACCCCCGGCGCCGAGGTCAGGAGACACAACATGATTGACTCTAACCACTACCTGTCGTCAGCGCCCTGATCATCGCATCGCCTAGCACCTTGGTAGGCCGCTGAGTGGGCATTCAAAGCCCCGCAATGATGCCTACTACAAAGGCCGCGACGATGAAACCAAGTGACCGTGGAACACTTGAAGCCCTGCGCAGCACCATTGCCGGCCTTGCGGGCAGAGGCAGACCTGCACCAGGGCGACATCGACAACTGAAACAGCAGAACGTGATGAGTTACGGAAAGGTCCAAGCGGAATTTGAAAAGCGCACAACAGAGCCACACGGCCCTGCACCAGGCAGCCGAACGCCTGGGCCGCGCAGTCGCCCTACTGCAAAGCGCCGCCATTCCCTGATAACATCACACTGCGCGACACACCACCATCGAAAAACAGATGCGAAAAGCTACGCATAGCCGCACCGGCGCTCCACGCCACCAGCAGTTCGCCGCCTCCAAAGTAAGCCGGACCGCTCAGCCACAGCGCCAAAGCGCCTGGCCGACAACTCCGGCCCCGCCCTGATTGCTGCCAGCGGCACACTGTAACGCAGCACATGACGCCGCCAGCATAGCAAGCCTTTCCTCAAAGTCGCTGCGCGAACTGACGCGAACAGCACGCCGCGCACCAGAGCAACATCTGCTGACTGCAAAAAGCGACCTACCAACGCTCACCGATCGCGATGCCGGACCGAGCCCCGCAGCACCATCCAGACCTGCAGGAACCAGAAGCTGCGCATAGACGTGCTGCTGCTCGCGCGAATGCGAGGAAGAGGGTATGACCGTCGTCAGCACCTGCCAGAATGTCGAACGCACCGCCAGCTACTGCTGGAAGCGCGGCCCGGGCCGGGCTTGCGCAAAGTACGCGTGACCACGAACGAGCGACCCTGACCCAACAGCAATGGCTTCAGCACCTGTTGAAGAGCTGCTGGGAACGCCGCCAACTATGTTCGGCGGCCATGGCAATAACAGCCAGCCCGGACTTCACCCCCGCCGCACGGGGTTAGTAAAGCACCAAACTGTTCGGCCCAAATGTTCGAGGCAAACTGTAAAGCTCGAGGAAGGCGAACCCATGTAACGAAGTGCAAAGCACCCCGGGCAACGGGCTCCCCAGGCCGATCAGAAGACGGACCAAAATCACCGTCACCCGCAGCGCCCTGAAAGACAGTACTTCACCTGCCTGATCAGCGCTCCTCATCTATCGCGAACTGCAAGCTACTCGGCATGCCGGAGCAAATGTTCCCGGACAACCCCATCACGTGTTTTGCTAGGCGACTACACGGGCAGGTGAAAGCCATGACTGACAACAACTAATCATCGGCTGATCCTGCCTGGCGGCCCTCATGATCGCCTGGGCGCTCGTACGCGCCGGCGCAGACGACAAGGACCACTACGAGCAAGGACGACGACCTTGGCATGCTCTGCGCGAACGTATGTATTACCCAGAGACCAACCGATGAAAAGCGGCTGGAATTCAATGCTGCAAACTGCCGCAAGGATAGTAGGTGAAGTGGCGCCGCCCTGGGGCTCCAACCGCCTCGAAATCTATGTAGAAGGAAGGCTTCATGGGCCCGTTGCGCTACCCAACGTCGGAATTCTGCGGGGATGGGAGCAAGGCGCGCCTCAAGTGCCTGGCAGCCCAACGCGCAGCCATTGACGCAGCAATGAACGGCTAAATCCCCGGGAGGCAACTACAGGGACGCCTTCGGAATAAGGCGCAGCCGTACGCGGCCGCCGGGCAGGTTTCTTTCACAAGCGCCCGCAGACAGGGCCGCACCGGACCGACCCTGATCAACAGCCTGCAACCAGAGTGGACCGCGTGGTGGCATGAGCGAACCACAGGCCCGTAATCTGCGTTACAGCTCCAGCACCAAGGACATTGAAGCCACCGTCGTTGTAGTACCGCCAGGCAATCCCAAAAGCTGTTCGAAGCTCAACACATCATCCAGGCCGCACCGTGGCTGGATTCACAACTCGGGCTGGAACACAGTACTACCTCGGACCAACTGACGGCACGCCGACAGCAACATTGCCGATTGGGACGGCATCTGAGCGGCTACGGCCAGGCCACCAGAGCAGACCCGCGCCGGCCGCCAAGAGATCATTCAAGGTGGAAGGATACAAGCCGTGCTCAAACCAACTTCGTAAAAGCTCACGGTCCTGTATCAGAAACTCACCGCTGGAAAGCCCGCTCACGGCTCAGCAAAGTTGGCAAAGAACTGATTCCGGATCATGGCCAGGGAGAGCCAGCAGGAAATTGCAGCTGAGTGCCCGGCAGATCAATTCCGAAGGTTAATACCCATGCCTCCGCCGCCCCTGCTCCAAGGCCTTGGTTCGACGCATGAACAAAGAGGACAACAGCCCCCAAGGCTCACCCGACCACTGCCACACGGAACCGGGCATATGGGATTCCGACTGGGCAGGACGGGTAGAGCGGCCAGCCTGCACCGAATGCGCCCTGTACGCCAGGGCGCGCGCGCTGACTGGGGGGCAAGTGATTGAAAGCCAATTTCCTACCTCTCTTGCGGGGGTCTCCACGATGGGGATGGGGACCACGATGGACCGCCCGGTCCGCGTCGTTTTTTTCGCCTTGGTTGAGGTGGCCATCTCCCACAAAGGAAGGCCCAAGCATGAACCTCCACACCCAATACCAACTAACTTACGCCGACAAATCCGCGTTCGATCTTCGCTGGCGGCGGCGGATGCCAGTACCGCACCGAAATGGCCACCGGCATGCCCGTTGATATCGCCGTCAACACAGCGACGACGCCGTTCAGCATGCACATCAATCAACCACCCGCACACCCGGCACTTCCCTGCGACGTGTCGAAGTCAAACCCCTGGCCGTCACCATGGGCAGGGCAGGTCGCCCACCTTGCACGCCAGCCCCGACTGCACCCACACCAGCCAAGCAGCTGAGCGGGCCAACCCGCGAGTTACCGCCAGCCGCGTAAACTGTCGTGGGTCATCTGCATTCTGCAGGCCCAGGGCAAGGCCAGACATGATCACCTGGAAAAACGTCATTGCAGATCCGCAACTGGGCCGCTGATCGCCAAGCGCTGCAAAGCCACGGCCGCGTGGTAACGCTCGAAGCGCATCACCTGCACCCACCACCGGCAAAACCACTCAAACCGCGTGGCCGCACCCGGTGAGCGCGTTACCGCGCAGGCAGCAATTCCTGGTACCGGACCCAAGCGCCAAAGGCAAAAAACATGCGCGCGCCTTCCTGCAGCACCTCGGCCAGCTCGGCTACCAGGTCGACCACAAGCTGCTCAAAGCGTGCGATTCGGCGCCCGCCACCACCGCGAACGCCTGTCCTCGTCGCCCGCTGCGACGGGCCAAACCATCAACTTGGGCCCAGAGCCCACCACTTTGAAAAAGCCAAAGCGCGCCAAAAGAAGGGCCGGGCGCAGCGAGCATATCAGACCTTCACCTGCCCTGCCCGTCCATCTTCGAGGGCGAATCCCCGCCATGGCCGACGCCACCATGCGCCGTATGCCAAGGGCATTCACAAGTTCGTGCTCCAACACCAACCAGCCGTTCATTGTGCCGATCACTAGCGTGGCGACCCTGGTGACGTGGCAACAGCAAAAAAAACGCGGCATAGGGCCCAACGTCTGTCCAGCGCTGGAACCAGCCCGGACGATCACCACCGCGGCCCGGCACTGCCGTTTGCAGCACGACCCTGGTCAAATTCCGTGGCCAACCGCAGGCCAGCGCCTGGACGAAACCATTGCCCGCATCACCAGCGGCGGCAACTTGCGCACGACCTGCCGGCGCAGCTTCATGCCCATGGCGTAAGCCAGCGCCGTACTGCTGCCTGCCACACACCACGGCCAGCGACCGCATTCAACGACCCAACAAACCGCTCCCACCATCACCACCGCACAACCGCGGCGAAATGATGCTTGGCAGCGCACGGCTTGCGTGCAACCGGCTTACGGTTGAAGCCAAGGCCAGGCCCCAGCGCGCGCTCGACCATCCACACAAGCCCACTTGGGCACCGTAGCTCGCCGGCGGCGTTAAAGCATTGCGATCGCCAGCGACCTACCTCGCCCCAAATTGACGCGGATCAACACCAACGCCCGGGCACGGCACTCACCAAGCCAGCCAGCACCATCACCAAACACCGGGCGCAAACAGCAAGCTGGTCGCCGCCAACCTTGGTGCAACTGAACCAAACACTGCGGGGACGTGCGCCAGCTTGATTTGAACCGCTCCGTACCGTCACGCCAACGGCACCACCACGCAGATCGCCACTGCATTTCCATTGTGGTCGCGCCCAGTTCGGGCAACAAGGGGCATTGGCCAGGTTCATGGATCAGCAGCCCCAACAACCACCGCAGGCGGTGGCGGCAAGACCGCCCTGTGGTCGGAATGCACCCCTCGTCACCGGAAAAGTGATTCGAAGAAAAAAAGCCCTGCCGCGTTGCCGCCTTCCTGATGAGCTACTACGGCACAGACAAACCACTCAGCGCCGAAAACGCGCACTGCCCCACCATCACTTACCAAAGAACCGCCTGGCACTTGGTCACCGTTCGTCATTCCAGGGGCAACCCCTACGTCATTCAGTCGACAATAGGCCTGCGGCAGTCTCCAGCCACCCGGAAGCTCTACGGCTCCAAGGCTTTCCCAGCAATCTAACATTTTCACACCCCACGGCCCGGACGGGCCCGCACATTCCAGCAAAATCCCGCCAGGTCAAAATGGTAGGCAAACAGCGTCGCCCCTACCACCATGGCAAGCGCTACTTGCGAGTTCAACCCGCCGGCGCCCGGTTGAGCAGGCTTGGAGGTCAGCGTGAATCTTCATCCCCACTAAAGAAAGCTGATAAAATTCAACTGGCCATGGCCTTCCAAACCAAACGAAAAACCTACCGGCCCGCAGCGGCCAAACGTTCCGTTGTCAGTGTTCAGGCGGCAAAGACTCAAAACAGACCCAACCTGCTTATGCGTGGGGGCCATGTTTTGGCATGGGGAACGTTTTTAAATTCTCCTTTTCTACTTTTGGGTTTGG
>Ga0163217_1099320_pt1 | contig 12691 bp, 7 predicted proteins | sample SynspAceP_FD_185933 | JGI IMG/M metagenome (GOLD analysis project Ga0163217, IMG submission 185933) | Saline lake microbial communities from Ace Lake in Antarctica - Synechococcus sp. Ace-P (PacBio error correction) | ecosystem: Environmental > Aquatic > Non-marine Saline and Alkaline > Saline ... | reverse complement strand
AACGGATTAGCAATTTGTGGTTTGCGTCTTCTCATTGTATTATTTAATTTTAGCCGGATTTTTGTAAGGAAACGTATAGCCTCTGACTCACGCCTACTTCATCTTCTGCTTCCAATTTAAATTTTAGCCCGATTTTGTCAAGGAACGTATAGCTTTACATGTTATAACCATGTTTTCTAGTCTATATATTAATTTTTAGCCGATTTTTGTAAGGAGACGTATAGCAGAAGAAAAAGTCTTGAACAATGAGGTTCGATTTAATCTTAGCGATTTTTGTGAAGGCAACGTATAGCCTCTACATAATTATAGAAACTCCTTTGGTTTTATTTAATTTTAGCGATTTTGTAAGCGGAACGTATAAGCTGCTGATTTAATTCCAAGATGCACGATTTAACATCTTAATTTTAGCCGATTATGTAAGGAACGTATAGCGGAAAAACTAAGGACTGTTAACTATTGTTGAATTTTATAATTTTAGCCGATTTTGTAAGGAAACTATAGCAGTCCTTACTTCGAGATTGGTTTAAAACATAGCGTTAATTTAATTTTAGCCGATTTTGTTAAGAACGGTTATAGCATTGGCAGATATGAAACAAAAGGATGATCTCTATTTAATTTTGCATTGGTAAGGAACGATAGCAATTACACGGTGAGAGTGTAGAAAGTACAGGACAATTTATTTTAGCCGATTTTGTTAAGGGAACGTAAATAAGACAGAACACCTCAAGACACGGAATGGGAATAGTAGAGTTATGATTAATATTTAAGAAGCCGATTTTGTAAGGAACGTTTATAAGGGCGGCTTACAGACAACGTCAGGGCCGTGCAAGATATTTAATTTTAGCGAATTTTGTAAGGGAACGTATAGCGAATACGTATCCGCTGTCCACAATACAAGAAAAACATTTAATTTTAGGCCGATTTTGTAAAGGAACGTCTATAGCATTTGCCCATAAAAGCTGTGTTTGTCAAAACAGCATTTAATTTTTAGCCGATTTTTTGTAAGGAACGTTTATAGCCACCACCTCCCGTCCTGATACCCGTCCAATATTTAAATTTTAGCCGATTTGTAAGGAACGTTATAGCTACATGATTGGCATACCACAAATTACCATGTCATTTTATTTTATGCCGACTTTTGTAAGGAACGTATAGCTTCTAATGGGGTCCTGATTCCAGGAGAAGGGAAGAAGTTTAAATTTTAGCCCGATTTCTGTAAGGAACTATAGCCCCAAAACGACTTGACTTTCCACCAGTGTCCTGTAATTTAATTTTAGCCGATTTTGGGTAAGATACGTTTTATAGCCATTGCAAATGTTTCAATATGAAGGTTGGAATTTAATTTTTTAGCCGTTGTGTAAGGAACGTTTATTAGCGGGAACGTTAGAAATCAACGCGATGGCAGATTAAATTTTAAGCGATTTTTGTTAAGGAACGTTATTAGCAATACAGGGTAGGATGAAAATTTAAATGTTTACATTTATTTTAGCCGATTTAATGTAAGGTAATCGTTATAGCAGGATAAAAGGTGTGATAATTTAATTGTCATGGAATTTAATTTTAGCCGATTTTGTAAGGGACGTTAGCCGATTTTGTAAGGAACCGTATAGCCCTACGGCGTTATTTCCATTGAGGGATTACGGTTATTTAATTTTAGCGATTTGTAAGGAACGTATAGCCCTGTCTGATTAGAGAAAGCAGTTCTAGTAGTATTTAATTTTTAGCCGCATTTTGGTAGGGAACGTATAGCCCTTCGTCATCAACCCATAAGTCTATATCAATTTATTTTTTAGCCGATTTTTGTAAGGAACGTATAGCTACATAGTTCATTATTGGTCATTAGGGACCTTGCCATTGTATTTTAAAACCGATTTTGTGAAAACGGTATACTCTTAAAAACAATGAACTAGCTTTTACTCGCATTTGATTTGAGCCGATTTTTTTAGGGAAATAGTAGCCGAATTTAAACAAGGGAATGCTAAGAGTTCAATTCTATGTATAGATGATTTATTTGATGGGTAAGGATTCTTCTTATTCTTTCAACAAAATGAAGATACTTGAAGGAATAATGTTATTTTACCCTCAAAAAAGATCAGGAAAGGCAGAAACAGTTAGTTAAACATTGTTTACCATCGCAAGCAAAAGGTATGATTAAAACACCAAAGCTGATAGACTGTTTTTATTGTGTGAATTAATAGGAAAAATAGGGAGAAAAGATAAACCCAATAAGAGAGGATGAAACAAAATTGAAAAGACACAGAGATTATTGTGCCAACAATTAGAAAAGTTTCTAGTTAAGAACCATTGGGCGATATTTTGAAAATGAGATGATGGCAATTCAGCCTTTTTATTTAAAGCAATACAACCAACAAATCAAAGACCCTTCTTATTTTGACAGAATTGTCCAGACAAAGATCGAGCCAATAGTGAGCGTGAAAGAGGATAGGGGCCTATGCCCAAAATGATAAAGAGTACAAAGCAATTATAAGAAAAGTTATTTGAATTAGATCCAGATTACTTGGATTGCTCTGTTATTTATAAGTTGCAGTTAGATGTAGAAAAAGATAAACCTAATTTAAAAAGGACTTATGAAAAACATTAGTCGATTATTGGTTGGGAGCTGATGCCAAAAGGGAACAATTGGATAATGCTGAATCGCTGGGCATTATTGGGTTTGATTACAAAAACTCGTCCTTTTATTGCGGTGTAAAACAGCTTATGCGGAATGCTTACTCCAAATTTAGTCGGACTACACTTTAGCAGAAGAGACAAGTATAAAGAGTTGCTTCAATTGAACGAAGGAGACTAATCAAGGTGTCGATACAATTTTAATGAGTGTATACTATCGGATTGGAAAACAGACCGTTGAAGGCCCAAGAACTGATGTGAAAAGTTACAAATATGGATCAGAATTCTCCTTTATTTTTGATTCCATTAAATCTTTGATTGAGTTTGAAAATTGGGGATGAAAAGACGGCAAAACGTTATTACAATCTGCCTTACAAAAAGAGACATGACCGTTTATACTTCTTGAGATTTTTTAAAAGAAGAAAGAAACTTGATGTAGATAAACAGCATTAACAATGTTGGAGTCTGAATCTTATTCGCCAGATAGTGGAGGGATATGTTATCTTGCTTTTTATAGCTATGAATATCGATGTTGTTTCATGACCGCTCCAACAGATTTGTATTATTCTTGGTTTAAAAAAGAATTTGAAAAAGAGCCTACCTAACAAATAACGAGTAAGAGCTAATAGTATTTCAGAAATACAACTTTCGCTAAATGATAGACTGGAGGAGGGATTGTTATGGCACTTAGAAAAAGATTTTTTTATGGGCGCGCAACCAGCAGCTTAATTCAACTGTGAAGCGGTTACAACAAAGGCGGAACCGTGGGTTGGGCAAACGTAGATGTTATCCCTATGGAAAGACCGTTTTTCTATCATAACAGGTAAACAAAAAAATGGTTTGGTTTTGAAAGATAACTACTTTTATCCCAGCCAAGAAGCTTTAACATGTTATGAAAACACCTACAAAGAAGATATAATGCTTTATTTTGCAGAAGACTGGGATTCAAAGTCATCGATTTGTCGATTGCGTTCGGAGTCGTATTTTCCCATTAGGAGACGAAACAGAACCTAATGAAGAAGCTTGCAATTCATGAAAAATTTGTTTAAAGAATGCCATAAATTTACGGCATTGAACCGTTGGTGACTATCACTCATTTGACTGCCCGATGTATTTTGGTTGGAAAATATGGCGCTTGGCGTAAAGCCGTGAAATGGTGTGGCTTTTATGAAAAATCTTTTGCAACGTTATTTTCGTCGGATGATAAAGGGCTCGTAAAACATTGGATTAACGTTTAATGAAAATAGAATGTTCATTTTTACATGCGCCCATTTTTTTCGAAAGCAGGATTGTATTTTTGAAAAAGGCGACAATGTAAGAGCAAAATCAAAATTACCAAGCGAACCTCCCATGAACTAGTAGCGAGTGCCATTGCTTTACTCGCCATCGCTCATTGAAAGTAGATTCAGAAAAACCAAGTAGAGTTGTATGTTAGCTGCAGGGATCACTATCCTTACTCTTGTAACCAGAAGATTGTTTCGAGCACAAGTTAAGTGATCGTGTGAGAGTTACTTTTTTTGGTGTGGTCAATCACGAGGCGAATACCCAGGCTTATGATGTTGAAAAAAATTAGCACGTGAGGGTATCAAAAAATTCAGATGGAAGAAAGATTTAGCGTTGTTGAGAAAATACGAGTCGATTTTTATTTCTTTTTCGGTATTACTCTTCAACGGGTAGGTTTCGACCGATCCCGAAATAAACGAAAACAACAGACGGGGAATAGGGTTACTTCTGTGAAAAACCCTTCATGTTTTAAAGGCAAGTGAGTGGGGCTGGCAAATCGGATCGCATTAGGTTTAAGAATCACAATGGATTTCATTGTATGGACCGGTATCAAAAAACCACTCTTCATTGTTGAAAACGCTTGGGGCTACTGATGAACCGATGAGGAACATGGTTTATGTGATTGATGATACCGCGATCGCGTATGAGCAGCCTCACCTAAAAGCAATGAAGGATGCTGTTGAACTAGACGGTGTAGATTGATGGGTATACAGTGGGGTTGTATTGATTTAGTCAGGCGTTACAGGTGAATGAAAAAACGTTATGGCTAATATTTACGTTGATCGCGACAACTGAAGGAAAATGGGAACACTAGCTCGTTCTAAGGAAAAAATCATTGATTGTATAAGGAAAGTCATGTGCACGTAATGTGGAAGATTTGTCTTTTTAAATTTAACTAATTGAATACACTTCGATAAAAAAGAGCCTACATATTAAAATATGGGCTCTTTTTGTTGACTCGCCTTATTTTAACGTTAAAATCTCATACAAAGCGGTAATCCACGAATCAAAGTTTTCTTTGTATCTCGCTATTGCCATGACATTCATACATTCAGAACTAAACCACTTGAAATTTGTTTTTTGAAAAGTCGCTAGTTCCAAATTCTTCCATTTTGTTAAGTCTCTTTTTTAACCCGACTAAAAATTTTAGCAAAGTGCTTTGCTTGCTGTATCTGATATCTCTTCTCTTTTAGAACAAGAGGACGCCTTTTTTTGTGTGCCCATGGTTTCTGCCGCATTTAAACAGCTTCTTTAACAGCGAAAAAACTCGATTCGTTGATGCAAGCTTTTGTGTAAGAGATATAACGTTTGATTTTTGACAAAGTCGTAGGTTTGCTAATTCATTGACAGCTGAGAGTCTAAGTTCCAATCATCTTTTTGTAGTAGCTTTCGTTTTAAATTCTCTTCTATAATTAAGCTGGTTTCTGCTGTTATGATTTTCATAAATGCGTTGGCCTCTTTCTATGTTCTTCTTATTATTCATACATATAGCGTTCGTATTACTATATACAAGGTTATTTGGATTAAATAATTCTTTTCACCAGTTTCATGCATTACATAATTCACTAAACTCATAAAGAAAGGAGCGGTTAGTAATGACTGCTATTGGAAACAGTCAATAAGGGTTCCAATGAGATACGATTAAAAATAGCGATGTTAAAAAAATAAACTGTTGTGGAGCTGCATCTGCCTGAAACATCTTTTGCAAGAGTTGAAGTGGATGTCGGAAGTTTCTTTTTTGCGGCGCACGTTCTAGAATGAAAAATTCGATATGTGAGGAGGTGGGTCTAGTTTGTAAAGTACCCAGCTGCTTCTTTTTGTCTTTTTATACTTTAGAAAGTCACCTTTTATGAAATATTTTCTAAGAAGGGCGTAAGGTAAGGAATACAAGCAAATAAAGGCTCCCCTAATTCTATCTCCAATAAAGGAGAAACACCCATATAAACAGAGACAGTAATGACATTATTTTATTTCGGTTAATTTTTTGGCATAAGCAATGCAATCCTTTCCCTTTTTTTCTTAATCGCTTCAATGGTACTTTTTGTAAAAAAAGGTTAGATAAAGAAAAAGAATAGAGCCTAAAAGCAATAATAGAAAAATTTTCGGAATGACTGCGATTAAGCCGCTTTTAAAAAGAAGATTTTTTGAATCGCTTTAAATTTTAAGTTTTAAATATAGCCGATTAGAGTTCTTTTTGTATAGTTTGAAAGATGCAAGAAGAGTAACAGAGCACGGTCTGAGTATGGATTAAAAACCAAAATGCTAAGTTACTTATACTAGGACAGTTGAATTTAGTATTCTCACTAACTTGAAAGCGTTATTAGTTGCAGGGAAGCAATAGAAACAGAAAAATTGTAAATGAAATAATTTTTTTATACGTATTCATCATCGGAAAAGGGCTGAATTGATTTAGATGACATTAAATGAATGATAGGGAGCGAGACAGTATTGACAAGAGGAATGAAAAAGAAGTGGCTTGAGCGAAGAGAGGAACTCTCAACAACTAAAAACTCGCTTTTTGATAAAAATAGTTAGGCGTCATGAAACAACTTGATGGGAAAAAATAGAAATGAATTAAATTGAAGATTGTGGAAAACTGTGTCGCTTAATGAGATGGGAAAAAACGGGCGGAGAACAGATGTCATTGGTTATTGATTGATAAGGAAAAATATCTATAATCTTTTGTGATTGTTCACAAGAAGAAGTTCCTAAAGCGCCGTAGATCAATGTTGCTATGGACTTTTGAAGGATTAGATCGAGGAAAAAAGAATTAAGCCAGAACAAATGCGGTTGGTATGCAGCGGAAATGGGGTAGAAACTTGTTAAAACCCCAGGAACAATACAAACACTACAAAAAGTGGGCGTTTTTTTGATACGAAAACATCAAGTGGGGTGAAAACGCCGTTGATATTAGAAAACTTCGGAGGGGCTTCTTTTTTGTGATTTACCGATTTCGGACAGGTTTTTTTTATACCATAATTTGGAGCAGGAATCTTATTGATTGCGGGCGAGGATTTCGTGGTTTATTGAGAGTATTAGTTTTTTAGTTTCTGGGAATGGAAGGAATGAAGTGAGATGAAGATAAAACAAGGAATTGGAAAAAAATATAAAAAAAGCATTTGGCTGTACCAGTCGCTTTATAGCATACTAGCTTTATTTGCTAGCGGTGTCTGTTTTGTTAGGGCAATGGTTATCTAGTTTGGATATTGCGGACCTTTTTGTACCAGAGTTTTTATTAACTAGTTTGCTAGTCTTGCAAAGCTGTTTTTAGGTGATTTCAGTGCCTTTATTACGATTTACAACCTTTTACCTTTTCTACAACAATGGTTTGTATTGAGTATTCTACATTTGAGTGATTTTCACCTCGTTGTGAGTAGAAAATTTTGTCTGATGAGCGGACTATTGAAATTTTCATTTTGGTATTTTCGTTAGTGGATTTATTTTATAGTATTACTTGTATGCTTTTTATTCGAGAAGAAATTTTAACAAAAACCCATTTCTTGCAGGCACTAATCGGAGTTATTTATATTATTTTTGCTTAATTTAATTTTATTTTATTTATTAATAGTGTTAGAAATATTATCAGGCTAGAATTTTAATTAATCGGCCATATAATCATGCTCAGACGGTAATTGCTTTCTTAGGTAAAAAAGAAATTAGTAAATATGAGTTTGTTTCAACGCGTTTTGGGTGGAACTTCAAGAGCCGGGCTAAAACCCTATAATGTGATGGAAAAAAAGGTTTATATCCAACAAATTGTTATGGCAATTATTTGGAGTGGCAAAAAAACACAATGTAGTTATTTAGACTAATAGAATGATTGGTGAGTTTTGTACAAATGAAGCAACGATGGGTGAAATCTATTGTCTGATTTCATCTAATGCTGATTCTTAAGATAGTCACTTGAAGAAATTCATGAAGGTTTATTGTTAGTGGGAAATGAGACGAACGGAAGACCAAGATTTAATTTTTCTATTACAAAAAATTGTTGAAGTGCTGAGATCATTTCAGCAGGCATAAATGATCCGAAACACAGCGATTTTCTGCTATTAATAGGTCTGAGCCTGTTGGTAGGGTTTTTTTATTGTACGGGTTAGAAAGGGGTATATTGTGATTGTGCGAAAGACATTAGGGAGGAAAGTATATCGAGAAACCTATAACTTGGATAGAATGTTACGCGAATACTTTTCTTACAAATGCAATCCTATGTCAAGGAGACGTTCACGTCATGCGAGGCAGTTATTAAAAGCATACCATCATATGATCAAGTGAAGCAGAGGGTGAGAATAAAAGGTGATTAAAAAAACAAGCGAAGTACCCTGTTTTGGATCGTCTGCTTTAAAAAAATACGATGATACGATGGAAGACAAATGATAAACAGAGGCTTACGAAGCAATTCAAACATTAGAGTTCGTTTTCTTCAAATCTATGATTGTTTAAATAGACTAAAGTTATTTTATCAGAGGGAAGATCCTTATTTAAAAGAAGAAAAGTCGCAAAAGGTTGGAATTCTATTCCACTTTAAAGGGCAAGAAAAGTACGCATCCAGTCGCTTCGTTTTTTTCTTTTCTTTTCTATATCTATATTTTTCTACTATTTTCATATGCCCCAGTGAAGAAGGGTTTGTCTTTGTTTTTTCCTGCCAGCTTTTGGTCTTTTATTTCCGCAATTTTTTTGATTGCTCCGGCATGTCTTTTATGGCTTTCCATCTTTTTAATTTGGATTTGTCTTCTTCAGGGTAATCGCGACCATTCATAATAAAACGACAATACCATGAAACCAACCTCGTCGGCGGGCTGAAATGAATCCACCCTTTTTTTTGCACGTTTCTAACGACCAAGGAGCCACTGATACATAGTTTAGAGAAAATATCTTTCTTTTCAGGGAGGACCCAATTTAGCATGTTCAAACCAATCGCTTGGAATTTCATCCGTTTACAATCAGTCATATATTTTCCACCGAAGATTACCTATAACTCAAGAGTATCTTTGGGAGACAGTTCAGGTTTAAATTCGGAAATCAAAGTTTTCGCCCGGTTCTGGGTTAATTCATTATTCCCTTTTTTGCATGTTATTCATTTAATTCTTTGATTATTTTTTTCATAGTAACGTCCTTTCTTTGGATAGAATAAGAAGATGGATACCCAAAAGAGAAACAGCTGCTTTTTATTGGTCTAAATAAGTCTACCTTACTTTTCAATTAGTGATTAGGAAAAGATAACTTTTTTGCTGGAAACGATGAAAAGCGAATAGCAAGTACTTATCTTTTTTCGTGGGTAATCTTATTCTAATTAAGGGATAGAGGAGAAATTCAATGAAAATAAGAGTATAATTAAAGCATGACGACACAAAGTAGTTGAGTTCAGGAATGCATGAAAAATGAAACAACAATAACGTATGAAGAAATAGTAGCAGAAATAAAAGCACAGAGTTGGCTTTGTAGATGTTCGCAGTCCAAAGAACACGAATTTTTCTACGATTCCTGGGGCAGGGTAATATTCCTGTTCTAGACAATGAGGACACGTGCGACAGGTAAGGCACCTTATATTTGTAAAAGGGCAAGTAGAAGAAGCAAACAATATGTATAGAGTGGGGCTTGCTAGTCAAACTTGCTAGTACGTATACTCGTACCAAGGAAAATTATTGAAACCAATTACGATGAAATAGTTTATTTTTGTAGTAGAGGCGGAATGCGTTCAAATTCTATTTCTTTCCTTATTGAAAGCATGTTGGACTACCAGTAAGCAGATTGAGTGGAGGGTTATAAAGCCTATCGTCCTATATCAATGAGCGTTTAGGAAAACAGAATTAACGAGGCAACATTTGTGATCTTTATGGCTTTCGGTAGCGGAAAACGGAAATTTTAAAAGAACTATTCAAAAAAAGGGGCAAAAGTATTTAGATTTGGAAGGGTTGCGCTAATCATAGAGGGTCTATGTTAGGGAAGTATCGGCTCCTGTTCTGAACACATTCTTCAAAAAGCATTTGGAATTAGTCTCCTTTTTGAAACTAGGTCAAAGAATGCCAGAGGGAGAGTTGTTTTTACTGAAGGTGAAAGCAACGGATTTGGAAATGTTCGGGTGTTCAATCCTTCAAGTCTATTTTCTTGCCATTTAAGAAGGAAAAGAAATTTATATTAGAAGCGCCACTAGATTTGCGTGTCGCTCAGATTCATCTGGACTATGGTAAAGAAAGACCAAACCAAGAAGAAACATCGATTCCCGTTGGTGCTTTAAAAGGCGCATTTGTAAAGGAAGAGCGAGTCAATCAATTTCAAGAACCAAGTGATGAATGGTGAAGTAGATTTAGTTATTGAAGTCTACTTGTTTCTTATTATGATCTCGTTTACAATCCCATAAGACACAACGGGACTACATTGTAGTTATGACGTAAAGAACGGCAGAAAACATTACGTCTGTTAGAATGGCAAAAAGTAAAGTCGAGGAAATTGAAAAATGGAAAACCGCAATGGGTATGGATGGTTTATTTATATGCGGTGGCCTGTAATGGCAAAAAAAATACGGTCCCGGAGATTTTAAATTGAATTTAGCGCGTGCCTAAGCAAAACAGATGAAATTTATTGTAGGGTTTTTGATTCTTGCAGATGATGCAGCGGTTTATCAATTAGTGAGACTTAGCGATGATTCAAACGATTGGATTTTTTCCCAGCTAGGTCAGTTGATTCCACGACTGTTCGGGTCAAATCGCAGCAGCCAATGCGATGAGTGATGTCTTTTGCAATGGTGAGAAAGTGATGGACAGCGATGGAATATCGTTATGTTGGCCAGAAGAAGCAATCGTTAGAAATATTATCTGAAATTCGGCTGGTGGACAAGAAGAAAGTCAAGAAGCTGGTGGTATTCTGTCGGAGGACATTCTATTACGATTCTTTTTACCCAAAGTATGGCTATCTTGTCTCAGGGAAAGTACGATCCTGAAAAAATTTACAGAAATGAACGTGTGAAGAAGAGGATTGCTTGATTTACTGACAAAACCTCTAGGAGAACAGGGTTATTGTTTACAACTGTTTATAGTGCTGGTGAGATGGGAGAGGAAGAGTTTCAAGCAGCGGCGATATCTATATGACCAATTAAATATCTATGCGTCTACTATTTTTTAAAAAGTTATACGGTTACATGTTGTACAGGATGTTAACCGTTGGTTGATCGATGCCTACTGACATGCTGATATATGAGATGTTAACGGATCGTTTTCAGCTGGTCTGTGTTAGCAAGCTCAGCGATGCCTATTTTAAAAGGGAGGCCTATAAAGGGCGCACAAGAATTTCTTGTGGGACAGGCTGGTGGACAAAGAAATTCGAAACGACATTAAGCTCTCAGGTAAAGTTTGAGTTGACGATTACGCTTAGAAGAAGTGCTTCTTTCGATCCTCAAACTTCTGGGGCTTATTAGTCAGGTGCCAAAGCAGTTAGCAACTGAATTGGTTGCTATTGAATTACAAACTTAAAGGGATAACAAGTGAGATAATTGGGAGTTCGTCACAAAACGCTCTGAATATAATTAAAAATGGACAGGTCTATTAACCAGTCCTTGAAAAATAGGAAAGAAGGAGGAAAAGCCTATGCAAGAAATAAACGGCACTAGGAAACGCTTGTCCAATGCCATTATTTTAACACCCCTAAAAGAGCTTATGAAAGAATTTTCCCATAATGAAGATTTGCAATCTTAGTAGACCAATGAGATTGCTACTCAAAATCTCACTAAAATGGAGATCAATTGGCGATTTTAAAAACAGTAGAAAAAAAAGGTGTTTCTTATTATATTGTTCAGTTAACCAAAGAAACAACGGATGTTCAACTTGGGCTAGTCAAGCTTGCGGGAACAAGAGCCAGCCTTCAAAAAAGGAGAATGGACTCAAAAAACAACCTTATATCGTTAGTATTTCATGCTGAAAAACATTGGCGATGGATCCGAGGAATTAGGTTCAACTTGAATGAAAAAGCTTTTTTCTTTTCTTTATTCAGAACAAGAACAATTACCTAAAAAAAATTCTCTTTATAATGGCGGAGCTAAATTGACAGGGCAGAAGGGTCTCCTGTTTTGCAAAGATTGCAGCAATGGCTAGTGATGGCGTAGAAGATATTAACGTGTATTTGTGTTAGAATTCTTTTAATTTTGAAGACAAGCTTATGGTGAGAAGCTTACTAATATTGTAACCGCATTGTTGAATTGCAAGCCGCTATTAAAACGGTCTCTCCATGATCAACGCAACATTACGGGATCGTTGTATTCCCGAGTTCGATTCAGCTGCCTCACAAGCTGAAATTAAATCGGTGAAAATGGCTGGCCATTGTCGTTTGATTCCTATTCCCCGAACAAATTTCAGGCAGGTTGCGGTTGTATTGCAACTGTCGATAAGAGGGATTTTAAAAGGAAATTGAAGCATTTATCACGAAAGAAACGGTTAATTTTTATGACTATCTATGAAGTGATGAGTTTCAAAGACGCAAAAAAACTATTTTTGCCTTGGCAACAACAAGGATAAGGAGGCAGCGATTGTATTATGTTGATAATTAGTGCAACCTACACTGATTAAGCCGCCTCAAGTAGCGAGGACAGTTGTACCACGCTATCCAAAACCAAACGATTGGAAATCCTGCTCGCGCCAGTATTGCACCGGGCACTTCAAGCATTTTAACGTCAAGTCGAGCAAACGCGCATGAAAAATTGCCCGATAGTTAAGGTACAAGATGCTAAGCCAAATAAGTTTCACCTCACATGCCTACGTTTGCTTTTTTAATTTGCTCTTAAGAAGAGTCT
>Ga0163217_1058152_pt1 | contig 12691 bp, 3 predicted proteins | sample SynspAceP_FD_185933 | JGI IMG/M metagenome (GOLD analysis project Ga0163217, IMG submission 185933) | Saline lake microbial communities from Ace Lake in Antarctica - Synechococcus sp. Ace-P (PacBio error correction) | ecosystem: Environmental > Aquatic > Non-marine Saline and Alkaline > Saline ... | reverse complement strand
CATGTGCACACGAATTTCGCAACGCTCAGACGTAAATGGCAACAGAATGATTTCCACAGCGGAGCCATCAAAAAGGAATTATAGTTGCATACAAGACCCAAATTTAATCAAAATAACCAAAGTATTCCCATAGACACATTTATATTTACAGCTAAGTATCCTAAAAAACCCAAGTTGAATGAAAAAAAGAAACCGCCAGCGGAAAAATATTGAGGCATTTTATAGCGTAGAAAGATAGTAAAATAAAAATACGACTTCTCTTCCTTCTTTATCTGCTTCTACTTTGTCGTCCTTAACAATTCTTACTTGTTCTTTAAATTTATCGAGTACGACTGCGTATCCCAAGAACTTACTTTACCAGTGTTTAATTTGTAAAAGGTGAGAAGTTCTTGAATTTCCATATTTACTCAATGGATACTCAAAACACTTTCGACCTCTAAAGATTTTCTTTAGTGTCTGGCTGTGATTTTTGTCAAAAATACTTCGTCGTTAGCACGATGTCCTTAAGGCCACTTCCATAATTTTTCTGGGTGGTATATCTTTTTTCTTTTTAAAAACTTTAATTTCACCCAGTCCCGTACGGGCCACTATGTTTAAGGGTGCAATATGGTGGAATCTATAATGTGAGACCTATTAGAAAACATAATAAATATATTAAAAAAAAGTATTTCGTTCAATATTTGTTAACAGATTCTATTATTTACTTATTACTAATAAGCAACATCAACCATCTATTTAACCTTTTAATCAATAAGTATCAAGGAAGAAAAATTCAACCCAAAACAGGAAATTCGCTTTAATTTGGAATACTTCTTGGAGTAATCAGTAATCATATTTGCATTTATGGCTCTACACGGTTGACATGCAATTACAAGAGGATTCCTGTATTCTAATTAAGCTTTGCTTGTCATTGGCCTATGGATATATTAGCAATGATTCAGTTTAAAAAAGCTAATGGTGATTTATGACCTTTGGAAGGGGCCTTAAAAATAGGCTGTGGTGTTTGTTTTGTTGGAGGTTATTATTTGGGGGGATAATATTAATCAGTTATGGCATACTGTTTATTGACCCAGACATGATGTATAAGCGCTATGGAGTTTCAAAAAGAATCAATTATTGGAACGACCCAAAATGACTATTGAACAAGTTGAGCCCAAAATGGATTGCGGTAAACCATTTAACAAACCCCGACCATGCAAATGTTTTTGGTCTAATATTCAGCGAGTAATAGCTTTGTTTTCTTTCCTTAGTACCCGCATGGTTTTAAAAAAGGAAGAAATCTTAACTAATCCATACTTTTGGCAGGAATTACCTTATATAAAGCACTGCAATTACTAAGTAATTCATTACTTAACGAAGAAGAGTTCACTTAAAGACTACATGATTGGATTGTATCCGTAATGCAATCCATCAATTTTCTTACGAAATATTATTTGTTTGATGATGGAAGTTCAGCATCTTGGTTCGATTATTCTGACCTCTCAAGAAACACCAGCGGTAAAAAGGAATTCATTTTTTTGACGACATTGGTAAAGCTCAGGCCCTTCACGCAGGTTTAAGCCTGTTAAAAGGTCATGTATTATTACCAATGGATGCCGATTTACAGTAATCCTAAGAAATACCAGAGGCTGTATTCAGATGATTGCCGACCGAAGAGGGTTATGAATTGGTTTCTGGATGGAAAAAGAAGCGATCGATCTTAAATCTTCAAAAAACTCCCTTCAAATTATTCAACTGGGCAGCAAGAAGAAACTTCTGGCGTTCGCTTTACATGATTTTAAATTGTGCCTAAAAGCTACTCCAAGATGTTGTAAAAAACATTGAGGTTTCTGGTGAAATCTGCCATAGATTCATACCTGTCCTGGCTAAAATGCGGCTTTTCTAATATTGGGGGGAAAAGTACGGTAAAAACATCCAAGCTCGTAAATACGGTAAAACAAAATTATGGATGGAGCGTTTCATCAATGGCTTCTAGTATTTACTAAACAATTTGGTTTTATCTAGATCGGTAACACGCCCATGCACCTTTTTGGTGCATTGGGCGTACTAATGTTCTTTATCGGATTCGGATTTGCTATTTCTATTTAGGTATTTTCGACAAATATTCATTAATCGTTTGGAAGGTTGGATATACAGACCGACCCCACAGTTTTATATTTCATGATTGCCATGTCATAGGAACACAATTGTTCTTGGCGGTTTTCTAGGTGAATGAAAGATTAATCCGTTCAAAAAGGAAAAAAGGTATATTGTCTACTTGAAGAGACTTAATACATCTCTTTCAGAACACTAAAATCTCACTAATAATAGCCATATAAACTAATACCATATTGGATAATAGCCTAGACCCCTGCCAAAAACATGGCTTACCGATTTTTTTGACCCTGCCGTTAAAAAAGAAATAGAGACACCTTAGTGCAAACGATAAAGAAGAGCCTTAAACGACCTTTTTAAAAAATATGGAGTTCGGTACTGGCGGCATGCGCGGTTAATGGGTGTGGCACTATCGCGATCAATAAATATACATTAGGAAAAAGTACACAAGCCTTAGCATTACCTTAAAACCAAGTTTATAAAGGAGAGAAAATTAAAGTTGTTATCGCATTCGATTGTCGCCATAATAGTGACACATTTAGCAAGAACTGTTGCAGAATTTTCTCAGGCGAATAATATTAAGTATATCTATTCTCAGACTAGAACTACACCTGAACTTTCTTTGCCGTGAGGACATTTTAAAATTGCCACGCAGTATGTTGTAACAGATTCACATAACCCACCTGAATATATGATGTTACAAGATTATAGTGGACCGATGGCGGACAAATGGTTCCTCCCACAAGATGGAGCCTATAATTCCAGAAATTAAAAATTCCATGAATTCTGAAGATATTACAATTTCAACTGCTAACGGAAGTCTTATACAAGTAATATGATAAGAGGTAAGATGAAGCATTCTATTGAACAATCGGTTAAATGGGAATTTCATGCATCGAGGAAAGATAATTTCAAATTGAAGTCACTCACTTCACGAACTTCCCAATTCACGGGCATTATACCAGAAGTTTAAAAACGTTGGTGGGTACTGAAAACAATATTATGAAGAACAAGCAAAACCTGACGGAACTTCCTACGTTAAATCTCCTAACCCAGAAGAACTGAGCGCTTTCTATGGCTGTTAAAAGGCTGAGGAAATTGGTTATATGGTTGTAGTACAGATCCAGCATAGTGATCGTTTAGGTACTCGCCGTTCGCAATCTTGATGGAGAAAGGAAATGTTAACGGAAACCCAAGCGATGGTTTAATGACAAAATTTCGTTCTTGAAAGAGAAAGAAAAGGATTTAAAGGCAATGAGTAAGAGCTACTACAAATTGTTTCTACCCCTATGATGGAAGCTATGGCGAAAGCTTACGGCAGCGTTGAATCAAAAAACTGCGCTACGTTTTAGAGATCGGTTAATAATGATCAAAGATTTCCTCAATCAAGATTTAATTGGTGGTGGCGAAGAAAGCTTTGAGTAATGGGTAGGCGATTTTGTTCGTGCATTAAAGATGCGGGTTACCTCTACCCTTTTGGCTATGTGAAATTCCAGTCAGGCGAAGCTAATGTAGTTCTTTTTACAAAGAGCTATACAATGTTATGTGATTATGGCTGCTACAAAGAGCCATTTAGTTGTTATTACCCAAAAGTATTAAGTGGTGCAGAAGAAATTAAGCAGATGTTGAAGACTTTAAGAAAATTCCAGTAGAATCAGGTGCTGGTTCTAGGTAAAAAATGGGGATTGAAGATTTATAATACGGTCAACCGCCAAAAAATGTGCTGACAGGTGAAGAAAAATAAATTGACATACCAAATCTAATGTTTCTAATTTATGAAACGGAAGACGCACAAGAAATGCAGCTAGACCAAGTGTACAGAGCCAAAAGTTAATTTGATATTAGTACTAATGCTAAAATTAGATAAGGCAGAGAATTTATAAAAAGTTCAGCTGAACTTGATGTAAAAATTCAAAAAACATACTTGCTGAGCTTAAATTAGGAATGATTATTTCAAAAAAAATTCTTTCGCTTGCGAAGCCTTCAGGTATATGCAATTTCTACAAACATCCTATCCACATTCTTTTATGCACTTGTTTTCAACATTGGCAATGATTTCCATTATTCAATGTTTGACAGTTCTTTTCAATAGACTGAACCGCTTTATGTTAACCAGTATGAAGGAATATCAAATGCTTAAAGAGTTACCTAAACTGGAATATTTAAACTATTTTCTGTTACAGAAGAAGCCAGCATAGCGATTCGGGTGAATGTCCTTTAGGCTTATGGTTATTTTAATTATTACTATGTTCTTATTGAAGAGACATTTTATAATTACCTCCAATGTACTTCATTACTTTTTTACGGCAATGGAGTCTGTTAACAGATTTACGTAATGAACTGTAGAAAAAAAGGACGGATAGAACTACCATATCTTATTATTCCGAAAAAAGGAAAACGGTGGATTACCCCATTGCCCGTTAATAATCATCAATGTATTAGAACAGAATATTCAAACATGCGTTTTTATTCCATATTAGAACTTATTGTCAGAGAACCGCTAACGATAAATTTTTACGAATTATAGGCGATGCTTTCCATAAGTCCTAAACTACATTGTTCGTGTTTTTATTTCTGCCACTTCAGGGTTTTATTTCATTGATTGGTAAATCCTTAAAAACGAAAATCTGACCAAGGCTTCAAAAAAGAAACAAGGTTACTTCTTAATCATTTGGAGAACATTAGGAGGGCTTACGGGTTATTAAGATTTAATGCAGAATCTGTATTTTGCGAAAAATTTCAATCTTCCACTAAAGATTCTTTTAATTTTTCTAACAGCTATACTTAACAGGCAAAACCTAGCTTCACCTACTGTGAATTCTTGGCCTTGCAGCCATTGTCTTGTAATTTTGTGTTATGGCGGACAAATGTACTGGTAGAAAAAACCTTGGAAGCCTGGCTTTTCATAACCTACATGACCCTTTCATATCATTTTACTACCCTGCAAAAAGCAATTAGTAAAGCATCCCTAATAGCATGTTAAAAAGGTAATGCTGCGCAACGTGTTTTGAATATTAGAAACATGAGAATCCGATATTGCAGAAAGAAATTGATAATCTATTGAACAAAAACTTTCATTTGAGAGCGAAATAAACCTTCAAATCATTATTTAGTATGAGGATGAATATGTGCTCAAGAATTTTTAATTTAACTGTTAAAAAAGGAAATACAGTGGCTTTAGTAGGACAATCCGGAAGTGGAAAAGCACCATAGCTAATCTAGTACACGCTTACGACGTTACGAAGGTCCAAGATCTCAATAGATAGGCAACACATAAAGAACTCAGCAAAAAGTCACTTCGTAGCTTGTTAGCCTTGTCACCAAGATATTCCATCCTATTTATTGACACCGTTAAAAAACATATGGTTTAGGAGGAGAATGCCTCATGAAGAAAATAATTGAAGCTGCAAAAATTGCGAACGCACAGCGATTTCATAGTGTAAGTTTACCAAAAGGCCTATCAAACACGAATATTTGTGATAGCGGCAACAAAATTAAGTGGCGGAACAAAAAACAGCGTCTATCTATAGGCAAGAGCAGTATTAAAGAATCCAACCAATAATCGAGCTAGATGAAAGCTACTTCTGCATTTAAGTTACGAAAGCGAACGTTTGGTCAAGATGCCTTTAGAAAAATTGATGCGAAGTAGGAACCTCAATCCGTTATTGCAAACAGACTAGTCAAACAATCCAAAAAATGCACTTACTCATTGTTGGTGCTTCATAAAGGTGAATTGCCAGAGCAACGTACACACGCAGAGCTTAGAACCTAACGGTATTTATAGAAACTAAGTTCAAATGCAGTCTTTGAGTGCTTAATCATCAATCTTCACAAGTAACAATAACTACCATTAAGCTCTTAATTCATTCAAAATTTTATTGGAAATTATACCTTTTAGCTGATATTATCGTCTAATTACTAAATAAAACCTCAATACAATGATAGTATATATATATATATAATAATATATATTACTAATATCTATCTATCTATCATCTATGCCAAGCTTTTGTATTAAGTGGTGGGTTTAAACACGTTACCAAAGAACGTTCTGCCGTACTGGCAAATTTCTATGGTGTGTGATCTGTAGTTAAACCACGATGACGCAATGATGTCTTTGCAAAATTCCTTCATAAAAAAATTTATAGAAAACATAGATGGTATAATAACCTAATTTTGATTTATAGAATTTGCAACCAATGAAGCTTTGAGTTTATTACAAGCATTTAAGAGCAAGAATGCAACAGGATTTACTGATGTAGATTATCAGAAAAAGTTCGTCTCAATTTACAATCAGTATGTTTTCTTTGAAGTGAACGAGATTTCAAATTAAAACTTTCAACAAGCGATCGCTACGTTTACCAGATCATAGATGTGAAATTAGTATTCGTTACATTGAAGTATTTTCAAGAATTGAAATATGAAGAAATTCTAAATATACAACTTCGCGAGTGTGTGCTAAAAAAGCTCTTATCACCTAGTGTTAAAAAGTGAATCGATGTATGATATAGCTGTGATTAACCTTTGTATGTCTTTGTAATGTGCGAAGATAGATGTAGTGCATGAACAAGGAATAACAAAATTCCGTTAAAAACTCCTCAAGGCTATTCGATAGTTTGAAGAATAGATATGGATAAATTATCCGACTGAAGAAAACTTGATGCCGAAGAGCTAAAGGATTTACAGATTTCCGATAGACTATTTTGAAACTGTATACACGATAATATAAAAGGTAAAGATTGAACAAACGAACCAAAGTGATACAGACATTATCCAGGTTAAGAGATTTTAGCTATTGCAGCCTCAGTTGCGGCTTACCATACATTCATTTTCGGTCTATAAATTAGGAATAGTATCTAGAAGAACTAAGTATTTATGTGTCGTGTACATTGACATTAAGTCCGATCATAGAAGGCCAGATATTTTCGAAATAACAAATAAGTGAATTATAAACATCTTATGAGATTGCAGTATACGCTTAGTCAGAAAACTGAATTTTTGAACCATGTTGAATTCATCGATAGAGAATTGAAAACATTTTTAGATTGTTTTATGTGTGACATACTATTGATTTTGAAGAACTTATAATTTACAAGGGACAATGGATAAGTATATACTATCGCTATGTGTTTTTTATGCCTTTTACGCCTATATACGTTGTGGCAACACCAAAAAACATTGGAAAAAATAAAGTCCTTTCAAAAGTGCATATATTACGAGAAATCTTATCTCTTACAGTAAAGAAGCTCAAGATTCTTGCCTATCTACAATGATATGAGAAAAGAGACACGCATTAATGCGTAAAAGAACATTAGCCAAATAAAAGATTAACTTGGAAAATAGTGACGGACGATTATCGGAAAGTAAGATGCGAAAAATTATTGACCTTTAAGATTTTCTATCGAATGATGATGTAGAATTGTACTCTAGATTCATTTTTAATTAAGGTTAGTTATATATCTATATCTATGTTATGTTAAAGGCGGAAGAAGAGTTAAGGCGTGACCTAATTAGCAATTAACCGTCATTATAAAGGTGTAATAGGATTATTCATGAAAGACTAGGCTTGAAAATTGCTTAATTTAACCTGGTAATCTCTATATTCTATTTTGAAATACGTTAGGACAAAAAGGAATCGTTAGATAATTCTTCCAATTCAAGTGTCGCGTATGTATGTGCTATTATAGGAAATACCGAAAACCATCTCTATCTATATCCTTCTTGGAAACCAGGTTTACAAATTGAATACAACTCTTATACCCTGAGGCCATTTACCATCGGCTAATAGTTCCCAAGTTTATTCCGCCACTTTCATTATTGCCTTATTTGCTGAGGCAATTATTAGCGATTTGTATAATCACCGCCTATCACAACTGTCGTAATTCTGATTATCCATAAAAAATTCGATAGAATTAAATTTCCCTCGGTAGGCTCTTGCTACGTAAGAGTTGTATAAAACATCCCACTTCTTTACCTTATCTGAGATGAGATAGATATGTTATTACGACACTAGTGGTCGTTTACCAACCTCATCACCAACAGTGCTATCGATCCTCTTAGCAACGCCCCCCTCACCTTCCTTTCACCAACCCGTAATTGCGAACAAGTATCTTGAGACCATGTAGCCCCCCATCGAATGTAGTGATAATACTAAGCATTCCACTACAGAAATTCGCCAAACAGCCTATTCCTTTCCATACATTTCAAAAGGTCATAGCATCATAAAGACCACACCTTCTCCCTCTTCCGAGTATACACCAATTCCATTCGCATTTTTGCGCGTGTCGTGTATAACAATGCAGGAAGATCAATAGAGATAAAGATAGAGAAATCGGTAGATGTGATGCGCAACGAGCTCTAAATTTGAGAATGTAGTATTGATATTTTTGCTAATATCGGATACGTACCCCCGTCTAAATCACCGTACCAAATGTGCCTTTATAGCAGCGATGCTAAAAACTATATCCCCTATGATTTCTATTGCTCGACTACTTTAATGATCGGTATTAAAAACTTCAAAACCCTCAACACTTGTAAAGAGAACGCTTACTAATTTCAAGGCCAATAAAATGAAGATGAGAAAACGTAAACGGCTATCGAAAAGTATAAAGTTCATCAAAACATAAAATGGACTTTAGCTTCTACAACAAATACCTTTGCAAGCCAGTAATTTTTTTGGTAGGATGACAGCCATCTATAAAGAACTTTGATTAACTTTTTGAGCTTATGGATATTCTTCTGCGCAGTTTAAATTAATATTCAATTCAAATGAGATTTACATGAAATCTGTGGTTTTTGCATTATAGATGCGTTAAACCTTGGTATTCAACGAAAATGAACTATGCTGACCAAGTGGTACAAGTACTTCGTTTCGACCAAACGCTGGGCGCACCGTGATCGTGGCTTATTGCTGAATAACCAACCTATGAAATGGTTCCGTTATAAAAGGACTATATCACTGAAATTGTGAAATAAAAGCTCCATATAGTGCCTGGACCTTTTCGCATTGTGGGGCTGTTTGGGCGGTTATTAAAGGAATTAAACTACCGATTGGAAAACAGATGAACTTACTCCAGAAAGACGAATTAAAGGGAGGTTTCGACGACACTTTCCTGTCCAATTAGAAAATATAGGGGGCTATTCCTGTTGGACTTGATGAGTAGAGAAAGGCTTAGGTGAAAACATTTGGACGAAGAAAATAGCTAAAAACTTAATGAAACTGCAGAGGTTATTTTAGAACCAATACTTTAGAAAAACAATCAAAGAGAGCTAAGAAAAAAAAGCCTTGTGGGACGAATATTGTTAAGCTGGCCTATTAGAGGTTATCCTTCTCTCTAAAACTTCTGCTAAGCGAGCAAATGTATTCTAAGCCTTTAAAAAAAGGATTCTTGCAAGTACAGATGCCTCTTCTCAATTGTGCAGAGTTTTAGGATGTTAGAACCGCGGCAAACGAGTTGTAGATACTTGTGCTGGTGCTGGTGTAAATCATTACACTTGCTGCAGTTAATGGAAAACAAGGGCAACTGATTTCTAGGATACTTACGGAGTAAACTAAAGGAATTAAAAAGACGTGCCCAGACAAACGGAGCTCATAGACATCGAAGGTTCGTTGAATTGATTCTTCTTAAGGTTTACAAAAAATTCATACGGTAGTGCCACAGATTTTAATTGATGCACTTGTACAGGATTAGGGTTTTAAGAGAAACCCTGATTCTAAAATGGAAATGCAGCCTGAGTTTCTGACAAGATTTGCTTAAAACACAACAGGAAATATCTTCGGATTACAGTAAAATTAGTTAACTGCGGAAAATGGTTTATTGGCAACTTGAGCTTCTATTCTCCTAAGAAAGGAAATCAAGTAAAATTCATTTTTAAAGTCTGAGAAGGAAAAGATTTATAAATTAGTGAGGATAAAAAAAATTATTGCTCAAAATGGCTTACGACGGGCTTCTTTTATGGCATATTAGAAAAAAATTTAATTAGTACATTTAAAAACTATTAGCCTTATCGCTTATAGTCTTTTATAATTAAAAAAAAGCCCTTGCCAGTTAAAACGCAAGCTTTTTAATTAAGATTTCTATTTACTTTCTTTCAATGGTCGATATTCAAACCAATTGCTCTTAAATATGTATATATTTTGTTTCATCATTAATAGAACTTCTCTCAGAGCTGGCACTAAACTGGTCTTGTTTACCCCTATATTCAAATTAAAATTGGAGGCATATCGCTTTCAAGAAAATCATAGGTATATTTTGTTTCTTTTGGGTTGTTCATTATTGAAATAACCCCAAGCCATCTTTTAATAAGTCTGGCTTCAATAAAAAATCTAAAATTCGTCATCGCTCTACTTTTGCACTGCTACCACACCTTTATGTGCAATTGGGGTCGCCATAGCACCGCATTTACTCCAATTGATGTTCCTTAGTAGTCCTGGGAATGTGAGGGTACCTTAATGTAACCTGTCCGGACTTCTCATGAAGATATCGCAACTATCATCAGAACCACCACTAATTGGTCTATCCACTGGCATTCCTTTAAGTTATCGGTATCTAATTTTATATGTAGCTTCTATTTTTTCAGAACACTTCCGTCTGTACAGGCTTTAAGCCAATGTCTGGTCTGCTCTGGACCATATTTGGTAATCCAACCTCCTTAATATTCGAAACATGGGTTCCCGCTATCACTTTATTATAATGACGTGCACGCGTACCCAATTACTTTAGAGGTCATTGTAGTACCGTCATTATGCAGCTCCTTAGCCATATCAATTTGGAAGCATTACTTTCCATGATTCCCTCATATTTATAATATCCCCTGAAATAAAAACCAATAGCCTCCTTTTGAAGGCACTACATTAAGGTTGTCCCCAGCATCGGTAAAAAATGAATGGGACGTTTTAGAGGATGCAGATTTGCTCTCTTTTATAAAATTCCAATCCATATTTCATAAGTCAGCGGCATCTAAAGCACTCTATACCACGCCAAAGGTGACCTGGGCCGAATGGGCTGCTTCCCCTCGGAAAGCATATTCAACGTATTAAATCCGCGTTACCTCTTGTTGTCCGTAGAAGAAAACCCCTAGATTATTACCGAACAATGCGTAAAATGCACAATCGATAATCATCAAAATTACGCGTCCTCTAACATACCATGCTTTTGCCGCGACCCAACTCTTACGTTGCATATACCTGGCCAAATTACAGCGTACCTCCAATATTCTCGCGCTCCATTATTTGTTTTACACAGCCAATCCAGATGGAAATATTCTCGGTATACCAGAAGTTTAACTCTTCTCCATGCTCCTGGCTTACCGTCGTACAAGTGGTTGTATGGGTAAGCAACACTTCAGGATACTGAGATGCTTCGGATACATGGTCCACATCACTACCTAAAGCCAATTAAACTGTCCTCTGCCATTGCTCCAAGTTAGCAAACCCATGCTGTTGGAATCCCGGAAATGGAATTTTCATTTCAAATCGCTTTTCTTTTTAGAATTCCAGTTCAGTATTTAGAATATCAAATTTCTTGAAACCCAAGTTCAGGAGAAACTGAAAATCTTATCAACCAACTTGAGACTGCTTCTTTATGTCTTCAAACAATTGCCGGCAAACCTCAGATTTTAGTGTTTTCCAATTTGTTGTTTAATTTTTTTTCTTTTCGAATAGATGCACGTTTAGCGGAGTAGACAGCATGGCAATAGTAATAGTGTAGTTTTTTGTTTCATGTTGTGTGTGGGGTTTTTTTGGGCCTGGTTTTGAATTAGTTAGATAAAAGATACAATAAATTTAAGTTTCTAAAAAAGACCTTCATATTAATTTTTAGTAATTCAAAACCTGAGTGCTTACAATTCAAATTTTAATGGAGGACTTTTTTTAGCATATTTTCCCTTTTTTAGTTATTGAAAGCACGACGCTGAAGAAGAGTAGATGAGCGATGAGAGCTAGACTCAATGGACAAGCGTCGGGCTAGGCTGCGAGTCTGTGCTTTTTTGGACCTTTACCTCCTTCCTTGTGCTTTTTTGCCCCCAACGATTCATGCGCCTGCACGACGGTTCATTAGTGATTTTCCTAGCGGTGTTAACGTTATCTACTCGTGGTGGGTATTATAATCAGGAGTAGCGCTAGACCCTACCGTTCTTCAAAATTCACCGATTTCTCAATTGCTTTTAATTGCTTGGCTCAACATTTGCCTGTTTCATACCTTCATCTCATTAAACAATTTATTGAATCGATTTATCCCTTTGAAATATGAAAGAGTACTAATAAGGTATCATTGCCTCCATATTAATATGATAATGCGTTCGTTATGTAATTTTTGCTGCGTCATAGTATTCCGTTTTGCTTCTTATAAATTGTTAGGTAAGTTCAAATTTATTAAAATAATCAATGATAACTAAGTATTAAAACATGGACTTTTTGAACCTATTGAAATAAGTTAATCTGATTATCAGACTACTTCAATATCTTTCTTCGAGTACGTTTAATTGCATTAAACACATCCTTGTTTAAAAAGTGTTTCGGCATTAATAATAACAGGTGTAAACCTTACTTTTGTACTTTAAAAAATCAATACCAGATACATTAAATGATTCCACTTTT
>Ga0163217_1061866_pt1 | contig 12692 bp, 15 predicted proteins | sample SynspAceP_FD_185933 | JGI IMG/M metagenome (GOLD analysis project Ga0163217, IMG submission 185933) | Saline lake microbial communities from Ace Lake in Antarctica - Synechococcus sp. Ace-P (PacBio error correction) | ecosystem: Environmental > Aquatic > Non-marine Saline and Alkaline > Saline ... | reverse complement strand
TTAGTGCGGATTCTCGCCGAGTTTGCTTGTTGGTACCAGCACAGGTAGCCCAACTCGACAGGTTTTGAAAGAATTTTTAAACGAAGCTCGGACGTTTCCCAGCACAAGGATGGTTGAATCCAGCTCGCAAATTACTGATTGTGAAAATGTTTGATCGAAGTGATAGGAACTGACATTGAATTTTCAGCACACCAAGTAGAGCCGTGAAATCAATATTGAATTATTAACGGTATCTCCACTTTCAATTAGAGGCACACACGTCGTCCAATCGGCCTTTGTGTTTCGAAAAAAACTGGATTCCGGACCGTGACCAATCCATTTCTTAGCCTATTAAGAGAGTTTCTGGAGCGTTTCGGTAGAATTTTCAACATACTCTATTGCAAAAATGAATGACTAATGCGTGTTTAGGGATTATCTCACCTAGTGTGCGAATGTTTAGATTTTGCGATCAATATAGTACTAGAGAGTGTTAAAAAACCTCATAACAATAAACACTCGCACTGTTAGGAGTAGGATTAATGAGAATATTGTATTGCTTGGTGCATCTGGCGCTTTCGGCATGGAAACACATGGACGCCATTGCGCTATTGAAGGCCGCTTGAAGTGTCGTTTCTGTCGTTGTACAAAAATTGTGCGCATTAAAGCCTGCGCTGAAGGACCGTGGTGTTATTCATTACACAACTTGGACCTAGCTGAAGTCTAGCCGTGATGATGTGGATGCGGTGATCTTAGCCACTCCGACTCAATTGCCGCGGCACAAAAAACTATTTCCAAATGCCTTGAAGCGGGCAAACACGTGATGTCTTGAAATTCAATGGCTGACACCATTGAAGACGCTCGCAGGCGTGAGCTCATAAAACAAAACAGAATACTAGTTGCCATTGAAGGGCACACTCGCAGTTCTCAATCCTTCTCATAAGTGGCATTCACAATAAAATCGAAGCTGGATGAATATAACCGTTCAACAAATATGGCGTAGCAAACGTACTTTTTCCGTCGCTCAATAAGAACGCGCTTGGCAAGCGCGTTCGTGGACCAGGATCACCATGCTTTTGGCACCATGCATTGCCACACTGGTGGATTTATTTTAGTACCAAACGGCTTGTGAAAAAGACAGCAAAGTTCAAAGCATTACAAGGCCCTATTCACCCAGAACTTGGTAGTGCATTAGGACATGAGCATTGGCATGAAGTGCCCTAATGGTGCGATTTGCAACTCTGTCTTTTCGTTTACAACGACCGGTCCAATTCGGAGACCTTCTTACCGTTACATTCTGCGAATAACGGAAACCTAACCGCACGTTATGATGATTTATTCATGATTGGTAACGAAAATAAAATTGATCTAACGGGTTGTTATGCGGTTTCAGAACACGGCATTGAATGCAAAGACAGAGAGTTTATTGCGGCGATCAAGAGGTCGTATGCCAAACTCTTGCGTGACTCAAGCCATTGAAGCAATGGAAACAATTACATGTTTAGAGAATGCCGTGAGAAAGATAATCTTTCGTCACATAAACCAATTCAAACAGGGAGCTGGCTCCCTGTTTCGTTACACCTGTTATTGTTATGGTATCAAGCTAGTTAGAATTAATAACAAGGAAGCTTTTTTATGTCAAACCACTCACATTTGGCCAACCAAACCATCGGCTAGGCTGCTGAATTTATCCCATGCTTATGTTCACCCGTTGCAGAAGAAACAAGCTATTAAAGCGCTTATGCCGCCCTTGAAATGGGTACGCCATTTTGATACAGCCCACCTTGATGGTAGGTGGTAACAATGAACTTTTGGTGGGTAAGCGCTAAAAAGATCGTCGCGAATGAATTCTCCTTGCTAGCAAGTGCGCATGGGCAATGGTCGATGGAACAAAAAAGAGAATTTAACGGTCGCCCAGAAAACATTCGAAAACCAGTGCGAAGAAGCTTAAAAGCCTGCAAAACAGGACCACAATCGATTTTATATCATTGTGCAATCGCTTAGACTTCAATGTGGCCAATCGAGGAAAGCGCTGGCGCGGCTTGGCGCGATGAGTGAAAGAAGGTAAATTGAGTGCAGTGGAGGTTATCAGAAGTCGCTGAAACGCTTAAAATCTTCGGTGCCCATAAAACGAGCTTTTTCGATTACGTGCGATTCAGTCCGAGTATTTCTTTATGGACACGCAACCTGAAAATTGCAGTATTAGAAGCTGCAAGGCAACTAGACATCACCCTTTGTTGCTTTCAGTCCGTTAGCTCGGTGGATTTTCTTAACAGGACATTAAAAGACATTGCCGATTAGAGCAAAAGAATTCGTAACAACATTTTGCCACGCTTTGTGGGGAGCATTACCCTAAACAATTCTCCGCTTGTGAACGGACTATTTTTCTCCTAGCGAAAGACTTGGCTGTTACGCAGCTAAACTTCGCTTTGGGTTGGCTAAAAACAAAAGATGATAATTATGTGTCTCTATTCCGGGGACTCGCTCGGTTAATCCATATGAGAGAGAAATTTTGAATCAGCACATTAACCGCTGGATGCAAACAAGTGCTTACTTAGACGAAATAATTAACCAAGTAACGTAACATTGGCACACGTTACACAGCCGCACAACAAGCTGAAACTAGACACTGGAAGAGTTCTAACAATTCCCCTTTGTGCTAACAAAGGGGGATATTGTTGCTATAAAACAGAGCAAATGTCTAAAAACCTTAAAAAAAATGAGAACCACAGCTATTCCATCCATTAAGTTGTGCCAATTTCATTACCTTTTTAAAAACATCAGGAAACATCTAAATTTTTTAAAAATGACTATTATTCCCACACAATACGTAGGATAAAACCTACAAGGTGCGATGCTTTTCCTCACAATAAGCACCAAAAGTGAATAGAGAAGTCAATATTATGTTTTCTTTACCCGAAAAGACAACAAACACAAACAATGGAAAAACCAACCGTATCTGAAATGATGTTCTGGTTATGCTATGAGCAATTTTTGTGCAACTAATTTACTTTCTTACCTGATAGGCACTATTACCGATGCAGATCCGCTGTTTATTAGCAACTGTCGGTTTTCGTTTAGAAGGAGCTTTAAAGAGCAGCATGTCATTCAATGCTCATGGCCCTCTACGAAATTAACCTCCAGCGGAAGACTATAAAAATTCTGGCCAAAACTTGCCTCTAATCAATGTCAGGCAAGCACCTTTTTTACGTAAGAAAAAAGACGGAGCGACCTTTGGCTAAGGAAAGCCACCTATTTTTCCAATAAAAGATAGATGGTGGACGTCGTAAAGATCATTGAAAATCGCTATCTGATTATCACACAGCAAAACAACTTTGCGACAATCAGAGAGCGGTCTTAACGCCATAAATCGCTCCAATGGCATGATTGAGTTTCAAACCTGATGGGCCACTGTAATTACAGCAATTGATATTTTATTTATCTGCCATTGAAATTTTAATTCGTCAGGAAATTGCAGGGTCAACACCATAGAAAGTTTTTGTAAAGATCAATTTATTGAAGCTCACCCACATTTTTTTGGGGCTGAACTTGCTCAAATGAATTCAAAACAGGCCCATTTGAAAGTTATTAAATAAACAAGGAATACCATTTGGTTAGAAGCAGCTACAACCCTAATTTTCAATCACGCAAGGCAAGTCTTAAGATCATTAAAGTGGCATCAGACTATTACGATCAAGTAAACGAAACAAAAAGCATTCAGGCACGCCGCGAAGTCGCGCACTCTACTCTGTTGAAACGCTTCAAGTGTCAGAACAGTGGTTCGAAATACTGCGTCAACAGTGAAAACGTCCAATAAAATTGTCTTGATATTGACGGTAACTCACAATTTAATCGAGCAGCTTTGAACAAACCAATCTGAACAATCGCTCAAATGAGTAACCGACTATCGGCTCTATTGCGATCAGACAAACTACTTGACTTAAACGCCGCGATATAAGCAGCCCGGGCAGTTAGTGAACATGGTCGAGGCTTTGCGGTGGTTGCGATGAAGTTCAGAACACTCCGGCCGACCAGAACAAGCACCTCAACATTGAAATCGAAGAAAATGGTTGCACAAAACGCAATTCTAATCGTCAGGCGAAAGCAAGTTGGTTCAAGTAATGCGAACGTTCTGGGGGAAAATTGCGGATTACTGACTAGAAGGAAGCATCTGGCATCATAGATTGAAATATTGGCGGGGTTTTGCAGAGCATGTCGCCAACACCGTTTAAATAAGCTGCTCAACATCGACAAAAATTAACGCTTCCCTCGAAATAAAAAAACCGATCGCCTTTTTCCAGAACAATCGGTTTTTTTGTGCTTACCTTTTCCAAATTAGGGCTACGACACGCTCATCAGCGGGTTGAAATTTATTCTCTAAACAAACTATTCAACCAAGAGCCTGTATTTGAAATCGGCGCTGGTAGTTAACGATGACCGCTTCTGTTCTTTCCTAAATTAGGTACGCGCATTCGGCAAATCAGATGTTCAGCGCTTCAAACAGCTTGGCGCGCCTTGCTCAAACCAAATCCATATTTTAGGAATCATTTCTTCAAGGCTTCAGGGTCCGACACCCAATTGTACGCAGCAATCAATGTCAAAATTGCACGATTTGATAAGCCCTGCACGTTTCGCCATCCAGAGCTGTGAGAAATGCCGCCAGACAAAGACGACACATTAATGTCTTCTTTGTAGAGCACAGCAGACAATCGCTTGCCCAGTTCAAAACGTTCGCAAGGCTTGAAGCCATCGAGGTACTGTCACAAATTTAATGCACACCGGAATCACTTTAAATTGACCGTATTGATGGCCTGGCCACATTAAAATTAAGCAGGTACTGTTAACCATGATCGACCTTCATTTCTTGGCAAAAGTCGTTAATGTCAAACCTTCGTCGGACATGCTGTTGGCAATGTGCCAAGAAAGGTCTGACTCGCCGGTGACTGGGGAATCGTTTGGAATACCCCAACCTTCATTCTGAGTTGTTAATATTCGTCTGCCACACTATTGCGAAGTGGGTTTTCTACTCGGATAAAAAACTCCTAGCATGTCATTTGTAAAAAGAATGATGACGTCAGGTTTTTTCTCATTTAGCCAATCCGTACCGGAGGATAGCCATCAAAAAAGGTTTCCAGTGGGTGTTTCTTCCATTCCATTCGCCATTGCGTTCGCAAATTTCGCCGGAATATGGGAAGTCGTTTACCTGCCCAATAATTTAGCCATTAGACTTCTCCTCGACCGTATTTTTCTAACATTGCTTTTGAATTCATCCGTTGTCATGCCCGTTTGCAATTCCAACCAATGTTTGAATGTTTAGTTTTTAGATAAGCGGTAACTTGCTAAATTAATAGATACTGGCCACCTTCGCGCAAAAGTCCGAATTCACATCTTTTATTACGAATCGCTTTCTTTTTGTGCTTCGTAAGTTTGAATTTCTCACAGTAGGCTCTGGGTCCGCATTAAATTCATCACGCGCCACTTGATCATTAAACGGAGTACACATTTTGTAAGCCATAGCCTTTTCTTTGGCCATCTGGACCATCAAGGTGTGCTTGAAATTTTTCGGATCTTATAGTTACTAGCCATGTTGGGTAAACTCTATTTTTTATACATTTGTCGGCGTTATTAGGATTATTTCAATTAAAGAGCATTGGATTTGTCACAACAATTGCTTGTTGCAGCGCATCAGTTGTTGCGCAATATCGGAATGGACATCGACTAAGTGACCATCATCAGGCCATTGAGTTTATGTGGGATGTGCCAATCGTTCACCACAAAACACGATTGGAAACTGGCTTCAAAACCAAGGTACGTGCAAAGGGCAAACATTAGAATAATCGGTGCTTGCAAGCGTTAAACGGATCTGGGCAACTGACCTTACACCAGAATGTTCGTTTGTCTGCATGAAAGTTAACAAAGCGTTTGAAATCGGGATGATCCACGCCATTGGCAACGCTTGGCGTTCCCATGTGATTCCAAAACGATGGTGGTATTTTATTCCTTTAGAAAGGAATTCAATCTTCGAGTTCGGCAGCTTCAAAATAAACACCAATGTTGCCAACCAAACGTCTGATCTTTTCAGCAATCGAGAAAAAACACTTCTTTGGTCGTTTGCTGTCAGCAAGGACGTTTTAAAAAGTTTAAACGCCACCTCGATACCCGCGCCGCGTGCATGGTTTTTTCAAGTTCAGAATGTCGTAATTGCTGTCATCGACAATGCCACACTCGAGCAAATTCCCTGCGGTTTCTTAACGCATCGATCACGCGGGTTGTCGGTGCTATGACAAGACGCGGTGAACAATCACATACGAGAAAACCTAAATGATCACGCAAATCGGAACAACTGCTCTTTCGAGGCATGCAACAGGGCGTATATTTACGTTTCGGTGGTAGGAAAATTTATTCCGCTGACAAGAAAACGTTGGACAATGGCATCTACGCACCCGCTGGTGCCTTAGTAATTGGCTTACTTGGGGCAGGATGGAATGGGAGAATCTTTGTCATCATGTTCAAATACATTTAATTAATTCGATTATGTCGTCAAAGCAAGAAACCCGCATCAAAGACATTACTGTTGAGCAAAGACTTGCCCATAAAATAACTTCCTTTGCGGTACGTTAAAAATAGTGATTGAGCCTATATATCGCATTTTCTTTTTTCTGATTCCAAAGTTACGGTTAATAGCACCAATTGGATGTTCGACATCAATGTCATTGCGTGAAGCAGACTTGTAAACTTGAGCCACTTCATGGCGGGCGAGCCTTTTAATTACCGCGCCGTTGCGAGACATTCACCGCACCAACACCGATTCGATGCATGACACGATGAGGAATGAACGTAGTGTCGAATCGAAAAACCGCCATGGGTTGCCGCGCTCACCATTGGTCATTTTAGGCACTGATTTGTATTTACATCGCCAAATTCATTCGGGCCGACTTGGCAAACGGATACGACTCTAACATTTTGCACTGCAAGGTATCGTTGGGCTTCCAACTCTTCACGAGACTCTTGGCCGTTGATGCCATTTGTCTGAAGCTGATGGATAACCACCAGGCATGCCGTTTATCAATACAGTCACTCAATACCATTCAACACATCGACCACGTTGGCTTGTTTGTAATAACGCACCGCGCTTGATTCCCGCGTGTGTTCTTGGGAAAACAATCGGGCACTGCGCTGAAAACCAGGAGCCGTCAATGCGAGGCTCCATTCGTACTGCAACTTCGCAGTCTTTTAACCAAGACACGAGCAACGCGGGATTTGTCCGGTGTTTCCATGAAGATTCGAACGAGGTTTCACCTTTCAAGACGTTACAAAACCACCGCTTCAATCGCAAACGGGGCAATGCCGCTAAAAATATTTGCCGCAGTTTTGTGCGTCAGTCACAATGCCTGATCACAAACACCCTGGCAGGAACAAAAATAATCGACATCGGCGTCATCGCGTTCGACTTTTTCAACACGGCCATTTAGAGCAAGAGGAATGCGGCCGCCATTTGCCCATCAATTTTGACGTTATTCAGGCGAACCATGACGAGTATAAAAACTTGCGCGGCGCGCCTCGATATCCGTCGGGGCAAAATCCCAGCCGCCAAAATAAGCCCCTTTCGACCGGTGCCGCACCGCATCCACAGTTGCAAGGCGCACGGTTTTAGGACGCCTTGCTGTGTTAGACATACTAAGGCTTTTTCTTTTAAACGTGGGCGTTCATTCCATTAAATGTCCAAGCCAAGTTCGCCATTTGCCATGCGAACGCGCTTTTGCTCTTCATTCTCCATTACGCTTACGCCCGCCAATTTCGAGCACTATCTGCGGCGCTTTTCACGGACGCACGACACAACTCCGTCATCGTCTGCAACAATCACGTCACCAGGGTTACCAAAAGCATCCGCGGCACACATGGTACGTTGACAGAACCACTGTTTCTTTAATGTGCCTTTCAGAAAAAATGGCTTTTGACCAAAACAGGGAAAATCATTTGACGAAGATCACGAGTATCACGAACGCGCCGTCGATGAATCAACCCACACACGGGCGAGACTTGCGCCGATGTTCGCAGCAAGTCACCGAAAAAACGGTGATTAAAGGCGATTGTAGAGTGCGAACACCATTACGTCGCACGCTTTACATTGTCGAATCGCCACGTTGCATTCATCCAATTGTCGCCAGCGGCGGCTGAAATGTGATTGCGGACCGCAATGGTTTCTGTCCATTTGGATCGGTCGTAGGTAATGGGCAAGGGCAGCCAACACGACCTGAGATCATGAATTCGTGCCACGCCGCTTCTGGCCAAACATCGAGTGACGCTTGGTCGGCACGTCTTATTTTGTACTACGTACATTAGTTTTGCTTATGATTCTTTCTTCCCTTTTAATCGAGAGCCTTATGCCTCAATCGTGTAAATAGACACGACGCGCCCGTGTGCCTTTCAAAGGATGGCTTGGTTTTTTGCTCAGCATCAACACCGGTTGGTTGTTGGTCGAATTGTAACCGTTTCGTATTCATCCAAAATAATGACCCGTTTCTGGAATCAATGCTTCACTCCAAGGCTACACCAGGGCAGGGCACCATCATTTCAGACACGGGAACCAAGATGTTTTCGTATGATAATATCCAATAACAAATTTTTTTTTTTTTTTTCCATTACACGCTGATGATAAACACAGGTATCAAGTTAGTAGGGACGTTATTCAAACATGTCGACTAGCAGATCAACATCCTTGATCTTGACCGTCATATTCCGCTGGACATAGTCCGACTTGCCAAATGGATAAAGTGCACGCGCACCGCCACTCGCCATGCAGGGGAATGCATTGATTTCAGTTCAAGGAAAAATATATTTAAAACACATTCCGACATCAGTTAGTGTGGAGCCAGTCGTTCGGCTACCAAATAGATGCGCAACCGTTTGTGTGGAAACAAGCGTTGCCAGTGAGCCGCGCTACGTCGCGTCATGCAGGAATTGGTTGGTATTTCACACATTTTTTTCGTAAATGGGGTAAAGCATGAAACAGCACGACGATCGATATAAGACTTAATCTTTGCCTCGCAGTAAACCGCCCGGCTTGGCATCTGGGTTCAAGTGATGCAAAGGATCCCATTTCTTCAATGGTACGGACAATTTTCACCAAAAGACTTAGCAGGATCAACCACAGAACAGATTGTTTTAAAGGCAAACTGAGAAACCACAGGGGAAAATTTCAGGAAATTAGACACAGGAACGGCGAATTTAAATCTGTGTTCTGATGTTCCAGAGTCAATATTGGCTCGTGTTGTATCTGACTTTTGCAAATGTGAGCGTATTAATGTCGCCATCCAGCTCGCACGGCGGAGGGAAGATGGTTGTAGGGTCGTCCGCCTACGTCTCACTGTTTGCAACGGCAGCTGGTTTTAATAATGCTTGTACGAATTGACCACCAGTTCATCCGGACACAATAACTTGCTTTTCATCAACAAAGCGCGGATTCTTAGCAACCTGAGCTTTTGTATGATTAGGTCTCGGTATTCTATGGGACACTTGCAAGTGTAGTCGGTGATAAATAGTATTGCGCCAGTCATATCAATTCATGTGGGGACTTACTCTCGTACTTCTCATGGTGTGTATGAGTAATAAAAGCTGTGCAATAGAAACGGATCAAAGACATTCATCAAAATCTGTAGGAGTTATTCTTTTATGAGGGGCCAATTTGGCTATTTCAATTTAGCCGAAAAGGGTATTACATTTGATATAGCTATTTTAGTAACAAGTAGTACATTAATTCATTTCAGATATTTACGCGCAGGAAAAGCCGTCGTTCATTAATCAGGGCACTGAAACGCTTAAAAATTACGCCATAACTCTTGATCTATATAGTTTTTTTAAATCCACTAAGCTAAAAGTGTTTTAGTAGTTTCCGCGTTTTCGACTATACAAGAGACATAAAAACTCTCATTTCTAAGAAATGACTCTGAAGAAAATTTACGGACATTTTGATTTGATCCATGTGGATGCTTAGCACAAACACACACAGATCCTCAATAAATGCCACAAATATCGAGCGGAATAACAAAGGATAAATCAACTGTATTTTATGCCATGTGTGCCTACAAAGGGAAAAAAGTGTCAGCTGGTCATTTTTGAAATTGATTCTATATTATTTAAAAGCCCAAAATATTAATGACGGATAAGGACAGCTGCCTTACTGCAAAAGTAAGACGAAAATACAAAAATAATATGGTCGGACACATAAGGTCCGAGCTTGGAGACTAAAAAATGAATCTAACAAAAAAATCCTCCTTCAGGTTTTAATGCACAGGTGCAGTCAGTGCCGTTTAGCGCATGCGGCCTTACTTATTAACTATTGGCCACGTTGGACCTCAAAGATTGGACATCATCAAAAAAAAGGGCGCCTTGCTACTGAGCGGTCTTTAAAAATCTCGTTGAAGCGAGTCCTGGGGTCGTATTTGAAGTCAAGTGGATCTTCGTACCCTTCGTGGCAAATGGTGGGTTGAACGAGACCTTGGCTCTCGCAATCGCTCAAGAGAGTCCCACATTGTCTCGCATGGGCGATGGTGGTCTGGCCGCTTTTTGCGCAACAGTTTGTAAAGAAGCCGCTGTGCTAGAAATCCCCTACTTTATTCCCACATTCTCTGAGGCATCGCATGGAGTTTAGATGGCAGATTTTGGCAAGAGGCCTTGTCTCACACTGTCTTAAAACGAACAAGTTGGGTTACGCGCCCATAGCGATATGGACGCGCAAACTGGCTTCCGTCCAACTTCACCAAACTCAAGCGCCCTGTTGCTGAACTAATGACATGAAGGGCTAAAAATTCGCTGCCGTTCAAACTTTGGCTCTTTACTTTGAGATAGCGTTATAAAGCGACCATAGGCGCGGAAGAACCAAACGCCAATCGCATGGCCTGACGCCTAGTACCTATCACTCGCCCTAACAATCTCGAAATGCGCGTTGTGGAGAATCGGATCGAGTGGGACAAAATCCAGAGTCGCAAGGGGCTGTTTATGTGAACGAACAGATCTCTAATGAGTTCCAAAAATTATTAACACTAGATTTGGTAACGTTATGATACAGATTCTTGCTATGCAATGAAGACCTGTATTCAATCATTGAGCGATGCAGATCGCGCATCATTGACCGCGAGACGAAAGTAGCCGGAACAATTAGGCCGTGGCACGTGGGCAGTCATTTACCAGCAACTTCAACCTGCAATAAGGATAGAAAATCATTGGTCTCAAATTATATGGCATGGTCATAAACCACACCACGCACACAGCCAGACATGGCGAAGTTCCGTGATGTCTTGCACAACCAGCCGTGAGTCACGATTGGCTGAGGTGAAGTAAATACAGTAGTGGACTCTCGCTCGGTGGATCGAATGTCTGTAAGGTTGTTAGTGAACTACGCATAATGCTATTCGTTTGGAGACATGGGGTCCGGTGCAAGAGATTTAATCCTGTGCGGCCACCTTCTCTCTTTGTCACAACCCGGAAAGGCCTCACAATGAAAGCCTCTACAAGGAAAGTCCTCTCCATTTAACTGGCACCTCGCCTAGTCGTTATTTTTTGCGTATTTTAGTCCCGCGTAGTATGTGTAGGTCGTTATTTAATTAAATTCATCCGGAGTTAGGAGTGAGGAAGTAGCGAAATACGCCATGATTTACGGCACCATGTTTGGCATGGCGCTGTGTTATTTAGAAGGCATACATATTCGTTTTACGTTTTTAGGAGGATTTGAGTTTCCGATAAGGATCGCCACGTTTCTTTATTTTATTTCGACGCTATCGCGCCTTATTAGTGGTCACGGAAGTTAGATCGCCTCATTTTGTGGTTACTTTTTTCATTGATCGCATACACGATGGCGCTCGGTATCAAAGGCTGGGACGTGGCTCATTTGACCATGGATATTATTTTCAAAAGTTCGCCCGTGGTCACTTTTAGGTGGCTTACGATGTCTGATATTATTGTGCAACTTCATTCGCGACTCGCCGGGTATTCTCACCTAAATCATCCGTTTGAGAACGCGGCAAATAATCATGTAGGTTTCGGAATTTCTTATTGTGTCTTTTCGGTCATTCGTAGCCCTATTGCCTTGCTATTTTATTGGGTGTTGTGGTTCATGTTTACAGTTTTCATCCCAATTTTCAACTGGAAATTATGATTTATTTGCGCTCAGACGCATTTTCAGGGCGGGCTGGACTCTTTTTTTCAATTCTGGGCCATTCCGTTTGTTTCTTTTCTAGCGGGTGAGTTAATAATGAAAAGTGGCCATCACAAGCCGCATTCATCAACTTCTCTCGCTGATGCTTTATTGGACACAATGAAGCGGACTGTAGCCTCCTGCTAAACATCTGTGGCTTACGGTGGATTTCTTTTGTGCAGGTCATCTGGATCTCTGCGTAGCGCGTAACATCGGTCACTGGGGACGCGTGGTTATTACATTCCCCGACTTGGATAAAAGACAGCGCTATCCCCATGCGCTTTTGCGCGGGCACTACTCGGCGCATGTTCTAGTTATTGGGCGATGATTTTCCAGCCCGGTGTCGGTGACTTAGATTTTACGTCTTTAATCAGCACCGGATTTGTTTCATGTTACCCTTGCTCTGTTTTTCTTGTGGTTGTCAGCCTGGGCTTATTCTGTGTGTTGCCTTGTTCCGTTTAACGTTTACTTTTTTGCAAGGTGCATTTACGTGCCGCCGTTAAAAGGCATAATATTGAGTGTG
>Ga0163217_1052875_pt1 | contig 12692 bp, 12 predicted proteins | sample SynspAceP_FD_185933 | JGI IMG/M metagenome (GOLD analysis project Ga0163217, IMG submission 185933) | Saline lake microbial communities from Ace Lake in Antarctica - Synechococcus sp. Ace-P (PacBio error correction) | ecosystem: Environmental > Aquatic > Non-marine Saline and Alkaline > Saline ... | reverse complement strand
CCATTTTTATCAAAGGCCAAGGGATAGAAGGAAATATTGAATCGTTCCAATGACTCAATTGCTTCCTGCCGCTTCTGCAAGTTTAGCTTTTCTCAGCACCAAGGCGCCTGAATAAATCTGGCGGACTCATTCGATTCTGCGTGCACCTCACATTTTAGGTTACCAAGATTTTTCCTTTAAGTCCTTTCCTTCTAGATCAGCTGCTAAGCCATATTCCAACCTCGACTAGTTCATATTTTTCCAGAAATAGCATTTTCCGTTGATCACGAGCATATTTTTACCTGGAACATAAACCGGAATCTCCCAATTTGATTTCGCCTTTAGTCGGAGTGCCGACATATTAAAAGGTATATGTTTGGAAATAGCCGTCTGCCGCCTCGGTATTGGCTTAAGGCACCAAATTCTTCAGCGTCCGCCAATAAAATTTGTAACCAGCCAAGGGAGATTCCGGACGAAATCGGGTCTCTGCCATCAATTCGTCAGAAGGTTCAAATACGTGAGGGCAGCTACAAGCTCCCGTTTTGTCAAAATATTTTTTCTCACAATTTTTTGCTTGCGCAAAAGATGAAGTCGGTGGCCAAAGCAATAAGGCCAAGGTTTATAGCCAATGATTTTTTCCATAGATTTTCATTTATAGAGCTAAAGTAATTTTTTTTTTTTGCCAAAAGACTTACCATCGGAACTAGACGACGATCCCAGCCCCAATTCTAAACAGATTTTTTTAAAATGTGGAGGAATTTCAGCATGAATGGAAAAGGTTTTTTGATAGTATCAGGGATGAGTAATGACCAAGGTGTTGAGCATGAAGTAGGGAAAGGTTGTCAAAAACCGAACTTGTTTTTTTCAAAAAAACTTGATTCTGCTTGTTATCCCCCATCGCGCTTTGTCACTAAGATATAATATCTCAAATGTGCCCAAATTGTCTTCGGATCTGATGTTTACGCCCTGTTTCTGCGTTTCAATTTCAATAGGCATTAGCGACTAGTCGGGATATCTACCAGTCGTGTTGAAGGGTATCTCTCTGCTTCATGCAGGACTTTGTAAGGTCGTTCGGGCTTCCTCTTTTTGTTTAGAATCGCTTGCTGTGGTCAAGGATAATCGATTCAGCGCTTCTTTGATTTCAGAATTCCTCTGGACGACAAAGGCCAGATAGTTTTTTCACTGTTCGTTCCATAAACTGATCTTTCAGGCAAAGGAAGAATTTCTTTTCGCTAGAAAAAAGTAATACGCCGCTAAGTCGGTCGATCCAAAACGCGTTGAACAGGAGGGAAACCCACTGACCAATTTGATCCCGAAGGAGCTGTAGGCAAAAAAACAGTTTCTTCCGGAGCAATCGGCTCCGATTGTAACCAGTATTCCGAGGGTTATTAATGGCAATTAGATTTTCGTTCTTTCGTAGAGGATTTCAAGGCACGGGGGATTTGGAGAATAAAGAGACTGGAGAATTAAGAGACTGGAGAATAAGAGAAGGAGAATAAGAGAATGGAGAATTAAGAGATTGGAGAATTAAGAGGAATGGGAGAATGGAAGAATAAAAAGACTGAGGCTTTTTATCTGCGGGAGGATTAAAAAATAGTGCACCGAAACCGATGCATTTTTCATCTCCTGGATACCAGGCGACCGAATTGACGGAGGCGATGCCTTTTTGAGCTTTGTTCGGAAAAAGCACATAGAGTCCATTTTTCCTTTTGGATTCAAGGTAGCACCGCCTTAGTGGTTGGCGATAGCGAAATCCTGGACTGGAGCCGTTGCACTTTGACCGGGAGCCAATTTTTAAATCTTCCCGAATCCAATGAATTTCCTCATTTTTCACAAAAAGGGGCCAGTCGAAGCAAACTCCTGGATGGATTCTTCACCCATGCCAGTATAAATTATATTTGTCTGCGTATCTGATGATGACGAACAACGGTTTTTCGGTGCCCCCAACGTGCAAGCCTTTTCGCTGAACCTACAGAAAATAAATGTGCGCCATTGCTTGCTCCACGAGTACTTTTCCCTGATCTGCCGTATAGTGAAATAGGTTAAAGCCAAGGGCATCCAAAAAGAGCTGATCAAAGCCCTCCGGCTCACTTCCTGCTGGAATTTGAGGCGCGTTGATAGATTTCTAAATCCTCCGGATATTACGATGATATTTCCTTTTTTGGGCTTCAATTGCTGGCGAAGGGAATTCCCGGAAGAAGGTCGAACTTTCCGATTAAAGCAAAGTCCCTGACTGTCTTTTTATCCTGCATGTAAATCAGATTCTAAAACTTTTATGGCGTTTCTCCACTTCAGGCTTTTGCAAATGACCAATTGGGAAGAGCGCCTTTTCTAATTGACTTTGGTTCAGTTGGCAGGAGGAAATAGCTCTGATCTTTGTTGGGATCTGCACCAGCAAGCAATTGGTAACGGTTGTTGACCAATTGACTTCCAACTTCGCCTTTTGGCAATAGTGAACCTTGTAGCCACCAAAAATCAGCTTTGAGCTTTTTCCTGCGCCTGTTTAAGAAAATATCGAATTTATGGCTCGGTGCACAGGAGTCCGGAGGAGTTCGTCCTGCTTGTACTCAGCAAACATGTAATCTACGATACGATCCTTGCTATTCTAACACTGAGGTCAATCGCTTGGAAAGGGATTCCTAATTCTTCCGCGACGAAGCATCGACGGTTTGGAATTTCTTCATCCAAAGCGGCCAATCATTGGAAAAATGGTGACGGATCATCATTGCCAGTTTCAATAAACATCCGAATGACTCATTAAGCCTTGCTCGAGGAGTAGCGTGAGCGGCTTAACCGAACTGTCAAACGCCGCCTGGGAAAGGCCGAGACAACTCTTTTGGTTTGTTTTCATAGCTTGTAATAAGTTAGGATTTCAAGGTCCATTTAGGTACAGTTGGAGGAGGAGAACAGCAATTGAAGTGAATGGTTCTGAAAAGGCAAAATTACTGGTTATCAATTCAAGTTTTGAATTCCTTATTGCCTTTACTACCATTATTCCCACCATTAAAAAATTTATCTAGGCTGATTAATGATTTTTTACCCAATCAATTTTTCTTGCCATTGGTTGGTCGGCTTGATCCATTACTTCCTTCCGTCATTGTAAACTCGAATCGGGCATCTCAAAGCTCTGAATGGCATTTTCCCAGCGATTAACTCATTCGTGTCACCTTTCATTACTTCACTCAAAAAATCGGGATTCGGACATCTCTTAAATACTGGTTCAAAAAACACGGCAGTCAATGTCCAACTCTTGGCTTTCTTCACTGATGTAATTTCGATTTTGTTTGGTAGTGACTGTCTGGTGATAAAATTCCGAGTTCAGCCTCTTTAAGATCATTCGCCAGTGCTCATCATCATCGATGATTCGCCGAATGGTATTGGAGCAGATTGGCTCCTTTATAAATACATGTCGCGAGGAGCCATTTTTATTAACTCCGTAAAGTTCCCGATGATCGGTTTATCATCGCTAATTCGCTTTTCTGGTTCCAATTTACATAAAGCATTGCTGGCTTCGTGCCATAGAAATAATCGAGAAAAAAGATTTTTCTGAATTAAGCAGTGAATCCTTCGTGAAACCCACATATCGGCGACAATCCTTATTGGTGATATTATTCGCAAACCACTCATGACCTGCTTCATGGGATTAAATGATTAAAGTCGACTTCATTCCCCATTCCTTGTATCACTTAAATCGGTTCCTCCGATAAAGCCATTTTGCAAGCCTTTACGTAAGGTGACGAACTCTGATGTTCCATTCCCCCAGGTAAGCGCTTCGACCAGTTTGAATCCGTCTTCATAGAAAGGGTTAGGACCAAACCAATGCTCAAAGGCTTCCATCATTTCGAGCCGCATCTTTGAATTGAACTTTAGCTTTTTCGCAGATTTCGCGAAGCACATAGTAATCCATGTCGAGGTGGACCCTTTCACCTTCATTACTTTTTCCCCAAAATGGACGTATCGCCAATATTAAATTGATCCCGTAGTTATTGATGGTGATTTTTGACTTCCAGTGGTTTAGGTCTTGGTTTTTGCTTATCTTCGTTTTTATGATTCGGTTCTTGATGAGCCTTCCGTTGGAGACGTTCCATCAGATTTTTTCCGGAACTTCTACGGAGATCAAAACTCCTTGATCAGGTTCGTCAGCCGGATGATTCTCGATTAGGCCACCAAATACTAGAACCATTCCTTTGATTGAATGGCAATAAATGGTAAACCGTTTGAATTCTTGAGACCAAGTCAAAGCCTCATCCCAAGGTTGGGCGAATAGCGATACAGGTTCCTGAAAATGGAACTCGATTGAATAAGTGGAATCAAATGGATTGTAAGCTTTCAGTCCGATAAAATAGGTCCGAACCATCCTGCTTATAATTCAACTCGGCTTGATTTTGAAGTCACTTTTTCCAAAATCATAGGAGCTTTAAATCAATCTGAAGAGATCTTGCAGTTCCAGTGACTTTATAAGTTTCATAGTATTGATTCCTGAAATGAATTTTTGATCGGATCTGACTTTCCACCTGAAGGTGATTACTGCTGCAAAAATCCACCAGGCTCGCTGGGGAGTAATTGCACCACGCAGGAACTGTCTTGTCTCAGTAATTGAGTTGGATTACAGCTTGAGCCAACACAATTTTTTGACCAAAGAAAACTGCCCCAAAGCTGCTAATAAAAGTAGGGTATATGAACGAAATGAACTCACAATTAAAAACTTAAAATCTCTCTTCCCAAAAGCCGAATCACCTTGAAGGCATTGATTGTAGTGCTCAGTCTACATCTTTCAGGAAACTGGAGTAGGAGTTTAGGATTCCCTCCACCTAAGACCAATTATCATTCCGGCTGGGAATACATTTTGAAAAATGCGCTATTGCAATTCATTTGACATTTGCTTTTCCCAGCGTATGTAGAACCCATTTTTAGTCAGATATTCTTTTCCCACATAAAGCTTTCGAATGTCCCCTTATTTGTTAGGGCCAAATGTCCTCCCTCCAGTGGGTAAAACAGTTATTATTGATGACCATGGCGGTTTCCTAGACCCGTCCCCAAGCCTAAGAAAAGTTAGCTTCTTGCCTCGTAACTCCCCAATTGCCTGCATTGCGGCTCATTGACAATTTTAACTGGGCAGCTAAAAGACCTTCGAAGTTCATAACTTTCCCAACCATGACCAAGATGGATAGGCTCGGGTAATGACTTTATTAGTTTATGACTACGCCGGGGAAGCCCATAGTCACGGCTTCGTATTTCAAGTTCGGGGAAGCATATTCTTGACCAAGGGGATCATTTCTTCAGGTGAAAAATCTGTACCTGAAGGAATTTTAATTGCGCTAGGTTGGCCAGTTGCTATATTTTAATGTTTGATCCACGACGTTCAATACGAGGAATATTCATGCTTTTTGTTGACCTCAGGCTAGCGATACACTCCCTTGCGACTAGGCTTGTTAGAAATTATTTGATTACTTATTGAAATGATGAGGGAATAGTGAATTGAAAAAATTAAGTGTTTTGCCCGTAGCAAAAAAGATTAAATCAATTATTTATCCGTTTAATGCGTTTCCAAATTGTACCTTGCAATTTCATGGCCAAGGTTTTTTAAATCCTTTAAATAGGGTTATTGTTAAGGGGCGAAATTTGAAATGGAGAGAAGGTTGAGTTTGCGAATTCACCTTTGAATTAGGGGACAATTACGTGCTGTTAGGTATTATAATTTCTCAGCAGATTGGTGCCGTTCCAGGTCCCTTCGGACCGATTAGGAGCCAAAATTAGCGGGCCCCAAAACCATTAAAAACCAACAGCTCTTCACTGTACCAGCCCAAGTTCCCTGGTCTTTCTAATTACTTCTTGTGAGTTACTTTGATAGGCATTAAGCTTTTCATTGAATCCAAATCCTTCCAAAAGGCTGAATGTAGCCTGCATAAAACCAAGGTTATTCTCCGATTCCTATCGAGAAAAATAGATCCATCTTGGTCCTCCAATTTCTTACTCAGGTTGGGGGACATAATTCAGAATTTAGGTAAATATTTCAGCTTAATCCTGGGCCGGGTATTTACGGACTATTGTACCTTCTTGTACTGGGAAAGTTGTCATAGGGATTTAGTTTTGGACCAAGATTCCATTGCGATTTGGTGTTGCATAAAGACGTGTGTAAAGCTCAGAGCCCGAGAGTTAAATTCGTGAAAATGAGCTGACTCCTGAAAATATTCTGTGCGTTGTTCTTCATGAATCCCAAACGCCATGCAATACATAGACATTTGGGTTTAAGATTCTTGAAAACCCATTTTTACCTCCGCTTACCATTAATTTGAAAAACTTTCAGCCCTGGCACTGCGACAGAATTTTGGCAGCGAAAGTTGCATTTTGGGCAAAAAATCCAAAGGCTATTCATGCCCTCAAATCTAAAGAGTGTGAATGTGCAAAATCTGTGATGAGTTGTACTAGATATTCTATTTGGCTATAGGCGAGGCCATTTTTAAAGGTAAATCTAATTAAGCCCAAGCGACTTACTCGTTGGGCTGATTTTGTTTTGGCAATAGACCCTTGTGATCTCGTACACAATAATGACTAAATACTTTTGCCAAACAGTAGATTACTCACTGTTGGAAAAATTTGATTTCAAGAGATTGGGTTGGGAGAAAATTTTACTATTTATTTGCCGATTGTCTGATTTTTAGATCAGATTATTCAATAATTTCATTAAGTATTTGTATCAAGATTTAAATTAAACCCCTCTATGAGAAACCTGTTTTGCCCATTTCTTGTTAATAAGTTTTTTCAGGTTATCCGCCGCAGCCAATCCCTCAAAGCTCAGCGAACCAGTATTGGAAACTCAAAATCGAGTGATTCCGTCAAGATGTCCGATGAACAAATGCGGATTCGAAAGGCATTTCATGCGGGGACCAGAGATTTTTCGGGAACCCCAGGTCCAAAATTAATATGGCAGTTGGAAAAACAGACTTTTTTACGATCAAGGCAGAAGTTGGATCCTTCCACACAGACTATACTGGCCTCAGAAAAAAATCCTAGTTCCCACAATGCCAGTCCAGATGATCTGGGTCAAATTGTTGCTTCGATTGGATTCACAATGTATTCGCGGGGATTGTGCGAGAGGAACTTTCAAGACCAGCTGAGGAAACGGCTGAATGATCGTAAACCTCCATCCAAAGTGGATGGTAAAATCGGTTGATTTGAATGCTGCTCCAAGAAGGAAGAGAAATGATCCTCCGGCTTTAAAGGCAACTGGCTTGACCAGTTACCATGCTTACAATTTTACTTTTAGAACCGATCAAAGCTGGAAAGTACCGCGAAGATTAGAAATCGAATGGAAACCAACCAAGTTCCCGGGGGAGATAATGGCCGAGGTCAATCGCCATGACCCAAGGGCGATCTTGATAGTACCCACTTTTCCAACCTACCCAATGGTTCAAGACTTGCCCAAATACGATGATCTTCGAGGATGGGAAACTAGTCTATACCTAGGTCAGCCAGTTTTCAAATTCGGAAGCTTCGACGTCTCAGTTACCGTACCGGCAGGTTGGATGTAAGTGGAACAGGCGTTATTGGCAAACCCAGCCGAAGTCCTTACGCCGATGCTATTCAACGACTTGCCACCATTTTTGGATTCTGATTCGGAAGTGACGATCGTAAGTGCGGCCGAAAAGGAGCCGGCAAATCTTACGTTGCCTGGTTGAGACACTGGGACTTGGCGGTTGTTTGGCAGGACAAAAGTCAATGTTTTGCTTGGGCGACTTCTGATCGATTTGTGTGAAAGCCACTCGAGCTATGATTCCAGGGAAAGGCCTGTTCCAATTCTATGAGATTTTACTTCCAGAGCGAGCCCAGTTTTTCGAAAATCCGCTGAAGAACACAAAAACATTTGCACTGGAGTTCTATCTGAACTTTGGGCACCTTATTCCTTTTTTCCCCAACTGAGCTTCCAAGATGGCCCCAAAGTGCTGGCATGGAGTATCGATGGTGATGCAATTCAAATCAGGGAGCAACGGACCATGAGACTGCCCATCAGTGGTTGCCGATGCTGCTGGGCTTAACGAAACCCGCTATGGCTGGATGGGATGAGGTTTTAATCAATAACAGAATATCTTATCTGATTGAAAGCAAGCCAAGACAAGGCCTACAATCTTGATGGTTTTGGGTCAAAAAGTATGGAACGATCTCAGGAAGCGAAAGATAAGCTCCGCTGATGTTGGAGTGCAAATGATGCCGGGACCGGGCTACGGATTTCAAACCTATCAAAAGACGCCTTTAATGCTGTCTATGCTGGGAGGAATAGTAGGCGATTGAAGCAGTGATTGCTGCCATGAAAAAATATACGACGCCTGGGGCTTTCAAAGATCCATCGCCTGGGATTATATGTTTTTATGAATCAGGAGTTGGCGTCAAAACCTTGAATGGTTTTGGTATTACTGGCTATTCACCACCGAATCGGGTCACATGGATCTATCGCTTGATGTACAATCTCCCAAAATTGGAATTTACCCAAGTAACCGCTAAACAAAGAGGGAATTGCCTTCACCGTGCGTGCTCAGAGGTTGAATTTGAGTCAGGAAGGTTCCTTGCGATCAATCGCTTCTCAACGCTAAAATGGTTTGTGCTACGACAGCCGAAGTGACATGCCCAGTATCGTTTGGGTTTAGCGGGAAGCGCACTTACGACGGCGTAGTAATGGACTTTGGATCGAAAAAATCAAGAAAATCACGCTTCATTCCGCATGGAAGATTCCCGGATAAGGAAGTGGGTGATATGTGGGGAAAATAAATAAAAATAAGGATTAATAATCAGTTTTAATAGGTCAAGCGAACCTGTGAATTTATTGAAGAAAAAATTGGGTAAGTTCCACCTCACCTCAAAATCGGGTCATCATGCTGATCGTTGGTCTATGCCCCATATAGTACTATTTGGACTCGATTTTTTAGGATAATTGATGCAGGAAATGCCCTTGGCCGGTTTATTTGGCATTCCTAAATTCTACCCAGCAAATTTATTTTAATCGTTATTGGGAAATATTCTTACTAACGGATAAAGGAGAAAATTAAGTCGTCCAACATGAAGGCTTCGTTGATGTAAGAAGACTTCATGCCTGTAATCTTGTTTTGAATGGGATTACTGAATTCCTTTTCATTGGTTGAGAGTCTTGAAGATTTCACTAAACCCCAAAACGATTGGAAGCCTCCAATATCCAGTTTTTCGGCTTTATGTCACAGCAGCAAACTTTAGTGTTGGTTCACTTTTCCAATTTGCGGTATTCGCTAATTCTAAAAAACTGCTTAGCCTTTAAGAATTCAGAAAGAGGCGGCCTTTTTGGGCTTATAAGCCTCGCTCATAACATTCTCAATTTAATGGCTTCTTGCTAGGGTAGGCGGTAATACAGGGAAAAATGGGCTTTCTTTCATAATCTGTAACCAAATCTGAAAGAGATATTCAATCAATAAATCCTTTGGCTCGGGCGACCGCTGGATACTAATAACCAGTTATTTAGCGAGGGTTTTTGCATATTTAGGGAATAAACCTCAACCAAATTGAAAAAATTAAGCTTTTCGTTTTTCTTATTTACTTCAGTGATCCAACTTGGATTTGCTCAACGAGAAACTGATCCATTCCAAACCGGCTATTCAGGATTTGATGAAAGATTTCATTCAACCACAAAAGTGGTTCTATTATGCAAATGGTGTCGTCGGACAGTTTGGCTTTTCCAGGAGCTCAACTTTTGGTTAGCAAAGAACGATACGATTATTTTTCATCAAGCCTACGGGACCCATAACTACGAAAACACTTCAGCCTGTCGCATGAATGAATTTTATACCGATTTGGCTTCATGTTGACCAAAATTGCGGGGCCTTTACCTGCTTTAATGAAGTTGGTGGACGAAGGAAAGCTTGATCGGGACAAAGCCATTCAGCAACTATTGGAAACCTTGGAGAAATCCGAAAAGGACAAAAGGGAGCTAACCCTCGAGAGATTTTGGGCGCATCATGGCAGGTTTTGGTACCCTAATTGTATTTCTAGAAAAGTGGTTCGCGGGAAAATGGCCAAAATCAAAAGAAGATTTGTTCATCAATCACCTAATAATCGATTCAAGGACAAGTATACGACGGGCTTTATATCAAACAAATCGTTTTGAGCGGAAAATGAACCGAATCATTTAACCGATCTAAAGTCTCGGATGACAAGAAATACCTGTATTCGGGACTCACTTTTTTGAGTTTCCATAAGTTGATCGAGCAACTCACAGGAACCGACTATCAGGAACCTATTTGGCAAGAGAATTTCTATCAACCGCTAAGGTTCACAATACTTTGGGGATATTTACCTGAGGGAAAAAATTATGTAAAACGACATTGTCCCTACCGAAGTGGATTCCCTCTTTCGGGAAAACCCTTGGTAAAAAGGCTTGGGTACACGACGAAAACGCCAAGGCACTTTAAAGGCAGGTGTTTCCGGTAATGCAGGTTTGTCGCAAACGGCAGATGACTTGGTAAATTTGATGCCTCTTTATCAAAATTATGGCTGCAAATGGACGTGGAACAGCTATTTCGGCCGGAACCGGAAAGAATTTGCAGAGGATCAATTTCTGCGAAAACGAAAAAAACCGTCGCGGGGCTGGGTTTCGACAAACCACTCTTGAACAATGCCGAGCTTGTCCCTTGGCGAAGCGTACTTCCCCTTTTGGCAAGCCCTAAAAGTTTTTGGGCCACTCTGGTTTTACGGGACTTTTTATATGGGCCGAATCCAGAAAGGAAGCTCACTTTTCCTATATTTCTATCCAACCGCGTTTACCCGTCTAGAGATCACCAGAAATTGCTACAGTTTGGGTATTCCCGAGGAATGCCTACAAGATGTTTTTTTTAGGCAGAGCAAAAGGAGGTGATTGTTAAAATCATCTCTAGACCAAATGTCGAATTTAGCTGATTGGATCTATTTTGCGCGATTGGAAATGTATTTTTTTCGGAAAGACGCAAAGCGCGTAAAGGGTTCGCCAAAGATTTATTCACCACATAGTCTACCTAGAAAACATAGCGTTTTATGATTAGGGCAATCACCACCGAATCAATATCCCAGCACCATCGTGCGATATCTTTCGTAAAATCAAATTCAAAAGGATGTATGTTTTGGACGTGAATTTGATGTCAATCGGGAAAATGGGATTCGCCCAAATAACGAGTGAATTGTATTTTTTCAATAGGTGAAATTCCCTCCGATAGCGAAAAGCGTAGGTTGGAGACTAGCTGGTAAAGTTGAATCAGTAAGTTGGTTCTCCACTACTGAAAACTGCTTAAGGATGTGAGGAAGACACTCACATGGGCAGCAGTTTGATCCTACTATAAAAAGAAGCGCCGTAGGTGGCGATATGTTCGGTAGACCTCGGTTTTTAACCGAGGTTAAATGGTATCGTTAGGTTTTATTGTTTTGGCGGGATTGATGTCAATTGGAATCTGGTTTAATTCGCCAAAACGGGTGGATGGTAATTATTTCAGTGTGGAGAGGTCTATGGTGTGAAATTGCAAATTCCCTCGATATTGAAAAGCGAAGTTGGAGACTACGCTTAGTAAATTGCATCAGTTAAGTGTCTACCACTAACTGAAAAACTGCTTAAGGATGTGCAGTCGAGACACTCACATGGGCAGTAGTAGATCGCTACTATTAAAAAAAGAAGCGCCGCAGGTTGCGATATAGTTGGTAGCCTCGGGTTTTAACGAGGTTTAAAATGGTATCATTAGGTTTTTGTTTTGGCAGGATTGATGTCAATCGAGAGAAATAGGATTCGCCAAAACAGGCTTGATTTTAAATTATTTCAGTGATGGAGCGGTCTATGGTGGAAATTGCAAATTTCCCTTGGATATGAAAGCGTAGTTTGGAGACTACGCTTTAGTAAAGTGCAATCAGTAGTGTCCCACTAACTGAAAACTGCTTAAGGATGGTGAGTGGAAGACACTCACATGGGCAGTAGTGATCCTACCTATAACAAAAAGAAGCGCCGGCAGGTGCGATAATGTGGTAGCCTCGGTTTTAACCCGAGGTTAAATGGTATCATTAGGTTTTTGTTTTGCGGGCATTGATGTCAATCGGGAAATGAGGATTCGCCAAAACGGTGTGGTATGGTTTTTTCCCGCAAAGTCGCAAAGCGCGTAAAGGGTTCGCAAAGATTTTTTTTAACCACATTAGTCTTCTAGAAAAACCATGTAGGCGTTTTGATTTAGGCAATCAACTCACCGAATCATATCCCAGCACCAGCGGTGCGATTATCTTTGTAGAAATCAAGTTCAAAAAAGGTGTATGTTTGGCGGGATTGATGTCAATCGGGAAATGGGGGATTCGGCCAAAAGAGTGAATTGTAATTTTTCAATAGATGAAATTCCCTTGATTATGGCAAAAAGCGTTAGTTGGGATGACACGCTTAGTAAAGTTGCATCAGTCTAGTGTCTCCACTAACTGAAAACTGTTAAGGATGTGAGTGAAGACACTCACATTTGGGCAGCACTTTGTAGAAATGCCCATTCGGGCGGACAAAAAATTTATCATTATAGATAAAAATCCATTTTTTTTGGTGAACGGATTTTTCAAGTAGACCAAGTTTTATATCTTTAATCGTTCATTCAATTCTGAATTTTTTAAATCGATAAGAGCTTAGTTTTTTTTGGGCTCGGTTGAAAATTTCAGATCGAAACCATTTAAATCAACATTTCAATAATCCAATAAAAATGGCTGAC
>Ga0163217_1006469_pt1 | contig 12692 bp, 13 predicted proteins | sample SynspAceP_FD_185933 | JGI IMG/M metagenome (GOLD analysis project Ga0163217, IMG submission 185933) | Saline lake microbial communities from Ace Lake in Antarctica - Synechococcus sp. Ace-P (PacBio error correction) | ecosystem: Environmental > Aquatic > Non-marine Saline and Alkaline > Saline ... | reverse complement strand
CAAGTAAATCCGGTTTCTACATCTTAGCCTATTAAAACAAATGGGCAAGGTCATCCAGGCAAACCAATTCTTGTTTATGTTTTGATTGCCGATCAGACAATAGAGGGGTTCAGGATATTGGTATTTGACGGTTTATCTGAATGACCGATCTGAGGCTACTTATACATGAAGGCGGAGAATAACTTCTAATGTCGGCGGCAGGATCTGCTCTGGTAATATGAGTTTCTGGAACAGGGAAGGGAGCCATATTGGAACGATATTTAAATTATTAATACCAAGATGGTAACTCTCCGGTTCAATTGAGAATTCGGGACAGAGGCTCAAACTACATTGCCAGATGTTAGAGGTATAGATGGTGGTACCATTGAATCGGTAACAGTTACTTTGATACCGTATCAATATAAAGCCGGGGGCAACTACAATGCATAAGTATTGTTACGGATATAAACGAGGGTATACAGAAGTCTTTGGCCAAATGGAATACCTTAAGGCGTTGTGATTAATACAGATACCTTTGGTCAGATTTACGGGATCTGCCAAGGGAAGGATAACGTTAGATCATTAGCTTTAGAGAATGATATCTACCGGATTATCCAGTAATATAGTAATGAGTTTTGCAACCTATGGATTAGTGCGTGGAGATTGAATCACCGTCTTATACGAATCTTTACAGCCGAGGTGCGGAGACCTGGATGAATGGTACTTAGTGGGGTGGTTCATGCCGTTTAATATTGAAGAAATGCAGCGACCCCAATTACCTACGATTGCCCTGGTGTGCCAGCGAGGAAAGACTTGAAAAAACATACTATTAGGGGCAGAATGGCAGTCTTTGTCTTTTGTGGTGGATTTTGGAAATCTCGTGATTCTAGAGGGGTATTTAAAATTTGAATATTGATATTTTAGGCAGTGGAACGTTTTGAAATGTCTTATGATGCAGAGGATGGGTAGAACCGATTTTGCCAACGACGGCTCCTTGGTAGGTTTTTATAAGAATTGGTTTCGGGATTTTTTCAACTTTATAGAAGAGGGTTTGCCCTTGCAATTTAAACCCTTACGGTACAAAGTTCGACAGTGGAAATTTGGCCTGAGAGTAAGAATGGGATCGTTTCTTGGAGGATTTATTTAAGGTGAATTCTGCAGGAATTGCGAGCTCAGACTAAGCACATAGTATTACGAAATAGACATGGGTAGTGGTTTCAGGTAAGCGAATTTGACCTTTAGAACACTGGTAGATTGCGTATCGGTATTCGAGGTAACCCTTCCCTGGGAAGTATACTAGAGTTGTTATGGTCTGGTGTTAAGAAATCGATGATTACCTTTTCCTGCAGGGGCGAGGTTTGGTTTAATGAATTGCGACTTTCCGGATTGGGATAATACGGGGTTGGCAGCATTGCAGGCTTTGGTATGAATTATGCAGATTTTCGCCAGGTGTATCCGCACAGGTTAGTAAAATTTACGTTCTGGATTGGTTTGCTTGATTCAAATGGCCAAATGAACGGCACGGGAAGATGCAATCTATGACGTTAGTACCAATGTGAATATTGGCAATTTGTTTCCAAAAAATGGGTTTTACAATGAATTAATTACGGTATTTCGAGAGATTGATAACTCGGAATTCGATCCAGTGTATGATGACCTTTTAAATTGGAGGAACGTATATGCAGTGCGGAAACTGGAAGATGCTGAGGTATTATTTTTTTTTTTTGGGCAGCAAGGAGAGATTATAACAGAGGCCAGGTTATTAACTTATTAGGGTCAGTAAGGACTAGAGGGGAAGAGCGAGGCAATTTACGATATAGAAAACTTTACTTTCAATTATTCCTATAATGAGGTGAACCATAGGGATTGGAATCGATGAATAAAGATCCAATGTGGTGAGGATTCGATGTACAAACCTAATTTTTTAACCGTCACGTGGAGCTTTGCAAAGAAGATTCTTTGCTTACCGGTACGTATTTGAAATGTTGTTGAAGATTCTAATGAATGTACTGCCTGCCAGTTGTTCTTCTTCAATCAAATATAAAGAGATCTTTTAATCACAAAGTTCGGGATGTTTTTTGAACAGGGGTCGAAAAATTTAGTCAGACCTACATTTTTACAGCAAGGAAACTATCTTTTAATTGGCAGTATGCTATCAACTATAGCTAACAAATCCTTGGTTTAAATCAACTGGCTTCAATAATAACTATGTTAGGAAGTTATTTTGAAGAAGATGGGAGAATTCGGATTCGGATAAAACCAGGCCTTGGGGACTGTGGGACGGGATTTCTTGATTTGGAGGCCAATAGACATTCTCAAAGATTGCAATTGAATTATGGAATTGCCATTCACAAAATTCGGCTTTCAGTTGCGTATGAAATTCCAGTACACCTATACGAGTAATTTTGATTGCGCAAAGGGAGGGTGCTTTGCGTGAAGTGGCAAGATGAAATATAATTACAGTGCAGAATGCGAGTACCCATTAATTTTACGGGTTCTTTGACCATGCAAAAATTCTATGATTTTTCTAGGACCTTTGAGCAGAAAGAATACAAAGTGCTGCTAAGAACCAGGTTAGTTTAGACAGGGGTGGGATGAGCTCAAAGGAAGGGATTATGAAATTAAAAGTCGAGCGGAGCCGGATATATGCTTTTTAGATGTGCTTTCCATGGTAAAAGGGTAATGTTTACCTATTGTCAGGGAATGTGGTAAGTATGCCAGGGTTTATACTAGTCTGTAGCGGTTCATAGGTACGGGCAAAACAAAAACTATGGATTGTTATATCGAGTAGTCAGGCGATGTAGTATGAGGCCGCATAGGAATTGGGTTGGTTGACACTTTTCCAGAGTTTAACAGCATATATAGAGAATAACCAATAAGCAGTTGAATTAATAACTGCAACGCACAGCCCACGCGGGATTTAAAACTATCGATCTTGTTGCGGATTGGCAACTTTCGAGAAGTTTCAGGAGCCTTTTAACGTGGAAGACTCTGGGCAATAGCACATACGAATTATTTGGAATTGTTGGGGCAGATAACTATGGCAGCTTTACAAAGTATTTCTACTTAATGTTGGCACGGTTTTAGTCAAGGAGGATTTAATTCTGCCAATTTGAAACTTTCAAGCAAAATAGGTACGGTGGCCATTAGATTGGTCGGAAAGAAAACAGCGTACGGTGTAGATGATGATGGTTTCCGAAGATTGGCAAGGAACAAGTTTCAGATGTTTTATTTGCCCGCTTTTTTCCTGCCTAATACAGGGAAGATTCCAATAAGGTGAGCTTGACGCTTTTAGGGATATTCCCATTCCCAATGGAACATTAAAATATACTGGATTAATTGGCGCAATCCTTTGGTTCAAGGAAAGTTAAACGTTTTTCTTTCGGCATGGATTATTAGGTCGGCAATATAGTAATAAATCATCCGACCAATTTAACGCGGTTACCCAGTGATCAATGAGGGTATTGGAGCTATAAATCGGAACCAAGGATTTTTTACGCGTTAATATTTATGAAATAATGTCGTGCTGACGGATCAGTTCTATCCATTGGTGCGGGTAGATTTTCGAAATTGCAAAATTTCGCTTTAGTGTCCTAGCGGGATAAGAACGGATAGGGACATTATCTTAGTTCTTGATAATAATTTTTGATGCAGAAGTAATCAATGTAAGAATATACGGTTAGGAACTTGGTTATGCTTTAGGATGTGAATCGTACTATATAGGAGGGGAGAAGCAACGTGGAAAGGGCGATTTAAACTTTAAAGTGACGTAACCTTAAGAGAATAATAATTACCATTCATTCGAAAACTTGGGATTGAGTAACAATCAATTACTTCGGCAAATTTAGTGCCGTTAATTCGTAGCAGATTACGCCTTTGAGCAAAGGTTGGTAATGCGCTTTTGTCTTTACGATCATTCGTTTTTCAAATTTGCATTTCAACTGCATTTCCCCAAACTTCTATAAATACCCGATTTACTTAAGTATAATTTTGGGAACATCGGAACTAGCTCTAATAGAAAGGGATATAAAATTTGCAGCTGGATAGGTAAGTGAAAGGTTTAAAGGAGGTTTATTGATAACAAGATATAATCTTTTACATTTTGCTTTCTTTTTTCTTAACAAATTGAGATTATGATATACCTTTCAGAATTAAAGTACCACAAAGACATGAAATGGGTTAGGGATTGAGGGCGATAACGATATTGTGGGATTTACGATTGTTTGCCAGGGGAACTTGGCGCTAATTGTCTATGTGAAGTAGAGCCATTGGATGACGGACTTGACAAGATGAGTTTTTGGACTGTTGAGGGCTGGTTAAAACGGTTTCTGATCTGTTTTCTCCTTTAAGTGGGGAATAGTAGCTTTCATGAAGCGCTGAGGATGAAACCGAGGTGAATACCGATTTCGCTTATTGTGACGGTTTGGATCATTTAAAAAATTAAATTAAGATACTCTGATAGAGGGGTTTTAGGAGCTGATACAAAGAACTTGTGGGTGCGTAAAGTATTTTTTTAACAATGATATATTTATAGGCTGGGTGGTGTTTGTTAACTTCATCAGCCTTGTTTTTTTTAAGGGAAGAGCTATTCCTCTATTGATATACCAATTGGGACAAGGCTAGTTGCATTTTTATTTGTTATTGGGGTTACCGGTTTTAGGTTGTTTTGTCATATTTAGGGAATTTAATCGCGAATGTTTCTTTGGAAAAAGTATGCTGAAATATTACTTCGCGTCGTTTCATATGGTTATTATTGAAGTAGTTGCAGGTGTAGTACTATTCAATAGAGATCCTGTTTGCTGGACGTTTTGGCAATGTTCCGGGGGATTGTTTGGGAAGTTTTTAGTTGAGAGTACATTTTCTCTGGAACTCACTAAAGTGGTGAATATGCATTGATATTTTGAGGTATTTTGGGAGGTCGGGTATTTCGATTTAAGGAGTGCAAACTTTGGTTCTTGTTAAATGTAAGTGCAATTTGTGTAATTTGCGTCCCGTTAGTACTATTTTGGCTATAGGTACAATGGAAAAGCGTGTTTTGGGATCCCATGACTGTTTAAATTTATTTGTATTTTTTTAACAAAAGTTTTAACAGATAAAATAAATATATAATTAGCGAACGATTAAAAATGAATATTATGGGACTTAAAAAGAATCCTAAGGCAGATTTACAAGATAGCGGGCTTTATTTCGTTTATTGGTCTTGTGTGGTTATGCTATTGAGTATATAGCTTTTGAATGGAAGACTATGCGGACGATAATAATTTTGGGGGGGATTATACCTGAATGTGGAGGATTATTTGGATGAGGAAAGTCCTATGGACCGACATTAAGACACCACCACCACACACCGTGTCCTGAAATCATTGAGGTTTGTTGAGGATGGGAGGAGTTGGAGGGGAACGGTATAGAATCAATAGAACCAGTAAGAGGAGGAGGTGTGATAGAAGTTGGCTGATGATTTGAGGATTGAAGAGATGGAGGAAGATTGTGGATGTGCTTTTGCAGTTTCGAGGATGTTCAATTTTTCAGGTGTGAAATGAGCAAAAAGTAAGTTTAAAGGGATGTTTTATCTCATGATGCAAAGCATATGGTAAAACTTCGTTATCAGAATTGCACAAGAGATGGCGGTGTTCAGGAGGGGTGAACGTGATGTTCGTTATTCAGAAGGATGGAGAGGTGGGGATGTGGAGGGAATGAGAGGTCCGGATAAAAATTGGAGAAAGAGGCAGCAAGATTATCGGAAATTACCTAGTTGACTCTGGGGAAAACAAAAGAGGGTAGAGCTGTTCGTGTACCAGTTGTAGTATTCCAATTACTTTTCAAATGTACAAAGTTAAGTTAAAGAAACATAGTTTATATTTAAATTCCGAGCCTTGTAGCCTCGGATTTTTTTGTCCTGATTGGAAATGTATTAGCCAGATGTGTTAATGAGTGTTTGTGTGTCATTTGGAAGTGTCGTTTTATTTGTACTTAGACTGCTTGGGCTGTTTTTGATATAAACATTGTTTTTGGTTGCAAAAAAATTCTCGAGGTGTATCTTTGCGGATCATTTAAAAAATGAAATGAAAACCGCGGTCAGTTCAGTAAAAAACACCTCTTGGGCGGTATATTTTGCTGGCTTTAAAGAAATTACCAAAGAAGGCTCGCGGTCAGTGTAGTTTTCTTTCCATGAAGGATATTTTCTTGGGGGGCTGTGTAGAAATTAATTTTTACTCGGTACTTCTCTTGGCTTTTGGTGGTTTCTGTATGTTAGGGGCTCACATGCTTAGTATCAGATATAGAAGGATTTGGATGCGGTTAATGATCGCACCAAGGATAGGGGCCAATACCGCTGGAGAATGTCTGTAAATACGGCAATGGACATTGCCGTTTAATGCGATTTTGGGGATTGTGCTTTGTATTTTCTTGATCCAGTGACGGCCCATGTTCGGGGCTATATCAAATTTTTTTGTATAACCAGTGTTTACACCCCGTTAAAGACAAAAACGCCCTTAGCGCGTCTTGTGGTGCCTTTCCGGCGCCATTTCCCTTCTGTTGGGATGGGTGGCTGAACAGATAATTTTGGGTAGACAGGTGTATTGTTTATGATACAATTCTTTTTTGGCAGTGTCCGATTGTTGGGCTTTGGGTTGATGTTGGATGAAGCTAATTAAAAAAGGGGGGTTATAAATGCTTCCCACGGGTGCAAAAGCGATAAGGGTACCGCTTTTGCAATAATTATGATACCATATGGAGGGATGTTCTTTCTGTGATACGTATTTGGTGTTTACGGGAAGATTGCAATTATCATTGTTGGGGGGTTTTCGCTTTTTAATGGGGACGGTTAATGTTGGTTCTTCGCTTTTAAATTATTGAAAAAAGAGATAATACATCGGCCAAAAATTAATTGTTGCAGTGCTTAGTTATATTACTGTGAGGTAGTATATGTATTGATAAATTTATGTGAAAAGATGGGACTTAACGCAAGGGGACCATGAGGAAAAGAACAATAGAGCAAAGTAAGATGATGCGCTTGTTTGTATTATTAGCTGCTTATGGTGAGTTTGCGGTTGGCAGTGTTTATATTTGTGAGCGTTCAGGGAGACTGGGTGGAATTGGCCTTTGCATCTCGTTTTTTGATAGTACTTATAGTTTTAGTGTATAAGTAGATTAACTTATATTATGGCTAGAAGGCCATTAAGCAGATCAGCTTAAGCAGTGCACTATTGGTGTTATTGAACTTGGGCTTGGGTATGCTTTTGTAGTATTACATTTAAGGATTTTCCAAATGGTAGCTAACGGGTCACTTTTTACGGGGCCTTACGGAGTAATATTAAATGTCTTTATGTTTTTTTAATAGCTTGCAGTGATTTGTAACATGATTGTTGTGGAATATTCGCTTTGGTGGTTATTACAACACTTTAGCGAAATAGTATTTCATCCGAGAGAATGCTCGGATTTCGGTTGGGGCTACATATTTGGCATTTTTTTGGATAGTTCTTTTGGTTTATTTAATTATTCAATGTTATTTCGAATAAATATTGGCTATTTTCATTGTAATAAGTATGCTGGTAATATTGGCCTGCTTATTTAGAATGGGTTTTTTTTTTTGCCATTTTTAAAAGGCAAAAATTTTGTTTAGCCGAAAAATGTAATTTGTGAAATTTTGATTACGCGATAATTTTTTATATGGGATTCTTCGATTATACGGGTACAGGAGAAATGTTTGGGGTGAGGAAATGACACTAGGCGCTAGTTACGGAAGTTGATGAGTGGTTCTTTCTTGGTTCTCCGTGCTTGACGGTTTTTCTGGCTTCTTCTGGCATTACGTTTTTTCGAGATTTAAGTTTATAGAAACTTGGCCAATTGCAGATTGAGGTATTTTACCCACGTTTTCCCTTTTTTCATGGGAATTTATCTATGTACTACGTGATTCATGACATTGTTTTGATTATGTCTCGGTGACCATGGTTATTTGGCTTGTTGATGGGACATAAACTCAAAAGACAAAGGTATCTGGTTTATGTTTTTAACTATATCGGTGGAAGGCTATATATGTAGGTCTCAGCTTGGGAATGGCTACATTTATAAGGTGATTGGCCGCTTTGGGAACTAAGGCGCTAGAGTATTGCATTTGAGCGCGGATTCGGAGAACGGTATGGCAATAGCGATTTTGCAGAAAACCATTCAGGTGAAGGTGCTAATCATTGGAGATGAGAACGCATTTGGTAGTTATCGGAGTGCCACTGCCAGTTATTCTTAATTGAGATAGTTGGAAGGGGTAAGGAGAATTCTATGTTTGTTAATTGTACCGAAATTAATAAGGAGGTGGGACTAAACGGTCCTTTACAGGATGAACCTTGAAAAAAATTAATGATTGGCGGTTCTTGTTTTGGAACGGTGACAATCTAAAAATGGTACGTAGTAGATGTTTTGCGATTTTCTTTTTCTTTATTAGTGGTTTTCATGGTTTTACGTTTTTTCAGGGGTAATATAAACTGATATCTTTTTCAATGTTATTCTGGTTACTGTATTGAGAGAAGAGGGCTTATGAATGATTAGAAAAAAAGTTGGGTTGTACTGGAACTTGTGGATTTGGTTTGGGTTTCATGTTTTACCTTCTTCTTTTATTGGTTATAGAACCTATTAATAATTATCCTATAGATACTGTTAAAAAATATAATTTAGGAATGGCCACACGAATAACTGGAAATATTTAGAGGTTTGTTGAAGTTTAAGGTCAACACCCAAAGTATGGGGTTGTAGTAATATCTTACTTTTGATAACTAGTTGAAGTAGGGTTGGGGATTGCGACCTGCCCGCTTTACGCATCACATTTTTTGGATGAAAGTCTCTGAATGGATTTTCATTGTTTTAACATTTAAAAGGCCTATTATATTGGTTGGGAACTTTATGCCACCTTAGGATGAGAGAGTTCTGAGAAGAGCCATTTATTTGACTCCATTTCTTGTGGCATATCTATTTATTATACTTTCTATTTTGAGCGATTATATCTATAATGTCTATAGGGGACGGTTTGTTAAGTGACCTTCTAACGAATAATTAAGGCAAAAAAGACGGAATATACAACCGTCTTTTTTTATTTTTTGTACCAAGTTGCGCGTTCTTATTTGTGGGGCGGTTAAAGTTCGTTTTTTAGTTGATCATTAGTGATTGAAACTCAATTTAATGATGAAGAAAGCAATAAGCACTGGTTAATTATTTATATTTGCCATAGGTATATATTCTTTTTTTTGCATCGGGATTACAAAACTTTGGGATGTTGGCAACTATGACCAGAGATGTTTCGGATTAGATTTTGCTTAAGTGTACGTTTTTCTTGGAGGGGAAAATGTACAGTTCTGGGTTTCTATTTGGTAGGATGTGGAAAGTAAAAGGGCAATGCCTTTTAATTGAATCAGAAATTTACAAACGCTCTTTTAATAGTTTAAGGGATTTATTCAATTTGTATGCTATGCCGAAAAGGTACGGGCAGGGGTGGCAGGAAATTTAAAAGGGGAGTTGAGGGCAATTGGCTGAGATAGAAAAATGGAAATTTGTTTTTCGGTAATGAAGAGAATTACGAGGATGTTTTCAATAGACTTAAAGGACCCAATCTTGCTTGGATCACGATTTAAGTACTCCCTATGTCTTTATTATAGATAAAAGAGGGTTTCTTAGGGGAAGGGCGATGATGAGGGACGAAGGCCTTTAATATTGGATTTTAGATACCTCTTTCTGTGGCGGACCTAACATAAATGGAAGATGATATAAAAAGTTATATGGGCCGAATATCGTTGGCCCTTACAAGATAGTGGCTGATAGGCAAAATAAGGCAAGGAATAAATACACTTATGTTTGGGCTTGTACTTCCGCGTATCCTTGTTTTTCGGAATAATCTTTATTCTTAAATTATTGACGGCTGCAAGCTGGTAGTGTGTGCAAAATGACTAGGTTGACTCTCGCACGGTCGCTGCATCGCGCTTGGCATTTGTGGATGCGGAAAGACGGAAGTTGCCTCCCTTGCTTTATGAATCAAGATAGTCTGCTAATTACCAATGACGTTACCGTGGAAAGTTTATCTGGTGGATTCTTTTTACACCTGCCCTCCATTTGCCCATTTATGATTAAAAACTTAGTGGCGATTTTCAGGCGAGTTCAAGTTTTTTGAAAATTTTTGGGGTGGCGATTCTTTTACTATAATCGGGGGACTATTGATACACCTTAAGTTTAAAAGGTTTGCCGAGGGTATGGGATAACCCAATATGGATGGCAACTTATTACAGGGAAGCTAAACGATAATTTATACCTTGGGCCATACAGGCGTTTAGTATTATGTTTATGAGCTGAAGTTCAGCAGCGGAGCTGGCTTTGAACACGGCGGGCCTATTCGCAGCTTGTCAGATGGAATGGGTAATCTCCGTTCAAGGGTGATTAAGTTTGGAATCCAATCGTGTACTACCGAAGGAACTTACAGGGAAAGAGGTGAAAATGATCATGGGGGGAAAAGAGCAATATCATCTGAGAGGGATATTAAAAGTTATTGGAGGAGTAATGGGATTTGCAATTGCATTAAAGGAAAGAAATTCAATAGATTATCAACTTGGTATCATAGTAATACCCTGGTTGTTGCAGTACTGTTTGGGGTAAAATTGCAACGATGGAAACCATTAGGTTTTTTGGCTTCCTTTTATTGCTCCGTAAATGGATTGACCGCTATTTTGTTGGGTTATGCGGTTATTGCGGTTAAAAATTGGGAATGTTGGAGCTACACAACAAGGTTTAATGACCGGTTGTATTGGTTATTGTCATTGGCTTTCTTGTTTGTACTGTGGCTTATATAATGACCGCGGATTCTATTCATTTGGAGGGCGGCGTTGTTAAGTATATATATTTTCTTATTTGATTACCTATTATACTTCTAATATAAGGTTTATTTCCCTTGTCTTGCGACCTATGCAAAGGCATACTTTAGAATTATGAGCTCATAGGAACTGTTGCAAAATCACCTTTCCTTGTGCGTTGTATGTTGCTGTGAGGGTGTAGTGGTCATGATTTTGAAATCTCACCTCATTATGTGCACTATCATCTTCTTTTTTCAAAAGCTGTTAATTCTAAATACAATTACGGTAATATTTTAGCATTTATTTTTGTTTATGTGCCGATTATTTCAGAAGCACAATGTGCTATGTGGTAGGGCGGTTTTGGAAAGCGCAGGAGTGAGGCAGCAGCAAAGGATTAACAACGGTATTGTTTATCTTTATGGCCATACCTACATTTTGTTTGGGGTTTATTCTTCTTTATCTACAAAAGATTGAATTCCTGTATTGCATGTCATTGAAGGTTATGGAAGGTGGGCGGTAGTATTTTTAAAAGATTTAGGTTTTTTTTTTCAAGAAATATTGTTTATCATAATTTCCACCTACCTTGTCGCTCCCCCTACTATAGTTAGTTTCTATACTCGTATTTTCGGGTTAAACTACCTAATTCACACTATATGATAGATAAAAAGATCTTTAATTCTATTAAGATTGGGAGCTTCCCTTACGTTTAAAGGTATTATTTTTCCGTGAGGAGTGGGCTTGTGGCATTATGGGGTCTCAGGTTCGGTAACCACTTTATTAAATTTTGGGCCATGTTAGACGTGCTGGATGGGGGTTCATATAACTGGATGGAGTTGGCAATTTAAAACGTTGAACGAAACTGGGCTGCCAATACAGGAACAAGTTTTTGGTTTTCGTTTTTCAATTTTATTGGATTTAAATATAAGTTGCTGGAAAATGTTGCGCTTCCTCGTGTATTTACCAAAAAGTAGGTAGGAAAGGGAAGGCAGGATAAGGCTTTTGAATATTTAGAGGGCAGTGGGTTTAAGGGAGTGGGGCGGACATTTGCCAGTGAATTGGTCCGGAGGGGCAAACCAAAGGGTGGCTATTTGTAGGGCTTATGGCACGCTGAGCCCAAGTGCTATTGGGATGACAACTGGGGCTTTGGATAGTACAACATTTTACGAGGTCATGGGCCTTATTCCCAAAATAATGATGCGGGATTTACTTACTAATAGTTCCGCATTGAGCCAAGACCAAGCGGACATGGTGCAAAGAATTTGTTCCACTTAAGGAGGAGTTATTGTAGAGGCCAAGGAAAAATAAATCGGTTAGAGCTTCCCAGTATGTTTAGTAGGGGATATATTGGAAGGAAGATTTTCCCCCGAAACCATTTCAAAAGAATAAACTCAGGGATACTTTTTTGTCTGGATTCACGGGTGGCTTTGGGTTTGCTTAATTTTTGTAGTATAGTTTTGGTATGGGGAAATTGGACTGGTAACCACCTTCACGGTTTTTTTGAAGATGATTGCCACCAATGTGCTTTATGTATTTAGGAGAAACCATGTCCCTTATAAGGCTATTTAAATCAATCGGGGTTCCCATAGAGCTTTTGACAATAAAGTGATTTTGGCAGATATTATTAAAAAACCTGGGGGCATGGTTCGTGGGAGATACTTACTTTCTCGGATTTTTTCAGAGGGGGTTTGGTAAATACAGAACGATTCAATAAACTTATACTTCTTGAGGAGGTTGGGTCGGGACATTCCACAGTTTTGCCGGAAAAGGAACGATTTAAAATGGGATTGAGGGCGGTTTCATTAAAAAGGGAAAAGGAAAGGAATTTATAAAAGGACCCAAAAATTTTTCTCCCCCCCCTTTTTTTTCCCCCCCTTTTGGTGTGGTTGTTTC
>Ga0163217_1021616_pt1 | contig 12693 bp, 3 predicted proteins | sample SynspAceP_FD_185933 | JGI IMG/M metagenome (GOLD analysis project Ga0163217, IMG submission 185933) | Saline lake microbial communities from Ace Lake in Antarctica - Synechococcus sp. Ace-P (PacBio error correction) | ecosystem: Environmental > Aquatic > Non-marine Saline and Alkaline > Saline ... | reverse complement strand
CGAATTTCAAGACTGCCAAGGTCCTCGGCGAAACGTGTCATCGTGTTTAGGCCTCGATTCCACCCATCTGCCGCAGCAATTCCACAAGCCCCAAACCGGAACTTGACCAGCGCTTACCTGAGCCAAGCAATTCCGAATATTCAAACCTAATTTTTCTTCTTTTCATCGTCATTTATTCACTTTTTTACGAACGGGTAGACAAGTGAATGAAATGTTAACTAATAAGCATGAAAGAACGCGTCATCTCATGTGGTGTTATCTGTTTAACCATCGGACACTGATCAAGCGGTCCTTTTGCTTTGGCAAAGAGGCGAATTGCTGTTTGCGTTCGAGTAAGTCGCGCCCTCGAAATATCGGGTAGCGATTCACGGCCCTCGGTTTATTAAATCGTTCGGCGTTCAGTATGTCTGTCTCTACACTTGAACATCAAATAACAGGCACTAAATCTTTGCCAATAAGATCGGCCAATGGCGGCGTGGTAGGTATTCTCTTGATCCATTGACCGATGGAACGTTCTGGTCTTTTTCTAGCCAGAGGTCGATTTCCTTGCCCATGCCGTAGCGCAATCGTTGCTTGCCAATTCCTAGGGAAAAAAGAAACCCAAGCTGCTGGCGTCGTTGAATTCGCTTCGCTCCAATTGTATGGATTTTCGTTACCGAATTGCCAAATCGCGACAAATGTAGCGATGGGGCATCATTAGGCTTGGGCGCACGCGTCTAAGTGCTTCAGTATGTAACCATTGCGTACCCGCTAACAACAAACAGAGTCTTTGCCGCTGCCCGAAGCACCGATGAGGATAAATGCCTTTACTCATAGTGTCCTGTTATCTTATTCATTCACTTTATTTCTTCATTACTTTTTTCATTAGACGCTTTATCATCAATGATTAAAAGGCCCGCTGGCCGTTTTTTCCATGGACTTGCTCAATGTGGACATGATCCTCTTTCAGCGGTAACCCTCCAAATCAAAGTCAAGCGTTCTTTGGCCGACAGGCCATTTGACCTCTGTTCGTTTAAACTGCCGGGCTTTTGCAGGGTTTAGGCTGACCAAGTCATGCTTTACGGCACATCGTAATCATTGTTGTCTAAACTGAGCGATTGAAAACGCGGACTCTAATAGGCTCGCAGCGGGTATAATCAACGTGACCGGAAAAACTTGATAACAATATTTACGAATCTCGAAAGCCACGCGAAGCGCGCGAATGTCCAACGACGTCCAGCGACTCGCGCGGGTTTCTTTTCCCTTAGATTGGCAAATTGGCCAGTTCAACCCAATAGAGGCCGCAATCGCGTAATTGCTGGCACCCGAGCTGTGAGAGCCACCACGGAACCACAGTTTGGCCCGGCCCCATTAAGAGCCCTCATTCCCCTTGACTTTGGTGCAAGGGAAAAGACGGTGCGACCCTCTTCTGGCTAGAGAAACGCTCCCAGCCGCGAACGTCATGCGGTTCCATGGATCAGAGGAATTCGTGACGAATTCTCACTCACCTCGCTGCCTGATTGGCATGTATTCAGGCAAAGAATTTACTGTCTCAGCCTGTGTGACTTCTTAGATCAAACGTGGCGGTAGAGACAGACCCCTACGCAACGATTAATAACGTCGAGGCCGTGAATCGTCGCTGTGACGCTCGCTGTATAGAGGAGCGGACGATATTTACTCTCTCGAAATTCGCTACCGCAGAGCATTTCGCCTCTTCGCAAAGCCAATAGAGCTTTCTGGCTTGTAATTTATGTCGTGCAGTGCTCTCTATAATGTCACTGGATCGCCCAACCATTTGTGCACTCCCAGCCGTTTGTTCAGCGGGTACTATATTTAAGTATCTGCTTCACCATTTCGGATCGCGGATTCACTGTGCTTACCGTTCGTAAAAGTTAATAAATGACGAAATTAAAAGAGAAAAATTATGTTTGAATATTCGATTCTTGGCCTCAGGGGTTACGCTGGTTCATTTGATCTCTTGTTTGGTAGGTGCTGTGCGCATTGCCGAGGCTACTTTTCGGAATTTGTTCTAGCGTAGTGAACGAGGATGACGTTCTTAACGAAGACTGCGGACGTTTCTGCCTGAGGACCTGGATGCCATTGCTCTTGTATCCTTTACGCACAGCTTCGCCAAGTTTGTAGCTTACTCGTTTGAGGCAGGGGCTTTGTATGGTCTTCCAAACTTAGAGCGCTTGAACGGAAATCTCTCTCTGGATACGAATTTGGTTGCGTTATATTCAACGATTGGTGTCCCTTGGGATCACTTTCACCTGGATCTTCACGTCTATCCAGCTATGTATTCATTTTCGCGTTGTCTGACCAGTACGACCAGAGTGAAAATAATTCCAAAGGATGTTTATCGTCGGAAATCTCAAAAGGCGCACCGCCGTTTTTTAAAAAAACGACTGGCGTGCTCATGTTTCAGTCCGGGCGGATTCACTTAAGCGCGCTTATCTAGACATGGGGCTAGATTGTTTTACTATTTTCGCGTAATCGGCATATGCCTGTCAACGTATTTTAGACATCAGATCTGCTCTTACTCGCACGGACTTATTACGCCCTCGTGCCATTAAACTATGAGCTTCTCTGAAATCACTGCTTAGGATGTCCCTGCGTGATCATATTGTAATGTCCCATTGATGCATGAGACTCTTGTAGTTTACCCATCGCGTTGAACGTCGTGATCTAAGCCGACTGACACCCGATCACTTACGCCGCTTACTGAAAGAGATCTCTCTCTCGCAATGAAAGTCTGGTTGAATATTGATATTTGCCATACTCGGATTTGGTGTCTCTAGGCGCCAAACTGTCTACGTGCTAAGAAAATGTTCTTTCGACGATCAATTATTTCCTATCGCCCTATCAGCACTGGCACGGGTCGAGAAATTGATTTCATGCCTCACACCCTCATCAGCCATCGCTTAGATTGCTGGCTGTGGAGCATGTGGAGCATTTGCCTGAAAATATTGTGCAATTGCGATGGGATCTGGGCATCGACGCGGCAAAGGACACGTGCCAATGGTCAATGTCGTGTTCTAGATAACAAAAGAATTGCCACACGCTCTTTTCTCCTCGTTATTCTTAGTTACAAACTAACAGCTTGTGCCTTGTAGTTGTACTTTAGTTCGTGTTTCCTTGTGATCAACTCATTTCGATTGAGTGGCACAAAGTCGCGTCTTCAAGTAATGATGAAGTTCGTTAATTTGCGGGTATTCAAGCTATCTTAGCTACTTGCTAGTACGGCAGATCTATAGACATGGCTCTCAACAGCTATCTCTCACACTCATAATAAGCAAGAATGAACCAAACGCTCGTGCGTACGCGACGGACTATTTTCGCACCTAAAGAACCTTGTCCGTAAACGCCCAGAGCAGCTGCGGAGCTCGCCTCGATAGCAGCTCGATTCTAGCTTGATAGTTATGAGATACGGTTTGTAATAAGCGGTTATAGATGATATATCTCATCCTGATCGTCTGTGCTCCGGAAGATGAATACGACGCGCGACTACGACCATAGCAATCAGAAGCATATATCTAAGGTTGTGACGTTCTCTGCCTATTGTTAAGCGTCTCAGACTTCGTGCGACTATCATGTGAGACTATCAACTCAACTAATGAGACTAACAACCGATGGGACGCCGCTCGGGCAAACTAGAATATGTCTGCTCTAGTGATAAGCCACTTACGTGCGTATTCCCCTTAGCGCGTGGTGTACGACCATTCTGAATTTTTTTTGATCCAAAAGATCGCTCGGGCATGCACTTGATGGGAAATAATCAAGTCGATCCAAGGTGTTAAATGACTAATTTTGTGCGTCCGAGATTAATGGACACAGACTCACTCTTTGTGTGTCATAGTCGTATAGAACGACTTTTGACGCGCAAATAACAAAAGCGCGCTAAGACCGTAGTCGTTTAACTCATAGAACGGATCATTTTTTGTGCGCTCCGCTCACCGCCTCGCGCGTGTCAATTGCAACGATGGGCTCAAAATACGTCTTTACTCACGCTGATACTTGATCGCAAATTTAGCTGACACCTACTAACCTGTGCTCCTACGCCGTTATGTATTTAGCATTGCACAAAAAATGTGTATTGCAATGTGCAGTTCCGGTCCTCTCGTCCTCGATCAGGAGCTCTCTGACAGCCCACGTCTGTCTTCTCTTTGTGCGTTAGAACATTGAGCTCCATCCATTTCATGATAGACAGATAGCACGTACTATGAAGTTGGCGTGCGATTCAAATGGCTGCCCGTTAACCAATTTTAACATGGCGTTGATGTGGCGTCTTACGTCTAATAGTTCATGGCTGTTGCCGTGGCTAAACTCCGCATGTCGCCTTGATGACGGAACATTTTAATTGCTCTTTGAACTTGTGTAAGTAGTTGAGACTATAAAGTACGTAGAAGGGTACTTTTTCTGAAGCACTTTCGCCATGTTAACTCGGTGCATTGTCCCCGCAGAATTCTGCAGTCTACGTTGTTTAAAATTGGGCGCTGTATTGCCGCCCTGATGCTGCAGGGTGAAGATTTTACTGAGCTGTTTCCACTTGAATCATAGTGGTTGTGCTGTGTTACTCTGTTAGCACTGTCATCAGCGTTGAAATGGCGTCACGTGTGTGTAATTGATTGGCACGCAACCTATTCCCGTGTCACGTTAAACTGGCACTTCACAGAACTGATAAGCGCGTTCTAAACGCCTATTTCAGCAGGGATGTGCTTCTCGAGTGCTAGCTGCTGGATATTTGAAGAGACTAAAGCGGGAGAAACTAGTCCTGGCGGACGCGGGTAACGGTTTTCACTTACTCAGAAAATAGTGCGGTTACGCTTAGATGGACCGCTCGCGTTCTTACTGGTTGTCATGTTTATTACACGCTTAGGGCATCTGGTGATATAATTTAGATTATTCTGGGTGATTCGTATTTAAGATCTCTTTTTGTGCTTAAATGAATTATAGTTTAAGATCACGATTCAGACACAAACCGTATTCATATAGACCCGGCCTAAGACACAAGTATCCGAGCTATCACTCGTACAAGTATGTCTAATCTGCGATATCGTTGTTGCATCGCAGTCGGACGAATACCATTGCGAATCTGGTCGGCTCTACCACACGTGCAGTTATCAGCAGATCAATATCTGACTATTCTCACCATAACTTTGCCTCGTACTCGCGGGCAGATCATAGATATAACACCGTATTTCTCGTGCTAGTAGTACACGCGAGTCTGATGTTTACGCTCCCATACGTCAGACGGCGTGTTGATGCGTTGCCTCTGAATAGCACGCAGATTGCGGCAAATCTGCTCTACGGGTCGGTTTGACTGTGAGACGCATAACCGCCAGAATAGGTAGTAACTCTGATAGTCAGTTAAGGATTATTTTTTGCCTCCTGGTTTGCATTGGCAGTGCGCTCCAGACTCTTCAGTAGTGCTTTCTTCTCATCTCTCGCCTTGTCAGGAAAGACGTTTTCTCCGGCAGTATATATTTGTGTGCGGTTCTGAAGCATTTCGGACCCGCAGTTTTTTGATGCTGACTCATTGCGTCTTAGTTTCCCAATGCATATTAAGGCTCGCTATCGCGCGAGTATAATCGTTTGATTGTATGGCTTGCGGCCAATAGCTCTTGCGGCAAGTTAGCGCCCCATTGTGGCCGAAACCAGTTTTATATTTTAGGCAGCAGATTACTCGCCGAACAGTCTAGGACTCTCCCAGCCTCACAGTTTCTCGGCGCTCTCTCCATTTTGTAATAGTCTCTAATCCGTACGTCTCTGCGATTTTTCCTGTCAGAGATCTGATAATGCGCCAGTAATAATCGCCCTGCTGTGTCTGTTTCTTCTTGACATTAATGATCGACTGCCATATCGTAACATGGCTACATCGTCGAGTATTCACCTCGCGGGTATTTACTCGCGATTGTCACAAAGCCGGTACGATGTTCTATTGTTCGAGATCTAAAATGCACCTTTCAAAGTCGAACTCCGCTGCATACGGTTATAAGAGAGATTCTGAGTTATCTTTTAAACCTGCTTCGTGCGCCGCTCGTCTCTTCGAAACTCTTTACTGCTCTGACCGATATAGACTCCTACGGCATTCATATGCTTCACGAGGATAATAGTATCTGGAATCGTCGCAATCACGCTGGTATGTTAGTAGTGTCATCGCTCTTGCCAGCTCTCTGAGCTACGTTGTTTATGGTTTGCATTCAATCACTCTAGTCAGTTTGCTCCACGTGTTAGAACAACGTCCTCAAGAAATGGTAGTGCTCTGAGCGTGCGTGTCCTGCCACTTTAAAATGGTTTAGGTTTCTCTACAATATATAGCCTTTTTCGGTCCACATTGAAAATATTAGGTAAACGCACTTACGCGAATCTATAAATCTCGCTGTGTATCGCGTGCTTTACGTCGACTACTAGCAAGATGTCTTCTAGTCGTTCATTACAACTGACTTTTTCTGTTTAGCCCAGGTTTTAGGCTATTTTGACGGCAGCCTGTGTGCTCATACGTCTTGTCGTGTGACTGACACTAGCTGTCTGATGTTTCGGCGCACGGCTCTCCAGATTATATAATCTCTCGAGTGATCTACAGAGAGGTCACTAAGAGTAGCTGCGCGAGAGCCGTGGACATGTGTATACAAAAGTCAATGTAACTTCTTCGCTATAAAGCGGACGCTAGCTACGCACGCTGAGTCGCACTGCCCACTAAGGTGCGCCTAGTCTGCATTATCTATTCCATTCGATTTCGCATACTCAATAAGTGTTTTCTTACCTTGCATCGCTAATAAAGTGGCGCGAGTACAGAAAGACTAAATATTCAACTAACGTATGGACGTGATTAAAAACACGTATATGATCAAGTCATTCGCTTAATGTCTCTATTCAGCAAAAAATTATTAGCTTAATGGTGGACACGATCACGTTCATGTAGATTAGAAAACGATCGGTATAAAGCAGGATCATCGCAAACAACGCAATTAATTGCGGACACTGGACTCGTCCGAGTTACATACACCAACACCCGTTTTCTATCACGCGCGATGACGGCAAATTAAATCGACCACCACTGAAACTTCCGAATTACATGTCACGTCCACATAGTTACCGTTACTGATTAGATGAGCAAAGCCAAATTTTTTCAATCAACATGGGTAGCCCCATTTTCTGTATTCTCGAGGATGTCGTTACTATGCAGAACCCAACAAGAAAGCGGCAACCGTAGTCCAGTAACGCCAGCTAAATGACGCGTCCAAACGGGGAAAACCAAAACCACATTAGGTCAACACGCATTTGCATTTACCCATTTAACAATGATGCGTCGCAGCAAAAGTTAATATCCAAAAAGCAGTATTGCCACGCATAACCCGTTTTTACCTGCCATACTTTGTTTCACGCCAATTAGGGAAACAACACGAACGAATGCCACAGATAAATACGACCAAACAATACTAAATAAATACTAAAAGATGTCCTTATACTCTTTAAAAGTATATGTGGGCGAATACACGAGTCTTAAACGCTACAAAATCTTTGTAGGGTTATAAGGCAGATTAGCTAGAGGTTACCCTATTATCTTCACGCAAGTAATCTCATGAATCACTTCTATTGAAGGCATACTGGTCAAATAAAAAGCACGAGGCTGTAGGGAATAGAAAAGTCGTCAGAAATGACACAAAAGTCATAAATTCCTATTTTAGCTTAGAACACACCACCTTTTGATCTAGATACAGCGTTTTGACTTATGGGGCGGTTGGCCTGGGATCAGACCCGTATTACTCATTGATTAAAGCGGTTTTAAAGAATTTAGGAGATCGCTTTGTGCAGCACGAGTCCGGAGCAAGTCTTATTGGCCCTTAAATGTGTTTGCTATTGGTCTGTAGGTTCGAACTTTAATGCAAAATCTATGGATGCCATCAGTACCTCTTCCTTGATACGAGTCAACTGAGGTAACATAAGTTTAAGGTGACCACGCCTTACAGTGTGGTTTCGCGAGAAATTCGCGAAGTTGGTTCATTTTCAGACAACAATTTTTCATTCATTTGGCAATTAAGCGCTTTTAAGACTTAGTGAAGCAAAAACTGTTACGTGTTACCAAAGTCAGCACGTCTGATTTTTACATTGCCGACGCAGCCTTTAGTTGTCTTGGCGAATGGGGGACCCTTCAAACATGAACGTTATTAGCGACCCGTTGCGGCTTTATGTTCCAACAATGTCGAGGAACGACGTTTTGCGCTTTGATGAATGCTACTTGTCGAGACGCTTTGGCACCTTATTCAGCGGTCGCTGGATAGCTGGCGTGGTTATTCCACTTTACGGGGGGCTTACCCTTGCCATTCTGCACGTTTAACGCTTTCTCTGAAAAGTCGATATCCAGTGTATTTGCGCAGGCAAGCGCAATCCAAGTACAACGTTAGAAGACGGTATTAGATTCATATTCAATGGAAATTAGCGTTGTCGATAGTTCCATTTGCGCCACTATGCTAGACCTGTGATTTACCGTGCAGTGCTAAATGGCGCCTTGTTGATGGTTTGAATGCAACATTGGGATTGTGGTAGTTTGTTTAGTGCGATATTTCGGGTGATTTAATTTCAAACCACCTACAAGCGTGACGCCTTCTTTCGAAAGCGCCGGTTTCCCATGGTGAAAAGATGTTCAACGGAGTTTAAATTGCGTCCAGCGATACGTCCATTGACGCGCTCGACTGTAAAGAGAATTGTTACAGCGATTTTGAGAGACTGTCTTAATTCGGTTGACTGAAATTTTGACGATGGCGTATATTGAAAAAAGTGCTTAATCAGGGCGGTGGAGGGGCTGTGTTGTAGCACCAGGCCCAACCAATGACACATGGGCATTCGCAATTGCTTCGCGCCCGCGTTACGAATGCGCGTATTGTATCGTGTCCTCGGACAAGCGCATGAAGTAGGGCCGTATTACATTCGCCCTAACGCACTTGATGTCGCACGCAACGGTACCAATTGATAACGAAACGATCACAATCGTGATCCGTTGGATCTCCTTCTCAATGTCTGTATTAGAGCGTGTATCGAAACGGGTGGCTTCCTAGACAGCGGTCATGAAGGGACCCTGCGAAATCGTGACACACTGGTATTGGCAACTACGAATGGACTCCGCGCGATTATGTTTAAGAAGCGTGACGCATTTGGCGTTAAGGTTTTGTTCCTGGGTGTGGTAAACGCGTATGCCGTTTGTGATACATGATTTTTCCTGTAGGTTGCGCAATCGACATTTATACGCATTCACGCGGGTAGCCATGGTATTACTTCCCCCCCCGTAACAATTGTCCTTGAAATCCCTTCGGATTACGATGTTATTTTGGCCCCAACCGCCATGGCCAGATCAATGTTCGAATCGTCGAAACAGTGATCTCCCCCCGTCGTACTGGTAAGCCAAACTTGCTAATATTGAGGGCCGCTGAGTTCACTCTATCTCGCATCTGAGTGGCCCAACCGTCGCTTTGGATGGGCTTTGGCCCGACACTACATCATGTGTTTACGGTTTAAAGTCTAGGTTTTACTGGTTGACGAATCCGGTTAAAACGGCAGAAGCTGAAAGTCTTCACGCTTGTCGTTAAGCGTAGCCGCTCTGCTTGCCTAATACAGCAAACCTGTTTGGCGATGTGGTTAAATAGGTATTAAGCGGTAAGGAAAGACAGTCTTTCTCTAAACGCGCAGGTCCAAGACGGTCCGAAGTTGGCACCAATGTATTTATACACCCGTTGGTGTACCGCTGTTGAGACCGGGCCCGGTTTTGTTGCTAATGGCACGTGGGGAGCGAAAATTGCGTAGTGGAGGCACTGATCAGGCCTTTCCTGGTTTACTAAGACATGGGTCTACCGATCGTTAAAAGACGAAACCGGCGACCGCCTTTAATATTTTATTAGTTTTAGATTTGTCATTAGTCCAGTATTCTCGCTATGCGGGGTTATTTTTTATGCATGAGTTACGTTTATCGTAGAGCCCTTCCTTAGCACTTACGCAAGGTGTCCTTACATTTCAACTTTTTTTACTATCCGATCAAACGGTATTTTTTAGCCAAAAGGATCGATAGCAGCAACTATAGCCCCGATATCCTTAACGCTGCTGGCTGTGCTTCACCAACTTGTTCCATCTTGTGGCCGATGCCACCAATCTGACTACCTCCATCAGACATATAAACAACCTTGAGTGCCGGCTTAATCTGTAGATGCAGGATTGTAAGGTGGCCTTATTGGTTTGCCCCGAGAAGTTGACCGAGCGACCAGGGCCTTAGAGTGCAGGGATACTATGCAAAGTTTGATTTGACCCTCCGAGCAAACGCCGTCCCCGGGCTTTTTAGTCAATGCCAGCGCTCAAGGAAGGTGTGTAAGAGTTTTGAGCTATGCGACGCCGAACTCGATTAAGCGCCGCTTATCGGCTCTATCCGAGCATTTTGATTACCTACTTAGCTTAAAATTATTGGTCCCCGATATTTCCGCGACGTAGGGCTGAAGCGACTTAAAAAACTGTGCCACAGTCTTGCAAAGTTGAAGAGTGCGCTTCGGCAACCGTTTTGTAAGACCAAACGGCAACTCGAATTAAAGACGTGCGCTATTACCTTGCCGGTGTAAAAGAGTTAGTAATTGTTTAGCCGGACGCACAATGCACCAAAATCTTGTCTCGGCTTCTGCTCACTTAACGCAGCGACCGTTTTTTTATTTGCCGCCGAAACGATCTATTAAATTAAAGTTCAGAAAGCATGTTTTATTTAAGGCAGGGCAATTGCACTAGGTCCAATTTAAAGCCTACCCTCAAAAGTTCGAACGATTAATCTTAACTGGAAACATTTCTATTTGTGAGCGAAGGTCTTGGCACAGGAAAGATTATCGTTATCTTGCTTTGACGGACATGGAAGAGCATTTGAGTGAATTCATCCGAAGCACCTTAATCCAAGAGGTCCGTTCAGTTACTGCAAACGTCTGTAAACTGAAAGCAGATTTATGTGAGTTTTTGGGAAGGAAAAAATTCAAATTCTATTTGTAGATTTGTGAGGTGAAAATCCTTGCGTATAAGAAGCACAGAAAAGCGAATAGAAAAGTCGCTAAGCAATCAAGCTGCCATTGAACTTAGGTTCATCCAAGATGAATTTGAAGATCCACCCCAGTGCCGATTGACACCGGCACCGTCGCTTGAATGAAAAACACGTTAAGCTGAAGCCAACCACTTGAATACCTGAACGGTTCAAGTCCAACTTTCGCTTTGGTGTAAGGTGGAACCGGTAGATCACGTTTTTCTTCGTCCCGCGCAAACAGATTTGTATGCGGCATTTGATGCATTTTTGGATTTATCGATGTTTGGTATAGGCGACGATCCTATGTATCTGTCGTTCACTCGCACAGGAAGCGTATGTGGTGGGCGATATGACCGAAATGAGGCGATGTTTTAATAGAGTTTTCTGATCACAACGTAGTCTTCTAACGCGGGCATTTTGGTGTTTCCACTCGCTCGGTTCGATTAAGCGCAGGCGGGTTCTGGATCCGGTACTTGATAAAATCAAATTGATGCGGCGCTTAATTGGTTGTTTTCAGGAATACGGTGACGGGTTTGAATCAACTGGCGTCTACGGTTTTTTTCGGTGGTTTTACACCAGTTAAGTTCCTTAAAAAAGGCTCGAATACTGACGGGTTTGTGTGTTATCTGGCCTGATCGATTACTTTTAGACGTTCACTTTCCAATTACCGCGGCCGTGCTGAATCCGCCGGTTCCCAGCCATTAAGCGATGGGCATTTCACGCCACAAAAGGGACTTGGTACCCGGGAATCGCCAGGCTTTCAAGTATACGCACGGCGAATATGGCGTTGGGCTTTGCTCGGTCAAGATAGCGAGTTGTAGCCGTCTTTTATGGGTCAAGCGTGACGTCCATTATTGGACAGGATTGACGCTGTTTGGAAGATAGGTCATGCTTGTTCTTCCTTTTTCGCGGTATTGGCTGTTTCTTTTCGCCGTTCTTTTCGTAACGCGAGCACAGTTCCAACTAGATTGAAAATCCAGTAGTTGGGAGTTTTTAGATGGGGAACCAAACCCGGACGCTTCACGTTGTCACAATGGGTAAGATGAAATTCTTCTTGTGAGAGGGGACAGCTTCTTCGTCGTACTTTTTCCGCCTGTAGTTGCGCGTCATTTAATGCCGATAGATAGGGCTTTTCGTTCTTTGGGCCAAACGCCAGTCCATAGCTCGAGTGATTTAATATCATGTTCTAGCTTGCTAAAGGCCGTTGATCATTCGATTCGGTCAGTTGAATGTGCCAATATCGACGCTGAACGAGTCATCTGGGGTGATAAAGAATTACGGTACCCGGGTTCTACTTAATGCACTCGGGTTCGTAATGGTCTTCACCTCGCAAACGGTGATCGTGTATTTACTAGCAAAGCACGTTGAACACGATCGCGGTGAGTGGAAGGTGACTGTTCAATTCACAGTAGCGCAATGCAATTGCTGTGAAGCAAATGCAGCCCTCTTTAGTCTGGCCCGCTCACCGCACAGTCTTGCTTGTTTTTTGCTTTATGCTACTAGGTTTCAAGTCCTGCGTGAACGTCTAAGCGAGCCCTCACTACATTTATCAGCTATTGGTTTTTGGGTAGTCACATGGACGGTGAGGAATCTTTGTTTGTCAACGGTGTGTGACTGTCCCCGTTGTCATTTTGTGATGTCGGGTTGGCGAGTGGTCGTGATTGGGAGTGTACCAT
>Ga0163217_1080482_pt1 | contig 12695 bp, 17 predicted proteins | sample SynspAceP_FD_185933 | JGI IMG/M metagenome (GOLD analysis project Ga0163217, IMG submission 185933) | Saline lake microbial communities from Ace Lake in Antarctica - Synechococcus sp. Ace-P (PacBio error correction) | ecosystem: Environmental > Aquatic > Non-marine Saline and Alkaline > Saline ... | reverse complement strand
ACGAGAGATCCGCCTCGGAGGCCGGCGGCGCTAGGCGGATTTCAGGTCGGCATGAAACCATCGAAGATCGTATCGCCTATCTTTACGAACCTGCACGGCTAGAAGAAAGATTCCGCCTGTTCGAGCCGTCGCCCGCCCTGCCTGATGGCACCAAAACCGACCCGCGACTTCGAGATGATCGTCCTCGTCGGCGATAGCTTTCGCAACAGCACATGGTGCGCCTGAAAGCGCACTGGCCCCCTGCCTCAGCAAAGAAATCATCGTCGAACCACCAGGCCACACCGCGAGGTTTATGAAAGAGATTACTGAACAACCGCCCGGTCTCTCGGCGGCTTGAGCCCTGTGTTCAGTTTCGGTTTTTGATGACGGACGATGCCATTGCTGTAGATTTATCGCCAGCTGCGCAAAGCCCATTGATTGACGCGGGACGCCGCTGTTGGGGCAAGCATAAGTCTGTCGCTCTTGCTGGAACAAGGCTTACGTTGGCGAGTTTGCGCGGACGGGATCGCACGCAAACGCCGTCCTACCGGCCTTTTCTATACCGCGGCGCTCGCGATGTTCGTTGTGAATGCGCGCGTGCCCATTTAACCATCAGGAACTTTGCCCACGACAAGCTACCCGCTTTATGCCTGCGCTCAGCTTTCCGATCAGGCGATTGTACGGTACGCGGTACAACGGCTTAAACGATTCACGTCGAAAGAACGCACGACCGATCGAGCTTCGCGCTCAGGGCGCCGAGGAGGAGACCCTGTTCAAGGATCCGCTTTGCCATCCGACATCAACGCAGTGCCGGGGGCCCCGGGGCGGGTTCCCTTTTTCCCCCGCCCCCCCAAGGGGGGGGGAGGGTTAAGGGCGGCAGTGGGCGTGTGTGATGCGCTCGCGGTACAGCTGAACAACCCTGTCGCGGCGACGATAGAGCGCACCGATCAGTGTTCGTCGGCACGGGCCCAGTCACAAAACACAGCCAGCCAAGGATCAGGGCCCAGATCAGTCCCGTATAGCGGAACGCGCGATGAAAGAGGGACATCGCCAACCCGCATCGTCTGTACGCTTGGAATAATACCCCATCAGGACCAAAGGACAGCTGCCGCAGTGATCGCGAATCCAATGGTCTGACGACACCGGTTCCCCAGGGTGGTGAAATGCCAAAGTCGAAAAAACCGGGGTGACAGAGAGGACCGCCGCGAAGTTCCCTCATCGACGGCACCTCTTTTCGACCAAATCTGCGTGGCTTAGGTCGCGAACCGTAACGAAGAACACTGCAATTCAGGGCGTTAGACCGACAGATATGAACCGTCAGTGCCGGCTTGACGATCAACATTCCACACCAAAAAAGCCAACGAGGATGGCGAGAACCGGCGCCACCCGACCTTTCCGCGTAGGACCAACGCGGCCCCCAACGTCACGGCAGTGCAACGACTTGCAAAAGATCGCGCTGAGGTTCGCCAGCGGCATGTTAAACAGCGGCTGTTACGAAGAAAAGCTTGCCCCCGACTTTTCGGCACGGACCGGATGTTCGACAGTTTCCAATTCGCGACGGCTCAGTCGCAGGTGCATCGGGCAAGCCGCCCCCCAAAGCATCCGATTCAAATTGAGATCGAGATCACACCACCGCAGAAATAGCAGCATGAACAGCGGCACCGCCCGCCCGTGGTCTTGCTCATTGTATCGTTCAACACAAAGGGCCGCATGGAGCCCATCATGGAAAAGTTTGCTCCGAGCGAGTTTGGCGACATTGGGGCGGCTTTCTTTTATGTTGGTTGGCTTATGCATTGCCGCACGGCCGCCGACGGGGAAAAAACAGCCCACTAGCGCAAATTTTAGGACCCTATTTCTTCACCCCGCCCCCGCAACGAAAAAAGCCCCGCCCGATCTCTCGGCAGGGGGTTTTCCAGTTCTTTGTTAGCGTAGGCTTAGTTGCGGCTTTTCATCGTCCGTTAGGGGAACGTTATCGAATACATCGCCACCGACCACATTCATCCGATTTAGGCTCTGGCGCGCCCAAACGTTGCGCGGCTTCGGCTTCTTTCGCGACGGGCTTCGATAAACCACGGTTGGATCACGATTCCGCTGAACCTTACGCATCTGCCTGCGGTCGCACCACCGGTACGGCTGGGATCAGACGGCCCACGATACGTTTTCTTTCAGGCCAAACCAGCTTGTCGCGCTTACCCTGAACCGAAGCCTCGGTCAGAAACACGTGTGTGGTCTCCTGGAAGGACGCCGCCGAGATGAAGCTGCTGGGTTTTGCAGCGACGCCTTGGTGATACCCAGAAGATCGGTTCGCCTTGCGCAGGACGTCCGCCTTTGACAGCGCTTTGGCACAGGCTTGCGTCGAACTCTTGCTTATCGACATGTTCGCCTTTCAACAGGGTGGGTCACCGCTGTCTTGGACTTCCACTTCTGCAACATCTGAGCACGATCACTTCGATATGCTTAGTCGTGATCTTAAACGCCTTGCAGGACGATTAAACATCCTGAACTTCGTCGATCACTGTAGTCAGCCAGCGCTTCGCACACCCATAATCGCAGAGGATGGTCATGCGGCGCAGGGTTGCCGTCCATGGATGTAGTCGCCCTTCTGGACAAAGTCACCTTCCGCAACGGGAATGTGCTTACCCTTAGGCACCATGTATTCGAAACCTTGGGGATCCGGATCTTCGGAAGAACTCGATCGAGATACGACGCTTGTTCTGTAGTCCTTGCCGTTAGCGGACATAGCCGTCGATCTCTGCGATTGAATCGCGTTGATCCTTGGGGCGACGGCCTCAAAGAGTTCCGGCAAAAACCACGTGGCAGACCACGGTAAGATCCTTGGTCTTGCACCTTTCGCGCGGAATACGCGCAACGATGTTCACCCGCGCGATTTCGTCTTGCAGGTCCTCAAACGGACAGAATGGCATCAACGGACATAGGATAGGCACCGGGTTGCCCGCACGTACGGACATGTTCGCCATCGGCATCTACCAGAATAACTCTGGCTTCAAGGCTCATTGCCTTTGGGTGCTGCACGCCAGTCGATCACGACTTCTGTGTCATACCGGTTTGCATCACGGTTTCATCCTTAACCGCGATCCCCGACACCAAGGTCGCGAACATTGGTCATACCGGATTTCTCCGCGATGAAATCGGCAGCGTGTAGGATTCCATTCGAACAGCTTGTCGCCGCGCAGAATGTTCTGACGTCTTTTCACGAAAAAGCTTGGTACCATAGCGACTTTGTGGCTGGCACGCTCGTCACCGTTTTCGTCAACAATTTCGCAAGCTTCATGTTACGCCATGACCATTGATCTCACCTGCGGTGTTCTCAAGGGTCAGAGCGTTACGAACACAACCTTACGGACTTGCGACGCTCGAGGAAGGACTGTTGGCCACCCTGAGAACACCACAATGTGGAATGTACGCATCGTCAGCTGCGTGGGCCAAGGTTCACGATCGACGCGCGGCAATAATGCCACAGCTTCACTTGGTTCACCAGCGTACCGCGTGCAAGTCACGACCATAGCACATGGCGCAGACGCCCTCTTCGGTTCACAGGTCAACGGGCTGCGGATACGGGCAGAGCCACGGCAGCTTCGTCGATAATATCGGCCAGACGCTCGTCGTCAACAAGGTCTGTGGCACGTACCAGCCACTTCTTCGTACCGGGGGCGCAGAATGTCATCAGCCGCAACACGACCCAGCAGACCGTTCCGCCAGAGGACGAGACGACTTCGCCGTCGTTGACAGGCAGCTTCGGCGAGTGATCCCAGTTTCGTGCCACAGTCATGCATCACGAATGATACAATCTTGTGCCACGTCCACCCGACACGGGTCAGTAACCGAGTTCGCTGTTTTCAAAGCGGTATCCGACAGACCCTTACGGGCACCGTGGGTGGAGTTAAAAATACTCCGAACGGTCAGACCTTCTTAAAGTTCGAGATATCGTGTCCTCGATGATGTCGCCCATTCGCTTCGCCATCAGGACCGGCGCATCCCGCCCAGCTGTTTCATCTGTGTAACGGAACCACGCGCACCGGAGTGGGCCATTCATGTAGGACCGAGGTGTCGCTCCATGACTGCACCCTGGAGCATCGCGGACGTTCGGCCGAAATGGCCCCATTCATCGCGTCGGTGACTTGTCGTACACTTGGACCAGGGCATCGACAACTTTGTTTGTAACTTTTTCGCCCTGAAGTGATCAGGCCGTCCATGTACTGCTGTTCAAGTTCTTTGACCTGAATCACGTGTCCTCAACAAGGTCCACTTGGTTTCGTGGGATCAGCATGTCGTCCTTACCAAAAAGGAGATTACCGGCGCGGAAAGCTTCGCGGGAAACCCATGGTCATGATCTTCACAGAAGATAACGGATTCTTTCTGACCACAGTAGCGGTAGACCGTATCGATGACCTGCTGCACTTCTTCTTACCGCAACAGACGGTTTACCAGATCAAAACGGCGCTTTGGCGTCAGCTTGGGCAACAACGCACCAAGGACGAATACGGCTGCGCGGCCGGTTTGTCGGTGTCGAAACGCTTCCTTTCATCACTTCGTTGCCTTCGGGCATCGCTCGTGCTTGGACCCGCGCTTTGATTGCGGTGTGCAGGTTGGACTGCACCGGCATCAAGGCGTGTTCGACTTCCTCAACGGAACCCAAACACCATTGCCTTTCGCCGCATGCCTTCGCGTTCCAGAGTCGTTTTAGTATCAGATTCCCCAAGATCAATCCTGCGAGGCCAACCCGGAACAATGATATCCGCGTGCACCGTTTTGCAGGCGACAGAACGTTGTTCTGTGGACATCATCAGAAACGGTGCTTCAAGCTGGGCTTCAAGCGACAGTGGTACGTGAAAGCCATTGGTCGCCTCCAAAGTCAGCGTTAAGGCCGAACAGACCAGCGGGGTGGAAGTGGATCGCCTTGACCTTCGGATCAGAACCCGGTCTCGAACGCCTGATGCCCCAAACGGTGCAAGACGCTCAGGCGCACGGGTTTCAAGCAAGTGACGGGGGTGTTCGCGGATCCACTTCGTCAAGAATATCCAGACTCGGGACGCTTCTTTTTCCACAAGCTTCTGGCTTGCTTCACGGTGAGACAGACCTTGACTTCGAGGCGCGAGTAGATGAAACGGCTTGAACAGCTCGAGGGCATCTCTGGGCAGGACCGCACTGCGTGCAGCTTCAGCTCGGGTCCGGTCACGATGAGCCGAAACGACCGGAGAAGTCGACGCGCTTGACCCCAAAAGGTTTTGACGGAAGCGACCTTGCGTACCCTCAGCATATCGGACAGCGATTCAACGGGTCGCTTGTTGGCACCCGTGATCACGCGGCCACGACGGCCGTATGTCGAAACAATGCGTCAACAGATTCCTGCAACATCCGCTTTTCGTTCCGGACATGATGGTCAGGTGCGCGCAATTCGATTTCAGACGCTTGAGGTCGGTTGTTCGGTTTGATGACACGGCGATACAGGTCGTTAAGGTCGGAGTCCGCAAAGCGGCCACCAGGCCGCGGGCACCAAGCGGGCGCAGCTTCTGGTGGATCCACAGGAATGACCGGTCATGATCATCCACTCGGGCCGGTTGCCGGACTCGGGAGGATTCAACGACTTTCAAACGCTTGATGATGCTTTTTCGGCCTTCATTCGCCTGTCGCCTCTTTCAGATCGGCCACGCAGTGCAGCTTCGGCTTCAAGATCAGATGCAGCAGCATTTTCGCGGATCGCGTTTCAGCGGCCGATATTGGCGTTGCAACCGCTCCAATTGAACGGCAAAGGGCGCTCCTGACGTCCATGTACTGCTCCTCGGTCATCATCTGACCATAGGTAAGATCCGTTCAGACCGGGCGTTCGATCACGACGGTAGTTTTCCAAAGCATACCGCACGGCGCTCCAGATCGCGCAGCGTCATATCCAGACATCAGCCGAATGCCGCGATGGCAGCCGACCTCTGAGGAACCAGATCGTGCGCAAACAGGCGACCGCCAGTTCGCATGTGGCCCATGACGCTCGCGGCGGACCTTTTGCAGGGTAACTTCAACGCCACCATTTCTCGGGCAGACAACGGGCCGCATACTTCAATGCGTTTATATTTACCGCACAGGCATTCGTAATTTCTTTAGTCGGGGCAAAGATACGCGTGCAGGAACATGCCCGGCCGTTCCGTAGGTGCTTTGAATCCGTAGTTGATGGTTTCGCGGTTTCTTGATTTCCACCGAAACGACCACGACAGGATCCGCTACCTGGCGATTGCCAGAGAGACCGTGATTTACGTCGAACGTCTTAGCGGCGCGACCGGGGCCTTGAACGGGTTGTGTCAGTTTCCTGTTCATTTAAAATCCTTAGATAAGTCTTCGAAGCGGATGTGAGAGAGGACAAAGGGCGCGTCTTCGGTACCTCGGGAGAAACGGGGCCGGCGGTTTACAAGAAAAACCCCGGTAGAACTTTGCACCCTCACTCTTCTATCCCAGTCCGCATCCAGGCAGTTTCCATGTGTCAGACCAAAGAACACGTACTTCTTTTCACAAGTACGCCCTATGAACGATATCACGGAAATACGCCTCGAAAGTTGTCTTTCGCTTTGACGGATGCTTTCATAGCCTTGTTCCGTCCGGCCACGTCATCCGATTTTCACAGTCAGCATTCCTGCAGAGGTGTATGCAGCGGCCGCTAAGCTTCCAAAAGCCCAACCCTCCATCTCACCAAAGCGCTGACCACCGAACTGCGCTTTTACCGCCAAATGGCTGCTGGTGACCACGAGTATGGACCAGTCGAACTGCGCGATGGATTTTGTCGTCCACAAGGTGCGTGCATGGTTTCAAGCAAGTATTGACGCCGAGTGACAGGGCGGCAAACTGCTCCGCCTGTGCGGACCGTCAAACAGAACGACTGACCGGGGTATCTCGAAACCCGGCCCGTGTCAGACTGTCATCACGTTCTGCTTCCTTGGCACCATCGAAACCGGTGACAGTCCCGTGGCGATCGGACACCGCGTGCGACGTTCTTGGCTCGTCCAGCAAGGATTTCCTCGGTCCATTGCCAACGATGCTTCTTTCTGTAGACGTCTCGCCATAGCGTCGTGTGCATTTTTGCTCTCGCGGCACACGTGCTCAAATCACCGGAGCGTTTGTTATTTCCTGCAAGGGCTCGTCGATGTGATGGCCCAAGCCGCGAGCGGCCCAACCCATGTGGGTACTCAAGGTATCTGACAACGTTCATACGCGTGAACACCCCAGGGGTTCAACAGAGTTCCACTGGCGTGCCATCGCAAGGAACGCATGTTTCCATCGGTACAACCTTGGAAATAACACCTTTGTTTTGCCGTTGACGACAGCCATTCTGTCGCCCGCGTGGCAGCTTGCGCTTCACCGCGACGAACACTTTGACCAGTCTTTCATCACGCCCGCGGGGCAGATCGTCACCACGACGGAACTTTTCGACTTTGTCTCAAAGCGCGCATCCAAGGTCCGTTTCTGGATCTCGTACTGCTCGTTCAGGGCTCGACGCATTTTTGCGGTCGGTCTTCGCTCGAGTGCCAGCTGCACCACTGACCGCGCGACAGCGACGCCAGCAGGCTTCGGTGATTTCCGAGTTCGACTTTGACGGGCCTTTGGGACCTTTGACACAATTTTGCCGATGGATCATAGACTGCAGACGGCGTAGAGTTGCGGTCAAGAATACCAAGCTCATCGTCGCGGTCACGGGCCAGACGTTCGAACTTCTTCACGCTCGATCTGCAACGCACGTTTCGTTTTTCCGACGCGGCGTGACGTTAAAGACGCGCACTTCGACGACTGTACCAAAATCACCCGGGCTTCACACGCAGCGATGTTTAGTCGGCAGCGTCCGATGCTTCTCAACCAAAGATGGCGCGCGCAGCAGTTTTTTCTTCTGGCGTCATCGGGGCTTTCGCCCTTGGGTGTGATCTTGCGACAAGAATGTCACCGGGGGTTCAAACCATCCGCCACCAATGTAAAAACGATGCCGGCCTTCATCGAGGGTGCGCAGCGCTTCTTCACCGGACGTTCGGGATATCGCGTGTGATTTCCTCTGGCCCCAGCTTTGTCATCACGGGCGAGCGACTTCGAAATTCTTCGAGTGGCACTCGACAGTAAACACGTCGTCACGCGATTACACGCTCAGAAATCAGAATGGAGTCTTCGTAGTTGTAGCCGTTCCAAAGGCATAAACGCGACGATTCACGTTCTTGCCAAGCGCCAGTTCACCATGTCCGTCGGACGGGACGTCCGCGATAACCTGACCCTTTTGAACCGTCTGCCAACCTTCACCAAGCGGACGCTGCGTTGATGCAGGTTCTGGTTCGAACGCTGGAATTTGCGCATGCGTAGATGTCTACGCCCGCGTCACCCAACTCAAGGTCTTCGGTGCACGGATAAACGATACGGGGCTGCATCGGATTGGTCGAGATACCGCCCACGTTTCGCCATATAAGGCAGCCACGGAAGTCCCGTGCGACGACTTCTTCGATACCGGTTCCCCGCCAGTGTGCTTCGGCTGGAAGCAAAGGCACCGCCTGGACGTTGCATGTTCGAGCCCATCAAGGGGCCCCTGTTCGCATCGTCGTTTTCATAGGAACGGGATCAAGACGCAGCGACGAGACCAAACTGTTTGGCCGAAAACGTCGATCAGGTCCAACGTTTTCGGAAGGCGACAGGTTGTAGTCGCCCGATTCGCGGGCCGGTCCGAGACAGAATCGTTCTCACGAACTTCAGTTTCTTCATCAAGGTTCGCGTCGGCCTAGCGCCACTGCATGTCGACGCCCTCTCTCTTCCCGTAGCAGACATGTACTGCACGTCATTCGGAACCCACACCGTTCGATACCTTTGCGGTAGGGTGTTTCGATAAAGCCGTAGCTTGTTCACACGGGCAAAAGTGGCCAGCGAGTTGATCAGACCAATGTTCGGACCTTCGGGCGTTTCAAATCGGACACATGCGACCGATAGTGGGTCGCTTGTGAACGTCACGTACTTCAGGAAACAGCACGCTCGCGTGGCAGACCACCTGCCCAAGCGCGGAAAGACGACGCTTGGTGCGTCACCTCGGACAGCGGGTTAGTTTGGCCATGAACTGCGACAGCGGCTGGAACGAGAATCACGTACCGCAGCAAGCTGCTGTTCGCAGTTGATCAGATCCTGTGGCATCACAGTGTCTATTTCGACGGAAGACATACGTTTCCTTGATCGCGCGCTCCAGCCGGGAGCAGGCAACCACGGTATGGTTTCCATACAGCTCGCCGACGGAACGCACACGACGGTTGCCCAAGTGGTCAATATCGTCGATGTCGCCACGCCGTCGCGCAGTCAACCAGCGCCCTTGCATACAGGCGACGATATCGTCACTGGTCCAGCGTGCGCTTGCTGTCTTCCTTGTCGAGCGCCAGGCGCATGTTTGCATCTTTTACACGCCAACCGCGGAAAGGGTCATAAGCGGTTCCGCATCAAAAGAACAGCGTGTCGAAAACAGGTTGCGACGCGGCTTCGACTGTGGGCGCTCGCCCGGACGCATAAACCCGCGGTAAGATATCCATTGAAGCGCGGGTGTCGCGGTTCGATGTTCTTGTCCGCCGCCATGGTGTTACGCATGTTAGGGCCGACGTTGATGGTTGTCGATGTCGAAGCAGTGGGATTCTCTAAGATGCCTGCGTCGATTCAGCTCTTTGGGCTGTACCCACCATGGAGGCGTTAACCGTCCTTTAGTCGTGCATCGAGCGTCATCTCGTCGCCCGCTTCGGACATAGAATCGCGCCGCGGTCTATCTTTCGTTTGTATGATATCACGTGCAGCAATTTGCCGCGATGTGTCACGGCCAGCAGCCAGTCGGAAACCTTGCCTTCGTCGATCAACTGCTTTAACGGCACGAGGTGTAAACACTTCTTGCCCTTTTCAAACAGGATCTCGCCTGTCGCGAGCGTTCAACGAGGTCCTACGTGGCCGTTGCTCCCGCACACGAATCCGAGGGAAGAAGGGCTTGCAACCAGCCCTTCGCCATCCTTCAGCGGGTATAGCCCTCTGTAATACGCGTCCATGATCGCCTTCTTGGTCAAGACAGCCAGCGTAATTAAAGCAGCGTTGTTACAGGCAGTTTGCGGCGACGGTCGTTTATCTCCGCGCGCGAAGCACGATGGGTGTCTTTGCCATCGAATTTCAAAGTCGGAGCACGAAACCGCGGTAAGAATGATGCGGCAGCGAACGCAGTTTACCCGAAGAGTGTGTTTTTGCCTTTGTCGTGGTTCAAGACACGCGGGTGAACGGATTGCATCTGGGATACGATCACACGCTCGGTCCGTTCACAACAACGTACCGCTTTGCCGTCATCAGGGCCAATGTCGCCCATGAACACGTCCTGTTCCTGATGTCCTTAACCGATTTTTGCCACCGGTGTCTTCGTCTACATTTCAAAACACGATGAGGCGCAGCGTCACCTTCAAAGGCGCGCTGTAGGTCATGTCGCGTTGCTGACATCCTCTACATCGTAGTTTTGGCTTTTCAAGCTCGTTACTTGACTTAATTCAAAACCGGACCGTCTCATTTGAAGTCCCTTGATCGGGGAAAACCGACTGAAAGACCGCCCTGGATTGCCGTCACCGTCTGTCGGTGTTTTCCGCATCGCCGGAGCGCAGGAAACAAATCATAGAGGAATTTCTGAACCTCGATTTCAGGTTCGGGCATCTCCAGCACTTCGCGGATTTTGCCATAGTATTTACGTAGACGTTTCTGGCCAAGGAAAGCGATTGCGCCATGTGTCTGTTCACCTTTCGTATCTCTTCCGAGCTCGCCATCACCGGGGCCGTGATGCGCGCCCATAAGAGCGGTAAATCCTGATCAAATCTTGAGGCACGTCCACCGTTACCTCTTCCGACCACTAGGACCTATCAGAGAAATATTCGCATGAAATACTTTTCAAAACAAGATCAGGCTGGACAGGAATTCCCCGTCCAGCCTTAATTTTTTATGGGCTTCCCAAAGGCTGTTTACATAACTTCGGGCCGCTTTCATCAACAAAAACAGCACCCTGATCGAATGGCTTTAGGCCAGTTTCACTTCTGCGCCAGCTGCTTCCAGCTTAGCTTGAACGTCTTCAGGCTTGCCGAATTACAACGCCTCTTTGATCTTTGCGCGCCAGCTTCAACCAGATCTTTGGACTTCTTTCAGGGCCCAGACCGGTGATCCATGCGCGAACTTCTTGAATCACGTTGATTTTGGATGCGGCCGGCGTTCTCAGAAACGACGTTCGAATTCAGTTTTTCTCTTCTTCAGCTGCGCCGCCACTCTGCGGGGCTCAGCACATCATCACTGCCGCCGACCAGCTACGAGCTCCATGCCAATTACTCATCTCTTGAGGATGGGTTTCAGGTGTCCTTGTCGCGTCCAGCCAGCGTCAGACAACGATGTCTGTCTGCCAGATTTTTTCAGATCAGCCATGTTTAAGCCTCTTTCCGTTAACAATATGTTGTGTTTCCAACGCGAGTGATTCACCCTGCGCCAGCTGGACGATATTGCTATACGCCAGCCCCTTGTTCCTCGATCGTGGACAAGATGGCAAGCGAAATGTTGCTTGCAGGTGCGCCAATGGCCCCCCGGCATGATTGGAAGCAGGTGCGCCCCCAGCATACCCGCGATGGTGGAGATAAGCTCCTTCCCGCGAAAGGCCATCTTGGACACGGCTATCAACCGGCACATCCAGTCGTTCTCACCCATTGCGCCGCCGAGAATGGACAAAAATTTCATTCTCTTTAGCGAATTGCCTGGGCCACCTTTGGGCATGCTGCCACGGGCGTTCGAAATAGGTCAGAACGTCATACCCGTCAGGAGATCTGCAATGCTTTCGCATGGCTTTCAGTCAAGGCAATTTGGCGAGCCTGTTTTATGGACAACACGCCACGGCCCCGCCCGCAAGGCGCGAGCGCGCCGCACGAAGGTCCTGCATATTTCAGCAACTTGTTCAGGCCGGGGCGTAGTTGGACTAACCACAACGACCGCCAGAGCTTTCGAAGATTTGCCGAGCTCGTCGACCCAACTGTTCTTTACTAGGGCTCTATCCACCAGTTTCACCCAAATTTCTGGGGGTTGCCCCCCGCTCAAATTAATCCGCTTACGACGAAAACAGTCTTGGTCCATTTTTTACGGAATAAGCCAAAATAGCCCCACGCATTGCGCGAACGGTAATTCTTAGCAATCTCTCCCATTCAGAAAGAATTTAAGGCTGCGCCCAACACCCATTGTTCTCGCGGGACAGAAGACTCACCATGCGATGCATTAGGAATCGAGGAGCGTTCTAGGGGAATGCGGCACGGATGCCAAGGGCTAATCTGGTTTCCAGGATTAATTTCAATGCGCCCGAGGGCGACGAGAAAAACCGGGCCTCACCGAACGTTAGAACCAGCGCCCTACCCCCAGGCATTCGCCGACCGTTCAAACGAGGAACGGGCCCCTGGTTTCAAGGGGGCCGGATCAATTCAAGGAACTAAACTGTCCGAGTTACTCGGATGGACCAGCTTATCGACTTCTACAGTCACCGCCTCTGGCCCCATTGTCGACTTCAGAGCGAATCTTTTTCATGTTAAGCACCTTTAGGAACCGGTAGGCTTAGCTATGGAGCACAGATCAACCAAACAAATGCACGTACGTTCTCAACAGTTCGCTCGTCAAAGGACAGTTTTGCCGATTGCCAGCAGTGCACAACGCCGCCTTTTCAGCTCTCT
>Ga0163217_1061402_pt1 | contig 12695 bp, 12 predicted proteins | sample SynspAceP_FD_185933 | JGI IMG/M metagenome (GOLD analysis project Ga0163217, IMG submission 185933) | Saline lake microbial communities from Ace Lake in Antarctica - Synechococcus sp. Ace-P (PacBio error correction) | ecosystem: Environmental > Aquatic > Non-marine Saline and Alkaline > Saline ... | reverse complement strand
TGAGGCGATCGCTCGTTCCCGCAGCCCGCCGGAATGCAAAGCATGATGGCGGCTTGATGCCAAAGCGCTGCATGTCTGGGCATCCTCGTTGAAGTTGACGGCGGCGCTCATTGCCCTGCCGCCAGAATTATTCCCGGAGCGGCAGTGGCTCGACGTCTCGAACACCGGTTGTGCGATTTTCATCGCAGCGGGATGCAGCAGTTTTAACTACATCAATCCGTCCCTGGCCTCCGAATTGTTGAATCTGTCGTCCGAAGTCGAAGACGTGCGCGCTTGCAAGCAGCTCTCGACCCTGGCTTCCAACCGCTGAGCCCTTATCTTCGAGACGCTTGATGCCAAGCCGCAGCTGGCGTTTTGTTCCTGCCGCATGAGACTCTAAGAAGACGATGTTTCAGGCTGGTTCCACGAACCACCGCAGTGCCTTGATTTTTCAAAGAGATGAAGGATGCGCGCCACGCGTCCGCGCATTCAGGGCGGAATTTTGCTCCGCCCTGGGCGATGGTGAGTTTGAAGCCTTATTACCTAGCAATCCGTCTTTGGTTTCCTTGCCTGTCCGAGGCCGCGCCGTGATTGTGGCGCCCGGTTTTTGGGCTGTGTACGGGAGCAGCCGGATGAGGCCGAGATCCTGTTCGATCGGTATCTCGCCAAAAGCAACGCCGCGCGTTTGTTGGCGGTTGATGCTCTAGCGCCATGAAGGAAGCCAAGCGCTCGGGCCGAAGAGATGTTTCTCGAAGTTGACAGCCCACACGGCCCTGTTCAAAATGTACCGCAAATTCAACTTCCTCCAGGTCGGGGAAAGGCGGCGCGCTTTATTATGCACAGAGGTGCTCGCGCACACGCGCTTGTCATGACGTTCATCTTTCCTAGTCCGCAGGGATCGATCGCATAAGCTATCGCCGCAATATCTCACCATTTACCGCGGGGCAGGCGATGGCCCCCAAAGAGCAGAAAACTCCCTGGAAAGAAGTGCCCGAAGCGCGGAAATGCAGGATGACCCGAGCAACGCCGCATAAATCCGGCGCGTTGCTCGACGCGCCGATGATCACCCCTGAATGTCGAGACTGTTTACCGGCGATCCGTGCTGGTCGATCCACGCATTTCAATGTCACCGTTATATCGTACGTGAAACTGTTCGAGGATATCGGCATTATCGAAGCGCAATATTTTCGCGCATCGGCCGCTCGCGTACGAGGACAGTGCCGAAGAACACCACGATCTCTATTTGCACCTTTCGCACTGCCAGACTGATCGAGTTCCATTCGCCCGAAGATTGAAAGCGTCAGTAAACGTATTGCTTCGTAGAACATGGTTTCCCCGGCCCTGGTCGATCACCGGCTGGAACTCCTATGGGAATCCCATCAAGTCGCACAAGAAATAGACGTCTGATGCCGGATTACCCTCTGCGCTTAGCCCTTGTCGTCCTGCCATGATTGGCTGCCCTGCGCATTGCAATCGATTTTTTTCAGCCTTCGTCATGCTGACCTGGCGCTGTTACCGTGCAATGATCGCAGCTTGGGAATTGGGCATTCGGTCGAGGCAAAGCGGTTGCCACGCTCGCATCGGAGTATGTGCCGGGTCTAATCGTCTCAACTAGCGCGTCAACGAAGCTGTCACAGAGCGCCCTTGCTTGCTGGTCGCCAATTCATGTGTCATGGGAAGGACATTATGGTTCTCGGATCGTCGCGATGTCTAGTTTATCGGCCAAATTCCGAATTTCGGAACGCCGATACTGGGTGCGCCGTCTGCAGCGCCTCGTATTTGTGATCGCGAGTCAGGCGCAAGATGGCGATTCAGATTCCACGTTGTCGACGACTCATTTCGGGAAGTGTCGCTGCTCCTTTGCCGAAGGAAACCACCTCCGACCCGGTAACGGGTTGTGATGCCGGTCAACTTCCTCACTGTATCGGGCCGGCCAAGCGCCGCCTTGCATTTGCGCCTGAAAGGCCAAGTCCAATTCAGGCCGGGTCTCGATTGCTATACCGGCATTCACGGCATGCCGATGGGCCGCACCACCCGGTCCGAGTTGCAGGCTGGCCCGGACGTAGCACTGGGGCCGCACTTTACTCCGCTCATTCCGCGACGGCGCTGGATGTCGCACGTGTGTTTCAGCGATTCCGGTCCCGTTCGACGCAGCACTGACCGCAAGAAAACGCCGGTCTTGTCGAGGCTCGTTGTGGTGACGGCCTTAACCGCGTGCCACTCCGCGGAAACCAATGGGCTGAACGCCATTGTCAAGCCATGATTTTATGTCGCTAAAAGCCCCCATGACACCCAAAGCATACTCACACCTGTGCCACTTCTGATTGCAGACAGGCGCGCAACGCCAAAAAAGTCTTTCGTCAAGACCTATTGCTGCCAGCGTATTGAAGTCTACACAGCGAACGCATGGGCGCACGCCTGACCGTGATGCTATCGACCGTCGATACTGTTGGCGGCCGATACAGGTCCTGATCAACACTGTCCACATCCGCGAGAAGCCTGCTGAGAAAGGTCTATTCGCAGTTGGGCGGCTGCCAAGCTCAACGAAGCAGCGCACATTGCGAATGGTGGCGACCTGATGGTCGCGCGTCGCCGGTTGATGCCCAGGCCGGAAGGCCGCGAGATATTCGCCGCGCACCGGTGGTCAATTGTGGTCATCGCGTCCACAGACCTAATCACCGTCTGCCGGAAGCCTGCCAAAGCCGTCAGGGCGAAAGCGTGAGTGGGAAACGATTTTTCCCACCAGGACAAGTTTGACGCCTTTGCCCAGACCGCCGGAGAACGATCCGTGCCCGTTGGATCGATGCCTTTCTCCACGGTTCAGGCAAGGCTCGGACAAGTTCTGCACCTTCTGTGTGTGTCCCTAACCCGTGGGCGAGTATCCCGCGCCGGTTGATCGATTCTCAGAAGCGGAGGCTTGGCAACGCTGGCGTTCCGAGATCACGCTTTCTGGGCAGACGTCAATGCCTGGCCGCCAATGGGCGCTGATGCGCGCAATGGGGACTGTGCGAAACTGGTGCGTCGTTTGCACGATCTATGCATTGCCGCATTCCTACACCACCTATCCCAATGAGATGATGCCTTCGACGCGCATTCGCATCTGCCAGAACTGAGCCTTATCTTCATCTTCGTTTCAATCCGATCAGACCGGATCTCCAAAGGCCATGAAACCGGCGCCATAACTGCGGGGATTTACATTAGGCTGTGTGAGCGTATCCCGCACCCGCCCGTTCCTTATATTGCGCTATCGGGTGATTCTGTCGGTTCCCTGGGCGAAACTGATGAGGATTTACGAAGATACGATCCCTTGTTCGCAATGTGAATTACGCTCCGCCTTAACCTTAATATATTCGATCCTCCCGTACGCCGGCGCTGACATGGTATGATCAGGTCGATGAGCAGTCAAGACGAGCGCCTGGCGCGTTTGGCAAGTAGTCTAAACCAGAACCCGTGCCTTTGGCCGCGACTGCGTCGGGCAAGACCGTTGATTTGCCTGCTGGAGAAACCCGGACGCCAACAACACTGATCAACTGATTGCCGGCTCACTGGTTGCAGCCGTGATAGTTGATGCAAGCTCGGGGGAATTGGTTGACAGTGTGGAGTGCGGAATCACCGCAACCGGCCGCTGTCTTTTCGCGGGAAATGCGTGACAATCCAGTCACTTTTGGCAGCAAGATCGTTTGGACAGCTGACCCTGTCCCCGACAGAAGCTGGCAACGCGCATGGCGCGGCGACGCGCACACCTACCTCACGACTTCGAAAAACAACCATCTCGCCATGTGAGCTTTTTGGCCAGTTCGACCAGTAATCTCGCATTGATCGAGAAAAAACTGAAAATCTTGCCCAGGGCCGTGGCACACCCGTCAGCTTGTGGTGAAGAAATCTCGCCATCAATCAGGGCGCCGGGCGTTGGATTTTCTCTAATGACCGGTTTGCTTCAGGGCGCCAGTTCGAGAGTCCGATCGCGTCGAGCGCAATTCGTTATGCGCTGCGGCGGACGATCAGCTCGGCTGCCCAAACGTTGACCAAGGGCAAATGACTCTGCGCAAATCCGACCGGCAAAAAAAACAGTCATTCGCGCACGCCACCCAGCGTATGTTTATATTTTGCGCCAATGGAGCGGGCGAGCTTACTCGTTGTAGGCCTGCAGGCACGCAAAACCTATTGCGTTGCCCATGCGGCCAGCTATGCTTGGAAGGTGGCTCTGTTGAACGTTATCATTCTTCGCGCCCGCCTCGTAGGCTGGCGAACGCTGGCGTTTTTGCCCGGCTTCTGAAGAGAAGTTCGATCCGTATTTACGACCTCATGATGCCTCTACGATATTGATGCCGGGGGGCGGGGGAACAAAAAAAAAAAAGGTCGATCGCGAATCACCGTGGTGTTATTGAATGCCCATGCTCATGGCGCGCGCACGCTGACCAATGCTGCCCGTAATCCTCCGTGAGCACAGCCACCCAGATTTGCAATGAGCTGTTCTTGCCCGTTGGCGAGAACTCCCGGATGTTCAATTACCGGTGATCGATCAGGTTGACTGCCTCGCGGCGTCACATCCGCTTGTTGAAGCCTTGTCGAATTCTGGAGGGCGTTGACGGCGTCGTTCACTGCGCTTACGTGGGGTTGTGTTGTGCGTCACCGCTGTGCAGGCATGTAGTACGAGGCTATACAAACGGATTACCCCAGAACCGATGGTGCATGACCGTTTCATCGGCAAGCGCCTGGCGCTTTGCCTCGAGGCGGAGTGGGCGAGTGGAGCATCGAGCTTGGCGAAACGGCGCTTGCACGGACTGTGGACGATCTGCCAAGCTGCGAGGCCAGCCGTTTCCAGTCCGCCGAAGTTCGCTTGTTCCTGACTGATGATCGATGATGGCCGAGATCAACAGCCAGTTGCAGATTCAGCCAGCCGCAAGTGCTGTCATCCGCCTTCCACTTGTTGGCCCGGTGCCAGCCTGCCGATATTGGCTAAACATCATTCTGGCGCGAGACGATCGTGGCGCGAGTAGTGTGAGCTGAACAATCCCGTTGACGAGCATATTTCAGATCTGATCGTACACGGATTTTTATCTTTTCGCTAGATCACATGGAAACGACGATTGCCGAGAAAATTGGAGAGGCGATCGAACTCGCATTTTTCCTCGTTGGCCTATCTACCCTTACGCGATACAGAGCGGTTTAAACATGAAGAGACGATGACAGAGCAAGCCCGGCACCGACCGGAGACGCGCAAGTGCATTCGAGCGATATCCACAGAAGAGTTCACAGTAACCTTCCCTCTGTGACGGGGACCGGCTTGGCTGTGCCCAGCGAGCCAACGCATGGGGCTTGCAAGCGTTGGCACGTGCTCTGTTCCGCCTTCAGCCCGAATCTTCCGCGAGGTCTGAATGACGCGCATGCAAGTTCCCGGTGGCGAATTTATGAAGCTTTTTCGTCGGCATGATGCGCGCAGTGCTGCAATATCCTGCGTTTTGCGCGAGTTCGGGTGGAAGACGTCATGTGGCCCGCGCCCGCGATGTCGAGGCGTGGACCAGAAACACCCTTTGGGCCGTTTCTATATATTTGAGGGAATCCGCCGCTCCGATGACCTTGTCTATGCGGAAAATCTCGATGATCCGCGGCGCATGTCCATATTTGATCTTGGCTGGATCACCAACAAGCCGTACAAACGCAAATCGACAGCTAACAGCCGGCGCATCCAAAGCTCAATTCACTTCAATGCGCTGGAACTGTCCGCGTCGATCTGAGTAAGACACTTCTGAATCTGTATCAACCCGACAAGTGCTGTTTGTGCGGCTCGATCGCTGGGCTCGATCTGATTGCGCGCAGAGCAACCGCATTTCAGATGGCGCTGGTGATTGATGGAATATCGGCACCGATCGCTGTTGCGACTGGAGCATTCGTCAGTTGGTGTTCGGCAACATGCGATGAACACGAGATGAGAGGAAAACGTGATCAAGCCAAGCGAGTTGAGGACATTGGGTTCGATGCCAAGACCGAACTGGACGATCTGCGGACGAAATAGCCAAGGATTTTGATATTCGCGGCAGACGAAGAGTCGGATACTATGGCGGGCTATTTTTCGAATCGGCCGTTGTCCCGCCCGTGGGAAAGTGGTTCAGGGCTTGCCCGGTTTCGAGTTCCTGTTGTGGATGCATCCACGCCGCTGTTCAAAGCCGTGTACGCAATCATCGGAAAGCCCAGCGAGGTGCGCGCCGCCTCCGGTCCGTGGCGAAACAGTCTTCCAAGAAAAACATCTCCGATCTGGTGGACCGCAAGCGCTGCTTGAAGCCAAAGACCCGGGCCACTTTCCGGACATCGCGCACGTGGAACGCCTGAGCAATCCGATCCCTACGTGTCGCTCAACAATGATACGACCGGACCAGGCTCCCAAAAAGCGAGGCAAACGTCGACATTGTCGCGGTTATTTGGAAAGTATAGCAAATGATTCCTTGTCCGAAAAGCGTGAAAGCCAAGCTGCTCGTTCGGGAGTAGCCGTATTTGAACGGGACGCTTTAATCCCATCATGCTGAGCTGAGTGCAAGCGCTATTATATGCGTTTTGCGGCTGGCCACTGCTTCTGCTTTCCGCGTCCAATTTTTGCTGTTGTGTCGTGTCTTTCCCGTTATGGTCTGTCTGCTGATGGGCAAGCGGTCGCTGAAGCCGGGTGCTGGCGTATGACCGGCCTTTGCACAGGATGTGTTCGTTTCGGTTATTACGTTCAGGCCTGTTGGTGTTGGCAATGCTTCTGGGTCGTTGCCAACAGCTTTCTGGCCTTGCCGCTCGCCGTGCTCCGGTTGCGCAGTGCTGGCGTGTTTTTGGTTGTTGCGAGCGTCCCTGCTGGCTTTTTGTCTGACGGATCGGTCGATCGCAAACTGACGCTGCATCCGGATTTGATCGACATGGGGCGCAGTTTTGTCATGACGGCTTTCCTTGGAATACATCGGCTATTGCAGCTGCCAACGCCGATGCTGAATGCAGTCAGCGGGAACTCGTCGGCATATTGCTGTCGCCTTGACCGTGTTCTTTCTTCAGCGCCGGCTTCTGGTTGGAGACAAGCGCGTTCGGTTCGCAGCATGGTTGCGGCACTGGTGCCTGTTTGCTCCCATTGTCGGTTCGCTGTTTCGCGCTTCACCTCTGATAGAGGAGCTGGTTCGCCCAGATGCCCGTGATCCCGATTGTTCAGCCGGCCATTGACTCAGTCCGCGAAGGGGATATGCCGATCAGCGACGCGGATTATTTGGCAATTTGCGTCCAGTCAGCGCAAATTGCCGCCGCGAAGTGAGCGCGCCCACCATATCGTCTGCCGGAGAGCTCGTTTGCCTCTTCTGTGACAGATAAACCCCGGTGCGCCTTTCGCAATGGCTGACATGCTGCAGGTCGTCAACATGTCACGGTGCTGTCCGGTTTTGAGGATGGGTCGAGAGGGCGGACCGCGCAGTTATTACTAACACCTCTAGTGTGTTGATATTGAAGGCAATCATCGGATCGCGGACAAAGGCGCATCTGGTTCCTTCGGTGAATATCTGCGTCGAAGCATTGTTGCGCGTTCATTGACGCCGTCGCGGGAAACATTCGGGTTTTCGCTGAGCGTCGTGGATGCTGATTTTGCCCGCGGATTGGCGCCGTTGCCGTATTTGTACGAGGCTATTTCTTCCCGGATCTTCGAGCGTTCCTGATGGCCGGGGAGCTTGCTGCTCAATCGACAATTATGCCTGTACGCGGCATCATCAGGTCCTTACAGCACCTGCGTTCAAGGCTCAGCTACGTTGCCGTGAGACCCGCTCCTCTTGTTCGTGCGGCAACCAGTGCACTCTCGTTGGTTAGATGCTGCGGGCCCCCCGGAGATAGTTGCCCAGTTTGGCCGCTTGGAGAACCTGGCGTTTTTATGTCGGTCTTGCGCCTGTATTCGACCCAAGTTTTCGCTTTATGAAATTAGGAATTATAACTTTGGATTGATTATCGTCATAATGGTGGTGATGCCATTCGTTTGCACGCAAAGAATAAAATCAACTGTTTGATTGACGAAACCCCCAAAATTGAATAGTAGTTTTCGTCAACCACTTCCTTTCTGTCACCAGATTCCTGGCCGATGTGTTCTTCAGTTTTTTAACTGCAATCAAACCGGGATAAAACAAAAACAATAGAGCGAGCTTTTGTCAGGACGAGAGATATTGAAACAGGGAGAAAAAAGCCCCATCCTATCACATCATGTCGGCAGTCGACCGTCTCCGGCGGACCAAGTGCTCGTATGAGTCAGGAAAAAGCTTGGCGAAGCGTTAGGCATCACTTTCAGAGATCCAAGAAAGTACGAATAAGGGCACCCAACCGCGTCGGCGATAGCCTGCAGAACATTTCGACATTCCTCAATGTTACTTCAGCTTCTTTTTCGAAGATGCGCGAGTACAGCAGACGGCTCATGCCCGGAGAATGCCTAGGCCAACAAGCTCCAACTACTGGTGACTCTTCCTGTTCTTCATCTGAAGGCCTGCAGCTCAATCTGCCTTCATCAGATTCCCGGATCCAAGTCCGGCGCAAGTGTCATCTGTCAGAGTCACTTGCATCCGAGCCAGAAGCGACTGAACTGTCTTTGTTCAAAACACAGAAACCGGTATAGAGAGGGTTTGGAGCGTGACAATGCGTCGCGTCAATTGTCACTCGTTTAGAGTGCAAGGCGCGACGCTTTGCTGAGACGAATCGAGTTGCGAGCCAGCATTTTTTGCCCTGTACTCAATCATATCAAGATAATATTTATGTTCATTCTGACCTTGCTCAGATTGGAGTCCACTAAACAGCTTCAACATCTTCCATCTTGATGGGCTGCCATGGAGCGCTCGACTTCCTTTTTCACCAGTGAATCCGTACCGAAAGGTCACCCTGATAAGTGATGTACGAATTCGGATGAAATCTCGATCTGTCTATCGCGAGCGAAGAAAACCGGCGCTTGAATCCGATGGAGGCGTGCGCGTTCCTGTGAAACGCTGGCAAACAAACCGCTCGTATCGCGGGTGATGTCGGTGCCTCCTTCACTTTCAAGTTGACAAGCAGCGAGGAAGTCATCAACCCCGGCAAATTCAAGTCGCGCGCGTAAAGCCCTTCAAAGTCCATCGGCTCGAGCAGACGTTTCATTGGAAACCGCCAAGATAATTGTTGGCTGCATTTTCCAGTCAGCCCATATTGCACAAGGCGTAACAATCGCAGCAGATCAGCAGGTTCTGAAGGCGCCGGCGTCAGAGGCATGTATGTTCGGTTATGCGCAAACGAGACACCGGAACTGATTGCCAGCGCGAATCTTACTACAGGCCACAAGATCCTCGAATTGCTTGCCGACGCCGCCACAAAGGCGTGAGCGATGCCGGCAAGCTCGGTCCCGACGCAAAAGCCAGGTACGTGCGTATGTCGATGGCAAGCACGGTCGAAATCGCTCAAATCGTGCTGTCCACGCAACAATCTCGACGGCACTGGATTCGGCCCAAGGCTGCGACAGGTCGTTGAGCCTTATATCCGCGAACGCTTGCGGGGGGCCTCAAGATTGCAACGATTGCAAATGTAACATCATCCGACGGCAAAATCGAAATCGCGGCCGATGGCGATGCAAGGTCTGACCGGGCCGCAAAGATCATCGTGACACTTATGGTGGCGCAGCGCCCCACGCGGCGGCGCGTTTCGCAAGGACACCACAAGGTCGACGAGTTTTTTTTTGCAGTTATGTGCGGCCTATCTTGCCAAAAAACGCAGTCGCTGCCGGCTTCGACCGCCGCTGCAACATCAGTCGCCCTACCCATGCGTGAGCGCAGCCGCTGTCGATCAATGTCAATTCCATGACACCGGAAACAGTCTCGGAAACTGCTTCGAAGAAGCGCTGCCCAATGGTCATGGACCTGACGCCCCCGCAGCATCGTACGCACCTTCGATTCTTCAACAAGCCATATCTCATGCGCGCACCGCACTTATGGTCACTTTCGCCGCAAGGCTGGTTTCGTGACGGATCATTCTTTCCGGAGAATCTTGATTTCTGGTCAAGCCGCTCAAGGAACCACAAAGCGGAAGCAGACTGTCAGGTTAAGGCTGCCCAACGATGGACCGTTTCTCCGAGGCGCCTCTTTTTCGTGCCACAATTTCTTGGTGCCGCAAGGCAGACCTCAAAGCCCCGCAGGCAGAAGCGCTACGTGCTTCGCCTCGCTAAGCTTATCTTTGGCGCCTGCGACCAGACCGCTAGCCTCAACTTTGGTCAAAGCCCTCTTCAGAGATTCAGCTTGAATCGATTTTGGCCGCGCGTGAACATCTGCTTACCCGGCGAAGGCGGCCCGATATCGTTTTATCCGCGTCGAAACCCTTCTCAATTCCATGGAACTCTTGGGCTTGGAAAGTGAGGCAGAAGGTTAAGAATGTTCGTTGTCTATGATGTGACGCGCAGAGGGTTCTCCGATTGGTTGCCGACGCCTGTCTGACTCGCATTATCTGCTTATCACGATCCCATGCCAAGAAAAACATGGAACGCGTTCCGTTTCAAGCTCAATCTCATCGCTTTTGCCGTGTCCTACAAGCCTGCGCCGGTTCGTTTCCCATGACATAGAAACCTACGTCAATTGACGCTTGCCATGTTGCGGGCGCATTCGAATTGAAATGACGCCGAAAAGCAAGGACTGGAGCAACCTTGGACTGGATTATGGCCGGCACCTCTATGATGGCCAAGGCAATCCGATAAGCCACCCTTGCTATTGGATTCATCGCTTGCGTTAGTGAACACCTGCTTTGCGGTCCCCGCCCTATAATGTTCCTTCCACATGATTATTTGACGTCATGTAAATCACTATTCAGATGTTACAACGCCTTGCGACACCTGTTGATGCACGAGTTAATGGGAAATCCCTTGCGACGGTCAAATGGTCTATATACCCGTCAAAATTCTATTCCTGAGCAAGGTGCCCCGAGGACCCGTCTTTTTTGTTGCCATACGGTCGTTGACCAATTGCAGCCGCACTCAAGTCAGAGATGACGCCAAAAGACGCTGTTAGGCACTTTCATTGTTGCTGCATGATTTGTCCTGAACGAAATCTGGTTCGCGGCTTGTGCAGCAGCCAGACACGGTCCGATGACAGACGAAGGCCGCCCAATGCCCCATGAGAAAGACTGGTAACAGACCGGCAGTTGAATGCCGGCATTGCAGATATTATCGAGCCCTATTCAATCTCTGGCATGCTCTGTGCGGTTCCCAGTCAGGCCAGGAATGGTATGACTGGCAGATTCATGGCTGAACGCAATTGACGGCACATGACGTTGGATTGTGACGGTTTTCCCGCCGATCTCCGGTTCTGGTGTTGAGACCCGTCGGAAGCGCGTATCATTCTGGGATTCCTCGCCCGAATCGGATCGCTCCGCTTGGTGATCGCCAAATCCGTTTTCTCTGGAAGGTCATTTGGCCGCTGCATGCGTCGTTTTGTGTCATGGTCGAAAGCGCTTTCGTGCTTCATTCGCATGTCACGAGACTAGTTTTCGGTCGAGCGCGACAGCGGCACTATGGCGAGGAAAATTGCGGTATCCGTTTTCAGCGTTGCTGAAGCCAGGCTGGTGCTGACTGACGAGTAGATCCGTGAATCCTTGCCTGCCGACAAGGTTGCGAACTGCAGAGCGGCCAATGAGCGACCAATGAGAAAACAATGCTGGGAAATCCGGAAGATCCGGAATTCTGGCGATCAGGCCTGAAGCGGATTTTAAAGCGAATTTATGGCGCCGTTTTGGGCGCAGTGATTCCGGTCCGTTTAGCGACCCAAACCAGAGACAGAGCCACAAGGGGCTGTGGTCTGACATATGGAGAACAGAACATGGCAGTAGTCAGTGCAAACAGCTTGAGCTTATTCAATCGCCGACGCGAGTCGCTCGCGAAGCAAGATCATTGACCGCAAAATGTGAATCGAAGCCATGCGGATTTGCATTCAGGAAGCCGCACCTCGCGCTACGATCGGGAATCCCAATATCCGCCAGACATCCACACGCCAAGATGGCGAAGATCCGCCTTCAGCGATTTTGCTGGAAGTTGTCGATCATGCCGACAGACTTTCCGTTAGCATCGCTGCCTTGGCCGCGATCGCAAATTCCTTTGATTGCGCAGCTCGCCGAATTCATCGCTATTCTTCTTGCGACGTGTTGGATTTTGCCGCAATCGCGCGCAGTTCTGCCAAGGCAGTGATCGTGCAGGAAGGTACGTTGAAGCCGAAGCTTGCCGGCAGTTCGACGATTCAAGATCAGCATGGCGAAACTCGTCAACTGGCACCGTCACAAAGCCGCGTTTGAATATGCAATTCATCGTCGATCTTAGTCGCGGCGAAGCACTTGTTCGCCGCGATGAGACAAATTCCGCGTGAAAGGCCTTTCGCTTATGGCGACTCGGATTTCTGCCTATTGTCTACGACGTCGCCCGTGAGCAGCGCGCGCCAGTATCTTCCTGTCGCGCCAAACCAAATCCGCCAGATTTTCATGGTATCAAGCTGTTCATGATGAGAAGTTGCGGAAGATCTATGATGGCATCATCGAATTCGTTCGTCGGCCCCGCATCCGGGCAAGCACGTGCAAATCGCCGGTGATTTCAAAAACGATTCACCTCCATCGATCTGTCGGCGCCTGCTTGGTTATGCGTGGCAGGCGCGTGCAGGCCGGTCGTTGACGAATTGCACGGGGTAGAAGATCACATCACCTTGGTCCGTCGCCGCGAGCTTATCTCTCTT
>Ga0163217_1014270_pt1 | contig 12695 bp, 15 predicted proteins | sample SynspAceP_FD_185933 | JGI IMG/M metagenome (GOLD analysis project Ga0163217, IMG submission 185933) | Saline lake microbial communities from Ace Lake in Antarctica - Synechococcus sp. Ace-P (PacBio error correction) | ecosystem: Environmental > Aquatic > Non-marine Saline and Alkaline > Saline ... | reverse complement strand
GCCATCGTTGCCGCACTGGACGCAAGCCTTTAAGCGCTGGGCCCGCGCCTGGTTTGTGCCGGCGCGCCGACCTTGCGATCTCAAAGCCTCTGGCGCCACGGGGACCGCAAGCCTCTGCGCGGATTGAGATTTCTCGCGTTCGCACTTATGGTTGCGCCGGCGAATGCCGCGCGGCTGTGCAGGGCGGGCGGATGTGGGCAAGGCCACTTAACAGGGGCCAGAATCATGGGTGCGAATTTAAAGGCGCGCGGTCTGCCCTGTTGCCTTTGCGGTGTTTCGACCCACGATGTTTCATTCAAATATTACCTTGCCAGCTCTATTTCGCCGGTGCAGATCGTGTTTTTCAGCGTGCTTCTGGGCTTTCGATCGTGACGCTGATGCTTCATGCGTTGGACCAGACCGGATGGCAAACCTGCCGCCCGCGTCGTCCGTGGTGGACGGCAGTTGCGGACAGTGCCGGCGCGTGTCACGGGGGTCTCGGTCTTCTATGCGTTTTTTCCGCCCTTCGCTGGCGCAGGTCTATGCGATCCTTATTGCGCGCCGCGCTCTTGATCACGCGTCGGCTGCTTTGCGAATCCCGATGCTGGGGGAAAAAGGTGCGCTGGCCGCCGGTGGATGGCGGTGTCGTCGGCTGTGGTGGCGTGCTGATCGTGCTGCGGCCTGGCCAGACCGACCTTGGCCTTGGGCACCTGGCGGCGGCTGGCGGCGGCGGTTGGCGGGGCACTTTTCGTTCGATCGTCGTGCGCAAGATCGGCGGCGAGGTAAGCGCAGCGTCGCTGCTGCGCTTGTATCCAATGACGCGAACTTCTCCGTTGATGGGCCTGCCTCTTGCCTTCGCTACAAAAAACCCATGCGCCGCTGCTCGACCTGGCGCGCTGGGGCGTGATTTCGGCGTTTCCCTTTGTCGGCGCGCTATGGTACCTGGCCTACCGCGCGGCGACGGCCGTTATCATCGCGCCGATGCAATGGATTCGCCAAATCATCTGGGCGACGATATTCGGCCTATTCTTTTCGACGAAACGCCTGATCTGGGCACGATGGTCGGGCATCGGTCATCATATGCCAGCGGTATCTACATCCTGATCCGCGAGGGGCGCTCGAAACGTGTCGGAAAACCAGCCGGTTCTGCAAAACGCGCAAGCCGCGCCGAAACCGGAACGATGGCGCGTCAGCCTGCTGAATTGACCATCGAGGGCCCCGCCGCCCGATTCGCCGCGATGATGGCTCCTGCAAGGCTAATGAAACGGCTACCTGACCTGAACCGGCGGGAGTGTGGCGCAGCCTGGTAGCGCACCTGCCTTCGGAAGCAGGGGGGTCGGAGGTTCGAATCCTCTCACTTCCGACCAGTAAAAGCCCCGAGAATTCAAAAACATCGCCGCAACGGACAGTGCGATCTTTTGCTCTGACCATGCGCTTAGCGCCGGATTCAGGCGGACCGCTACCTTGGGTACTTTCCATCTCGCACCGTTGCAGCTGCATCATTCCCGTCGGGCCCCGCTGCATAGACCAGCGTGAAGGGATAGGTCGTGCGCTCGGCCATCTCGGTTCGGGTGGAAAGCCTGAAAATGCGTCGTATTCCGCCGCGCAGTTCACGGCCGCTCGCCACCTCTGTCGGCGCGCTGACAACGAGTTGCTGTGCCGTCGGCCGCCCGTCGTACATCGCCATGTCAACGTTGCCAAAATTTCGGCCCTCGGGGCGTCGCGGCTAATACCGCGAATAGCCGGTCAGACTATCGACCGTGCCGGTCTGGGGTACTCGCGTCATATCATAGGGTTGGCGTTCGCGTTCTGGCGACTGGGTTGACGATGGCGGGGGTGCGCGGTGAATTCATCACCATGCTCGACACACCCGGCGCCCGTTTGTCGAAGGAGTCCTGATAGCAGTGCGGGGCCAGTTGGCTGTTTTTCGATGATGGCCCTGAAACCTGCCCGTCGAAATGAATACGCCGGATTCCAAGCTGACCAGGCCGCAGCTTTGCAGCCGCTCCGCAACAGTATAGGCGGCTGGCGTTGATGCGGCCCGAAAACATGAGCGCTTCCGGCGCGCAGGCCGCGCCAATTCCAGGATTCGCGAAACGTCGCCTGGATGCCGGCGGTCTCGTTGCGCTGGTCAGGGTGGCACGACCATCATGCAGCCTCAAGCACACGGCTGCGCAAGCGGCTGGAAACCGACCACAAACAGTTGAAAAATGAAAAATGCATGCGACCGACCCTGTTCGCCGAACCACGAGAGGTTATGGTTACACCGAACCAGGGCTTGGCGGAAATCGCACGGCGCGTCACGTTACGGTGACGCAACGCGCGGCAGGCGGAGATCGCGCAAGATTGTGGAAGGGTGGGACGGGGACACGGGATGGAATATCCGCCGAACTGAGCCAATCGAGGTGATTGCGGGGCGAACGCCGCGCACTTTGCGCGCGCGATCACGCTTGTTGAAAGCACGCGTTGCCGATCACCGCGTGCTTGCCGCGATTTCTGCTGGCGGCAGTTGGCCGCCCCCGGGCGTTGAGCGTTGCGCATCGGCCTGTCTGGCACGCCCGGGGGTGGCAAATCGGACGTTTTAATTCGAGGCGTCGATGATGCTGGTCGGCAGGGCCTGCGCGTCGCGGTGTTGGCGGTGGACCGGTTGCGCCCGGTGATCTGGTGGCTCGATTCTGGGTGACAAGACGCGGATGGATCGCCTGGCGCGCGGCTGGCCGGGGGCGGTATATCCGCCCCCTCGCCCAGCCAGACGCATTTGGGCGCTGTGGCGCGGCGCACGCGCGAATGCCGGTGGCGCTTTGCGAAGGGCGGGGCTTCGACATTTTGTGCTGCATTCGAAACCGTAGGCGTGGGCCCAGTCTGATGAAACGCTGCGTCCGCGGAACTCTCGGATGTGTTCGTGCTTCTACTGGCCCCGGACGGGGGCGACAGTTGCCAGGGCGTCAAGGCTCCGGTTAATCATGGAGCGGGCGGACCCTCGTTCTGGTCAACAAGGCCGATGGGGGAATTGAAATCCGCTGCCAACCGCACGCGGGCCGGATTATGCGGGCGCGCTGCGCCTGATTGCGCCGCCGCCCGCAAGGATACCAGACGAATTCCCCAAGACATTGTGCGTCTCGCGCGCTGATAAGGGCGGGCTTGCCGAACTTGGGCAGAGCATGCGCGCGCTGGCCGACGGCGGGTCGCGCAGGGCATTGGCGCGCCCGGCGTTGCCACACAGGCCGCCATTGGTTTGAGGCAAGAGGTTGCCGCGACGCCCTTCTCGCCCGTTTGAAGGCCCATCGGGGCCACAGGCGACCTATGCCGAATTTGGGCGAGCCCGTGGCACGAAGGCCCGACTGCCCCCCACCGCCGCCGGCCGACGGGCAGTGCTGGCACGCTCGATGCGCCCTACGTCGCCAAGGACGTTGGATTGAATCGCTGACGGCCCCGCGCTTTACGCCTATTCCCCGCTCCGAACACATGGTTCCGCGCGGCGGAAGCCCCCTTTTCAGTCATTGGACAAGGAAAACGAATATGTCGCGTTGTCTGCGAAAACTCTCCGGGAATAAGGCTCCGATTGTCGGGCAACAAACGTGATTCCATGCTAACAACGGACGCGCCGCCGTTTTTGCGCCGAACCTGAATGATGTCACGCTGATCTTCTGATGCGCTGGGCGGTCGTTCTCGTTGCGGCATTTTGCGGCGGGCCGACGCTGGCGCACGTCGATCACGTTGGCGGTCTCGATCCTTTCCTCGCCCAGGCGAGGATGACGAGCTTTCGTCGAAAGCGCTGAAAATCAACGCGGACATCGTAAAGGCGCAGGCGGCCGCCTGAGCCCTTCTCGATTCGGGATACTCAACACGCCCCGCCCGCCTTTGCGCGGGGGCTGCGTCGTTTACAGCCCTGCGAACCGCGTTTGCCGCTGTTACCGCATGCCTGGCCACAATATAATGTTGTGATTGGCCTACCTGATCGGCCTCTTCGCTCTTTGGTTCCTGGCAGCTGCCTTGCGTCAACCAGCGTGACCATGGCTGTAGCGCGGGAGCGCGGCCAAAGGTGCATTATTCCCGTACGGTGGATCTGCGGGATGGAAGGTGTGTGCAGATCACGCTGGATGCGCAGGGCAATCTGACCGGGCCGATTTGCATTCCCTGCCCCGATGCGTGGCGAGGTGTTGCCATGGCGCTGCCGTTGGTGGCTGGCGCTTTACCTTGCGCCCGCTGAAAACCTCCGTTCAGGGCCGTCTTGCCGCCGCAGAGGCATTTGCGCACGCGCAGGTATCTGGCAGCCATGGCCACGGGGGCCGCCCTTTTTCATCTGATCGATGCCAAAGGAAATCAGAAATCAGAAAAGGATGCGGCAGATTGAAACGCACAATTTTTGCGGCACTTGCTGCGACGACATGGGCCGCCACGGCCGCTTTTGCGGGCGATGTGCAGCTGTGAAACGACCCCCTATGTGCGTGGTGTCCACGCACATGTCGGTCTCGGGGGCCGCGCCCCGATTCATGCGTGATCGACAATCGGCGGTGCCACGGAATGGACCCGGATAGGTCGAACGTCCGGTCCGACGCGGCGGAGCGGCGTGCGAACTGCACACGCACGAACAAGATGCGAATGGCGTGATGCGCATGATCCATGTCGAAGAAGGGTTCGACGTGCCCGCCCAATGGTGAAGGCAGGCTGTGGAACGGAGGCGGCAAAACACGTCATGTTCCTGGGCCTGACTAGGGGCCGTTGAGCCAGGCGATGTCGCTCACAGTGACGCTTGGTCTTCGAGAGACGCAGAGGAGAGATCAGTGCGTCGAGGTTCCGTTGATAATGACCGCCCGATGAACACGGCGGGCTGACTGAACCAGTCCGTCTTTCCGACAAGAAAAGGCCCGCTCTTGGCTTAAGGCAGGCGCGGGCCTTGTTTCATTGCGTCAAAGTGTGCCGATTTACATCGCGCAGCGCGCTTCGGCAGTGGAGCAAAGTTGCATGATACCGGTCCCAGAATTTCCGTTCGTCACGGCTCGGGCTTTCGACATTGCGGACATCCTGCGCGCGCTGCGGGGTCGCGGAAAAAAAGCGGGCGGCCTGACGCTGGTCAGACCGGGTTAGCGTCTGGTCGGCAACCCGGTCGATGCAAGTCGACCACAGCTGCGCGTGGCCGTAGGCCCGGCCTGAACTAAGGCCACGCGCTTTCAATCGCGCCCGCCGCAATGGGGGGCCGGAGCAAGGGGCAAGGGCAAGCGCAGCAAATGCGGGCGGCGATGATCGGGGTTTTCATGGATGCTGCTCGGTTTTGGAGTGGGTGCCACCGGGCGTCTTCCGCCCCGGACGGTGACGGTGCATTCCGACCTTGCGATCATCGATTGCCATAACATGTATAGGCGATTCGGCGGCGACGCCCTCAGGTTGTCCGCAGATTCGGCCTGCACGCGCGCGGGAAATGTCGCCGATAAAGGGGCGCTTCGGGCGCACCAATGCGCACCGCGCGGATGGTTCCTTCGCCGCCCGAAGGGGCCCTTAGCCTTGGGACGCATAAAAAGGGAAAGCGTGATCGAACTTTACAACAGGTCTGAAGCCCTAATGTTCAGAAGATCCACCTGATGCTGGCCGAGCTTGGTGTGCCGTATCGCAACCGTTCGGTGAATATACTGGCGCGGCGAGCAATTCGCGCCCGAACTTTCTGGCGCTGAACCCGAACGCCAAATGCCGCTGTATTTGTCGAGCCTTGCTCGGATGGCAGCGCCCCCCTTGTGGTGTTCGAATCGGGGGCGATCTGATTCCATCTGCGCCGAAAACGCACGGGCGGTTCCTGCCGCGGGAAACGGCGCGCCCGGGCCGAGGCGCTGCAATGGCTGAGATCCAGCTGACCGGTATCGGCCGATTGTGCGGGCAGTTGAACCACTTTCATGCGCCACGCCCCACGACGAGCGCTATATGCGTGACCCGCATTCCACCGAAGCGACGCGCCTTTACCGGCTGATGGAGCGCGACTGGCCGGCGCCCTGGCTTGGGTGGGGCGGAATATGGGAATCGCCGACATTGGCCACTTTTCCCTTGGGTTGCATGTCGAGGCGAAAACTTGGTGGCAGGTTTCCGTTTCTGGCGAGGGTTCGCCCGATTTCCATCCGGCGGCTCTGGCGTTGGATCTGCCGCATTCTCGACCCGCCCCGCCGTTTGCAAGGCGGCGCTGGTAGAAATTCGCGCGCTAAAATATCCGATCGAACGATCTCACCGCCAAGGCCCGACGACAGGGGACAGGTTGTTCGGGGCGCGGGCTGTAGCTGACTTCTGCCGCCTCTGGCGCATCAACGAAGCGCAAAGGCCTGCTTTAAGGTCTTGTGCGATGTTGCAGGGTTGGCTGCCGGGGCAGTGCTTTCTCTGAGTGGGATCGACTTAAATCTAAGCTGAAATCAAGGAGAAAATTCACATGGGCAAAGCTTCGTCAACGGGAGGATGGAAACCCATCGGGATCAGACCGAAAAGACCGGCGGCGCATACGTGCGCGACACGTCGGAATTCCGCAACTGGGTCACGCCGGCGACGGGCGGGCGCCGGGCGGCGGGCGGAGGGCGGCTTTCCGGGGCCGAAAAGGGGGCCGGGGGGGGCCCCCCGGCCCTTTTTATTTTTTTTTTTCCAAAACCCCCTTCTAGTCAGCTATGCTTGCCCCGGGCGCCACCGCCCGCTGATCTTTCGCGCGCTGAAGGGCCTAGCCACCCTATTCGACGTATCAGTGCGTTCACCCGGACATTGCTGGAGGAAGGGCTGGGAATTTCGCACCGATTTTCTGGGGGCAACCGGAGGACCGGCTCTTCGCCAGACGCTATTCTGCCGCGACATCTATACCCGGCGCTAAACCCGATGTCCTCGGGCGCGTCACAGGTTCTCGGTGCTTGGGACAGACGCGTGGGTGACGTGTCGAACGAATCGTCCGAAATCATCCGCATGTTCAATTCGGCCGCTTTGACAGGGCGACCCGGAAACACCGCCGGATATACTGGGCCCGAACCGCTGGCGCGACGAGATCGAAGCGGTCAGCGCCCGCACTACGACCACCCGTGAACAACGGTGTTTGTTTACCGCGCGGGTGCCACGACCCAAGCCGGGCCCTATGGACGCAGCGGTGAAGGCGTTGTTCGAGACGCTGGACTGGCTGGAGACGGCTGTCGCGAACCCGCTATCTGATGGGGCGCGCGAGATCACCGAAGGCGATTTGCGCGCTGCTTGCCGACGCTGTTGCGATTCGACCGTTGGTCTATCACCTGCATTTCAAGTGCAATCCGCCGCCGGATCACGACTATCCGAACCTCTGGGCCTTATACGGCGCGAGGCTTTTATCAAACTGCCCGGCTTGGCCGAAAACGTTTTTTCAACCTCGACCATGTGAGTGCGGCATTTACCATTTTGTAGCCACGCCATGCATTCAATCGCACCGTATCATTCCAACCAATCCGATTCTCGATTTCTGACGCCCCGCATGGCGCGGCATCACTGGGGCAAGGCGGCTTGACGCGCGGCCCTGCTGCATGGCTGTTAGCTTTGGCCATGGCAGGCAGGGAAAAGTCGGGCGGTAAAAAGCCGCAAGGGCACGGGGCGGAATCGCACAGGCGATCCGGCGCTTTGCGGCGCCTGGGTTCTTGGTGCATTCGCGGCGGCGCTGGTGCTCATGCTGCCTTCGTCGCGCTTTTCGCTGTTCGTAAATCCCACCCTGGGGCCTTTACATGATCGGCGGAATACGCCCCGCACCGAGCAGGTCACGCGCGACTGGGTGCCGTTGGAGTACGATCAAGCCCCGATATGGCGCGCTCCGGCCGTCGCGGCAGCAAGACGCGAATTTTCTGCCTGCACTTTGGGCTTTGACATGGCCGCAGATTTCGCCGCGCACTGGACGCCGGCGGCGCGCGCGGCGCGCTCCACCATCACCCAGCAGACGGTCAAGAACGTTCTTCCTCTAGCACGGCCGCACCCTGACCCGCCAAGCGCTGGAGGCGAGGTGCTGACCCCGATGGTTCGAGGGCGGTCTGGAACCAAGCGCCGCATCATCGAGGGTTTACCTGGAACGTCGCGGAATTCGATGACGGCATCTTTGGGGTCGAGGCGCGCGCAGCATCATTTCGGCGTCCCCGCCAGTACGCTGAGGCCACGCAAGGCGGCGCGCCTTTGCCTTCCGTCCTGCCCAGCCCGAAAACCCGCGACCAGCGCGCAATCCGCCGATGCGCAGCGGCCTGCCGGGCCGCCAGCCATCCATGGCGGGGCCGCTACGATCCGTGCAGGATGGGCGCGCCGCCTGCTTTCGAGGATGAAACTTTCCCGCCCTTGCAAGGCATGGAAGGGCGATCCAACTGCAAGAAACGCCGTGGCGCGCCGCGACCGTCTTTATCACATCTCCGCTTTCGCCGTTTTGCCGCAAGGGCGGCCTGACGCTTGGCGGAAAAGAAGTCGAGGTGAAACTGATGAGGAACGCTATTGGAACAAAGCAAAGCTTTCTTCTGCCGAAACCCGCGGCCAAGGCTGCCGGTCATCAAGGTCGACGGGCCACCATGTCGGAAGTCAGCGATCTGCGATATCATCGACGAGACGAACCGCCTCGCCCCTGATGCCCATAGGGCGGCGTTTCGCCGCTATGAAACCCCGGCGTCTGTGCGCGTGGTTCGATGACAAGTTCCACCACGGGTCACGTTCAAAGCTGCTTTTAGAAACGGTGTGAACAAGGAAGATCATGGGGCAGGGCTATCCTGGATTCGAAGAATGTGAAATCGGTGCCGCGCAGGCGGATTCAAGTATCACCTCGATTACATGACGTGGCTGCTGGACCAGGCGCCGCTGGATCGCGGGCGGATGCTCAATGACGCTGGCGGATTTTTACGCTGCCGCGCATCTGTTCATGCCTCGACTACATATCGGACGTGGACTTGACGCGCTGGCGGTGGTCAAGGACTGGCTACGTCCAAGATCAAATCCCGCCCGGCCTTGTCGCCCGCTTCTGGCCGATTCAAGTGCCCGGCTTTCCCCCCGCCGCAGCATTTACACCGATCTGGATTTTTAGCCATGGTCGCGGCGGATCAGAACCACCGCGCGAGGGCTGATCGCGCTGAGCCCGCATTGTTGCGCAGCCCGTGCCGAGGGGTTCGCCGCGAGGGGGTTGGCCGCCCCGGATTGCGAATTCCGCAGGCCCCCGAAACGGCTGGCGGCATATTCTGGCGCGGGGTTTCACGGGCAGATGGGCGGATGGCTGAGCGGGCGGAAGTTGGCGTCGCTACCTGCGGCCTGTGGCCCGAGGCGCGCAGCGTTCGTGATTGCTAGCCGGAGCCCTATACCCCCGGCAGTCGCTCGAAGTTGTTGGCGCAGCGCGACGCGCGGCGATTTCGGTCTATGCGCAGTGGGCGCGATTATCATGAACGTCGTGAAAAAGCGGCTCAAGCGTTTGGGGCGCTGGCTCGGGTGGCGCAAACGGGGCTGTGAGATTAAGGTGTTCGTCGATACCGCGCCGGGTGATGGAAAAGCCGCTGGCGCAGGCAGCGGGGCTGGGATGGCAGGGCAAGCACACCCAAACCTTTTGTCGCGGTCGGTTGTGGGAACTGGTTCTTTCTGGCGCGGTTTTCACACCGCTGGATGTTGCCGCCCGATGTTCATGCCCGAGGATGAGCATTGCGGCACCTGCCACCGCCTGCCTCGATATCTGCCCAACGAAGGCGTTTCCTGCACACCCTTTCAAGCTCCCGTGGGCGCGCGGGTGCATTTTCTTATTCTGACGATCGAACACCACGTGTCGGTGGATGGAGTTGCGCCCGCTGCATGGGCACACCGGATTTTACGCTGCGACGATTGCCCTGCGGTTTGCCCGATTGGAAACAAGTTTGCTGAAGTCGCGGCAGAGGTGAAATACCGCGGCCCGCCCGAATCTGTGGCACGCCGCTGGCCACCTCGCGATGCTCGACGATGCCGCGTTCCGGGTGCCGGTTTCGGGCAGCCCGATCAAAACGGATCCGGGCCTCGCAACCGATTCTTGTTGCGCAACGTTGCTTTACGCCATCGGGAAATTCGGGCGATGCGGGGCTGCCAAGGTGGCCGAGCGCTGTTGGGCGATGCCGACCGAACGGTCGTCGACGCCCGCAAGGGCGGTGGGGCGGCTGCGCTAGACGCCAAGGCACCAGCGCAGGATCGCCTTTTGCGCGTGCAGCGCGGTTTTCAGCCTCGTCAAAAACCACGAATGTGGGGCCGTTCCATCACGCGCTCGTCACCTTCGTCGTCGCGATGGGGCGGGCAGGCAATGCATGAACAGCGCCGCCAATCGGCTTGGCGGCGGCCATCAGGCGTTCGTTGACCTGATAGGGGCCGGAAGGCTGTTATGGCCGACGTTGCGCGCCCGACTGGCTGTCGTGCATCGAAAACCCAGGTATCGGTGACGACCAAGATCGGCCCCTGCCACCGCTTGCAAGCGCGGTCGCGCACGATCTCCGACCTTGACGCCGCGGCGCGCGGGCCTCGTCAACGAATGTCGCCTCGGGGTCGAGCGTGGCTGGCCCGGATGTAGGTGAAATCAAAGCCAACTGCCCCGCGCTGGAGATTGAACGACGCGCAGACGTTATTGCCATCGCCGACCAGACACCTGGCCGGCAATTGGGGCCGCGGGTGTTCCTCATACGTCCAATCAGTGTCTGCCTATGATCGGCAGGGGTGGGTGCGTTCGTTCAGCCCGTTGATCACCGGAACTCGGGCATATTTCCGCCATTCCAGCAGCGTCGCCTCTTTCATTAGGTTGCGGATCATGATTCAGATCGACATTAGCGCGACAGCACGCGTGCGTGTCGGCAGATTGGTTTCGCCGTTGCCCAGCTGCATTCCGACCCTGAGAGAATCATTCGTCTGTCCGCCCATCTGGCGACGCCGCATCAACGACACCGACGTCCGGCGTCGCGGGTTTCTCGAAAATCAGCGCGACCATCCGGGCCCGCAAGGGGCTGCGTGGTCGTCCGCGCGCCCTTGCCGTCGCCGCCGCGCGGTTTCATGGCACGCGCATGTTCGAATCATCCCGCGCAGGGGCCTTGGGGTTGGTTTGGTTGATTATCCAGAAAATGGCGCTCATTGCAATCTGTCCTGCGGGCGCTTGCCCGTGTAAATTCTTTCAGGGCGCCTGGCACCCGTTGCGCGGCGGCATCGCGTTCGCCGCCTGATCGAGGCGCACAATAGCCTCGGCATTTCATCGTCGGTGCATTGGTCAGCGCGGGTAAAAGGCGCACCACATTGTCGCCTCTGCTGGCACCGTGAGCACATGCGTTGCCAATTACCAGCCTGCACGACACGGGGCCGCCGGCAGTTTGCATTTCAGCCCAAAGCCATCGGCCCGCCGCCGCGCACGCCTCAAAACACATCGGTGGCCGGCCACCAACCCCTCAAGCCGCTGGCGCAGATTGCCTCGAGCGGCGCGCACGTCGTCGAGAAATCCGGGGGCGGCTGACAATCTCCATCACCTTCGCCCCACGGCGCAGGCCAAAAGGGTTGCCGCCGTATAGGTCGGAGCCATGCGTGCCCGCCGTCATCCCGCTTGCTGGCGTTCTCGGTCGCCAGCAGCGCGCCCAATGGAAAGGCCGCCGGCCGATGCCCTTGGCCACCAGCATGATATAACGGGCGTCACCCCTGCCCATTTCATGCGGCAAAAAGCCGTCCCCGTGCGCCCCATGCCGCATTGCAACCTCGTCCAGCCACCAAAAGCGCGCCGGTCTCGTCGCACAGTTCGCGCGGCAGACCCTTGAGGCAGACATCCGGTAGCGGGCGGGATGCGCCTTCCCCCTGAATAGGTTCGCATCATCACTGCGCGCGAGTCGCCCAAGCTATCGCCGCGCGCAGGGCGTCTGTGCGTCGTCCCCATGGCAGATGCTTGAACCCCGGGCATCAGCGGGCCAAAAGCCCTTTGACCATCTTTTCCGCGCCCGATGCCGTAATCGCCCCGGTGGAGCGCCCGTGAAAAGACCCGTCGAACGTCAGGATCGTGGGGCGATCTTTTCGTGCTTCTCATACCGTATTGCGCACCATCTTTGATCGCCACGTTCGGCGGCCCTCGGTGCCGGAATTGGTGAAAAAGACCGGTGCAAGCAAAGGTTTTCCGCCACCAGCTTTTTCGGCCAGCTTCTGCTGCGCCGGGTATCTGGTAAAGCGTTCGACACATGCCAGAGCTTGCCCGCTGTTCGGTCAGGGCGGCCACAAACCAGCGCCGGCGTGCGCATTTGCCCAGCGCATTCACCGCAATGCCTGCGGCAAGATCGAGGTAACCGTGTAGTGCCGTCCGCCTCGGTCAGCAGCAGGCCTTCGCCGTGGGTGAATGCAACGGCGCGCGGTGTAGGGTCGGCAGAACGGAGCCGATCATGGCGTGATTCCTCGGGCAGGAGAGCCATCAGTTGCCAAAGGGCACGCGGCAAGTCAACGGAAAGTCGGGAAAATGCGGGCGCAAACGCGCACAGGAACGGGGTCAGACGCTTGCGTCGACGTCGCAACAGTTCGGCAATGAGGCAATTGTTGCTATATATTCACGTATTACTGCGGTCTTCGAAAACCCTGTCAATGTTTTGCACGACGGTATCGCTGGCTTTCGCTTGTTCGGATGGCGGCGCACACCTTGGGCATCGCAAACCGCCCGAAGTGCCCATATGCCAACGCTTTTGCAGGGAAAACCCCCGCTCGCGCGGCGCTTTCATGGTCGGGGCGGGAACCGCCTGATTCGCGGGCACGACGCTGCTGGCCAA
>Ga0163217_1013871_pt1 | contig 12695 bp, 14 predicted proteins | sample SynspAceP_FD_185933 | JGI IMG/M metagenome (GOLD analysis project Ga0163217, IMG submission 185933) | Saline lake microbial communities from Ace Lake in Antarctica - Synechococcus sp. Ace-P (PacBio error correction) | ecosystem: Environmental > Aquatic > Non-marine Saline and Alkaline > Saline ... | reverse complement strand
CCCGCCGACCCCACCGAGCAGGTGGAGCGCTTCGGCTGGCCGTTTGCCCCGGGCCGACAAGGTTGATGCAGTGGCAAAAACGACTACGAGAAGGAGGTATTCAACGGCGATTGTGCGGCACGGTGCGGAAAACAATCGATGCGATGCAGCGAAACTGACGGTTGCGCTTTCCCTCCGGGCGAATCCGGAAGCAGCGACGGCCGCGAGGTGACCTATGGCTGGGTGAACTCGACAACCTGGTGCCTTGCCAGCCTGCACATCCAACAAAGAGCCAGGGCAGCGAAATACCCCGCTGTGCGTCATCCCGCTGCTCCACCCAGCCGACTACGCCAGCCCTGCAGCGCAATCTGGTGTACACCGGCATCACCCGCCGGCAAGCAGCTGGTTGGTCTGGTGGGGCAGAAAAAAAGCACTGGGCGATGGGCGTGAAGAACCCACCTGGGCCGACCGGCTTACACCAATGTGGCGGAGTGGCTCAGCTTGATCAGCTGCCAGGCGACGAGCGATCTGGGGCTACTTCTTTCTCTGCGCCAGTTGCATCGCTCGGATGACCGCCTTCGCTTCGAGTGGATGCTCGGCTTGCCGACTGACAACCAAGCAGGCGGATCTATCAATGAATCAGAGGCAAAGTGAAGAAAGCACTGAGTAAGCACTTAGCCTCCCCCGATCTGAAGGGAGAGGCCGCCCATACCGTCAGAGGAGTTGCAAAAAGTCCCATTCCGTGCCCTGACCAGAGTTCAGAGAGCAGGGTGCACCCATCTTCGCCAAAACTTTAGTTCACCACGAAGCCGAGGGTACAATCCTTGCCTTCGCTTGGACTCTCCGTGCCATATGGGAGGACATACGGTGTAGACGTGCATTCAGCGAGTCGCGAGCCTCGCCAGTGCGCGATGGTGCGTTTTCGCTCGCTTTGCTGAGTACGATCCTTTGTTCGTCCATCGCTGTCATTCAGTGTTCTGCTTCCCCGCGCTGGCCCATGTATGTAGGCGCCCACGAGGTTTCTATTCGCCTTTGCGATTGTGCACTTGCATGCCTGCAGACGACCCCGATTCCGGTGTGCGACCCGCCATGTCCGGCCCATGCGCATTCGTGTATGTTGCGCCCGGGCGTTCGGCTCCCATGTGCTTGACACCTGTGCGCTGGGTTCATCTGACTGCATGGGGTGGTGCGAGCACCGACACTGGCGCTGTCGCATGAGCGAGTTCGGTCTTCAATTATCGGCCTAGGGCCTTGGCGTGGGGCCTTTGGCGTCATTCGATCTGGGTGGCGCGGATTCAGGCCCAGGAGATTCGGGCGATGGCTCATGCGTGTGCGCAAAGCCGTACCCCCAGCGCGGTGTTACCCGGTGCGCTCAAGCCGGGCGGAGACCCCAACAGCCTGCCCTCTCTGCGGCTTACCCGCATGAGCCAGCCTCAGATCGATTGGCATGCGGATGATGGGCGATGGGCCACGAAGGAAGAACGGTGGTTGGTTTCTCGAAGGAAAATGCTCGATCACCCACGGCGGGCGCTATTCATGCCCACGACGCCCGCGCCAAGAGCACCAATCCACAAATCCTGCGTTTCGCCGGGAGTGTGATGATCGCCCCAGCGGCTGAGATTATTGAACGCGCGAAATGTTGGCGTCGAGGATTACGCAAGCCGGGAAATATCACAAATACGACGCTCTTTTCGCGCTCTGAGCAGCCGCTGCGCCCTGCAGCCCTCGTCTCATCCTGCTCTCCTGGTGCCGTGTGCCGTTGTCGTCCTACAGATTCCTCTGTTGTTCTACTCATGAATTTCTCAGATCCATCACCCCGCTGGTATTACGAAGGCCATTAGCTTCTGCGTAGGCGCAGCCTTTTCCGATGAGAAGCTGCTAGGCGCCAGCAAGCGGGCGTCCTACTTCCCACCTCAAAGCCCTTGCTTGATGCCGGTGCCGTGATGTGCATCACTTGAACGTGAGGGTGGATACATTGCTCGATCGTGGTTCTTATGCTGATGTTCATGGGCATGGCCAGTAGCCCTGCTGTGCGTGGCCCTTGACGACTCCCGCAGGTGGAGATGGCTGTGTGAAGGTTCCCGACGGACTGGATCGTGCTTTGTCGGTTGGGCAGCATGCCGAACGCTGATGCCCACGCCAGTGGGCATGGGTTCTTCAGCAGCACCGCAAACGCCGAAGCAGCATCAAGGCTAGGCATGGCCATGGCGCCGGTTGTAAGGGCCTTCGCGCAGCGCAGCACCGAGAACAAACACGCCCACGAACGGTCAGCCGTGGCAAACATCCCACAAAAGCTCGCGAGCTGCGCCCAGGTGGCGTAGAAGCCAGCAATTCCAGCCAGATTGACAAGCCCGTATCCCACTGGTGCTGATGGGCCAGCAAAAGCCCCAGCACAGCCGGGATGCGGCCGCAGATTGGCCAGATGCATGAGAGCAGGATCAGCACGGACGTGAGGCCCCGCGATTCGCTTTCAGCAGGCCGACTGGAGCGGTCGCGCAGGCTCAGGCGTTGGCTGAGCGTTCGTCTGTCGATCCCCCAGCCAGGGCAGGCGCCGCCGGATCTAACCAGCGTGCCCTGCAGCGTGACTGGCACCGTCAAAGAGCTGTCGGTGAGCAGCCGGCACCGCTGAGGATTCAAAACGGCAGCGCATCAGTCCCTTGGCCGCTGGAGGTGTTCCACGGCCAATCCCTAAAACCCCACCGCCGATCAACCAAGTGAACACTTGCTTCTAGTTCAGAGCAGCAAACCGAGGCTGATCCGCCAGGCAGCCAGGGGTGAGCCCCTTGCAACCAGCAGATGGGTCCGACCATCCCCACCGAGAATGCTGATCCCCAGGAGTCGGTAGGAAGGTCTTGCGCTGAATCGGGGATTCCTCCTGTTGAAATGGACACACAAAAACCCCGCTACGATCCAAAAGCCCGAAAGTGGCTCCTCGCGTACAGCATCCGCGGATCTCAGCGGGCGCACCATCCCGACGAGACACTGATCGCGGAGCGCTAAGACCGAAGAACCAGGCAGCCAGCAGCCCGGCGATCAAGCCCTGACATCTGTGGGGCACCCCTCACCTTTCGTGCCTATCTCGCCTCTCTAGTATATCTATGATCACTATCTATATCCTTATCATCTATCTCTATCTTCCCGAACGACTATAATATCGTCATCTCATATCACCTCTTCGATATATATCCATCTTACTCCATCGTCTCGTCATGATTTTTCTAGCCAAGCGAGTGCAACCTTTCGCGCAGGATGGCTCGCGCCACAACACACACGAGTGTGTAGCTACGATTGCACATGTTTACAGCTACTATAGTTGTGTAGATATCTCACAGCAGGGAAATCCATTCATAGTCATCTCACTAGAGCTAGGGCGTCATGTTCATTGTCAACGACTGGATATTGGATTGCGTAATAGATCTTTCAGCCCAATCCTGCCCACATCATGCTATGATTCCGTGAGCACTTGTTTGTCATCGTCGCCTTCTGTTATTGCTTTGCCTGAATTGTGCGCCTGAGATTGTTGTCGGACCTTCCTGCCATGCAATACCCTGCCTCGTAGTACCCGTAAATATACACGATCCGACCAGCTGTGCGCGACAAGCACAGCTCCCAACGATTCCCATTGCCGAATCCATCCCAGATGAACCGAAATACTTGCAGTGAGCAAGGCTACTATGCCAGGATTAGCAGGATTAAGCGCATCAGCTTAAGACTATGTATGTATGCTTGCTTTGATGGTTGTGGTCATGATTGATGGCCGTGGTGATGCTGTGCATCATGCTCAACATGTGCTATGGTCTTGTGGTCTCGACGCCGAGGATTAAAGCACACAAGGACGCCATAACCAGCAAGCCCAGCTACAGCAATGAAAATTGCTGATCAAAAAGAATTTTCAATCGGATTATAGGAGTCTGCCAACACTTTTCCACTTTGCCATAAAGAAGTGCAAAAGACATCTAGCAGTAGTGCTCCCGGTTGAAGCCCCCAAGTGCGTTGACCCTTGCCGTTTCCAAATTCTGAATCGAGGAATTGCCCGGTGCGTTGCTGCCTGGCATTAACATAGCGAAGCTGAAACCGCTGAGCGCAACGTCGTGTGATTGCTCATATGTAGGCCAATCGGCCAGGCAATTTGCCATCTGAGTTCCAACATCGTGCCGGCGACCGATGTGCTCAACCCACCATCATCGACGACCGTGATTCCCAATGACACATCAGGCGTGCCCGATTCTCCAGGTCGTCTTATGCTCTTGGCCAAACGTATGCCCGTGCTGCCAAAAGTTGAATGTTTCGTTATGCATGCTTGTGTTTGTTTGCCGCCTAGGAACTGTTATGGCTCTTGGGGCCGGATAGATGCTTGAGCCCTGCGGTTTTCAAAACCAGCGGCCAAGGTGCTCGCAGGCCATTGGCCGAAAATAGCGGTAGAGGCTGAGCGACTGCCAGTGTTGTGGTCTTGTTGTATTCGCTCGATTCTATCCTACGGCGGTCCCCGCTCTGCACTTGCTGCAGATATGTCAAAGCACAGCGGTTCTATGTCTGTCACCCCAAGCTCGTAAACCGGATTCGACTGGCTGATAAGAGCGGTCCCGTAGCTTCTGATTCTGTGCCTCCGCCCCACTTTCGATCGCCAGCTGCGAAATTGGCATTTAGCGTGCTGAGTGTGGTGCGATCCGCTGTCTGCTTGCGGATCTGCAGCCTTCTCTATCTTCTCTATGGTGACGATTCCGATCGGCACTGTTTGGCAGCAGCACGCTTGGAGCCACCATCAAGAGGGTCCAGTCTGAATCCGAGTTTCCAACGGTCCACCGTCCAGGTGGCAGTTTCTCGAATTTTCCTCTTGGAAACCGGTTTGATTGCGCAAGCTTGCGATATGTGAGATTTTTAGAGTTTGGGCAGATATGATTGTGTAAGGCGCTCTTCGCTCTCAGGAGGTCCCCACTGCCTGGGTCCTAGGCTTTGCCGTGATTGCTCGGCGCTCAGGCCAAGGCCTGCTTAAGGGTTCTGTTCGCGGTTCAGCGGCCCAAGCTTCGCTGCGCTGCAGCGTGTTCGGACGCAGCACGAATGCTTCACATCAGGCATGCGCCATGGCTCTCAGCCAGTTCGGGCAGAGTCAGTTGAAGAGTTCTCATAGGCTCTGTTAAAAGCTGCTTGAGTTTTGCTCGTAGTTTGTGCATGTTGCGGATCTTGTTCAATCAGAGCTAATGCTGCGCAAGCCGTCATTGAAGAGCGCTCTTCGCTGCGTCCATTAAACTCTGCTCTGGTGGTGAAGATATTAAGATCTCTGATGTGTTTCTGAATCTGTTTCGGAGCATCGCCTGGAGATCGATCGTTTAGCGCGTTCTGGACCTCAGCAGCAGGTCTCTCTGGCTATCGTGATGTCAACAGGGAATTTTTTATGCTTTCGAGCTTCGCCGCCGCGCGACGGATTGTGGGCCCCGCGAGCGGGTCAAAGAAGGTCCACTCGACCCCTGCCAATACTGGCGATTTCTCATGGGCCCTTTTGTGGCACGGCCGCCTGTGGGCAGGGATATCAGAGGCTGTGGAATACTCCGTGGATCCGTGTCATCAGGCGACCAAGGGGGACTTGGCGGAATAGCATGGATCTGGGAGACCACTGCCTTCGAGCTGCCACTGAGCCGCCATCCGTTCCCTGTGATCTCGCATTAGCCATGCCATGCTCTGGGTTGTTCTCCATGCCCGGAACCAGGGCTGGGTTTCCATCCGTACCACATCGTTTACGTCCTTCACTCTTTGAGTTCCCCTCAGCACTCCAAGTCGCTCCGTCAACCTGCCGCTAATTCGGCTGGCTCGCGGAGGAGGCTTTAAAACAAAGTGGCGATGTTGAGGCGTCCGTTGTCACTCGGCCAGCTCAGGGTCCGCGAATCTATCTCTATCTATATTCTATCTCTCTACCAAGCATCAAAAAAACTGGTGTCGTGTTGCAATGAACTGGATCGTCATGCGTTTTACACCTTATATCCCGCTCGCCTGCTTTGTCTTGGTAAGTATGAGCGACTGCTCCTGAGGCCCTATGGACTGGATCTGCGTTCCAGCCTCTGGTCTTCAGCACATAGGTTTGAGCCGAGCAAGAGTTTCGCTCTCCCTTGAGCCCGATAGAGGATATCCCGTGCTGCGGCCCTTCCTGTCCTGCTTCCCATTATGCTGCCACAGATAGAGGCTCTGCCACACCCTTTTCGTAGAAAAGACCACTGGCTGCCGTTCTCAGGTTCTGAATCAGCTCCTGAAGGCACCGTGAGGCGAATGTTCTGCGGCATGACACATGAAAAAGCCGTCACCGCCGTTTCTCGCCGCGGTGTTCGTGGCGGTTGAATCGGCTGGCGCCCCGCTAAACAGTAGTGCCACTGATTACTCCGCTGCCGCCGCTTGCCCAACTATCTGGTGACCTCGGTGCCTGGAATTCACGCGATTCCCTGACCTGTCACATCGTCATAGCAGTTTCCCCGAACCTTATGTATTGCTGTTCACCAAGAAATCCGGTGTCACAACAGAATGGAGTTCCTTGTTTGTCGCCAGGATACTGATTTTCTGCTACCACTTCGCCGGCGCTTCACGAAACTACCAGGCAAACAATCTTCACGGCCGTCACTTGTCCGTCTTGATTCGGGGTTCTCTTGATTTAAGAACATTTCCCGATGCATCTGTGAGTCCAGCCCAGTGCTGCCTTGGCGGCGGTTCGCTCGAATCCTCGCATTGGCGCGCACGATCTCGATACGTTTGTTCTCTAACTCCTGCCAAGGGGAGATAGCCTTTCTTTCCCTAGTGCATGCATGCGGGAACGATAAACGGCCGTTCTATACCAAAAGCTTGGTCCTGGGGCCCGCATACTTCCAGTTCGCGTAGATCATCGGCCCGCTTCAGGGCTGACGACCGCTGCAATTCGGCTGCCCCGGCATAACATGCATCCACCCGGCGCGACAAGCAGCTTGCGGATTCGATCCAGCTACCGGTCCACTCCCACCGCGAACTGCCACTCTTACTGCAGCTTTCAACGAAACCTGAATGATCTGGACGTTCGGCGCCACTTCTTTCGCTTCGCTTCGATCAGCTCGATGCCTGAAGCTTGCGCAAACTGGCCAATCGCTTCATTCTTCACTCCCTTTTCCATTCGCTTTATGTCCCTCCCTGACCTGGCTGGTATCGCTTTGCTCGGGTCTGTAGGCTTTCGGTAGTGATCTGTGGCCTGAGTGCCAGAACAGCGGCCAAGGCCGTAAAGCCACCGCCAGGGCATAGCCGCCCCCACGGCAGCAGCCATGGCCGTACTGGATTTTGAACTCGTTCAGAATCGAGGAACTGAGTAACTCCGTTCCGCTTTGCCTTGCTGGTCTTCTTCCCTTCGGGTCAGGTAGAATTCGTGGTGTTTCGTCATTTGCTTAGAACGTACAAGAATCGGCGGTGATACGGTTTCTTATAAGGAATGTTTTCCTTTGAGCTCACACGCCGGCACTCCGGTGGCCGCAGCAAACCAGCTTACCGAATCGGCATTAAAGAGCCGGAGCACTAGCAAGATGAGCCGTAGCAGGTGAATCATACCCCCCGAGCACCACAATCGCCAGTGTTGGAGCGATTCTCCTTGCCTTTGCTAACCCGAAGGCCAGGCCAGCGCAACATTTGCCCAGAATCCGAGCTTTTCAGGGCATGTCATCAGATATTGCATTGCAGACGCTCAAGACTGCCCGCGCGATCAACCTTCTTGAGCTCTATTCTTGCGCATGACGGCTGTGTTTATTTGCGACCAAATCAGCCAATGCGAACCGCTTACCCCGGAAAAGGTGTGATGAAGCGAATCAGCGAGGCCAGCCGCGAAAGCCACACGCCATTCTCAGCAGGATGGCGCAAGGCCACCGACGAGGGCCTAGCCGGCAGGTGATGTGGATGGATGTGCTGATCGTTGTCCGGGGAGTGATTGAAACCGACATTTGAACATCAGCACACCGATCACCACAACTGCCAGCAGTGCTGTAGAGCTACCAAGTTGGCGTGGTGCCCCGTCTCCTCGGATTTCGAAAACTGTTCCGCCTAATATACGGATTCAGGTAGCCGCTGGGCAGAGTGATGGTGGAATCGATCACCTTCTGAATGTGCTTTTGATCGACCGGGGCCAAGCGGCCGTCCACTGACGTGCGGTACGTAACCACCGACATCAACTGGAGACATCCTCCCGGTTTCACTGATGTTTGGCTCCCAGGCCGTGTGGTCGGTAACCCTGTGGCAAATGCTTGCCGATCGGAATCTGTGACTCCGTATAGGAGTAGCCGATTGGAAGGGGATACGTGAATGGCGCGATGTTGTCGCGTGCTCCTCTTCCACCGTCAAACGAGCACATCAGTGGGGCAGGAATTATCTTTCCATCACCGTGCCCTTACCAACCTTGCCCGTTTGAGGTGTGCAATTCGTCCAAGGTCCTCATGATAGCTGCTTGAACATTCAGGACCTATGCACCGCTTTGCGTTTGGTGAAGCGTATCTCACCATGCTCGAGTGAGTGCAGTTGCGGCTTCAAGCTGCCAGAATCCACCACCCCTCAATCGGCTCAATGGTCGTCACTGCACCTGCTCGCCGATCTCTTGCTGTCTAGCTCGCGAATCGGTTGGCCTAGATCTTGATGGCGAGATTCGCACTTGCGACACCCGAGAAGCCACTTTCATCCATACGTGGAGCATAAAAGCCACCGGTCATGTTTGGGCTACCCCCAGGCAGCTTCAGAATGCTTCACGCAGTCTGTCTGATGCTCTCCTCACCGGATGTTCATGCCTGATCATCAGCTCCACATCCACATGAGCCAAGATTCACCCCAGCACCCGTTCGGCAATCACCGGTGGGGCTTCCGCGCCAACCCCTGCTACCTTGCCACCCACTCGAACAGGGGGCTGGCAGCAGGGTTTTGGAGTGTAAGTGCGAGGCTTGCTCGCGTTGGTCATCTCCAGCGACCACCCGTTTTACTAGCACCATCGAATTCTACTCAGGACTTCTCGCGGAAACTCCGGCAGAAAGAACCGTCCCAAGGCTGTGGCAGGATTTGCGTTGAATGGCTCTACCACGACGCGTGCCACCCAGGGCTAACGGTAGAGGCATCCCGCTGGGGTAAACCAAGTGCGAATTCTTTCGCTAGCAGCGGCTCGGTTTAGTAGCCGTGCCCTGGTTCCGCCAATCCAGGGTTCTCCGCTGGTAAGCTGGGCCCTTGGCCAGGATGAATCGCGCAGATGCGCAGCGTGAGCGGATCCCACTCAGGTGTGGAGCGCACGATCAGAACAGATTAGGCTCAGGCCCATCGGCGCGAAGATCCGTTCCTTTTCCATCCCCCGACCAGCTGAATGATTCGGCGCGTAAAGACCACCACGATGATCTACGGTGGTGAGAGAATCACCGGCTGGCGCACTTTTGCACCGATCGTTCAAACACCCAACTGCAGGGGGATTGCTTGGTCCGACTGCGCCTGTTTTGCGCGCCAAACCGCTGTTAGCAGGTCCCATGTCGACAATCGCTGTCGTTCGGACCACCGAGCCGATCGCCTACCACCAAAACCCCACCTGATGTTGTCATTTTTGGTGTTGATCTCCTAGCTCTCGAATGGCCACGCATCAGCATCAAGGCCGATCAACAAAGACAGGTGATGGCACTGAGGGTGATGACGCGGTACGCCAGTTCTATCAGATAACAGCACCCATTCACCACCGAGACCGATTTCACGATGCCTTTCGATCAGCGAACCCATCTGACGTTATTGATCGCTTGTTATCAATCGAAACTGGCCACGATGTTGTGCGCTTGACCTGAAAGTCACTCGGTCAGGGTCTGCTGAGGCGGCGATTCGCCTCCTCCTACCTCACGGTAACCTTGGAGTTCGATGTCGGGCTGTTGTTGATCATTCAGCGCTACTTAACGCCGCTGCCGTTGATAGCTGCCGTTCTCCCGCTGATAGCCGGGCACGCCGTACCTCGGCCACAGCTGTCAGTGGCACGCTTCTGCCTGTTTTCGGGTCAACAACCACCGCGCTTCGACATCCTGCTATCGGTGGCTCTGGTCCTGTAAACGGTCGGATTCATTCCTTCTCTGAGTTCCTCCGCCGACGATGGAAACCTCTCGGATGTGTTGTGATTGGCGTCTTTGGCGCCTAGCCACCACCATCAGCAACTACGGTCCTGCAGCGAATCTGGCTGACCGCGCAGCTCCTTTTCGTGCGCATCAATCCATTGCCACTTGTGCTGGGCTCATCGCCGCCGTTAAAAGCTGACCTGGGCCATCCTGGAATGGACAGGGAATCTTGTTTTGCGAAAGTGTCCGGACTTACCAGCCGATGGAGCAGGTGAGCCGTTTCCTCGCTGGACGTGAAGGGTACGTGTCAGGATTCGGCCGAGAAGGGATAAGCAGCCGGAGAGAATTTCCGGCTTAGCCTGGCGTTGGCTTGGAAGTTACTCGAGGAAATCTGTTCCCAAGTGTCGCTCCGCCACCGATTTGAACGAGCCCGGTTTGATATCTGGCGTTTCTTATCAAAGACCCACCTTTTTTGTTTTGCACCTATTGAGAGCCCGACCTTTTGAAGACGACGATCTGTTTCACACCCTATTACGCCAGACCATTGTGACGTCCGATTCTTATGCGCACGGTGATGCCGTACTCACTTCCTCGGGCGCTAGACCATCGGCTGTGTGTGCTGCACAATTCCACCTGTGGTGGGTGCGGCGAAACGGGGAAAGACATCGAGGGGCATCCGGCTTCAGGATGGACCACCAGCCCCTATAGGGGAGTCATAGAGCTGGTCAACAACATATCCAACCATCTCTCCTGTGTGATCGAGGTCCGCAGCTCTGTTGAGCAAGGCCGGTTGAGCATGATCGAGTTGCAGAGCGGGATGAGAAACGAGGGTCGGGTCATTCTTTTTTGCCCAGTTGCGCTCTGGAGGCCACCTACCACCCCGCTCTATACCACCAGCACTCTGGCACCGGCACCAATCACCAAGGTGGTTGAAGACCAGCCGCTTCTTTGGCCGCTTTTTTTTTGGTGCGGCGGTCCACTGGGGTTGTGCCGCTTGCCGTTTTGGCTCCTTCTCGCGGCCTCTGCTGCCGTCTCTGGCTTCTCTTATGACTCGTGCGTTAGAGGAAGTGCAACCCTGGTTCACCACCCTTTTCGCCAACTGTCACGCCTCGTTCAGTCACTGCTGATCTGATTCGCCCTGCATCTGGCTACCTTGGCTTTGAATGAAGACCGGTTCATATAGCTTGGAGCCTACTTCAGCGAACCCAGCGCTTGCCATCCGCATCCACCACGCTGCGTATCTTTGCAATGCTTATCAACACCACCAGCCTTCTTTTTATTGTGGCTGCTGCTGCGTGTATTCCAGCAGGCGAATCGACCTCGTGCTCCCTTTCACTCTTGCGGCGCACGTCCCCTCGTCTGCTGATATTAACTCAATTCGCCATGCCCCACATGGGCCTTAGTGGGCCGGCTGACACGCTGCGAGTCGCCTAGCTTTCCAAGGCTTGAGGCTGCGGCCAGAAGTAATGCGGCATTTCTGCTGCTGCCGCAAAGCTAGGGACAAGGGGACTCGTCTCGAGGAGGCGCATTGTGGTGATTGAATAAACAGGTGAATAACTCGCCTGTTCTCACTAGGATCAGCTCATCCCGCCGCCCCATGACCCAGGCCCTATGCCCCTGCGCATTCCTGTTGTCGAGGACGAGCGAGCTGCCGCTGCAATCCAGGCTGCTCAGGCGAGCGGCTATGTTGTGTTGAATCACGTTGCTTGAGGGCCTGGGCGGCATTGTCTGATTCCTGCTCCGGCAGCGATCTAGCCACCCCCGCTTACAACCTGGTCTGATCGTGATGGATGCTGCCGCGTCTGAACGTGAGTTTGACCTCTGCCGGCCCTGCGTGGTCCGACTCGTTTTTCTGCCGGGATTTTGCTGATTGCTCTACGGCCCTGGCCGATCACCAAGCACCGGGTTCCAGGGCCTCGATTGGCCGGCGCCGACGTTACTACCTGGTAGGCAAGCCTTTTTGTCATTGAGGAACTACTCTGGCAAGATCCCAGGCGCTTGCAAATATCGGCGGCCAGCCCAGTACCCGCGATGCTCTTGTTGCTCCCGCGGCTGGGTTATACTTACGTTCTCGATTCCAGCTGAAGCTGCCCACGTCCCGAGGAGGTCGGTCTCTGGAACCACGACGATCGCTTTTTGGTCTGCCTAAAGGAACTCCAGCCTGATGTGCTAATTCATGTGAGGCAATCCCCGTGCGGTAAATTTCATCCCGATCACGCTTTTCGCGTCCCAGCTCTGGTCGCTCCGATTGAGAAATCCGATCCAGCAATGTGCGTCGCTGCCAGGTTGCGGCGCTTGCGGTGCAAGATCGGCCAGCACGGGGCTTGCCCCTCTCGATCGACACCGTGCCTCGATAAGGGCTATCTGCTATCGGATCCGGAAGGGCCCTAGCGAGAGGGGAACATGCTTTTTTCAAGCTTGTTCCCATTCCCCCCCGCAGTCGTTCTTGCGGCTGGCGGCTGCCCTACCTTGGTGGTGAAATATCCCCCCCCGGGGGTTGGATTTCCTCTATTGGCGCGGGGCTTACGGGGATGTTTGGGGAACTGTTTGAGCGCCGCCCAAACTTGGGACGGTCCCCTCCGAGAAAAAAGAGGCCGATTGGTGGGGAAAAAATAAAAAAATCCCGTCCCTCCCCTTTCCTTCTTTTTTTTTTCTTAGTATGCTCTT
>Ga0163217_1115721_pt1 | contig 12696 bp, 15 predicted proteins | sample SynspAceP_FD_185933 | JGI IMG/M metagenome (GOLD analysis project Ga0163217, IMG submission 185933) | Saline lake microbial communities from Ace Lake in Antarctica - Synechococcus sp. Ace-P (PacBio error correction) | ecosystem: Environmental > Aquatic > Non-marine Saline and Alkaline > Saline ... | reverse complement strand
CGATTCGAAGCCCGGAAATCGTTCGCCCCGGGCCCCGCACTCCGCCAGCCAAGCAGGAACTGGGTCGTTGAAGGCGTCGCAGCGGGAAGTTCGGAAACAGCTCACCCTGTGGGAGTGGCAACAGTGAAAACGAGCCGGAAGTTGAGCGGCCCATGGCGTGGCCGCAGCGGCCTGGTGACAGCAGTCAGTTCGACTCCATGCTGCACATTCGCGGAAGACGTTGAAAAGGCCATCTCAGAGGCTTGAGGGCTTCATCGGTTGCCGTAATTCCCGCCTGAACACGCCAGAGGCTGGCGTAGACGCCTCCTCGCTGCAGTAGGTTTCATGCTGGCCGCTCTCGATGATCCGGGCCTGCCCCAGGCACCCACAATGCGACGGACGTGGGCGCACCGGTGCTTCACCGGTGGGCGATCACCCAGGGTGGTTGCGTTCGGCGGTGTATCAGCTCCAGGAGCGTTTGGATCGCCGCCTCGGTTTCGTTGTCGACCGCCGCGGTGGCCTCATCGAAGGATTCAGCACGGGCGAGAGTTCTCAAGATGGCCCTTGGCCAGGGCGATGCGTTGCCGTTGCCCGCCCGAGAGGCGTTGGCCGCGCTTCGCCCACCAGGATGTCGTGCCTCAGGTGAGGGCGTCGATGAAGCCCGCTGGCTTCAGCCAGCTGGGCGCACGGGCTATCGCCCGCCGGGGTGGCCCCAAAGCTGCCGTAGGCGATGTTTTCGGCCACGCTGCCGTGGAACAGGAAACACCTCCTTGACTCACCAGTCCGATCGCCCGCGCAGGTCGTCGAGCCTGAGATCACGAATCGGCAACCCATCCAGCAGGATCTCGCCCTGATCCACCTCGATAGAGCCGCAGCAAGCAACTTCACAAGTGCTTCTTGCCCGAGCCGGTCGCCCGACGATTGCCGACGGTATTGCCAGCGAATGGTCAGCGTGAAGTCTCATCCAATTCCTTCGCGGCCGCCGTAGCCGAAGCTGCCTGCGGAATTCCAGGCTTCTCTGAACCTCCTGCGTGGCAAGGGTCGATTCACCGCTTTGGATCGCCATTTGGGGTGGCGAGCAAGTCGAGCACCCCCACCCACCCCGGTCGCTGGAGGCCATCGCCGCGCTTGGGTAGTCGCGAGGGGTGCGGCCCAGGGTTGGTGAGCGGCCAGAGCAGCCGCTTGGGTGATGAATTTTACCAGAAAAGCTGTAGTGCCCGATGGCCAATCGTTTCCTCGCCAGGGCCTGGCAGGCCGCGACACAGGATCGCCGAAGGCTAACAGAATCGCGAAAGGATTCAGGGGAATGAAGCCGGGCCGAGAGCTGGACGCGCGGCGGTTGCTGCGCCGGTAGGCGTCGCTTAAGGAGCCGAATCCGACCGAGTTCCCAGGCCTCTGCGGCGTGCTCTTGATCGTTCAGCATTCCCGCCGAGATTGTTACCAGGTTGCTGTTGAGATCCACTGGCTTTCTCGCGCACGTCCGTAGCGGGGGGCTAAGCGTTTTCTGAAAGATCCAACAGACCCCCAGAGAATCACCGGATCGGCAGAAAGGCGACCCCGGCCACCCCTGGGGAGAGCACCGCCATCGCCGTGCCGACCGCCAGACAGTTGGTAAAAAGCTGCAAGCAGTTCGTTGCGCCGTGGTTCGAGAAACCGCTCCAGCTGGTTTGGATTTGTCGCATTTGAGGATGGCCAGCAGACGCCGCTGCTGCCGGCCTCGAAGAAGGCCATCCAAGGCGCTTGGAGATGTCGTAGGCCTCCAGGCGCAGCTGTGTTGCACGGTCTGGGCGACAGGTTTGCGCCAGGCAGCCCGTAGAGGTATTCGAACAGGGATTCAGCGCTCCAGATCAGTGAAACGAGAGCACCCCCAGCAGGGCCAGCTGGGAGGAACACCACCGATACCGATCCGGCGAGCAGGAGTTTGTTGTCTGGCCACCACATCGACCGCCAGGCCGATTCAAGCACCGGTGGGCCAAGTCGAAGAGTTTGTTGAGCACCGAGCAGAGGCGCCAGCCCCCCGACAGGACGCCTTGTGGGGACGCAGCGTGGCCAGCAGACGCTGGAGGGCTGGGAGAGGGTGGCGTGGGGCCATGGATGGGCCGCTTGAGCGTTTCGGCGATGAAAAGCCATTCAACCCGGGCGCGTTGGCTTGTGTTTGAAACTGAGCTGTTTCCCTTGGCCATTCCAGCTAGGAACAAATGGGCTGCGATTGAGGCCATCGCCATGACACGCTCTCGGCTCTTACAACCGCTCCCAGCGCCTGGACAGCCAAACTTCGCCGGCCGCTCCCTCAGAGCGGCCCTGCCCGGCAGCATCACGAAGGTGGAAGCTTTGCTGCTGCAGCCGCCCGAATCAGCTGCGCCGCCTGGCCGTTAGCCGCGAGCAGGCATCACCGAGCTGCCTCGATTCTGCTTGAAGGCGCTTGTCTGAGGGCTTGTGCCGCAGGACGCTGCGGATCGATCAAGGATTGGGATCGATCCGAAGTTTTCTTCTGGGTGGTTCCTGGCTTTCGCCTAAGGCTTTTTTTGGGCTGGTAGTTTCAAACTTCGCGCCTGCTGCGGACGGTGGACATGTCCCAACAGAAGTGAAAAAAAATTTCGGGAAGTGGCCCCAACACTGAAAAATTCAGCCATTGTTAGCAAATCCTTAACTCTGCAGCTGAATCCAATGCCCGCCCCCTTCCCTGGAGCCTGCCTGGATTGAGGTGGCGAATTGGCGCTGCCGATCGACTCGATCTCCTCCCACACGTTGATGTATGTCAGAAAGTCCTGACATTCAGGCCCACACTGATCGCCTCACTTCGAAGCCATCAGCCTCGAGGGAGGTGTCCTCTTCTTTGCACCGATTTGGCCTGACTGGGAACATGCGCCTGATCCCAGGGATCACATGCGATAACGCGCGATCCGCCCGCTCCCGGCAGGTGGATTGCGCTGAGGCCAGGTCAGAGCCTGGTTGATCTGCTTCCACGAAAGCAGGGAACAGGCGGGTGTTCATGCCGGAGGCGCACTGCCTGGCGGCCTGGGAAAGCCGCACTGAACCCGGCCAGGCAGACCTGGGTCACGACCACGTCGTCGATTGCCATGGCCTGGATCAGGAAACCAGGCCTGAAAAAGCCAGGCCAGCAACTGCTGCCAAGGCCGCGCTTTGGCGCTGAGCCACCAACAGGGCTGGGAGAAATCAACGTTTCAAGAGGGATTGGCTCACAGCCGCTGGCGAAAGTCATGCGTCGGTCAGAAGGGTTCAACGAGGTTCCAGCGCGTGAGGGGCGACTGATTTCCAGTTCCTTGTTCATCACCCGAAGGCCGCCGCAGAGGCATCGAAGACATTCCTCAGGCATTCCCTGGGGCAGATCGATGGTGCTGTGGGTGTAAAGACTGGATTCGGGGCCGATGCTGCGTCCGTGAGCCACGGAACTCTTTGGCAATGGCTCCCACGATGTTGCCGGGCTTGACCCGATCACCGCCAAGCCCACCTCAATGCGAAAACGCTCCGATGTTGGCGTCGGGAGTGTGGCCTCCTTCTCCGGACCTTGTCGCTCGGGGCGGACGACCGTTTCGCCACGGCGATCATCCGCCGGTCACGGGGAGCGCTCCCTGTCACGTTGACCGCTGGACCGTTGCAGTCTTCGTTGCCATGGGACCAACAGTGGCTTCGTGCCGACCGCCCAGTTGCAGGGCAGCGAGGGCCAGTTCATCTGGCGTGGCTTTCGATCTCGCGACCCACCCGTTCCCCCCCCCCATTGCAGAATCTCGCTTGAGCTATGGCCAATTCCTGCTTTCAGGCAGCTCGCGGCTCTTAACCCAGGGCTGTGAGTGCTGACGCAGCCTGTCGAGCCGGTTTTGGTTTGATGTCGGCATTGGTGGCACCCATCAAGTCGATCGGCTTGCCCACGTGCGCTCCAACCGGGAGAGGAAACGCCTTTCCCTTGGTGTCAGGAACAGGATGGCGTCACCGCTGCGTCCGGCACGGACCGGTGCGACCGATCCGGTGGACGTAAGCCTCACTGTCGAAGGGAAATGTCGTAGTTTGTCACCAGGGTGATGCGCCGACATTCCAAAGCCGCGGGCGCCACATCGTGGCCACCAGCACTTTCACCTGGACCGCTGCGCAGCCATCTCGACGGTGCGCTCGCGCTGTTCTGGGGCACGTTCTCCATTGAGGGACGGCCACGTCGTAGCCATTGCTTCAAGGGCTTCAGAGACCGCCAGGGATGCCTTTGGAGTGCGAGCAAAGATGATCACCCCTTCCGCTGCTTCGGCCTCAGAAACACGGGTCAGGGCTTCGAGTTTTCTGGGATCCATTGACGACTAGATGGCGCTGACGAAATGGTGCTCGATTCGGCCCCTTTTGGCGGATGGTGACTTCAGCTGGATTCCTTGAGATATTGCGGGAGAGCCTGGCGGATCTCCAGAGGCATTGTGGCGGAAAACAGCACCACTTGGGGCTGCTCAGGGATGTCAAGCACCATTCGGACGTCGGTCGATGAGCCCATCCGCAGCATACCCATTCGCTTCGTCGAGCACCAGGCTGCAAGTCCGCGAGAGGTCGAGCGTTCCTTGCCGATGTGATCCATACCCGGCCAGCGTTGTACCGACACACCTGACACACGCTTCAGCTGACGATCTTTATCACGGAAATCGGCGCCCGCCGTAGATCGGCAGAATGCGCACCTGGGGCAGTTGGGCTGGCGTACGGTGGTTGAAGGCTTCGGCAACCTGCAGGGGCGAGTTCCGGGTGGGGGTGAGCACCAACACACTGGGGGGTGCGTTGGTTGGGGATCCAGCCTGGAGAGCAGGGCCAGGGCAAGGCGGCTGTCTTGCCGGTTCCTGTTTTTTTTTTTTTTTTTTTTTTTTCGGGCCTGGCCAAACAGATCGCGGCCGGGGCATCAGCTTCAGCGGATGGCAGCCTTCTGAATCCGGTGATGGAATGGTGTACGCCGCAGAGAACAACAGGCGCTTAACGAGTTGCTCGCTGCGGCCGAAACAGGAGAAAGGCCGTTTTCGATCTCAACGTCGCCTGGCCAGATTTCAATGGTCTCAGGGGCCTCCGGAACATCGGGGACTCTGGCGTTGCTGCTGGCTTGGTATCCAAGGGAGTGGCAGGAAGGATGCAGGCAAATTCAGAAATGGTTGGTGTCAGGCTGGGTGGCTGGTGGCGTCCCGAAGAGCACGCGAAGCTCTCCACGCGGAAGGGCTGCTGGGTCACGGAAAAAAATTGACGAGGCTTTAGGCCGTGAGAGATCCTTCAGACAACAGGCCGGCAGTATCCCAATTCTCTGGCCGATTCGACCTGATTGCAAGACTGCCTTGCCTTATTCAAAGGGAGTAATCATCTGTACACTGATTAACCCCGCGGGTTTGCGCGCTGAGCCCGCAAAAGCGCATGGCTTTGAGGATTCCCTCACTTATTACGTCTGCTTGGGATGGCAACATTTCGGGTAGCCGAATCGAGATGCCTTCCCGATTCCGGATGGCCTTCATTGCGTTCCGTGGGGCATGGCCTGCCTGATATGGAAGCTTTGAGTCGAGCTGTAACTCAGAAGTCTTGACTCAGAGCTGTTAACTCAGAACTGTGACACCCGGGCTGCTGACTACGGACCGCCGTTAGCATGGCCTCAGTAGTCTGGAAGCAGTTCTGGCGTGGCCGGGTGCGTTGGACTGGTTTGAACTCAGGCAAAGGCCGACGGGAAGCCAGGCCTGGCACGCGCCCAGGCTGATTTCGGCAATCTTGTCGTGGGATGCAGCCGATCTCTGGATCTTTGGTTGCGGCATTGTCTGCCAGGCCGGTTGGAGTGGCCGCAATGTCAAAGCAGGCTCGGAGCGGTCGTCGAGCATTGCGGCGAGCGTGGCTTTCGCCACCCTTTTGGATCCGGAAGCAGGAGGTAGTAACGGATCATCGCGGGTGCGTCGCAGCAACCCGTTCAAGTCTTGTTTCCATCAGCGCCGGAGAGGCCTCCTGGTTGCCTTGACTTTCGCAACCCTTGGGTCGGGGCCTCTTCTCTGCACGATCGGCTGCGATCTGAATCCGGTAGCAAACGCTTCATCCCGCCGGGCAGCCTGGGGCACAAGGATGCCTCACAGATCACTTGTCTCGACCCATGCCCAGCGCGCAGCGTCTCTCCGCTTTTTCAGACGATCCAGGATTCGTCCGGCGGCGGACAAACGGCTCCCAATTCCCTCTCCAGGACCTCTGGCCCATTGACGGTTTTCGATCTAGCCAAGGCATGAGCGGCGTTGCGAAGGAAGTTTTCAAGTCGTACCAGAAACGATCAAGGAAGGGCGGCAAGCTTCGACGTTACCGGTCGCCAACGTGGTGGCCCAGGCCATGAAGGAGTGGGCAACCGGCCGGGGCCGCGCTTATTACGGCCCACGTTTTTTACCCACTGACCAACTGCCACCGCTGCAGAAGCACGACGGCTTCATTTCCAGTTCAAGGTGGACGTTCGACCATTTACCGAGTTCACCGGCCAAGGTCCTGGTGCAAGGCGAACCGATGGGTCCATCCTTTCCCCAACGGCGGTATTCGGCTCCACGTTTGAGGCCCGGGATTACACCGCCTGGACTCCCAGTCCTGCCTTTCTTGTGGAAACCCGGAAACGGGGTCACCTTTGCATCCCCACGGTGTTCATCTCTGGACCAGGAGAGCTCTTGACAAGAAAACCCCCTTGCTGCGCTCCAACGCGCGATGAAATCGCGAGGGCCAACGCCTGCTCAAATTGATCGGGTACCAAGACGTGGCCCCGGTCAATTCAAGCTGTGGCGTGAGCAGGAATATTTCCTGGTCGACAGCGCTTTCGTTTCACTGCGTCCGATCTCCTGCTGGCCAGCCGCACGTTGTTCGGCTCTTCCGTCAGGGCAAGGGCAGCAGTTTTCGACGATCACATACTTCGGCGCCATCCCCCAACGGGTTGCAGGTGTTTCATGCAGGACGCTTCGGAGCGCCAGACTGTACACCCTCGGCATCCCGCAAGACACGCCACAACGAAGTGGCTCCAGGGCAGTTCGAGCTGGCTCCCTTCTTTAGAGGGCCGCCAAACGTGGCCACTGACCACCAGCGCTCACCATGACGTTTGCTGAAAATACGGCCCGAAGCACGGCATGAACTGCCTGTTGCATGAGAAAGGCCGTTTGAGGCACAACGGCTCCGCGTAAGCATGTCAACTGGTCCGTGGGCAAATGCACCCAGGGAAACTGCTCGACCCCGGCGGACACCCCCGACAAAAACATTTGCAGTTTTGGCTGGTTTTGCGGGGCTGTGATTCGGGGCGTTGCACCTCTTTGGTCCCGCTTGCTGCGAGCGTTGTCGCCACGCGGGCAATGATCACCGCCTCGGGGCTAACGAGGCTCCGCCGGCGATCATTACGGTCTATCTCGGAAGCCAACTCGAAGGGGTCCTACAAGCAGATTTTTCAACGGCGAAGTCACCAGTTCGGTTTTCTGCCGGCCTGATGCAACTCGGTTGTTCGGAACACTGCTGCCGGGAATTCCCCAAAAGATCCAGGCCGATCGCAACCGCACCTCGCCCTTTGCCTTTCACCGGGCCAACCGCTTCGAATTCCGCGCCGTCGGCTCCAACCAGTCAGTGGCATGGCCCGCTGGTGGCGAGAAACACCCATCCCTGCTGATTCGCTCCGTTTTATTCTAGTTGAAGTGGAGGGCGAAAAAAATAGCCGCTGGTGTGAATTCGCCGAAAATCGCTGCAAAATCTCCGTCCTCAAGGGGATTCATGAGAAGCATGGCTCTGTTGTGTTCGGGGAGATGGATACTCCCAAGGAGAGTGGCACCACATGGGCCGTTGGGGAGAGAGGGTTGGAGAACCTTCACAAACACTGCCGAAGCTCTTTCGTGGCTGCAAACGCCCTGATGTCGCGAATTGTTTTGCCAGTGAGGGGTGCTGAGCCCTGTGGAGCTGGAAAGTCGCTTTGAGGTCTATGCCGAACAGTTACGTTCTGGCGATCGAAGTGGAGGCCAAAGTTTGCCCTGCAGATGGCACGCACCCAGATCTATCCAGCGGTGATGACTACCTCGGTGATTCTGGCCAATTCCTGGAAGTCTCAGCGAAAACCTTGGGCCTCTCCCTGACAAGGCCTTGCTGGCAAATCTTCCGGCCTTAGCCAGGAGCTGATGCAGGCCTGCGCGGCCATAGAGAGCGCGATCGGCTCTTCTCCCATGGCGAGGTTCAAGCCCACAATGGATTACTGCGCCAACACCCTTCTGCCCTTGATGGACACCCTCGGACATCCGTGGACAGCTTGGAGACGTTGGTTTGACAGACTCCGGTTCTGGCCCCTGCCCACCTACCAGGAGCGCTGTTTTTCCGCTGATTCATATTCCGCCTCTGCCCTCTAAGGCCAGGAGTTCAGGCAGCCAGCCTGGATTCCTGGGGGTGACCAAGACACCCTCCTGCCTGGCCCGGTCAATCCGGTGTAAAGGCCACGCCACTCCCCGACCTCTGAGCGGGCCACCCACAAGGCCACAGCTCGCATATTCGCTGCCCTTGGGCCTGTGGATGGTCAGGCGAAGGCGGCTTCCGCCCCCTCCAGCAAAGGGCCGGTGTGAACCAGCCGCACGGTCTTGTTGATTGTTGCCGCCCAGCCCTGGGAACAGCACTGCTCGGCCTGTGGCTGTTGCCACGACCACGCCGACTTCGCCATTGGCCAGATGTCCTCGCCGGGCTGGTTGCCGGGTGCAAGAACCGGCGTGCCATGGGCCAGGAGGGCGGCACTCGCCCGCCCCTGGTCTTTCGAGCAGCAGCCGATTGAGTTTCTTCTGTACCCAGGCGGCCTCGCCGCAGGGGCGAGAGCACCACGAAAGGCCTCCAACTGCAGCAAGCAGGGCCGTTCCTGCTGAACAGCGCTGCCAGGGCTTTCTTGGCTGAAAGCCCTGGGCGGTTGGCCCAGCTCCTCCCGCTGCGCTCGCAATGCGCACCTTGAAGTTTCAGCCGGCAGCCTTGGGGGGCGCGCAGCGCAGCCAGGGATTGTTGTGTATGGCTCCCAGGCGCTCGAGTGATCGAGCACGGCCATGGCCCGATTCCCCTTGGCGCAGCCGATTGGCCAACGGCGGCCGATCGGCACCACTTGATTGCGGTAGGTGGGTGAGTGTGAGGCGGCCTCGGCCAAGCCCACGCGTTGCTCCGGGCTATCTAATTGGCAGAGGATGGCCCCTGGTCGATGGCCGGGCTGTCTGGATCTCCCACCCAGCAGCAGCTGGGCTTGCTCCGGCATGGCTTTCGAGCAGGGCGCTGGCAGGGTCAGATCCAGCATCGACACCCTCACTCCACTACCCACCAGAATCCAAGCCAAAGGGTGCTGGCGATGGCGGCCGAAGCGTTCCCCCTGGCTCTCCAGCAAGCGCTGCAGGGTGGTTCGCAGGGAAGGCCCAGCCAGCTGGCCCGCCAACGTCTTGGCAAAGAGCGGAGCGGCTTGTCGATCGCTCTGTTTGAGCCGTGCACGCCGCTTTTCCTGTTGGGGCAGATAAAGTGAACGCGCAAGCTGGGGCCTGAAGGCTGAGAACCGCGGCCAGCATCTGCCACCAACCGATGGCGGTTTTTCCCGTGCCCGGGGACCCGCCGCCAAGCAGGACGAAGCGATGCTTCAGCAGCCCCTGCACGGGCCTGTCGCTGCTGCTGCATCTAGGGCCACGCGGCGGAACGGGCTGCCTCCACGGCTTCCTGATTGCGCGTCGTTCCGCAATCGGTTTCGCCAGCCCGGCCTGGGCCCGTTTGTCCAGCTCGGCCAGCAGGGTCTGCAGCTGCTGTTGCCAAACAAGGGCGCCAGCCCACCCCCTGGCCGCGTGCGCAGCAGTGGCGGCAGCGCTCCGGTGCGGCGTTGCATTCCTGGGCCAGTCCAGGATCGCTCCAGGCGTTCGCTGTGAGCCCTGGGGGCCAGGCGGCGGCTGGTCACCCCCTCCGGCGGCGGTCCCTGCAAGACAGCTTTCCAGTTCCCCCCGTTCCAGGGCGCCGTCAGGGCGACGATCAGCTCGCGCACAAAGGCGGATCGGGTGGGACGCACGTTAGAGCCGGAGGGCAAGCGCCTCCGGCCAAGGCGTCTTGCCAACGCCCCAAAGCCAGGCGACGGGACTGGGGTGATGGAGCTTGGAAGATGGGAAGAGCTGGTCATGGCTCCCTTTCGCCGCAGCAGGGTGTCGAGTGCTGCGAGCCTGCCAGATCAACCGTTTTCAAACAGCATTCCTGGGATCGGACTGAGCCCACCATCGCGGCCTGGGGGCCGGGCACCCCCCGCAGAACACGTAGAGGTAGCCACCGAGGTGTTGCTCGGCCTGGTAACCAGGCTGCCGCCAGCGCAGGTAGCGATCCAGGGCCACCAGGTAGAGATGGCTTTTGCGCAGGTAGTGGTTGCGACCATCAGCCCTCCATTGGCGGCCTGGCCATAGTGCTGCGGCCTGCGGCCAGGGGTGGCGGCCCTCGCGCACGCGAGCCAGTTGCTCTTCCAGTTCGGCCCCACCCACCAGCGTTCCTGGGCCGCTTGGGATCGGGGAGCGGTGAGATCAGATCCATCGATCGTGAGGAAGCCGCGGGCTGGCCACCTCCAGGCTCGCCAGTTGATCGCCGTAGCCCTCGCCGCCACGGCAGGAGGTGATCCCCGGGAACAACCCGGGCCAGGCGGCGGCCCGGACCAGTTGCCTGGCCCACCGGCCAGGGGGAGGTCGGAAGATTCATTTCATTGAGCCGCCGGCTCACGGCAAGCCCGTGAGAGCTGGAAATCGCCGAGGGCACCGCCCACCGGAGTGAGACGCAGGCTGGATCGAGAAAGCTCAGAAACAGCTTCGTGTGCTCAGCCCCGATGCCGGCCGCTGTAGCTCAGCTCCACCTGCTGGTTGTGCCTGGGATCCGGGCGGCCGGCGGAAGCTGGTGATCACCCGCTCGAGATGCGAGTGCAGGGCAATCGCCGGCGAGGCTCCGCGAGGGAGAAGGCGGGGCCCCAGCGCAGACCAGCCATCGGCCGGCGAGGGTTGTTGCTCCATCGGCCAGGGCCGATTTCCTCCCCTGCCTGGCTTTCTCGCTGCGATTCGCATCGGTGTCCACGGCCCTTCCTCCAGGTTGGGCGGATGAGGCCAGCGGCCGGCCCCCTGGGCCGAGGCAGGGCGCCTGGGTCCCAAGCTTGGAATAGCTGCTGCGACCCCAGCCGCTGCGCGAGGTGGGGCTCGGGGATCGGGCCAGTGGCGGGAACTCCCAATCTGGGCCGGGGCTTCCAGCGCTTTGTCTCTTGTGCGCCTCCGTTGGCAAGGCGATCTTGCTTGCAGGGGAGTCCAAGCCCTTTGCGGCACAGGCCCGCTGATCGACTAGCCAGGGGCTCCAGCGGGTTGACTGCTGGTCTTTGGCGGGTCCGTAGCCCAGGCATCAGCAGCTCCATCGCCCGGGTGGCGGCCACGTAGGCCAGCCGTTCGGCTTTCCTCACGCCTGGCCGATCGGCGGCAGTTCTGGGCGGCTCAGCCCCGGGCCCCAGTGGGATTTGCGATGGGCCAGGCGTTGTTGTTGCTTGCGGCTGCTGCCGCTGGGTCGAGGGCCTGCCAGAGATACGGGCAGATCACCACAGGAAACTCCAGGCCCTTGCTGCGGTAGCATGAGTCACGAATGGCCACGGCCGACTTGGACTGCGGCGCTGTTGGGTTGGGTGGTTCTTTTGCGTGGCTCAGGGTGTGGAGGTGCCGCCGTCGCCGGCAGCCAGTCGGCGGTTAGCGGCGGCGCTCAGGCGCTCCTGGTTGCATGCGTTTTCTTGGACCAGCTCGGCGCCCTGTCTGCAGGTCGGGCGAGGAGCCTTGCCGCTGAGCACGTTCCGGCCAATGACCTCGGGGACTGATCAGGTCCCGAGGGCCCGCCAGCAGGCCGCGCGGTTGGTGGCGATGGCGCTCAACCGGACCAGCCGCTCCGCCAGCGACTCCCAGGCGGCTGGCCCGGTGCCTGGGCGATCGTATTCGGCGCTCCAGCCCAGCAGGGGCGCAGGCGGCCAGCAAGCGCCGCCGCCGTTCGCTGCCCGGTTCGGCAAGGACATTCAAAGCAACCGTTGCAAAGCACCGCTGCTCCTTTCGCTCTGGAACAGATCGGCCCTTGCTCACCAGCCGTGCTGGCGATGCCCCGTTGCTCGAGGGCCTGGCGCAGCAATCGGCCTGGGGTTGTGGCGGCTCCACCAGCAGGCAGGATGTTACCTCCGGCAGGGCAGGCCGCGCGCTTGGTCGCCTCGCGCCACCTCCGATGCCCCGTTCCAGTTTATTCCCAGAACAAGCCTCCCGATCTGCTCGGGCAGCCCCCGCTCCAAGCTCGCTGCGCGATCCCTCCCCCAGCCAGAGCAGTTTGCAGGGGGGGAGTGCCTGGGGGCAGGGTCAGCTGGAGGCCGCCGCTGCGCGGGCACCACCGCCGCACGCCAGCCGGAAGCGCACCAGCCGGGGCTCCATTCAGCCGGTTGAGGCTTCTCCACCAAGCCGTTGAGGAGCCGAAAGTTTTCTGGCGCAGGCGGACCCCACCCTCTCGTGGGAGTGGCCGCACGGCCTGGTAGGTGCCCAGATCTTCCGCCGCCGGAAATGCCGTAGATCGCTTGCTTCGGATTCTCCCACCATCACAGCAGGTGACGTGTCCGGGCAGCTGAAGGCCGGCGCGAAGGATGCGCCACCGGGATCGAGTGTACCTGAAGTGTCGTCGACAGCCCCACCTAAGTAGGCGACCCCCGAATCGCGGCGGGGGGGACCCAGGGAACGAATTCCT
>Ga0163217_1068960_pt1 | contig 12696 bp, 11 predicted proteins | sample SynspAceP_FD_185933 | JGI IMG/M metagenome (GOLD analysis project Ga0163217, IMG submission 185933) | Saline lake microbial communities from Ace Lake in Antarctica - Synechococcus sp. Ace-P (PacBio error correction) | ecosystem: Environmental > Aquatic > Non-marine Saline and Alkaline > Saline ... | reverse complement strand
CCCCCATTTTGGGGAAAAAAAAAAAAACCCCCCAAAAACGGGGCGGCCGTCTACGGTGGCTCCGACAAAACAACTCGGACGCGTTGGCACGCATTTACCGAACCTGTATTGTATGCGGCAGCCGACCAGGATTCGTCGCATCGTCGGCGCGATCGTCAGCGGCATCAGCATGGCCAACCGCCACTGCCTGAAATTAGGTTTTCAAAAACCCGATTGGATCGCTCTGAATGACAGCAAAATTGTTTGCATTGAAGATTTCATCAGCATGAAATTTCTCCTTGCCCCCCATCTTCCTGTCAGATTCCCGCACAAACCTCTTCGGAATCCTGGAAAGGTGGCCGGATATTCCTTTCCCCTCATTAATCTTCAGTCGGTGGCGGGCGAGTCCGAGGGTTCCCCAGTGCTGCTCTCTCAACGGTGCTTCGACGGAGATCGAAGCGTTTCGCTGTCGGCATTGCCCAGCAAGGGTTCCTTGCTGCGGATGAATTCGGATTGGCCGTTAGCATCATCGTTCCTCGTTACCGCGGCGGCGAGCGACGTGGTGCGGACCTCGTTGACCACTTCCGGGCAGCACGGTCGCGCGGACGAACCGCCGTCGCCAAAACGGCTCAGAGAGACTTCCTCACCACCGGCGGACTTAGGCAACGCACGACCAAGAAAGAAACAACTTCCGCTGCCGTTCGCCGATTTTCGTCGTCGAGCGCTGCTACGATAGCCGGGCAACGTTCACCGATTGGGGACCACCGGCAACCGGAATTCCAGGTGCGGAAGCTGGATCGGCTTCCCCGCGATTCGCGCTCGACGGATCGGTCCGTGTCGACCGGGGACGATTTCTTGAGGGGAAGCGGATCGCGGTTCATATTCGGTGCGACCGAGCGGCAACGAGAGATGCCCGAGTTCCGATCCGATGCGAGCACTCCGTTGTGCGGTGATCCGGTGTTGCCAAAAAAGTGACCGCAGGCGCGCATTACGATTCGTGACGATCGTGTTCGTTAGGCCTCGGATCGTGCGGCAGGCAAAGGAAACGTGGCGGCGACCATTGGACGCATCCCGCTCGGAACTCGCTCGCGATGGGCGGACGTTGCGAAGTTGCGAAACCCGCGTCCGCCGAGCATATTGCACGTTCGGGCGTCGCGCCAATCAAAACCGCGTGGCGGCGCGTTCGCCTCTGCGTTTGGGATCGTTCAGCGTCTTTGTCTTATCGGCGTCCGGGTTTCTCGGCGAGACCCCGCAGGCGGGGCAGTAGTGTGGCACGTACCACCAAAAACGCGGCCATCGGGAAACGCGATGCATCTTTTGCAAACCCTCCATACGTCCATCCGGGAATTTTACGGGCAACAGACACTGCAACGCTTCGGCGCAGTTTTCGCCACTTGCGTGTCATCGTTTCGGCCAACCTTTTCCACGAGCCGCGAGCGCCGATGTCTTGCAAAGCAATCGATTGATCATTGCCGGCAAACGCGGCGTCGCACCGGCCACGCAACCCAAGTCCTGTCTGCCACCATCGCGTGAGGCACTTGCGTAGATGCTTAGCCGCCTTCGATTCACGAAGGCGACAGCACGCCGATGCCATCGGGAATTTCAAACGACATCGCGGTGTATTCGCAACTCGATGGCGGGTGATGTCCGGGACCGCGATTCGCGAAAGCGCTAGATCGCTCAGTTCGGCCTTCCATCGCGGTCGCCAACGTGTCATTGCGAACGGAGACTTGCTTCGGCGTCGGCGGGCACGTGTGTGTTGCATTCGGGAGGCGAGCGAAGGCGGCGCGGATCGGCGAGCACGCTGCGTCCCGAAGGCCACAACTGATCGGGCGGCGAGGAGGCGAGCGTTCGTAAATTGCCAATAAACGTCCGTTGCAAGGCAAGCGTTAAGTCAAGCGTCCTGCGAGCACGCGATCGGATTTGACGGAGGACTTCCAATCCGTCCGTTCTCGATCGACGCCGCGACTTGCAACAGCGCGTTTGCATCGCCGAGTCACGAAATTAGGACCGCCGCGAGAGCGGTTGAGGCGGATCCGCCGCCACAACGCGCCACTCGTCGTGGACCGGCGTAGCCACTGAGAACATCGTGGTGGCGATTGGTTGCGACGTTCCCGCGAGGCTCCCTATCACGAGGCCGGCTTGATAAAGAAAACGGCAGTCGAGGTGAACACGTCGATTTTTGTTCTCGCCGATTTAAAACCAAAGTCGGCAACCGATTTCAATGACCCCGGCCATCGTCGCCGCCGAATAACCGATCGGTTGTCCTCTTTTTCGCAGCCAAAGCGGGCGGCGATGTAGCGCCGTAGGCTTAGCAATCGTGGCAAGTTTTCAACGTTCGTTTGAGGCCAGTGCGACGGCGGTTCATGTAAGTGCTCGGCGCAATGAGCGGCGACACGACCCGCAGCGGACGCTGGCGTCCGGCGGCAACGAGGTTAGCAATGCAATGACGGTTAAACCGCGATTGCCGAACCAGGAGTCCGTCCGGCGAGACGGCGGTCTTGTTCCACACATGAGCAGGTTGTTCGCCCGTCCCCACACCGGGCCCAACCTGCACCGCTCGCCGATCATTCGAATTGATCCAACGGCATGGCCGACGCGTTCGTGATTTGTTGGGCCGTCGCGATCAACGCGGCGGCGTGCCATCGACACCAATTCACCCCTCGCCACCGCCCGGCGACCACTTTCATGCAACACAACAGCGACAAACGGCTGAGGGAGATGGACGCCGCCGGGACGGTATTGACCGCTCGTCGCAGCACCTTTTATGCATCCCCGGTGGGCATAGGGACTCACAAACCCCGCATGCGCGTGCGAAACAGACTCCGGGCCAACGGGTTGGTTCAACCGGCGGGCAATTTTGTTCGCCTTCGGCAGAGTTCCGAGCAACGGCATCGTCGGCCACCAACGGCCCGAGGCAATACACGGCGGCGATGCGACTCTCACGGCGAGGCAACGCATGATCTCGATCGCGTCATATTCTGAACATTCGGTGCTTCGATTACCCCGCCGCCGCGATCGATTGCTCGGTCACGAGCGGACCGGCATCAAGCGGGATCCGATACCGGCAATTGCAACAAACGCCACGGCGGCCAACTTCCGGGCCACAGGTTCGTCGGCGACCATGCGAATTTGAGCCCCAGATTGATCACCGAGAAAGATCGAGTTGGCTGATCCAGCCACCGGCGTTGAATGGCGATAAACGTGCGGCGGCGTCGAGTTTGCAATCGACAGGCGGGCAGATGACCGAGTATTGCCATAACATTTTCCGCCAGATCACACGCGGCGGGGTGATCGCATCGGATCCACTTTCCCTACCGGATCGGTTCCGGTCCACGGAACGGCCATATCGAAACCACGGGATCGCGTTCTGCATGCACCATCGCGATTAAAAAAGCAACGCTTCGTAATTGCAGCAGCATTCGATCAGCTCCACGACGATCGGTGAGCTTTTCGTGGCGTTCCCACGAAGCCACATTCGTGGGATGTGATCAGCTAGACGGCGATGGTATTCGTGGACGCGTCGAGGACATCGGCTTTCCGTGATTGAGAGGGCGTTTTTCGAAGGAAAAGAGTTGCTCAGGAGCCGAGGGCAATCGCGTATCAGTCTACCGCGATGGCAAAAGGAAGCGAATATTCCTTGCGGGTACCGACGCGGCGCGGGGCCGCCGAGGTCCATCGGTGGCGAATACAACGATTGTACGCTCGTGTCGCGTTGCAAAACGTCGCGAAAGTCGGCGGGAGCGTTCTAGAATGTCGCTCCGCTCGGAGAGCCGAGCAACCATCCGAACACCGCCGAGTAATGCGCAGGCGCCTTTTTCCCCTCCTCGCCCGTCCGGTTTGTCTTATGCCAGTCGTCAGGTGGCCCCCACTGTCAGGAATCGCTCATACCGGAACAAATGCCTGCCGTGGTCGCGTCAAATGCCCCGGCTGCGCAATGCGATCTCGGTCGGAGAGCAAACCGGGGACGGGCCGGCCGCAGGTCCCCGGCGTCGCCCTTGCGGCAGCCAAACCGCCGCAGCCCGCCCCAAGCGAGGCCCCTGGACGCCAGAAGATGAAGGGTTGCGATTTTTCTCAGATTCATTCCGCGGCCGGGCCCGCCGCAGAGTTTCGAGTTTCCACCGATCCGTATTCCCGCGAACCGCCTTTACCAAGCCCGATTTCCCAGGCGACCCGCTCGGCGAATACATCGGCCAAGCCCGGCCGACAGCAGTGCCGCAGGACCAACCAAGGGCAAAACCGAAGCCACAACTCCAGTCCGCAGCGATCGGGCCGGCATTCTCGCCGGTTGTTCGCGTTCCTGCTCGCCGCGATCGATGATCGGCGTGGTCGCACCAGCGGCGGTAGCGAGGAAGACTACGGCGGTGGTGAAGTTTGCGAAACCAGCGGAAGCGCCGCCGACGACCAAGGGGACTCTTGGCGTGCGATCCAGGCCTGTTCGACAAAGAAAAAGAGCCCCTCGTCGACATGCCGACGCGATCGATTGATTTCGCGAATGATTTCGGCACCAGTAGCGATCGCCGGAAACGACACCACGTCGCGTCTGTCAAGTTCCCGCCAGCACGGACCGCCAGGGCGGATTGTTTGTGGAAAGAGGGCGATCGCCAAAAAACGTTTCAGAATCTCGGCAAATTCCGGCATCGTTCGAATCGAATCAATTGCCGCTGGCTCGCCGACAACAGATATGCGGCAAAGCGCCACGAAACTGGGCTCCTGCCGCTGTCGGATTCGCAACTGCTCGATCTGGCGAATGTCCCGATCTTTGAAAGCTGACGATCCGCGGCACGGTCCTGGGAAAAAACGGATTCGCCCAGCTTCAACGACGAACTTGCCCGAACGAGGGACTCCATTTCAAACCCCATTTGTTGTTGAGCGAGGATTGTTCTCGCCGATGACAGTGCCCGGATTCCCATTCCCGTTCTACCTCGCCCACCGGCGTTTGATGCGTCTCCGCAACGGCAAACAGTTTACTCGAAGTCGAAGGCGGCACCCACGAGTGGTGCATGAGAAATCCTCCGACACGAAACCGGCCACGCGATCGATTAGCGCCGTTGATTACGGCGCCGGGCCGCCTACGCCGGGCGTTTCGGCAAGAGCTCGTAGCCCTGATCCGGACTCTATCAACCGAAACCATCGAGCCGTTGATTTCGGTCATCACCTGTCGAAATGTGGTACGCCCAAATCCCCAATCCGCCTCGAAGAATTTGCGAAAACGTTTGGCCGTGTGGTTGCGTCCGGATCGCGGTTGGCGAGCCCGATACCGGAATTTGGCCGGCGATCCATAAACTCGAAACGGTGGGACGATTTTGATGAAATCCGATTCGGGGCCAAAAACCGGTCGTTCACTCGCGGCGGCCGACGTCGATCCGTTGTCGCGTTTACGCAAAACCCTCGGACCCATACGAGCGAAAACGCACTTCACTACGGACTCGATCTGCCCAGCGGTCTACGACAACGATTTGCGGGAAATTATTTTCGTCCGGACCCGAGGCCCATCGCGGCAACACGACCGTCCGGCCCGCGTTCTTTGACCCGCATCCGGACAGAACTGCGCCAGGCACCGTGTCGAAATGACCGGCGAGTACGCCTACAGCGAGATCGACCAAGTCGGTGCAAGAAAATATGAGCCGATTGCCAGTGAAATCGATCTCCGACTCGGCCCTTCACCGAGGAGCAAACGCGCGATGCGATGATTCGCGTCGCCGTCCGAACCAACCAATTTCTTACAGTGGACACGTGTCGCGGTTTAGCACGACAGGACCACACGATGAACAAACGACATGCAAGTGCTCTGTGTGCGTCGCTCTCGCGAGGACACGTTCCGCCTGTCAGTCAGCCTCGAAGCAGTCCGCAGCGGGAATGCGGACATATTGATGGAGAGGCCATGAGAAGCGGAATCTATGCACGATTACTGCGAAGCGCTTTCGCAAGCCTCGGCCACGAAACCCTGCCGCTCGGGGATCTACGAACGACCTCGTTCCGATCCGTCATGCCCTCAAGGAATTTCAACCCGACATCACCTACATGCTGGCTCGAAGATTCCACGCGTGGTGACTTATGATTTCTGCCAGCACGTTTACGTTGATCAGGCTACCTTCGAACTTGATGGCACAAGACCCTATAAGCGGTTGCAACCCGCGAGGATTGTTTACTGAGTAAAGACAAAGGCCTCTCTCAAAAAATCGCTCACCGACCATCGCATCCCGAACACCAAAGTTTGCCGTTTTCAAATGGCGCGCCGGGCCCGGTCGCCGACCGAACGATTGACGTTCCCTTTGTTCGTCAAAATCGGTCACGAGACGCTTGTTCGCCGATCTCCACAAGCTCGATCGTCCACAACGACGAGACGCTCGCCGAAACGGGTCGGCGTTGTTTCACCAAAAGGACGAGCGAAAGATGCGCATCGTTTGGAACAATACATCGAAGGACGCGAGATTATATTGTTGCGTGCTCGGCAACGATCGACGGGTCTGTTTCCCGGTTTTGGGAAATGGCTGGCGGCACCCTGCCCGACGGGACGCCGGCACGGATCGAACGAGCCGGTGAAATTGGGGGATTTGAAGTATCAAAAAACGTCACGATATCACGACGCACGTCGGCCGAAGGATCTCGACCGGACGATGGAGCGAACAATCGCGACAACTCTGCAAACGCGTTTAACGAGCACTCGGATGAGGCGGGTACGGCGGATGGACCTGCGTCTGACCCTCGAAGGCGACAATTTATGTCATCGAAGCCAATGGCAAACCCGCACATCGGAATACGGAGGATTTTGCCGGAATTCCGCCGAAGCGGCCGGGAATCGGTTACGAGGATTGATCCAAACGCAATCCTCAACCTCGGCCTCAGCTACCGCGGCCGCCTGGGATTGGCGTGACGTTAGTATCGCAGGATTTGAATAAAACTGACGATTCATGGATTCGAATGTATTGATTCCCATTCTTTTTTTTTTCTTCATATACATTTTTTTCTTTTCTTCTTTCATTTTCCTGTTGTTCTTTTCAGTAATAATTCCATCAACACAGTGGCGTCCGTAGATTCAACTGTATGCTCCTCCGTTTGCTTTCTGACCCGTCTCATCAAAGCACGTTTTAACGTGCCGAGGCACGAAGCATCTAGTCAGTAAAGAGAAATAAACGAGATGACTATTCTTTTAGAACCAGAGGTTGCAGCGGAGTTGTTAGAGAATACTGTCTTAGGGACAACATCTGTCACCCACCGTTTTTAGTGTCGAAACCTGCCATTACAGCTTACTTCAGATTGGCTGGAGATGATTATCCTGGGGAGTCGTTCCTTGCATATTTGCAACAAAACACTTAAGGTTCTGCTTGAGCAACTTGGCGGGTCTGGCTGTGAGGTTTCGGCGATGTAGGAGAGTAACGACGTACCCTCGGAAGAGTTTGAAGAATTACATGTCCTCAATGATCATTCCCTTGATTCTACTGGCTTTTAAAGCTGACAGTGCAGGCCAGGTATTGATGTTTTTGGGGATTCGAAAGATTTCCAGCTGGTGGTATCTGATCAGGTTCTCTCTCTTTTAAAAGCAACACGCTGGTATTGAACAACTGCGACATCGAGCCCTACGAATTTGACGAATAGCGTGAATGGACATCGTCCTGCTTAAATAAATAAATCGAAAACGACCCACTGAATCGGTTGATTTTGCGGTCATTAGCTGGCGAAATATGGACGCTGAGACCAACGAGGAGGTAAGCGGCAGGAGTCGTCGAATTTGCCCAGGTTTTCGGGGAATTGGTTTTGTCGGGGATTGGTCTTCCCTGCCCAGGCATACCGTTCTCCGGCTTCGCCAGTCTCGATCGGCGCAAGCATCAAGTTTCTCGAGAGTGCTTCTCTCGCACCAAAACTCAGACTCAGCACACCCGACATTGCTTCGCATGGGGTGGGCTCGTGTGCGACTGTGTTAACCGGCGTTCGCCGCCTCGATTTGGGGTCTTGCGGAAATCTGCACAAGACATCGCGAGAAGGTAACAAAAAAGCGGTTTCCTTTGCGAGACGTAAGCGTTTCTATCTGCCATGTGACGAGACCGATAGCTTGGTGGGTTTCTTTCCACTGTCATGACGAAAAAAGGGGTCAGGACTCTTTGTCGAGCTGTTCTGCTTCAAATTGAGTTATCGCGGTAGGGACGGCTGTTGCCAGCCGGACCCCCCAGCACAGATCCTGACTTGAAGAATTACCTTCATTACGGCTGCCTCCGGTGGATTCAAACGAGCACATGCAAAGCACGTCACCTGTCGCGGGCACCATGTCGCCATACGATGTCGATCCGCTCTAGTGTCCGGCACATCTGGCAACAAGCGATGCTCTTTCCTTCGTTAGCCTCCTTTTCCCTTGTCAAGCTTCCGCCGTGACGGTCGCCCAACTTGTGTCGCCTGGGTCGTTGGTAATACGAAGCTATCTGACTCCAGTCGGCTCTCCGTTCATGTCAGCCGTGCCCTCGGAGAGGTTCGCTGACCGTCCTGCAACTCAGTGCAGGAAACCAATGGGGATCTCCCGGTTCTCCGCTGTCTTGGATTTTCCACGCAATGCTCAGGTTCTCAGACCCGCTGATATCTCCAGCAGATTGCCCTCTTTGCCTTTCGCGATTGCGCATATTGTGTTCCCCCCAGTCAGGACTAGTCGGCACACGAAAAGTGAGGATTTCGGAAGGCTCAATAGCTTGCCTGCGCATTCCCTCGGTAACGGACGTCAGCACAAACGTTGTACCCAGTCGCACTCCGCCGAAGGCCGAATCGTGGCTAGTGTTCTCGTAAGAACATTCATTCTCGATCAAAACCCTGATTTCTATCCGGCACACCCTGACCCGGGAATGGCAGTGGACTTTAGGGCTGATCTCGCGTTGAAACAATTTTGGGCTAGCGGGAAAACGGCACCCCTGCCGCATTGTTGGTTTTTTACGACCAAAATCTCAAACGCAAGCAAAGGATGCCACCGATGATTCTGCCACCCCGCGGAGCCCCTGTCGATACAGATCGCGAGCCGAAATTGCGTGCGGCCCCCTCAATCCGAAGGAGGTGGTTCAGCGGAATTTGATAAACTGATTGACCAGGAGCAAGTGCGGCTCACCCCGAAATTTTCATGACGAGGATTGTCCACCGGGTATGTGAACAACTGAAAAATTGAGTTTCGCGAGCGTGACTTCACTCCCGCGATTACCCTCGGATTTGTTTGGTCTCGCAGTGCCTTTTCAGTCGTGGCGGATGACTCTGTTCGACCGGGTCGTTACCAAGTTCAACTCGGAGCGAAAACGAAAGGCATGCAACCGTGCCTGTAGGATGCCTCGGCCTACGTTGCAAGGGCAAGGGCCAAAGCTCTCCGTCGAAGATTGATCGACTTGAGAACATATTGTTGATCTGCTTGCGACCAAAGCGCAGTCGCAGTGGAAATGGCATGGACTGAACGTCTTACCCTGGTGGTCGATGTTTGGTGTTCCGTGCGGCCTGGACACAAGGCCAATCAAGAGGTCTATCCTCAGCCTCGGACTCAAAGAAGGATTTTAGGTTTTCCCACAGATACGCTGCTGTAAACGACTTGCTTGGCTACCGGTTGCATTGTCAACTACAAACACCGCTGCATGAAAAGGAAAGCTGACCGGCTGAAGTCAGTCTTTCCGGGAAAAACTACGGTTGATTTCGTAGCTGGCCGATGTTGTCGTGCTGATAGCAAAACTTCTCCCGAGAATCATTTTTATGACGCCGTGCGTTAAATCGACGGGGAGTTAATTTGGTTTGTGGGATCAGGGGATGCCGAAATACGCCTTTGAAGGCGTCTGTGAAGACTCGACGAGAAGATCATCCACTGGTGAAACCGAGAACAATCAAGGAGGAATCGGTTTACACCTGAGCAGTGGCAGCAGTTACTGAGTCGATTACAGTGATCGCTGGCATTCGCTATCGAATCACGGGGACGATCCGAAGTGCTCACGATCGTTACCACTCTGAAATCCGGACACGAAACGATTTTCGGCCGAAGAGAATCGCAGGAGCTTTATGGTTGAGATGGGACGTTGAAAACGGACATAGCCCTGCCTGGAAAACGACATGGGTTTTTGTGATCTTCGCTGCCATACTCCTGGAGGAATCTGAAACGCGAATGCAGTCGGAGTGGTTGGCGTATAAACTGGTTTCGCTCTGCTGACCAACGGACCGCGCAGCGGTCCTGGAATTCCATCCGCGTGAAGTCAGCTTTCTCTCGCTCGCAGAGATGCCTGGATGGGTTTCAGCCGACGAACTTGAACGTCAGACGATTTGATGTGGATCGTTCTGTCGGCAAACCTTTCCCGGCTGGTCCGAGATCGCCCCGGCCGCGAGGAAACCCGGGACTGAAAACGTCGAATCAATCCCAAATATCCAAAGATGAGAAGCACCCGCCCGGAGTCGCGCCAACGAGATGGCGACCGCGCCCGTGAAACCGCCTGACAAATCTTAAGTGCACGCCATTTCCACCCCTGGACCCCTTTTTCTTCTTGAACCCCTTTGTTTCTTTGGGGAGCGATTTCTACACGCATCCGGTTTGGAAAATCCTTCTACCGATCTGGCAATCGCCATGATCGTGAACCGCTTTGAAGATCAACGTCTATCCCCACGTGGGAAGAACGGAATCCTGACCGGCACCTTGCGGACGATGGCGAGTGTGGCTTTGGCCTCAGACTCGTTTCCTTACCAGGGCACGATGGACTCGCGGGAAGTGTCTTTGCGTGGGGCACCGCCGGATCAATTTTCATTGCTGTGGCGATTACTATGCTCATCGCGCGACGTCGGCGATGATTGTTCGGATGGGTTGCAAGGAACTCGTGGCCGATGACCAAGACGAGTTATCGTCCGAGATGCCGGTCGAAATTGCATATTACCCTCGAAACCGCTTGCCCTCGTTACGTGAGGAAGTTCGGCATCGTTTCGCTGAAAGTGGCGCTGACGGACCGGTGGGTTTTTGGCGCGGAGGTTGGAGTCCCGGTCTTTGAGGGATGGGTCCGGTGATGAGACACCGCGTCGGCGTGTTCCGTATGCCTGGGAATGGGGAGCGGGTTCGGGGCACGTGCGCGTTTTTCTGGCCGATCGCCGAGGCGCTTTCGCAACTTGGGCCCGATCGCCTGGAATCGGGGGGTGTCCATGATGCTTGGACGCTTCGGCAGCGTCGGTGCGGGCCCAATCGCTAGGTGGTCAGATTTTTCACGATGGTTCGTCCGAATTCGTGGTTTCAGGATTTTCGGTTGGTCCCGGGATGGTGGCGAGGTCGGCTTGGCATACATACGCTTGCCGGATCGTACGGTACACGTGCGCGCACCGCGCTCGGAAGCGGCCATCGATTTCAGGGTTTTACCGAAGATGAGGGCGGGCGAATCCGGCGGCGACCGACCGAGGCAAAGTCATTCGAACTGTTTATGAAGTATCATGGACCGGGATTCGCGACGCGTGCCGTGCCAAAACCGGTTTGGTCGTTGCCGAAATTGTTGGGTTGAGTTCGTCAATTGGAGCGGGAGGCATATCCTAGCCACGCTGCCTTGGCTCGATCGTACGCCCGACATCGCCACACCACCGCGATGGGATGGGGTTTGGATTCCACTTGGGGAAAGACAGCCAGAGCGACAGAAGCGTTACCTGAGCGACTGCAGGCGAACGTGCTCCGACGTATTGAAAACCGATGGAGCTGGGGACGCTTTTTTGATGCGCTGAAAAACAATGGCGGGGTGCGGGTGGGTGGATTTGCGTCCCGACCATGATGTCCGGCGACCCGTTGATTGTGCGCGCTACATTTTTCGCCGAGACAGTTTCCTTTGTCACTCGGTTTCCAGTACACCGGCCGAGGTGCGGCTTCGAGACTCGAAGATCAAATACTTCATGTCCCAATCGCAATTGCGAGAGGGCTTCTTCGAAGGTTACAATTCGGACGACGCGGGTGCTGCCATTCGACACGCGGTGCCAAGGCGGGGCGACGGTACCTGCCATTGCGTTCGCGATAACCGTGGGGAAGGGGCTTCGATGGCGGGCGGCCATTTCTTGAGTTCGACCGGGGTCTCGTCGGTGAGCGTTCGTTTGGTGGCGGCGATTTTAGTCAGGTCAAATCTTTTCAGGTGGGAAAGGTGTGGCCGAGTCGAGTTCCGGCGTTAGCCGTGTTGGTTTCGATGATTAGCCTTCCTTTGCATCGTTGATTGATTGCCACTTCGTTGTGGCGTGCCTCGTTTTTATTTCGCCAAGTCGTTTGGTGCAAGCGGTCCTTACTCGAAAAAAATGTCTGTTGGCGAAAACGCAAAAATACGCTGTTTGCTACTCGCTGGTATCAACACGTTTCGGATTCCAGACCCCAATAAAATCTATCTGGTCGTGAGGAAGGACTTAGTACTCATTTCTAGTTTCACACGGATCGTCACGGTGACCAAAATGCAACCCGCCGTTGTGGTACTAGCAAAAAAACCCACGTGCGTTCGTGGTTTTCGCCCACCGGGGGCATCGTCCTCGAAGAGGATTGTGTTCCGCCCGCCGGGGTCACGGTTCAACGTAATTCAAAAAAACGCCCCCACGAATTTTCGATTTTGGTTTCCCCCAATGTTTTGCCGAGGGATGCTGTGTCCGCGAGATAGGAACACACTTGTCTTCTATCGGAGTGGCGCTTTGCGGTGGGGTTTTCCGTTGGGGAAGATTCCGCCCCTTTGGGTTTGCGGGGATTTTATTCGGGGGTTGATTCCTTCTCTTTTCCCTGGG
>Ga0163217_1072627_pt1 | contig 12697 bp, 14 predicted proteins | sample SynspAceP_FD_185933 | JGI IMG/M metagenome (GOLD analysis project Ga0163217, IMG submission 185933) | Saline lake microbial communities from Ace Lake in Antarctica - Synechococcus sp. Ace-P (PacBio error correction) | ecosystem: Environmental > Aquatic > Non-marine Saline and Alkaline > Saline ... | reverse complement strand
CTGGGTCTTGTTGCGTTGTTCTGGGAGTCGGTTGGTGGTTCGTGGGGTGGAGTCATGCGGTCGCTAGGGTGCGTCTGTTGTGCTGTGTCGGTTGCACGTGAGAGGTGTCGTGTGGGGTGGCCGGTTGTCGGGCGGGTTTTGGCTGGGAAGGGATTGGGTCGGGTAGTTTGCGTGCGCGGCTGCACGGTAGGAGGCGGCTGGATCGGCGGGTTTGGATGGTGCTGGGAAGATTGCGGAGGGGTGGTGGTTGGGCTGGTGGTCTCAGTGTGCGCGGGTGTTTCTGGGCGGCGTTTTGGTGTTTGTGATGCGGGTTGGGCGGGGTGGTTGGGGGGGGCTGTGGTGGCACAGAGGGGGCTGGGGCGTAGGGGTGCCAGGTGCCGGGGGCAGTGGCGGAGGCCTTCAAGGGCGTGGTTCGCGCGCACACGGTGTTGTGGCAGGGCTTTTTAAATGGGGTGTTGACGGGGTTGGGTGGGGGGGTGGGGAGCGGCGATGGGGTTGGGATTCTTTCGGAGTTGTGGCGGGTTTTGTGTCAGGTTTCTGGGTGTTAGAGTGCGCTTATGAGTAGGTCCTGGAGTTGGGTTTCGGTGTGTGTTGTCGTTCGCTTTCGAGCAAGGATGAGAGCAGGGAGGAGCGTGGCGCTGCGCGGTTGCTCCGAGGCCAAGTGGTCGCACCCGAAGGGGGCGTTGGTGGGGTGGCCCGGGTCAACGGGGTGAGGCGGGGGGTTGCTGCTAGATGCGGGTGGTCTTGAGGATATGGGTTCTTTTGGTTGGCGTTTAGGTTGGTCCGTGGTGGGCAGAGGCGCACTCTGTGGGCTGGCGTCGGGAACGCGTGGCCGAATTAATGGGTAGGGGGGTTGACGACGTACTTGGTGCTGGTGGCCGGGCGGAGTCGGCGAGGGGATTGGTCGAGGTGGCGCCTGTCTAATTGGTCGGCTTGACGCCGAAGGGGCCGCAGGGGAGGCCGTGGCGTGGTTGTGGGTGGCCTGCGCGTTGAGTGTGACGTGGGACTGGCGCGTGCCGGCGTGCGGTTGATTTAACACTAGTGGTGGAGCGGGCGGCGTTCCAGGGTGGTTCTTTGGCGGTGGTTTGGTGTGTGGGGTGGCGAGCAAATCCGGAGTTCCGCGTGGGCCATTGATGCGGGTGTTGAGCTGGTTCGCAGTGCATAAGGATTGATGTACTCGTGGGTTGGAGCTCCCACATTAGGTGGTTCTGCGTGCTTGGGGTGCGGGATGCTATCGAACGACACGGCGTTCGCGGTCATTGGGCTTGGCAGTGTTGAGTGCGCGGATTAGCTGTGGTCATGAGGTCGCAGGCTAGTAGCTTGCGTGTCGTGGGATTTTTTGAAGGAGCGAGGGGCTGTGGTATGTTGCGCGGGTCGTTAGGTTTTCGTTGCGTGTGTGTCGCCGTGCGGTAGTAAGTGTTCTGGTTTCCCGAGTCTTGCCAGTGGACTGTCTTGCCGTCGGCATTGTTACGTAAAGGGTTGATTCGGAGAGAAAGATGTTCTTGGAGACGGGCGAGTGTAGGGCGATGGAGGTTATTTAAGGCGGGGCTGACGGCATGATCTTTGTGGCCTATCCCGATCGGGGAATTTGCGGCAAAGGAGAAGTGGACCCCGGCTGTTCGGGTTTATGTATTGGGGGTGGGTGGCCTCCGTCGTATCGAGGTAGGGGAGGACGTCTGGACCGTTCGGGACCTGGTTCTGTTCCGGGTTTACGTGGGGTGTGCCTCCGAGCGTTTTCGCAGGTTGAGGGGTGTGCGTCCGCAGCGTGTACCGTTATCTTGAGAGCTGGTGGGATTAGCGTTTGTCATTTGCTGTGATTGACTTTGTGGTTTGGTAGTGGAGACATGCCCGTTCGGTAGTTCACCGAGGATGAGGGAGGAGCGAGGATTTTGTTCTGTCTTGTGTTGGGCGGAGAGGATAGATGGTGGAGGGGATTAGGATGCGTTGTGGTAGAGTTGGGGTGCGGGGATGTCTTGGGGCGGGGTGGGCTTTTGTGGTGTTAAGGATGGTGCGCGTGGGGTAGGCTTGATGAGACAGTCGGGAATCGAGTAGCGCGGTTGTGTGGGTGGGCTCTGCCGAATGTTGGGGCGTCTCGATTTGTGGACATGATCGGAGGGGTGCGCAAGGCGGAACTGGTCAGGCGCGGTGAGGGGGGGCCGGCCGCGTGGTTCGTGGGTGCAGGTTTGGGCTTGTTTTGGTCCGGTTCGGTGTGCGGGGTTCCCAATAATGGTGCCCGTTGGCACAAGGTTGGCTGGTTTGGAATGAATTGCGATTATGGCTGCGCAGGAGTGTAGTGCTGGGGTATATGTTCGTTACTCTATGGTCCAGGGCCTGGTGTCTGGGTTGTCGTGATTAGTCGTGTAAAGGAGTCATGACTTCGCTTTTTTGCGTGGGATATGATCCGGCGGAGTGAGACGTGCGGTTCGCTGGATGTGGATATGGTGGGTGTGGCGAGCCCGGTTGGGGGAGGATGAGACGGGCGCAAGAAAGCCTTGAGGCCTGTGAGGTCTGCCGATCGCGAGCAGAGGGAGGAAGGTAGGAGTGGGGCCGGTGGGGATGGGGGGAGAGGTGAAGGAGGAGAGGGGGGAGGCGGTGAGGGGTGATGGGCGTGGGCATCGCAGAAGAGCGGGGTTTGCTGGCAGTGAGAATGATTGCTGGATACGAAGGGGTTGGTGTTTTCCCGCCATCCCGCGATGCGCCGCCGTTTCTTTTTCGTTCGGTGGGGTCGAGCACGGTGTTTGGTTGCCGACACTGCGGCCCTGGTCAGTTGCCGACGGCGAACGCATGTATGCCAGGCTGAGTGCGCCAGAATTGCGGCTGCCTGTGGTCTCTTTTTCTTTCTTGCGAGCCGGTTGTCGTGACCACCGGAGCGTCGGGCCAGTGGGTTCGCGGACGGTGGCTTGCGATGATTATGGGTGACGGGCGCGATCCTACGGAGATTGTGGCTCCTGAGCGGTTGGCTCGATGGCGCCGTTTTTCAGTGTGGAGGTCAGGAGTTGCGTCTATGGGATTCGCCAGGAGTGTGGATCTCCGTGGGTGGGAAGTGTGTGGCGTGGTCCGCGCTACGGCTGGAGCACGCTCGGGGGTGAGGCGGGTGGCTTTCCGATGGCAGATTGTGACAAGGGCTTATTGCGTGATAGCGTTGCTCATGTGCTCTCGAGGGCGCCAGTTGGTGTCCCCAAGCTTGGACGCTCTGCAGGTCGGGCGAATCAGGAAGCGTGCCGCGTGGAGGGGGCATGCGCGAGGAGGCCTGAGCTCGCCGGGCTGGTGTTGCCGGACATTGCGCCGCTGGATCCGAGTGGCTGCGGCCGGTCGAGTGGTGGAGCGAGGGACTGCGCCGCGCGTGGAGCGGTTGGTTGGTAGCTCCGCACACAGGAACTCCCGACGGGTCCTGGCCAGTGTCTCCTGGCAAGGTGGCGCTGGTTCACAGCGGTGAGCAGCGAGCACGTGCCTCCCGCGTCTCGCGAGCGCCTCGGATCGAGGGGCCAGGTTTGTGTAAGAGGCTGTGGTGTTGCAGAGCTTCAGCTGTCGGCGGCTGGACCTAGGCGGGGCGTGATTGGCCTTGACGCGTAGGTGGGTTCTGTCGTTCTGGCGGGCCTTGGGTCATCTCTGAGGAAGTAGGGGTCTTGCCGGATTCGTGGGTTCTGTTAGGGTGGGGGCGGTTTGTTCGGCCCCGGTTGGCATGCTGCGGGGGTTTCGGATGCTCCAGTGGCCATATTCCATGGCGCGTCGAGGCGGCCCTGGTGAGATTCCATTGCCATTTTTTGGTCGTCCTCGCCTTCTTGGTTGTTGTTGGAGAGCGAGTCCGCTTGGCAGGAGTGTGCTTTGGCGGTTGTTCTGAGTGTGGATCTGGTCTTAGCGTGTTGATATGTGGCCGTGGATGTGAGGCGGTCGAGCTGTTGGTGGCCGGCCCAGGTGTGTCTGCCTGTTGGCGAGTGACCAGGTGAATTCTGCGGGGTGTGCCGTGTAGAGTGCGTGCCCGCCGTGTTTGGGGAACTCGAGGTGGGGAGCGCCGGGCTGAGTCGAGAGGCCGTCATTCGTCGGGGCTGGTTCGGCTCGGGCCGAATGTGATCGGGTACCGTGCAGCCTGCTGGGGACCACCTGGGAGCCCGTTTTTGTATGGTGTCTTTTTTTTCTTGTTTGTTAGCTGTGTTCTCGTGTTTGTTGGACTGATGCTTTGTGTATGACTGTACGCCACCTTGTGGTGCGCGGCGTGGTGATGCCCACCGTTGGCTCGGGTCGGGCTGGGTGCGGGGAGTGCAGGCGAAGCCTCCGTCTGCTCGGGCCGCTCAGCGGCGCTTGCGCTCGGTTTGTCGCCTGCGCGGACTGCTCGGGATAGCGGCCATTGTGCGCGCTGCGGCTCTCTGGCGGAGCTTGCCGTCTGTGCGTGGCTCCACGGGTGGGCCCTGTGTACGATGCTGGCTGTCCGGGTCGGCTAGGCAGAGGGCTTCCTGTCCTCGCCGTTCGAGGTGGTTTTTTATGTCGCCGATCTGTTGGTGGCTTAGCACCGTGTGGTCCGGCAGCGGTGTCCCGGTCAAGCCTACGTTATGATGTCGTGGCCGTGAGTCAGGGGCGCTGGTGATGGGCCAGAAAGGGCTCGGCTGTGGTTCGTGCGTGATTGAACAGCGGCTCGCTGGGGCTGGCAAGATTGCGCTCGGCGCCCGGGTGGCTGCTTGCTGTGGCTGCACCGCCGAGATGTGGGGAGAGGCGGTGCGTGAGCCAAAGCGGGTGCGCAGTTTCGCGTGCTGGAGTACGCGAGGGAGTTGGTCGGCAGCCGCGCCCGCCGGTGCGGGCGAGTGTGGTGCGTGGCGCGGGCGGGGAGGGTGCTGGGGCGCGAGGGGCAAGGCGGAATTGGTTGCTTGGGTGGCGTGCTGGGCTGGTGTGGGTGCGGGTGCGCCTGTGCGGGGGGCGAGTGTTGGAGGGTGCGCCAGAGGCGTGGCTGGCGGCGGAGGCTGGGGGTGGCTGGCGGTGGGAGGGGGGGCAAGGCGAACTCTCGAGTCCTCGTTGTGCTGTGCTGTAGCTGGTTGCGTGGGTGCGGGTGGCGTGTGGGTGGATGGGCGGTTCCGGGCGTTGGGGGTGTCTGGCGCGTTGTACACCGGGTGCCCCTGCGTGTTCGCGGTTGTGTTGTTGGCTGCGGGGGTCATTTATAGACTGCGATAGCTCGATGGCTGTCTTCGGCGGGCGTGTAGGTTGTCGTGCGGCCTGGTCGCGCGCCGATCATGTGAGTCGCCTCGGGCGAGGTAGGTTTGAGGTTCGTGTGGTGGTGCTGCAGCTTGCTGTTGGGGTCCTAGATGTGGGGAAGTTTGATCCTGCTTCCTCTTAGATTATAGGTGCAGCGGACAGGACGTTCCGCCAGAGCGTCCCCTTGTGGATATGGTAGCGGTTGGTACGCATATACCAGTCGTCACTGCCATGGCTTATGAAGTGAGTTCAGGGCCAGCTGTCGTTGCCCCAGTTTATTCGAGCTCTACGGAAAGCGAGCAATAAATGTTGAGTTGCCCGACAGGCGCGGTGTGATGGTTTCCGTTGCCCACGTTGTGGGCAGGAGTGTGATCATGGCAGCGCAGCAAGCGCTAATTCATGCGGAGCGTGTTCATCAAGCCAACGTACGGCAGGGGTCATTGGAGCAACAAAGTTACCTCTGACCACCTGGGTTCCTCGTGTGTGTGTGTGGCAAGCCAAGACAGGAATCTCGATCCTAGGCTCTGAGGCGTCATTCGGTGAATACCGACGCTGTTGTTTCAGAACAAGATCATGCAGGCAATGAGGAACGTAGGCGTGTGTCAGATGGAAGGGTGAGGTGGGATGATGCCTACCTGGGCGGAGAAAACGCTGTGGTGGCAAGCTTGGTCGTGGGTCTGGAGACAAGTTGCGCGCGTGGCAGCCGTCTCTGTGGATGAGGCGGGCGCCGGTATGTAAAATTGCGCCGTGGCCCACGTGTGTGCTTTTGCAGCTATTGTGATTGGCAGATCACGGCGATAGGCTGTGTGTCGGATGGGCTGGTTGACTTCGCCGCCGTTGCCCGTGTGTGTTGTGCATCTGTGGTTCGTAAGGGTGTATCAGATGAATTACCGAATTTCCGTGATTAACGGGTGTCGCAACTGAAAACGCTTTCAGCGGCCCGTCCAGGCTTCGTTCGAAAGTTTACTGTTAGGTCGTGTGCAGTGCGGGGACTTACGGCTTGGGACGCCTTAGCGCACTCGGCGTGATGCTTGGTGTGTGCGTGGGCATGATGGATGGCGGAGCCTGTTAGTCGTTCCTGGCTTTGGCCTTCGGGCGACATGCTACAGGCTTCGGGCCGGAACGGCTCAGTTTACGGTCTGTGAGAGTTTCTTGCTATTCCTTCTCGGTCCTAGGGTAATGTCGAGCTGGTCGAAGTGGTGATTCATAATGAGCGGAGGTCAAGCCTGAGCCTGGTTGAGGCTGGGCGTGGTGTGGGCTGGGCTATCGGGCTTGTGCAGGGGCGCCAGTTGGCGCGCTCGTAGCCGCCAGGCTCTGTGTCCCTTCGCAGGCGTCGGCTCTTTCGATGGCTATAGCGCATGTGCCGTCGCAGTCTGCGCGGCTGTGTGGTGGGGTGATAGGGGGCGGGTGTCCCGAATTGGTCGGTCGCTCGGGCTCAGATGAGGGTGAGCGACCTGGTGGCCACGGTGGTCGCTGGCGTTGATAGGTGGCCTTGGTCTGTGCGCGGGTGTGCCGGTGGGCGGGTGCAGGCGTCGTTTGGGGGCCGGAGGGTTGGATTTGCGGTGTCGGTGGCCGTGCCCGCGCTCGGCGGGGGTGTTTGGGCGGCATCCCTGTGCCGCGGGCCTGGTGGGCGGCCATGGGGGCCACGGGGGAGCGGACCGCAGGCATGCGAGCGCGCATCAGTGGGCTTGTCAATGACGGGGCGGTGAGCGGGCTTGAGGTCGTGGCAACTCCGTGTGCCGGATGGCCGCGGCCGCGATACGCGGCTTCTACTGAGTGTAGGTTTCGCTCTAGCGTCGATTGTCGAAACCTTCGGCGATGGCCAAGCGGTGGCTGTTCTGTGGGTGTTTCGCGATTGTTCGCGGTCCCATGATAGAGCGCTGGAGTTTTCCGTGTGTAGCTGCTCTATCTGCTGTCTTGGTCTATTGGTCCCAGCTCTGTGGCGTTCGCTAGCTGGTGCGCTGTTTGTCGTGTCTGGTCTCGTTGCATTTCACGGGTCGTCCTCTTTGTTGGGTCCTCTGTCTCGTTGATTCTCGTGTCTCGTCTATTGCGTGCGTCGCCGCCTTCACCTCGCGAAGCGAACTGTTGTGTTTGCGATCCTTAGAGAGGAGTGACTATGCTGCCGCAGACCCAGCACGGCTGGCGTCCGTCCCGTGCAGAATTCAGCGGAGAGATGTGGGGGTGATGCTGGGTCACGTGGAATGGTGCTCGCACCTCTCGTCGCGATCATTCTCGCACACCTCGGGAACTCCGGCGCGGCTGTGGAGTCGCATGAAAGGGACGTCGCGTAGTGGTATAGAGGCGTGGGTTTGTAGGCCGGGTACCCACGTGGGGCTGGTTTTTGTTGCTGGCGGGGCGGTGCGCGGGTGGAGCTTGGCCCCCAGCGCGCTGCTGGCTGGCATGCCGCCCCTCTTGCCTCTGCGTAATCCTTTCGCGTTGTGTTCTGCATCGCTCGGTGCGCTTTCGCGAGTCGTGAGTTCTGTGGCTGGCAGCCGCGCGCTCGGGGCGCTTGGATTTGTCCGGTGTGGTGAGCCGCTTTTTGCTCCCGGGCGGGCAGTGCGCACTGGGGCGCGACGGAGTCCCGTGGTCAGCGTGAGGATGGCCCGTGACAGATTACCCGCTCGTTGTGCTTTGCGGCGGGTGTCAGGCGAGCGCTGTGCGATAGGCCCCGGCTTTGCTTGGATGTTGATCGCGCTCGTCGGGCGCTCTTCCGCGGGGTCGCGCCTCGACTGGGTTTGCCTGCTCGCGCGCTGTGGACGCGCGCCCGATCATCGACTCGCTGCTCGTTTTGGCTGGTTGGGCCGTGGAAGAGCGGTCGTGCCGGCAAATGGTGTAAGAGTGATGCGCGCCAGTACATGCGAGGATTAGGTGCTGTGGGATTACCCCCCGCATTCCTTTTCACTCTGTCTGTCGTGCTCCGGGGGCCTGCAGATCCTATAGGAGGGCGTGCAGCTGGTACGTCGGAGTGGTGTGCTGACGCGTGTGAGCGACGGTTCTGGCTTCCGCTCGTCTTGCTCGCGCGAGTCTTGCTGGTCGTAATGGAGAGTGCTCGACCGAGGGTATGACCAGGCGGGTGCTTGCGTGTGGCTGGTTTGGCCGTTGTGCGATGGATCGAGAGGGCGCGGATTACGGAAGCGGCCGAGGCAACGGGAACTTCTGATTTTTGAGCTACCCGACCTGGGTCGGGCGGCTCCTGTGGTGTCGCTGAGGCGGAAGGCGTGGACGCAGTACCCGTCTGACGGGAGCGCGGCAAACTGTCAGCTGCCTTCCGCGTGCGTGGGGCGGCTGATGGGCGGGTCTGTGGCCTAGGACTCTCAAACTGGTTGCTGCTGGTCTGGTGAGGGGAGTCTTGGGTTCGCCGTCTTGGTTAGGCCGAGTTTTGCGTCTGAAAGGCGAGCGCGTCCTCGGGAGATTCGAGGGTGGTGGCAGAGAGAGCTGGAGTTGCTGGCCGTGGGCATGGCAGCGGGTCGGGCTCCGCTGAGCGGGGAGTGTGCAGACCACACCGTGCTGCGCAATCGAGAGGTAATGCTGCTATCGTTCGGTGGGGGAAGGGTTCCGGCTGGGCAGGTGGCGGCAGCGCAGAGGCGCCCGTTTGTGCAGGGTGCGAGGGTGGGATCGGTGGGCGACCTCGAGGGGGGGTTCCGCGCGAGGCGGGTGGCATGGGTCCTGGGCCCCGTGAGTTTTGCGTGGGCTGTTGGCTGTGTGCTGAGTCCTTGGGAGATGTGACCTGTCTGGGCTGGCTGCTTGAGCGGGACGCCTGGATCGGCGAACTGGCCCGCCATTGGGAAGGGCCTGGACGATCCACCCTGTTCTCTGCGAGAGTTCGCAATTGTATGTTCCGGCCGGCGTTCGCAGGGGGCTCGGTGGGGTGGAAGCGGCCTGTTAGTCCTTCACCATGTGAGTACTTTAGTGGCCGCCTGGGCGCTTCTGGCGGCGAGTCAGTTTGTTTGGTCATCCTTGTAGACGACGTGCGCGTGTGCCGCTTGCTGGCCGCGCTCGTGGCTGGCTTCTTGAGGCCGGCCGGCTGGTTTTGGCTGGCCCTTCCCACCGCCGATGGAGCCTCTGGGTCCTGGGGCTCTCCATCTGTTCGCTGAACTCCTATGTGACCGTGTGCACACCCTGGGGAGCCTCGCGCAAGGTGGTGGCTCTGATGCAACGGGTCAGGTGCCCGATGTGTTCGGCCCCCGCCGACGCAGTGAATCTCGGCTGCCGTGCCAGAAGGCGACTTGTGCTCTCAGACTGGCCTGGGCCTGGAAACCCTCTCCGCAGTGATCGTACCCGGCAGCCGCTCAGCATCTGTTGATCCGTCGTGTGCCCCCACGCGGGGCGCGCGACTCCTGTCTGGGTGACCCACGTGAGCTGCCACGCGCCGATTTGACCCGGCGTTCGACTGCCGCATAGCTCGGTCGGAGACCGCGGGCCAACCGGGCGCGCCTGCTGTCTGGGCTGGGGCAGCGAATGGGCCTGGTGTAAGTGCCGTTGTTCGCCTCGATCCCGCATCGCGTCAGTGCAGGTGGCCCATCCCGCGGTGTGGGCTGGAATCCGCGGGCGCTCGTGGCGCGCCTTGGTCTGATGGTCAAGTGCGAGCTCGCCAGGTGCGCCGCTGCTCGGGTGTCACATTGAACTGTTCCGCCTCAACCGCGCTGTGCGCCAGATCGGCGGGCTTGGGCCATGCAGCCAGTAACCGTTCTCGGCTGCGAAATTGGCAGTGCTGGGACTATCGCACGGGTTGCGCATTTCGGCCGGCGTCCGACTGCTACGACCGCTCCACGTGGATGTTGTTCCGGCTGGCGCTTGTGCGCCTGCGAGGTGCCTCCCGCAGTTGTTGCCGCCCATCTGGCCGCGTTACCCGGTGGGCAGACTGAGTGGGCCAGAGCGTGTCCCTGGCGCCCAGTGTGGGTCGTCCCCTGATCAGATGCACCTAGGCATGTGAGATCCCTTGGCTCTGGCAAGCCCGGTGAGGCAGGTGCTTGGGTGGGTGGGAGCAGCGGCGGGTCTGGCCATGTCCTAATCTGCGCGCGGAGGTAGGCGCCCGGCCTTTGTTTGCCAAGGGTCGTCCCCAATGCCTGCGCGTGGTGGGCGCCGATGTGTGTAAGCATGCCAGCCAGGAGCACAGACAAGCGTGTTTGTCACGCTTGAAAATCACCCACAGCGGGGCGGCCGGGGCGGGCCGGCAGGCTTCAATGGCTCCACTAGCAGTGCGGAAGGGATTGCGCAGGCACGGGGCAAGACGGGCTTGCGGAGCGGGCTTTCGGCCGAGTAGAAACTTGTAGGAGATTTGAAGTGCGTGGTGATCACCGTGGAGGTGCAGGTGGGGGATCACACTCTTAACTCGCGTCTGCTGGCATGAATGCACGTCTGCGGTTGATGCCGTGAATGGGCAGTCCGCACTTCAGTGTTGAGACGGCGAGAGAAGAGCTCTGACACATGTGCAGACGATGGAGATCGGGAACGGCCCCGCGTCGAGCCCGAGGGCATGACAGTGCTGTTGCGCGCGATTGCCCTGGCGGATTCTAGGTCAGGCGAGGGCGGTGGGTTGGTGGGCCGGCAGGGTACGTAGGGCCGAGAAGGTGCCAGCTGTGTGTGGGCGAGCGAAGGGGTTGCAACCTAACTTTTGCCGGCCAGACTAGCAGGACTGGCACGGTGTGCCGAGGGATGTCGCCTCGCGCATCAGGTAGATGTAGAGGGTCTCGTGGGTGCTGGAGTGCTTGTGGCGCCTCCCGCCGGGATATTCGGTTCACTGTGGCGATCGATGGAGAGGCCTGAGGGGCCACCCCGCGCGCACCCCAGCGGACGGGTTCGTGGAGCTCGCATGGTTGAGCAGGTGATACGGCTGGGGCTCGAAGGTGCGGCGGCTCGGATCAGAGCTTGGTCGTCATGGCCAAGACCGAACGGACTACCAAAGGGGCTGTGAAGCTTGCGTTTTTGAATGGGGCGTGCATGTTCTCAACCGACCGCTCGGCTGGGTATGTTGGTAGCTGGGTGATGCCAGAGAGGCCGACAGGTCCCGTAGTCTCGGATCGGCGCTGCGCCCCGAGAGCAAGCCAGGATTGTGGTGATGGCAAGTGTTGTCGACCTTTGCGTAAGAAGGAGAGCTGGCGAACGACCCGCGCAAGCCACCGGACACCGGCGGGTGGCCGAGGGGGCGCCGCGTGTCCGTGGACGCAGGGGGCTTTACCCCTGCTGGGGATGTAGGCGCTGGCGCGGCCTGCGATGGGTGCTCTGCTACCCGCTGCTGTTCTGATGTGCATCGTGAACTCGCGCAGCCAGCTCCGATTGGAGTGCAGACATTCGGCTGGGGGAGGCGTTGTCCTACGGTCGGCCGTGCGGGAGGTGTGTTCGGTTTCCCTGCGTCGTCGGACCCCGAATGTGGTTCACGCCAGCCGATAAACTTACTCTGGTTGAGCGGAAGAAACCCTTTGAGCGTGGCCGTTAGATGACGCTCCAGCTCGGGTTAGGGGTTGGGGGTCTTGCTGGTGGTTCTGGCGGCTCATCCGGTGGCTGCTACGGGCCTCGGCGTGTTGGGACGTTTTTTGCCGTGTTGGCGTCCTTCTTTAGCCGTCGGATGCCTTGGCTCGTCGCTTGGTGGCCCGGATCCCCAATCGGAGACTGCTGCTGGGGTTCAGCAAAGTCCGGCTGGTGTTGATCCCTTTGCCCGTGGTTGAGGTGTCTTGGCCGCGTATGGTGAGGTCGGTTGGTAGTCGAGGTTCCGGCGGCAGCCGATCCTGAGGTCATTGCAGCTACGTGTGCTGAGATTCAGTTCGCTGTTTTTGTCCCGTTGCCGGGCAGGTCAACGCGGCTGAATGCATCGGGCCATGTTGGATGTCCCGAGGGTGGCCGGTCGCGTGGCCCCGCTAGGGGTGGGTGTCTCCGGGAAGCTACCAGCCGCAAAAATGCCGGGAGCGCGCTGTGGATGGGGCTACATCCCTGGGTAACGCGAAGAGCACCCGTTTTGGTCTGGGCGCGGGAGCTCCGTGATCAGGCCGGATTGGTCGCAGTTCGCCTGGTGGTTGGGGTGTGATCCAGTGTGGCCTGCTGCTCGCTTTCTGGACAGCGGCCGTGTGTGGCATCACCCCGGCTGGCCGGGCCTCGCCTGGCAAATCAGTTGTGAAGCGTTATTACATGGGATGAATAGTCTCGCAGCCTTCCGAGGCCATCGAATGCGAGCCGGTCGGGCGTTTGCTTATCGTCTGTGTTCAGCGGTTTTGTCGCTGTTCCGCGCGTGAGGTTGGGGAGTAGGGCCAGTGGTGATCGTCGCGACAAATGCCAGAGCGCGAGTGGCGGTGCCTTTGTTGGCGCCTGGATTTTGCTCGCTCGGTGTGCGTTCAGGCAGGCACTCGCGCTTTGTGTGGGTGGTAGTGGGATGGCTCTGGGGCTCTGCACGGTTGCGTGAGTTCGTGGAACTTATTCCTAGTGTGATTGCTGGGCTCGGGCCGTCCCCTTGTGGACGGATTCAGGTTGCTGGGGCTGATGCTCTCGGATCCGGGTGTCGCAAGATGCCGTCAGTGGGACGTTT